>Ga0315297_10002760_pt1 | contig 11143 bp, 10 predicted proteins | sample YL17G15_0_MG_FD_203628 | JGI IMG/M metagenome (GOLD analysis project Ga0315297, IMG submission 203628) | Sediment microbial communities from Yellowstone Lake, YNP, Wyoming, USA - YL17G15_0 | ecosystem: Environmental > Aquatic > Freshwater > Lake > Sediment | place: USA: Wyoming | collected...
GGTCGCGAGCTTCAGCCTTACCCTTCCCGCGACCCGGGTCGCCGTCGCCGCGCTCGATCCGGTGTTCGTGGGCCTGGGACGAGCGGTCGTCGCCGCCGTACTTGCCGCCACCGTTCTCGCCTTCATGCGCGTCCCGTGGCCGGGCTGGGCGATGCTGCCACGGCTTGCGATCGTCGCGGCGGGTGTCGTGGTCGGCTTCCCGTTGTTTTCGGCGTGGGCGATGCGCTTCGTCCCCGCCGCACACGGAGCGGTCGTGATCGGGCTCCTGCCTCTCGCGACCGCGATGGCGGGCGCCTGGATCGCGCACGAGCGGCCGTCGCGCCTGTTCTGGGCGTGCGCGGCGTTCGGCAGCGCGGTCGTCGCCGGTTTCGCGCTGTGGCAAGGCGGTGGCGCGCCGCAGCCGGCCGACGCGCTTCTGGTGATCGCCGTGGCATCCGCCGCGATCGGATACGCGGAAGGCGGGCGGCTCGCGCGCACGATGCCCGGTTGGCAGGTGATCTGCTGGGCGCTGGTCCTCGCGGCGCCTCTGGTTGCGATTCCCACGGCGCTCGCCGTCGACGCCAGGGTGCTGACGGCTCCGGTCCCGGCGTGGATCGGATTCGGCTACGTGAGCGTCGTCAGCATGTTTCTCGGCTTCTTTGCGTGGTACCGCGGACTCGCGCTGGGCGGCATCGCCACCGTTGGCCAGGTACAGCTCGTGCAGCCATTCCTGACGATCTTCGCGTCCGCGTGGCTCCTGGGGGAAACGGTCGACGTCACGACGTTCGTCGCGGCGGCGCTCGTCATCGGCTCGATCGCCGTCGGCCGGCGCGGGCGTTGAAGCGCCGCGATCCCGGGCCCCTTGGCGCAATCCCGGTTCCCTTGGCGCGATCCCGGGCCCCTTGGCGCGATCCCGGTTCCCTTGGCTATACTTGTTCGCCGCCCAGGAGGTTACCGATGGCCGTGATCGCGATTGCAAAAAAACATCGCCTGTCGCACAAGAAAGCGAAGGAGGCCGCCGGGAAAGTCGCCGACGATCTCAACGCGCGGTTCGACCTCGAATACACGTGGAAGGGCGACGAGATCGAGTTCCGGCGCCCGGGCCTCACCGGTGCGCTGCATGTGGGAAAGGACGACGTCCGCCTCGATTGCGAGCTCGGGTTCATGCTCTCGTTGCTGAAGCCGGCCATCGAAGCCGAAGTGCACAAGCAGTTCGACAAGTACTTCGGCAAGGCGAAGGCCTGAGAGCCTGACCGTCTACCGGGCGCCCGTCCCGAGCGTCAACCCATCGGCGCAACCGGGCGGGGCGCGGCCGGTGCCGCGGCGTTGGCCGGTTCGAGCGGATCCGGAAAGGGCGCCGTTTCACCGGCGAATATCGCATCCTTCAGCGCTCGCTCGCGCCGATCGATCGTCGCAAGGAATTCGGCGGCGCCATGCATTTTGCGGAACGCCGAAAAGCCCCGCTCGAGAAACTCCTGCAGCACGCCCAATCCCGCGGCACGTGCCGGGTGCCGCATCAGCACCAGCGCCGCGCGGATCAGCGGCTTCCTCACGTAGAGGTCGATCGCCATGCCGAATTCTCCGATCAGCTGGATCTGACGTTCGCGCGCCGGGCGGTTGTCCATGGCGCGGTAAGCGCCGCAATATTCGGCGACGGTGAACGAGCCGTCTCCGCGCGGCAGCTGCGCCAGAAGATGGCGATCGAGGTCCTGCGACAGGACATTGAGTTCCATCGCCTTCGCGACCGACGCGATCACGCGGTCGGGAAGCGTCCGCGCCATCACCGGCGCGGCGCGCCCGAGATCGGCATCGCGCCGCGTGAAGTCGGCCGCGCCGTAGAGGTCGGTCTTGAAGAATGCAATCGCATCGGCGTAGCGCGGCTGCGCCGCGAGGTCCGCGTACGTGGCGCCCAGCCGGCTCGCCTGCCAGTGGGAAAGGCGTGCCAGCGCGCGGGCGAGATCCGGATCTGCGCGCCGCTCGGCGTGCAGCCGCGCCACGCGATGGAGTTCACGTTCGAGCGCAGCGGGAGCCGTGTCGGGCAAGCGGGTGTCGATCGAGGCGTTGAACACGAGGGAAGTGCTTCGCGGGCTTCGCGTGCGAACTGTGCGGGACGAGGATAGCCGTGCGTGAAAGTCTAGCAGGCGGCCAACGAACTCCGCGCGGCCTTTAGTGTGTTTCCTCTAATCGATGGGGATAGATTGGCGTCAATCGCCACACCAACGCGAGACCTCCCATCCACCTAAAGGAAACGATCATGCTGAAAACCAATCTCAACCTCCAGCCCAATCGCATCGGCGAAGCCGCGATCGCCGCCTCGCGTCAGATGTGGCTCGCAAGCCTCGGCGCCGCCGTCGTCACCCGCGACTGGGTGAAGGGCGAAGCCGGCGACATGTTCAGGACGTTGGTCAAGGAAGGGACGGTCGTCGAATCGCGCGCGATCCGCTTCGTCGGCGACCGGATCGAGACCTCGGTTTCCATCGCGAACACGGTATGGAAAGAGACGCGCAAGACCGTCGAATCGACGGTGAAGCAGGCGGCCGACACGGCGGTCGGCATCGCGCAGCAGGTCCTGCCGAAGTCGCTGCCGAAGTTCGAACTGCCGCCGGCGTTGAGGACCGGCAAGCTCGCCGCGAAGCCGGTCAAGCGGACGAAGCGCACGGGCAAGGTCGCAAGGAAGGCGACGCGTACCGTCAAGACCGCCAAGCGGGCAAAGCGCGCGTAATACGGTAGCATTGCACCGCCGCCCATAACGCTTCGAGGAGATCCATGCCGGAACCTGCGGCGACCGTGCGCGCCAGGCGCGCACGGAAACGGGGACGCGGGCGTCCCCGCGTGGGCCTCGCGTTGGCCGGCGGTGGCCCGTTGGGCGGGATCTACGAGGTCGGCGCGCTGCTCGCGCTGACCGACTCGCTCGACGGCATCGATTTCAGCGACCTCGACGTCTATGTCGGCGTATCGTCCGGCGGTTTCGTCGCCGCCGCGTTGGCGAACGGGATCTCGCCGACGCAGATGTATCGACTCTTCATCGACGACGGCGACGACGCTGCGCTGACGCCCCAGGTCTTCCTCCGCCCCGCCCTGTCGGAGTTCGCGCAACGCGCGGCGTCGCTGCCCTGGCTGGTCGCGCGCGCTACGCTGCAGTGGTGGCGCGACCCGTTTCGCCACGGCGTGATGGAGTCGCTGGCCACGCTCGCGCACGCCGTGCCAACGGGCATGTTCGACAACCGCTCGATCGGCGACTTTCTCCGCTGCCTGTTCGCGGCGTCCGGCCGCACCGACGATTTCCGCAAGCTCGGCCGCAAGCTGTTCCTCGTGGCGACCAACCTCGATACCGGCGCGTCGGTGACCTTTGGCGAATCCGGCCGCGATCACGTTCCGATCTCGAAGGCCATCGAGGCCTCGGCCGCGCTGCCCGGCCTGTTTCCGCCGGTCAGGATCGGCGGCGAGTATTTCGTCGACGGCGCGCTCAACAAGACGCTGCACGCGTCGGTCGCGCTGGACGAAGGCGTCGATCTGCTCCTGTGCGTAAACCCGCTGGTGCCGTTCGACGCGAGCGGGGCCGGCCGGAACGGCCACCTCACCGTCAAGAAGTTGAGTCAGGGCGGGTTGCCGATCGTGCTGTCGCAGACGTTTCGCGCCATCATCCACTCGCGGATGAAGGTCGGGATGGACAAGTACAAACGGCAATACCCGGATGCCGATGTCGTGCTGTTCGAGCCCGACCGCGAGGACGCCGACATGTTCTTCGCCAGCATCTTCAGCTACGCGCAGCGCAAGCGGATCTGCGATGCCGCGTACCGGAAAACGAGGCAGAACCTCGCCGACCGCGCCGGCATCCTGGGGCCGCAACTCGCGAAGCACGGAATCGCGCTTCGGCCCGACCGCCTTGCGGATCGGCGGCGCCACCTGACCGACGCCCTGACCGACGCGCGCCCGCTGCACGTCGGCAAACGCCGCCGCAGCGAGGTGCGGCAGACCACGCGCGATCTCGCGCACACGCTCGACCATCTCGAACGCTGGCTCGCCGGCGCCCGCTGACCTCACTTCGGACACGTTGGGCGCGGAGTGGGTCGTGGTACTGCGGCAAGAGCCCGCGGGCTTGGGAACCTCATGCGCCCGCAGCTTCTCGCCGCATTACCACGATGGGACTCGGCATTTGTTTGCGGCGCGGGCCGACGCGAATTAAACTCGGCGCGTCGCCCTTCCTCCGTTGCCGACCATGGCGGAAAAAAAACGTCCCCGCCGCACCCGCGAACGAATCCTCGAGACCAGCCTCGCGCTGTTCAATCGCTCCGGCGCACCGGGCATCACGACGGCGGACATCGCCGACGAGATGAACATCAGCCCCGGCAATCTCTACTACCACTTCGCCAACAAGGACGAGATCGTCTTCGAGCTCTTTGCCGCGTATGAGGCAGGCGTCCTGCCGCTCTATGCCGACCCGGGCGGCCGGTCTCTTGGCGTCGACGATCTGTGGCTCTGGCTGCATCTCCTGCTCGAGCGGATGTGGGCTTTCCGGTTCCTCTACCGGGACCTGGACGAGCTCACGTCCCGCAATCGCAAACTCGCCACGCGCTTCGGCGCACTGCTCCGGAAGGGCGCCACGACCGTGGTAGAGTTGTGCCGCGCAATGGGGGAGGCGGGGACGATGCGCGCGTCGGGCCGCGAGATCGAGGCGTTGGCGCAGAACGTCGTGCTCGTCGCCGCGTACTGGTCGTCCTACGACCGCATTCGCCGGGCCGCGCACGACGACGCGCCGGAGCCCGATGCCGGTCGCGCCGCGTATCAGGTGCTGGCGCTGTTCGGTCCATACCTCACCGGCGAGGCTCGCGCGTACCTCGACCGTCTTTCAGCCGACTATCTCTGACGGAGAAATCGCATGGCGAAGAAATGGGCCGCGTTCCCCCACCCGGAAAAGATCTACGTGCATGACATCGCGGGACTCAGGAAAAGCTGGGCGCGTCTGCACCGCGGCGACTGCGAGCCGTTGCCGAAAGAACCCGGCGTGCTGGAAGCGTGGCGGCACTTTCACGCCGGCAATTTCGCCGACGCGGTCGATGCGGGGCGCAAAGCCGGTGGCGCGGGGATCCATGCGGCGGTGAAGGCGCAGATGATCTACGCGAACTACCTCGAGACCTCCGAGAAGGCGAAGCTCGCGCTGCTCGAGGAGGCTGCCGGCTGGGCCGACGAGCGACGCGCCGAGGCGCCGAAACACGCGAACGCGCACTACCTCCATGCGTACGCATTGGGCCGCTACAGCCAGGGCATCTCGATCGCCAAGGCCCTCGCGCAGGGCTACGGCGGCAAAATCAAGGACGCGCTCAATACCGCGATCAAGCTCGAGCCGAGGCACGCGGACGCACACACCGCCTACGGATCGTATCAGGCCGAGATCATCGACAAGGTCGGCGGGCTCGTGGCGGGGATGACCTACGGCGCGAAGAAGGACTCGGCGCTCGAGCATTTCCAGAAGGCCTTGAAGCTCAATCCCGATTCCGCGATTGCGCGGATCGAGTACGCGAACGGCCTCATCATGCTGTTCGGAAAGACCCGGATAGCCGACGCCGAGAAGCTCTACAGGGAAGCCGCCGCGTGCAAGCCCGCGGACGCGATGGAGCGCCTGGATGTCCTGCTCGCGCGCTCGGAGCTGGAATAGAGATCGCAGCGCGCTGAGTAACCCCAGCGAAAATCGCCGGCGCGGGCGATTTATGCCGAGGTTCCCCTTACCGCCGCCGCGGCGACGGCGGGATCGAGGTCACCCTCCCGCGGCCAGGGCGCCAGCAGCGTCGTCAGCACGAGCTTTTCGAACTCGGGGCCGAAGCGGACGATGATGCCTTCCGGATCCGGGACGAGGCCGCGATCGGTGATGAGACCGAACTGCACCTGACCGGCATAGGAAAGGATCGATACGCCCATCCCGATGTCGCCGGATTGCGGCACCCAGAACAGGAAGCGTTCGATTGCAGCACCCGCGAAATAGAGCTGCTGCTGCGGACCCGGCACGTTCGTCATCACCGCACTGCCATTGCGCGAGAGCGCCTGCAGGAGCTGCTCCTGGAGCATCTTCGGCCCGGCACCCATCGCGGCGAGAAGACCGAGGGCCAGAATCGGCTGGTAGCTCTCCTTCAACGCGTTCATATTGGCCCGCACCGCGTACAGCCGCTCCACCGGATTTTCGATGCCGAGCGGCAGATCGAGAAAAACGACCCCGAACTGGTTGCCGAGCCGATAGGCCTTCTCCAGCGGACGCAGGTTCACCGGCACCAGCGCACGAATCATCACGCCGTCCGCGGCGTCCCCCTTGCCGATCAGGTATTCGCGCAGCGCACCGGCGACACACGACAGAAGCACGTCGTTGACCGAGGCAGCGAGCGCCTTGCTGACGGCCTTCACTTCGTCGAGTGCGATCGGCTCGGCCCAGGCGACGCGCTTGGCCACGCCCGGCTTACCCTTGAACCGCGTCGCGGTGTCCTGCGGCATCAGGGCAAGCTTCGCGATTTCGGCCGTGAGGGCGCCGCCCTGTTCGGCCAGTGCGACGGCGCTTGCCGGGTCCTGCCAGATGGACACTCCCTTCTCGATCAGCGCCGATCCCGCCTTGCGCGCCAGCTTCATCACGCCGGAGACCGGCTTCATCAGCTGCGCGAGCGTATCCTCCGCGTCGGCGCGGGACCCGCGCCGCGGCGCAGGCTCGAACGGCATCGCGGGCGGGCCCTCCGGCGCCGCATCGGTCATCGACATCATCACGCGCACGAGTGCGATGCCGTCGGCGTAACAATGATGGATGCGCAGGATCAGCGCGCTTCCGCCGTCGAAGTTGTCGACGAGGTGGAAATGCCACAGCGGTCGCGTCGGGTCGAGCGGCATGCCGGCAAGGCGACTCACCAGCGTCTGCAGCTCCTTCTTCCCCGCGCGGCCCGGGAGCGCGACGCGCTCGACATGGTCTTCGATATCGAAATCGGCGACGGGCTCCCAGTACGCGGCGCCCAGCCGCTCCACGGGGCGCTGCCGAAACCGCTGGAACTTGAGGAATCGCTCCCCGATGACTCGCGCAAGTCTTTCGAGACGAACGCGCCCGGTAAAAATCAGCACGCCGCAGATCATCATCAGATTGCCCGGCCGATCCATCCGCAACCACGCGGTATCGACCGCCGAAATCTTTTCGCGCCGGGGGCTGGTCATGCGGGAAGGAGGACGATTCGAACGGGGGCCTGGCGGCCCGACGGATCCGGACGCGAACGCGCGCGAATTGCGCGCACTTTCAACTTCGCGCTAAAGTAGCACAAACCCCGCGCACGGGGAAAACCGGGCTTGGGAGCTTGTCGGACTTGCCTTCACGCATGCGACGGCAAGCCCGGCAGGCTCCTCGAGGAGGATCGACGATGGCTACGCCGAAAAAAGACGATGTCGGGACCAGATTCGAAGCGGCCGCGGCCGCGGCCAAGCAGACGAAAAAGAAGCCGGACAACGCGACGCTGCTCAAGCTCTACGCCTATTACAAGCAGGCGACCGACGGCGAAGTCAAGGGCAACCGCCCGGGCGGCTTCGATTTCGTCGGCGGCGCCAAACACGACGCGTGGTCCAAACTCAAGGGGATGAGCAAGGACGAGGCGATGCAGAATTACATCAAGCAGGTCGACAAGCTGAACCGCGATTAGCGGCGGGAGCCGGGGAGCAAGGGCCCCACGGAGTGGGATGCGACCGGGGCGAGTCGCGGCGTGAGCAGCGCCGAGGGGCCCCTCGCGCGGAGCGCAAGGGAATCGGAGCAAACGCGAATCGCCGCTCGAGGCCGACGCGCTGACCAAGACACGGCGCTGTCCGCACAAGGAGGCGAAGGACGCAACGAGGCCGACTCGCCAACCTTCGCAATGCACTACGGTACAAGGAGGCCGAGGGGCCTGTGGCGTCCGCTAGCGCGCGCGCCGATCGGCGTGCGCGCTAGCGTTACCTGGGCGCGGCCTTGCGTGCCTTGACCGCGCTCTTGCCCGCGCGCTTCTTCGCCGGCGCGGTCCTGGCCGGGATCGCGCTCTTTCCTCCGGACGCCTTGACGAGCTTGTTGACGGCCCCGGCGAGTTCGTCGACGCGCGCGGCGAGACGCTGCACGTCGTTCTGCGTATAGACGCCCAGCTTCGAAAGCGCCCGCGCGACGCGGTCCTCGAACACCTGTTCCAGCTTGTCCCACGTTCCACCCGCCATTTGCTGCATCTCCTTTGCTTTCGCCGTCGCGGCGCCGCGAGCGGCCGCCGCGGTCTCGGTGGCGACCCTTTTCGTCTTGGCCTGAAGCTGCTCGCCCTGTTTGACCAACGACTCGAACACCTTCGTGCCTTCCTGCTGCGCCCGGGAAAACGCGCCCAGACCGGCAAGCCAGATCTGGTGCGAAGAGTTGAGCACGCCCTGCGCCAGGTCTTTTTCCTTCCCCGCCTCTGTGTCGCCGGTCTCCAGTTTCGACTTCGCCTGTTTCAGCATCCTGCAGTCTCCTTGTGAAGCTCGAGGCACATGCCGCCGCGCCCCGCGCCGGCCATGCTCGCCAAGTATGAATTCTAGGCCCACTCGCCTGGAGCAAACAAACTAATCGGCGAAGGCCGCGCCGGGCCGGGTTGGATGGCGAGCGCAAAGCGCAACCGCGGGAGGGCCGGCCGCACCGCCGCAGCGCGTTACAATCGGGCTCGACCGCAGGCGGCGCGACCGTCGGGTGCGATCACGTTCCGGGACCCCCCCAACAAGAGGCAAGTCCTTCGCCCCAATCGCAAGGAGACTCCAGATGGCCTATTTTGTCACCGGCGCGACCGGCTTCATCGGACGGTACCTCGTCCTAAACCTGTTGAAGCGCGGCCGGCCGATCTACGTGCTCGTGCGCAAAGGCTCGGCGAAGAAGCTTGCGGCGATGCGCCTGCGTTGGGGGGCGGACGAGAAGCAGGTGATCGGCGTCACCGGCGACCTCGCGGCACCCGGTTTCGGCGTGGCCCCGGCCGACGTGAAGAAGCTCAAAGGCAAGATCGATCACTTCTTCCATCTCGCCGCGATCTACGACATCGCCGCGAGCGCGGAGGCACAGCAGGTCGCCAATGTCGACGGAACGAGGAATGCGGTGCGGTTCGCCGAAGCCGTACATGCCGGTTGTTTCCATCACGTGAGCTCGATTGCCGCGGCGGGACTGTACGACGGCACCTTCCGCGAGGACATGTTCGAGGAGGCGGAGGACCTCGACCATCCGTACTTCAAGACCAAGCACGACTCCGAGGGGCTCGTGCGCCGCGAGTGCAAGCGGCCGTTCCGCATCTACCGCCCGGGTTTCGTCGTCGGCCATTCGAAGACGGGCGAGATCGACAAGATCGACGGGCCGTACTACTTCTTCAAGACGCTCCAGAAAATGCGCAGCATGCTGCCGTCGTGGATGCCGATGATCGGCATCGAGGGCGGCCGGATCAACATCGTGCCCGTGGATTTTGTCGCCGATGCGCTCGACTACCTCGCACACAAGTCGGGGCAGGACGGCAAGTGCTTCCACCTGACCGACCCCGAGCCGCACCGGATCGGCGAAGTGCTCAACATCTTCGCCAATGCCGGTCACGCGCCGCAGATGACGATGCGTATCAACGCGAAGATGTTCGGATTCATTCCCGCACCGATCCTCTACGGCCTCGGATCGCTGGCCCCGGTCAAGCGCGCGATCAGGGTAGTGCTCACCGACCTCGGAATCCCGCGCGACGTGTTCCAGTTCATCAATTGGCCGACGCGCTACGACAACCGCGAGGCAGCGAAGGCGCTGAAGGGCTCCGGAATCTCCATGCCGCCGCTGGAATCGTATGCGGCGAAACTGTGGGACTACTGGGAGCGCAACCTCGACCCGGACCTTTTCATCGACCGTTCGCTGTCCGGCCGGGTCAAGGACAAGATCGTCGTCGTGACCGGCTCGTCGTCGGGCATTGGAAAGGCAACGGCACTGAAGCTGGCGCAGGCAGGCGCCAGGGTGATCCTCGTTGCGCGCGGCGAAGACAAGCTTCTCGAGACGAAGGCCGAAATCGACCGGGCGGGCGGCAAGGCGTGGATCTACGCCGCCGACATTGCCGACCTCGCCTCGTGCGACGCGCTCGTGCAGCGCGTGCACAAGGAGCACGGCGGTTGCGATTTCCTCGTCAACAACGCCGGTCGCTCGATACGCCGCGGCGTAATCAACTCGTTCGACCGCTTCCATGATTTCGAGCGGACGATGCAGTTGAACTACTTCGGCGCGCTGCGGCTCATCATGGGGTTCCTGCCGAAGATGATCGAGAAGAAGCGCGGGCACGTCATCAACATCTCGTCGATAGGCGTGCTGACGAGCGCGCCGCGGTTCTCGGCCTACGTCGCATCGAAGTCGGCACTCGATTCGTTCTCGGCGTGCGCCGCCTCCGAGTTCCTCGACAAGGGAATCCACTTCACGACGATCAACATGCCGCTCGTGCGCACGCCGATGATCGCGCCGACGAAGATCTACGAAAGCGTGCCGACGCTGTCGCCGGAGGAGGCCGCCGGCCTCGTCGTCGACGCCATCGTGCACCGGCCGGTGCGGATCGCATCGAGGCTGGGCATCTTCGGCGCCATTTCCCACGCGGCCGCCCCGAAGCTCACGCAGGTCTTGCTCAACACGGCGTTCAACATGTTCCCGGATTCGAGCGCCGCGACCGGGAAAAAGGGCGGCGAACCGCAACCGCTCACCGCCGAGCAGATGGCGTTCGCCCAGATCACGCAAGGGATTCACTGGTAGGGATTCGAGCGGCGGAGCGGAGCCCCACGCGCGACGCGCGTGGGGGGCGACCCGGAGCAAGGCCAGGCGGCCGACAACTCGACCGCTTCAATGCGCCAAGCGTCGCGGAAGGCCGCGCCGGTAACGCCGGACGGGCGTTCGACGCGATCAGCGGGCAGCGTCTGCTGCCGCCGCCACCTTTACGCGCGCGGACTCCTGCGCGACGCGCGCAAGTTCCGCGGCGACGAGTGCGTACACGCCGGGATCGCCAAGGAGCGCGTTGTGGCCGATGCCGATCAGTTCGATGTTCTCGGCGCCCGCGAGACGCGAACTCGTTTGCGGCGCGACCATCGAATCGTGCCACGACCACACCGAAACCAGGCGGGCGCCAGGCGATGCCCCCTGGTGGCGATTGAGTTCGGCGAGCCACGCATTTCCCGG
>Ga0315297_10002761_pt1 | contig 11143 bp, 9 predicted proteins | sample YL17G15_0_MG_FD_203628 | JGI IMG/M metagenome (GOLD analysis project Ga0315297, IMG submission 203628) | Sediment microbial communities from Yellowstone Lake, YNP, Wyoming, USA - YL17G15_0 | ecosystem: Environmental > Aquatic > Freshwater > Lake > Sediment | place: USA: Wyoming | collected...
CGGCGAGGGCGCCCCGCGGGGCGCCCTCGCCGGCCCGTCGCGTCACCGGCTGCTACTTGTCCTTGCCGCCCTTGGCCGCCTCGCCGGCGCCATCATCATCTTCATCTTCTTCGCCGTCGTCGCCACCCTTGCCGGCGTCGGAGTGCGCCACGGCTGACACTGCCTTGCCGTGGTTCGTGATCTCCTTGCCGGCCGGGTTGACCCACGTGGCCGTCTCGTCCGACTGGGCCACTTCCGATACCGCGGCGCCGTGGTTGGCGTACTCGACCGGCTCCGGCTCGGGCAGCGGTTCCGCCACGGGCTCGGTCGACGGCTCGGTCGAGGGCTCGACCGACGGCTCGGTCGACGGCTGGGCCGACGGCGACGCCGACGGAAGCGGGTCGGTCACCGACGCGAGGACGTCCTCCGCGGTGCCGGCGACGGTGGTGAGGCCGTCGCGCACCGTGGCGGACGCGACACCGGCGACGAGGAGCGCGATGGACACGGCGAGAGCGAGGATCTTCAATACGCGCATAGGTCCCTCCGGGGGTCTCGAGGGGTCGGCCATCTGTCTCCCCCTATTACGGCACGAAACGGTCGCGACTTGCGCGTTCGTCGCCACGACCGGCAACGCTTTCCGCTGCCGTCACGCTCAGAGCAGCGTGCCCTGGCCCTCCTTTGTCACGCTGCCGGCTGGTCCGTCGACGCCGTCCTCGCCGCCGAGGAGCTGCGTCATGCGGCGCGCGTTGCGCATGCCCCAGTCCTCGTAGTTGTTGTTGAAGAGGACGTGCACGTCGTCTGCGCGTCGCTCCAGCTCCCGTACCCGCGGCACCCATTCGGCGAGCTCGTCCTCGGAGTAGAGGTACTTGAAGCGGTCGGAGGCGGCCGCCGTCCGAGCCTCCCACGTGTCGGCGTTCCTCCCGTGCAGACGCGCGACGGCGAGCGGCGCCGTGGCGGCCACGACCGGCGGGGTGCTCGAGCGAAAGCCCTGCGGCTCGTCGACGCTGACATAGGCGAGCCCCGCGTCCTCGAGGAGCCGCAGCGTGCCGGCCGCTGCCTCATCCGCCATCCATCCGCCGCCGCGGAACTCCACCGCGAGAACGAGGCCCGGCAGGCGCCCGGGCAGGTCGCGCAGGAAGCCCTCGTTCGCGGCGCTCTTCACGAACCACGGCGGGAACTGGAAGAGCACCGCGCCGAGCCGGCCCGCGGCGCGCAGCGGCTCGAGCGCGGCGCGGTGGATCTCCCACAGCCGCTCGACGGCGTCGGCGGCCACGTCCTTGCGGTAGACGTTGCGCTTGCCGAGCGCCTCGGGCGCGACCCCCGCGCGAAGCCAGGCCGGCAGCCGGTCAGTACGGACCGGATGGCCGGTGAGCAGGCCGTACGCCTTGACGTTGAAGACGAACCCGTCCGGCGTGCGCTCGACCCACAGGCGGCTGTTGCGTTCCGAAGGCGGCGCGTAGTACGTCGAGTCGACCTCGACGAGAGGGAACCGCGTCGCGTAGTGGCGCAGACGGTCCTCCGCGCTGGTAACGCCCGGCGGGTAGAAGCGGCCGCAGGCGATCAGCGTAGGGTCGGTCCAGGAGCAGCTGCCGACCAGGGTGCCGGTCATCGGGGTCGGGTCCTTTCTCGCGCGCGGACAGGTCTCATCAGACACCTTGTGCCCGCCGGGCGGCGCCGACTATACTCGAACGGCAAAGCTTAGTCGGCGCCACGGTCTGTGCGGACCACGTCCTCTTGTCCTTGAGGGCAGAGAGGTACTGAAGGGGGCGCCGCCGGTGGGCGGGCTGGACGAACGTGAAGCCCGCCCTCCGTCTGCCTGGTCTCGCGTTGACCGTCTCCGGACCGTTTCCTATACTCTGGCTGCCTGTGTCGGAATGGCGGAATTGGTAGACGCGCTAGGTTGAGGGCCTAGTGAGGGCATTACCTCATGGGGGTTCAAGTCCCCCTTCCGACACCATCTTCTTCCTTCCTGCGACAGCTGCCGACGCGCACCCGCACGCCGACCCCGCACACCGGCACGTCGATCGCGTGCGCGTGCCGACAGCTCAGACGTTGCCCCAGAGCGGCAGCCCCGTCTCTTCGTCGTAGGCGCGTTCGAGCGCCGCGCCCCCGGTGAGCTCCTGCAGGAAGAGCTCGCAGGCGAAGACGACGCAGCCCGTGGCGACGTGCCCGCCGAAACACACGCCGTCGTGGTCGGCCAGCGTGGCGTGGACGTGGACCGCCGTCGACCCGTCGCGTCGCGACACGTTGCCGAGCAGGGTCACGAGCTCCAGCGGCTGATCGAGGCTCCACTCGCCGTACGCCCGCGTCTGCTGGTCGTAGAAGGCCAGCCGGGCGCGCTGCAGGGCGCCGATCGCGCGGACTTCGCCGACGAGCACACCGTGCTCGTCGGCGACCTGGGCGATCGCCTCGAGCAGGTCGGCGCCGTGCGGCAGGCGAGCGACAAGGCGTCGCCCCCGGCCGAACTCGCGTGATGCCATGGTCCCTCCTCAGTTCCGCTACCTCCCGGACACGCTGCGGAGTCTACTCCGGCGCCGCGGTTGCCGAGCGGCGGCCGCGGGTATCAGCCGTCTGGACCTTGGGCGACGCCTGCCCTGGCGGTCGCCGCCCCGAAGCGACGGAGGGACGATGAGCGAGACCCGGAACCTGCGCCACCCGGAACCCGGCGACCCCGAAGCGTGGCGCACCGCGTTCGACGAGCTCGAGCTGCGCATGGACGCCCTGCGCCAGGCCTTTCTCGACGGCGTGCGCTCCTTCAACATGACCGATGAGGTCGTCGAGCGCATCCACTCGAGGTTCGACGATCTGGGCGAGCAGGTCCACGCGATGCACTGCACGTATCCGTTCGGCGGGTGGCCCGGCCAGGAGGACTGCCGGTTCGAGCCGCCGGTCGCCTACGAGACCGACGCCGGCGCGCCCGCCGAGAGCTGAGCCGGACTCGCGCGCGGCGTATCGGATCGGGAGACGATGACGAACGAGGTGACGGCGGAGGTCCGCGGCGACGTCTGCGTCGTGCGTTGCGGAGCGTCGGGCGGCGAGCTCGCCGGTCCCCTCGGCGACGAGCTCGCGCGCTGTCGCGCGGCGGGCGTCCGCGACGTCGTCGTCGACCTCGAGCCCTGCCTCCTCATCACCGCCGACACGCTCGAGGTGCTGAGCGACGCGGCGCACGCGTTCCGCGCCGACGGCGGCGAGTTCGTCGTCGCCTGTGAGGACCGCGCGATGCGCGAGAGCCTCGCCGGGGCCGGGCTCGCAGGCGGCTGCCCGGAGGCGCCGGCCGGCCCGGCCCTCGAAGGCATCGAGCACGTCACCCTCCCCGACCGGCCGCGCTGGCAGCACCAGTTCAGCTTCCCCGCGGTCGACCACGAGCTGCCCAACGCGCGCCGCCGCATCGTCGCCTTCGCCGAGATCTGCGGAATGGAGGGGTCCGATGTGTTCGAGCTCCAGGTCGCCGCCGGCGAAGCTCTCGCCAACGCCCTCGAACACGGGTCGCCGCGCGGCGCCGACGACGACATCACCGTGCGCTTCTTCTGCTACGCGGACGAGGTCGCCGTCGAGATCGGCGACCAGGGCGAGGGGATGGACGCGGCGCCGATCTGCGCGCCCGGCCCAACGCAGCCGGCTGGGCGCGGCATCCACTTCATGCGCACGATGGCCGACGACATGCTCTTCGCCTGCGGCCCCACGGGGACCCGCGTCCTGCTCGTCAAGAAGCTTCGCTGAGGTCGTCACGGCGGGCCGCGGTCGTCCGCGGGCGCGGGGTAGAATCCGGTCATGGGCCCTGACACCCTCACCGACCGCCTCTACCTGCTGGACGGCTCGAGCCTCGCCTTTCGCGCTTTCTTCGCCCTGCCCGACTCGATCACGACCGCCGACGGCTTTCCGACCAACGCCCTGTTCGGGCTCAGCCAGATGCTCCTCAAGATCGTCGCCGAGTACCGTCCGGCGAGCGTCGTCGTCGCCTGGGACGGGCCCGAGAAGACCTTTCGCCACGAGGAGTTCGAGGACTACAAGGCGCACCGGCCCGAGATGCCGGACCTGCTCTCGCAGCAGTGGCCGCACTTCCCCGACCTCGTCGATGCCTTCGGCTTCGTGAACCTGATCCAGCCGGGGTACGAGGCCGACGACATCCTCGGCACGCTCGCCGCGGCGGCGAAGCGCGAAGGCGTGGGTGCGGTCGTCGTGACCGGCGACCGCGACGCCCTGCAGCTCGTCGGCGACGACGTCTGGGTGATGACGACGGGCCGCGGCATCACCGACGTCAAGGTGTACACGCCGGCGGCCGTGGTAGAGCGGTTCGGCGTCCCACCGGCGAGCATCCCCGACTTCATCGGACTCAAGGGCGACAGCTCGGACAACATCCCCGGCGTGCCGGGGGTGGGGGAGAAGACGGCCGCACAGCTCCTGCAGCAGTTCGGCAGCCTCGAGGCCGTGTACGAGAGGATCGACGAGATCACGTCAGAGAAGCGGCGCGCCTTGTTGCTCGAGCACGAGGGCACGGCGCGCCTCTCGAAGCGTCTGGCGACGATGGTGCTCGACGTGCCTCTCGAAGCCGACCTCGGGCAGCTCGTCGGCCGCGGCGGTTACACGTTGCCGGTCGACCAGGTCGAGGCGGAGTTCCGGCGCTACGGGTTCCGGAGTCTCGTGCGTCGCTTGCACGAGGTCGCGGGGGTCTCGGGTGGGGCGGCGGTAGGCGGCGTCGCGGCGGGCGGCGCCGCGGCGGCGGAGGGCCGCGGCCTGCCGCCGGAAGGGCCGCCCCCCGACACCGTCGTCGAACGTGGAGCCGGACCTCTGGCGGCGATCCTCGAACAGCGCGAGGCGGCGCTGGCGCTCGATCCCGCGGGCGACGAGAGGGTCGCCGCGGCCGTGGCCGACGGCGACGTGGTCGTGGCCGCGTCCTTGAGCGCCGACGAGGCCGGCGCGCTGTGGCGGCTCGCCGCCCACGTCGTCGTGCACGACGCCAAGGCGCAGCCCGGCTACGTGCGGGCTCCGTCCGGACCGGGCTTCGACACAGCCATCGCCGCCTACCTGCTCGCGCCCGAGACGCTGGAGAAGCAGCGTACCCTCGAGGCGCTCGTCGCCGAGGAGGCGTCCGACGCTTCCGCCGTCGATCTCGACCCGGTGCACACGGCCGCCGCTCGCGCGGCGCGCACGTGGCGCGTCGCCGCGGCCCAGCGGCCGCGGCTCCTCGACCTCGGCCTCGAGAAGCTCTTCCGCGAGGTCGAGCTGCCGCTCGTGCGCGTCCTCGCGCGCATGGAGCAGGCCGGCGTGCGCATGGACCCGTACCGGCTCGGCGAGATCACGGCGCGCGTCCGCGACCGCGTCGACGAGCTCACCGACCGCGTCCACGAGCTGGCCGGCCGCCCGTTCACGATCGCCTCGCCGCAGCAACTCGCCGAGGTGCTCTTCGGCGACCTCGGCCTCGAGCCGGCGCGCAAGGGCAAGACGGGCTACTCGACCGACGCCCGCGTGCTGCGGACGCTGCGCGGGCAGCACGCGATCGTCCCCGCGCTCGAGGAGTGGCGTGAGCTCACCAAGCTCCTCAACACCTACCTTGAGCCCTTCCCCGACTACATCGACCCGCGTACCGGTCGCCTGCACACGACGTTCAAGCAGACGGTCGCGGCGACGGGCCGCCTGTCGAGCGTCAACCCGAACCTCCAGAACATCCCGGTCCGCACCGAGCTCGGGGCCCAGATCCGCGCGTGCTTCGTCGCCGAGGAGGGGCGCTCTCTGGTCGTCGCCGACTATTCTCAGATCGAGCTGCGGCTGATGGCCTATCTCTCCGGCGAGGAGGCGCTGATCGACGCCTACCACCGCGGCGAGGACGTCCACCGGGTGACCGCGGCCGCGGTCGCCGGGATCCCCGTCGAGGAGGTCACCAGGACCCAGCGCGAACACGCCAAGGCGACCAACTTCGGCATCATGTACGGGCTCTCGGCCTTCGGCCTGTCCGAACAGGTGGACATCCCGGTCGAAGAGGCGCGCGCCTTCATAGACGCCTACTTCGCCAAGTACCCGAAGGTCCAGGAGTTCCGCGAGCGCGTGGTCGCCGAGGCGACGCAGGACGGCTACGTGACGACGCTGTTCGGCCGCCGGCGCGCGGTACCGGAGCTGCGCTCCGGGGTGTACAACGTCCGCTCGCTGGGCGAGCGCCTCGCCGTGAACACGATCCTTCAGGGCACGGCAGCCGACATCATCAAGGTGGCGATGGTCGCCGTCGACCGCGAGCTCGAGTCCGGCGGCTTTGCCGCCCGTCTCGTCCTCCAGGTCCACGACGAGCTCGTCGTCGAGACCCCGCACGGCGAGGTCGAGGCGGTCGGCGAGCTCCTGCGCTCGGCGATGTGCGGCGCCTTCACGATGGACCCGGCCCTCGAGGTCGAGGTTGGCGCCGGGGCCGACTGGCTGTCGGCCAAATAGACAGGGCGGCGCCCGTCCGGAGCGTCCGCCGGGGGCGCGCGGGCGGGCCTTCGGCCTCGCGAGTCCCCGTGCTATACTCCTTTGGTTTGCGGCCCGGTCGCGGTTCCCGGGCCGTTCGCATCCCCTCAATCGACGGACCGCGCTGACCGGGAGGCCAATCTACCGATGACCGACGAACCCACAACCAGCACGCCCACCGCAGAGACCGCCACAGAGACCCCCGCCGCCGAGACTCCCGCGGCCGAGCCGGCCGCCGACGCCGGACCGAAGATCGTCGAGGGCAGCGACGGCTATCTCATCGAGGTCGACGGCGAGATCATCCCCAACTACGACCTCACCATCAACGTCTTCACCGAGGGCGACATCGTCACCGGCAAGGTCGTCCGCGTCGACAAGGACGAGGTCCTCGTCGACATCGGTTACAAGAGCGAAGGCGTCATCCCCGTCAACGAGCTCTCGATCCGCAAGAACGTGAACACCTCCGACGAGGTGCAACTGGGCGAAGAGATCGACGCCCTCGTGATGCAGAAGGAGGACGCCGACGGGCGCCTTATCCTGAGCAAGAAGCGGGCCCGTTTCGAAAAGGCGTGGAAGCGCATCGAGGGCGCGCACGAGAGCGGCACCCCGGTCGAGGGCACGGTCATCGAGGTCGTCAAGGGCGGTCTCATCCTCGACCTCGGCGTGCGCGGCTTCCTTCCGGCCTCCCTCGTCGACATCCGCCGCGTGCAGGACCTCTCGGAGTACGTCGGCCAGCAGCTCAACTGCCGCGTCATCGAGATGAACCGCAACCGCAACAACGTCGTCCTCTCGCGCCGCGCGGTCCTCGAGGAGGAGCGCAAGGAGGTCCGTCAGCAGATCATCGACGAGCTCAACGTCGGCGACGTGGTCGAGGGCACCATCTCGAACATCGTCGACTTCGGCGCCTTCGTCGACCTCGACGGCATCGACGGCCTCATCCACATCAGCGAGCTCAGCTGGACGCACATCAACCACCCGTCCGAGGTGCTGCAGGTCAACCAGAAGGTCAAGGTCAAGGTGCTCGACATCGACCGCGACCGCCAGCGCATCTCGCTGGGCCTCAAGCAGACCCAGGAAGACCCGTGGCAGAAGATCGTCGCCCAGCACAAGGTCGGCGACATCGTCGACGGCCGGGTCACCAAGATCGTCGCCTTCGGCGCCTTCGTCGAGATCTACGAGGGCATCGAGGGCCTGGTGCACATCAGCGAGCTGGCCAACCGGCACGTCGAGCGTCCGGACGAGATCGTCAGCGTTAACCAGCAGGTCAAGGTCAAGATCATCGAGGTCGACTCCGAGCGCCGGCGTCTGAGTCTGAGCATCAAGCGCGTCGACGGCGAGAACGTGCGGCCCTTGCAGCCGGCGGAGCCGCCGGAGGCGGAGGAGCCGGCCGCCGAGGCCGCTCCGGAGGGTGAGGAGCCTGCGGACGAGGACGCACCCGAGGCCGCCGGAGACGAGGTCGCGGAGGCCGACGTCGTCGAGACCGAGGTCGAAGCCGACGAGGCTCCGGGGACCCCTGCCGACGACGAGCCCAGTCCCGCGGAGGAGCCGGCCGAGGAGCCCGTCGCCGAGGCAGTCGAGGAGACGGTCGAGCCCGAGCCCGAGACGCCGCCCGTGCCCGAGCACGAGCCCGAGCTGGGCCTCAGCGACGAGGTGTTCCCCCAGGGCGCCGCGCCGGCCGAAGACGACGTCGAGGACGCGCCGGCGGAGACCGCCGAGGCGACCGCCGACGGCGCCGTCGACGAGACCGCCGAGGCCTGACCGACACGACTTGGGACGGCGGCGGCGCCTGAGCGCCGCCGCCGTCTCGACTCACGGACCATGGCAGCGAAGCGACTCCCACGACTGGGCATCACCGGCGGCATCGGCTCCGGCAAATCCACGGCTCTCGCGTACCTTCGGGAGCTCGGCGCCGCGGCGATCTCGAGCGACGACGTCGTCCATCAGCTGCTGCTGGAGGACGCGATCGTCACCGACCTGCGTGAGCACTTCGGCGAGCAGGTCATGGTCGACGGCGTCGTGAGCCGGCCGGCGCTGGCGCACATCGTCTTTCACGACCGCGAGGCTCTCGACTGGCTCGAGGAGCTCCTTCACCCGAACGTCCGTCGCCGGTTCGAGGAGTGGGCGGGCGAGCAGGAGAGGGTCCGCCCGCAGCCCGCTCTCGTGGCCGCCGAGGTACCCCTGCTTTTCGAGACAGGCTGGGCCGGGTCGTTCGACCACACCATGCTGATCACTGCTCCCGCCGACCTGCGCCGTCGGCGCATCAGCGGCAAGCTGACCGACAGCGAGTTCGCGCGCCGGATGGAGCAGCAGATGCCCGAGGACGAGAAGATCGCCCGCGCCGAGTTCGTGTGCCACAACACGGGCTCGCGCAAGGACCTTCGCGAGGCGGTCCGTGAGGCGTTCGCGACGATCGTCGCGGCGGCGGCCGAGCGCCGGCGCGGCCCCGCGCCGCAGTCGTGAGGCGCCTCGCGCTCCTCGGCCTCGCGGTGCTCCTGGCCGCCGGCCTCCTGCTCGGCCTGCACCGGGACCTGCCCGGCTGGTATGCGCAGGCGATGCCGGGCTGGTACGCGCGGACCGTCTACCCGCTCGCGTACGGCGACGTCGTCCGCGACGCAGCCAGCGGCCACGACCTCGACCCCGCCCTGGTGGCGGCGGTGATCTACGAGGAGAGCGGCTGGCGCGAAGATGCTGTCTCGAGGCTCGGCGCCGTCGGGCTCATGCAGCTGCTCCCGTCGACCGCCGGGGACATCGCCCGGCGCACCGGCGGGAAGCGCTTCGAGGTCGCCGACCTGCGCGACCCGCGCGTCAACGTCCGCTACGGCACGCACTACCTGCGCTCCCTGCTCGACCGCTACGACGGCTCCCTCGTCGAAGCGCTGGCCGCCTACCACGCCGGCCCGCGCAACGTGGACCGCTGGGCGGCGCGGACGGACGGCGAGCTGGCCGTCGACGACATCCCTTTCAGCGACACGCGCGAGTACGTGCGCGAGGTGCTTGCGCTGACCGACGTGTACCGGCGCGCGTATGGCGGAGAGCTCGGACCGGCGCCGTGAGGTCCCGGGCGATGCGGCCCGCGGTCCGGGTGACGTTCCGCGGCCCGTCTCGAGGTGTTGCGAACATGTGTTCGTGTTGGTACAGTCTGGGTATCCCGACCGGCGCGACCGACCCGAGGCCATGACCGACTTCCGCATCCAGGCGAGCTACGGACTGACCGGCGACCAGCCCGAGGCGGTCGCCGCGCTGTCGGCCGGCATCGCGCGCGGCGACCGGTATCAGACACTGCTGGGCGTCACCGGGTCGGGCAAGACGTTCACGATGGCGAACGTCATCGAGCACACCCAGAAGCCCGCGCTCGTCATCGCCCACAACAAGACCCTTGCCGCCCAGCTCTGCAACGAGTTCCGCGAGTTCCTGCCGGAGAACGCGGTCGAGTACTTCGTCAGCTACTACGACTACTACCAGCCCGAGGCGTACGTCCCGGCCCAGGACCTGTACATCGAGAAGGACTCGTCGATCAACGACGAGATCGACCGGCTGCGGCACTCGGCGACGACGTCGCTCTTCCTGCGCCGCGACGTGGTCATCGTCGCGAGCGTGAGCTGCATCTACGGCCTCGGCTCGCCCGAGGACTACCTCGAGAGCGTCGTGCTCCTCCAGACGGGCCAGACGGTCGACCGCGACGAGACCCTGCGCAAGCTCGTCAGCAACCAGTACGCGCGCAACGACTTCGAGCCCGCGCGCGGCAAGTTCCGCGTCCGTGGCGATTCCGTCGAGATCTGGCCTGCCGACCAGGACACGGCGATCCGCGTGCAGTTCTGGGGCGACGAGGTCGAGCAGATCGCCCGTTTCGACCCCGTGGGAGGGGAGGTCCTCGAGAAGCCGCGGTACGTCGCGGTCTATCCGGCGACGCACTTCATCACCAGTGGCCCCGCCGTCGAGCGCGCCTTGGTCGAGATCCAGCGCGAGCTCGACGAGCGCTGCGCCTGGTTCGAAGAGAACGGCAAGGTGCTCGAGGCCCACCGCCTGCGCCAGCGCACCCTCTACGACATGGAGATGCTGCGCGAGATGGGTTTCTGCAACGGCATCGAGAACTACTCGCGCATCCTCCTCGGCAAGGAGCCCGGGGCGACGCCCAACTGCCTCCTCGACTACTTCCCCGACGACTGGCTCTGCTTCATCGACGAGTCGCACATGTCGCTGCCGCAGATCCGTGCCATGTCCGAGGGCGACAAGTCGCGCAAGAACATGCTGGTGGACTACGGTTTTCGCCTGCCCAGCGCCCTCGACAACCGGCCGCTGCGCATCGACGAGTTCCTCGAGAAGGTCCCGCAGATCGTCTTCGTCAGCGCCACGCCGGGGCAGTTTGAGCTCGCCAACAGCGTCAACATCGCCGAGCAGCTCATCCGGCCGACCGGCCTTGTCGACCCCCAGATCGAGGTCCGTCCCACGGAGGGCCAGATCGACGACCTCATGAACGAGATCGCGGCGCGCGTCGAGAGGGACCAGCGCGTGCTCGTCACCACGCTCACCAAGCGCATGGCGGAGGACCTCACCGACTACCTCGTCGAGAACGGCTTCAAGGTGCGCTACCTGCACAGCGAGATCGACACCATCGAGCGCATCCAGATCGTGCGCCAGCTGCGCCTGGGCGAATTCGACGTGCTCGTCGGCATCAACCTGCTGCGCGAGGGTCTCGACTTGCCCGAGGTCACGCTGGTCGCGATCCTCG
>Ga0315297_10002770_pt1 | contig 11134 bp, 10 predicted proteins | sample YL17G15_0_MG_FD_203628 | JGI IMG/M metagenome (GOLD analysis project Ga0315297, IMG submission 203628) | Sediment microbial communities from Yellowstone Lake, YNP, Wyoming, USA - YL17G15_0 | ecosystem: Environmental > Aquatic > Freshwater > Lake > Sediment | place: USA: Wyoming | collected...
ACTTATTGAAATATCATGATTACCTGATGAGTATCCTAACTTTATGGATTGTACTCCTTGATCATCTATGATTTCATAGTCTTTAGTAATCTGTCCATCGACCATTACCATAAATTCTCCTTCTAAGACATTTCCTACAGGTATGACTGCGACACCATCATTATCCCCAACAGTTGCAAATGATAGTTTCTTGTTTTCTTCATCTAGTCCAAAATTGCTTAATTGTGATGAACTCTGAATGATTAATTCTACTGGACTTCCTTCAACCATCACCTGCATGGTACTTGATTGTAAATTTACAGGTGATGTTGCAATTAGTTCTGGTACCGGCGGTGTCGTAATTTGTTCTGGTGTAGCAATTGCATTCTGTATTTTTAAGGTCTTGACAGAATCATCAAATTCACCAACTTTAGTATCATAATCCGAGGCAGATGCCATAAAGCTAACAACTATCCAGTGAGTTGTCGTTTCTGCAGATATTGTTTTTAATTTAATCGTAGTTCCATCTTCATTTGTACATGATATGATAGTCTCAGTTGCTGACATTCCACCAACAGTTGTAGGTTTTGTAGATGGAGTATCACATGTTGATTTTTCTTGAGCAATAGGAGATTTTGGAGGTGTGTCTGACTTTATTTTCTCACTAGTCATTAGAGTCATGGCAGTAAATGAATTTTCATTCATTGAAGTCATTCCATCAGGGGAAACAGTTGCCATTGATCCTTCAGGTAGACCCATTGTCATTCCAGACCAGCCTAGTGGAAATACGATTTCAACACCGACTTTGTCATCTACGTATTTTCCACTGATCTCTTCTATAGATGGCATTTGACCAAATGCATTAGATAATGTCAAAGAAATTAAAAGTGCCGAGATAGTAAATGAGAACAAAATCGCATATTTTTTCAATAATAAACAAAATAATTAGAGGTATAAAAACATCTCTAAAATTTACTCTTATTTGTGTTCCATTATCAAAATTCATAGCAAATATTCTTTTTTTAAATACAGAAAATTTTCTGAAAAACAATGTTTTTCAGTTCCAAGTTAATTGAAAATATCAAGTTTCAATAATGGTGAGAGTATAATGTGTTGGACATATAATTAGAACTAAGATTTTATGAGTTCATCGACAATCCAGCGCAGCTAAAAATTGATCTGTCTCTAAATTCTGATTGCCATTTTTGATGCATTTTGTACGTCAGTAAAGCATCATCATAATAAGTTACAAAATCATTGATTTTGCATTTACTGTATTTCCAAGTTTGCAAAATGTCTCCCTTTCTATCATTTACATCAATCATGACATTGATAAACTCAATGAGTATTGTGAGAAACAAGATCGTCAACCTGGAATTAGATTTTATTCACTCTTTTTCTTTTTGCAAATTCCACAAAAAAGATAACCATCTTTATGTCTGATCCAGTAATGTCTCACATGTTCTTTTGTTTCGATCATTCTGATTAAATTACTTCAACACCATTCCAAAATGCAATCATTCCTTTGATTTTTTTTGCAGCATCGTTGGGTTCAGAATAATACCAAGCACAGTCTTTTAGTGTTTTTCCATGAATAGTTATAGAATAATAGTTTGCCATACCTTTCCAACCACAAAATGAGGTAAGTTTAGTTTTTTGAAAATACCCCTTTTTTATCGAATCGTATGGAAAATAATGGTTTCCTTCAACTATTATAGTAGAATCGCTTTCTGCTATCACCTCATTATTCCAAATAGCTTTCATAAGTAGAATATAAAAAAACTATATTTAAAGAATAAAGTTATTTTTTACCGTGGTCTGGAATTACAGATAAAGTGGTTGTAGAAACAACGTTTTTTATTTTTCGAATTTGCTGGGTAATGGTATCCGATACTTCTTTAGATGTATTTGCCTCGACTTTGGCAAAAATATCATAAACCCCAAAAGTGCCCTTTGCTTCTTTTACTGCCTTAATTTTTAGAAGTTCACGCATGACTTCCATTTCATGTGCCATTTCACTTTTGACTAGAACGTATGCAGTTTCCATTTTTACTCGCCTTTCATCTCTAAACGAGTTTTAAATTCTGGTGTAATTCCCAATGACTCATAATTTCCAGACGAACAGGTAAAACACATTGAATCTTTTGGAATCCCTACTGCTGCTGCTAGGTTTTCAGCATCATTATAACCCAAAAAATCAGCACCTATGCTTTTTCTGACCATTTCGGTTAATTCCTCATCATTCAATTCCTTACCATTTGAGAATGTTGCAAGTTCTTCTTGTGAAGGAAAATCAATTCCAGCATAGCATGGGAATTTTATTGGAGGATATGTGATGACCATGCTTATTTTTTTTGCTCCTGCGCGTCTTAATGCTTGAATTATTGCCTTTGAGCTAGTACCACGAACTAGACTATCATCAATTACAACTACATGCTTTCCATCAATTATTTCTTTAATTGGGATGATCCATCGATTAATTTCAATTCGATCACTTTGGTGAGGTTCAATGAAACTCCGTAATGGGCCTTTCTTACTATAACGGTCTTTAAGAAGACCTTCATCAAAGGTAATACCTAATTCTTGAGCATATCCAAGTGCAGCAGGTCTAGCAGAGTCTGGAACTGGTATAACAAGATCAGCATCTTTAATCGGAAATTTTTTTGCTAGAAACTGACCGATTCTTTTTCTTGAAATGTAAATGTTGGCACCCTCCATATTGCTTGAAGGGTGTGCAAAGTAAGTAAATTCAAAAGAACAGTGAGCACGAGAAGTATCTTCAGAAAATCTTTCTGTCTCTAATCCATTTTTACTAAGTTTGATCAATTCACCGGGTTTGACGTCTCTTTGCAGCGTAGCACCGCCTGCAGAAATTGCAGAGGATTCTGACGCGATAATGTAAGTGTCATCAGATTCCTTGTAACCCAATACCATTGGTCTAAATCCCTTAGGATCCCTGGCCGCATATACAGAATTATCATCGCTGATAAACGTAAAACAGTAAGAGCCAACCATTTCATTTTTTAGTATTGCCAATGCTTTTCCCATTTCTCCATTCTCTGAAATTAGTGATACAAGTCTCTGTGCAGCAACTAGTGTGTCACTTGCATTTTGGGGGGTAAATGAACATCCTCCAACTAAATTTGACAATTCTTGGACGTTTGCAATTGTCCCATTATGAGCAATGCATAGATCCTTGACTTTAAGCGGCTGAGCATTTTCAAGAGTACTTCTTCCCATAGTAGAATATCTAACATGGCCAATTACTGAGGGGGAAGAATAATCCTCACTGATTTTCTTAAATTCAGATGAAGCAGAAGAGACCAGACCTAATCTTTTTAATGGTTCTTTGTTTGGAATTGCAAGCCCCCATGCTTCTTGTCCTCGATGTTGTAATGCCCTAAGGGCATCAATTGCCATTGGAACAACATTCGTTCCACTAAGACTAAAAATTCCAACTACGCCGCAATTTTCTTTAACCATGTACTAGTTCCTTTAACGAATTAAACCAAGTTTTTTGAGCCTTATCAACTCTTAGATCAATCATAGGTTTGTGTCCAATACTAAATCGAATGTTTTTGCCCCCAAATTGGCCAATCAAGTTGTATGAGACTTTATTCTTTCTTAGATATTCTTCAAGTTTTTTGAGGCTTTTCTTGTCTAGAACAAAGAGATATCTTGAATGACTTTCAGAAAATAGGATTCTATCCGCATTCAATTTTGGGCCAGGTACTTTTTCCAATGAGACATCACATCCAATTTGATTGATCATGCATAATTCTGAAACGGCTACTGCCAGACCACCCTTAGAACAATCGTGAACCACCTTTACAAGATCTTTTCCAATTACATCTAAAACCGCATTCATGTTAATTTTTGATTCTTTAAAATTCACAATAGGACACTTCCCTCCAACAAATTTGTGAATATATTCAAAATATTCAGAACCTCCCAATTCATCTTTAGTCTCTCCAATTAGTATGAGATAATCACCAGGAATGATTTTCTGAGAGTGTAGAGGTTTTTTCTCAATTAGGCCCAAAATTCCAATTAGCGGCGTAGGTTTGATTGGACCCGAGGGTGTTTCGTTATACAAACTAACCTTTCCACCAACACATGGAATTTCAAAATATTTTGCAAAATCAGTTAGGCCCTTAAGTGATTCTAAAAATGTCCAAAAAATTTCTGGGTTTTCTGGATTTCCAAATTGTAAATGGTCCAGCATTCCTATGGGTTTTGCTCCAGTACAAACAACATTTCTACAAGCCTCCTCAAAGCATCCAATTGCTCCTTCTCTTGGATTAATGTAACAGTGTTTTGGATTACCATCTATTTTTGCAGCCAAAAATTTGCCATTGTCAAGTCGTAGAACAGATGCATTGCTGCCAGGTTTTACTACGGTTCTAATTCCAACCTCATGATCATATTGTCCATACACCCAAATTTTGCTTGCAATATTTGGTGATGAAAGTAACCTCATCATCATTTTTGAGTAATTTGAAATTGGATTGAGTTTTTTTTCTTGTTCGATGTTTTCAAGATATGAAGGCTTTTTTGAAGTTCTGTTCAAAAGATGAGCATTTGCAACAACGTCTGTTGGGAGATTGGCACATGTTTTTTTTCCTTTTTTTACATGCATCATATTATCCAAAGTCACATGGCCAATAACGGAGCATTTAACGTGAAATTTGTTACAAATTTTTTCTAGTTTTTTGAGTTTTTCATTATTTGTTATTATTAACATTCTCTCTTGAGATTCAGACACCATAATTTCATCCGGACTCATATCAGATTCACGAGTATGAACTTTATCCACATCCATTTCAATTCCAATAGATAATGCGTCTGCAGTTTCAGATACTGCACAAGACAATCCACCGCCACCAAGATCCTTCATTGCGTTGATAAGATTTTGATTTCTGGCTTCAAGTATTGCTTCTATGATCAATTTTTCAATAAATGGATCTGGGATTTGTACTGCAGATCTATCTTCAGATTCCAAAGAATCAGAAGCAAATTGTGATCCTCCGATTCCATCTCTTCCAGTAGAACCTCCAAGTAAGACTACCAGATCACCTCGCTTAGCATGGTTTTTAATCAAATCCTTTTTCTTTCCAAATCCAATTGCAGCTACGTCCACTAAAGCATAATTTGAATAGCATTCGTCAAACTCAACTTCTCCACCAATTGTGGGAATTCCCAAGCAATTTCCATAATCAGCTATTCCGGTAACTGCATTTTTAAAAAGCCATCTTGCTTGCAAATCTTTTTCAATATCTCCAAATCTTAAACCATCCAAAATAGCAATTGGTCTTGTTCCTGTTGAAAGAATATCGCGGATGACTCCTCCGACGCCAGTTGCGGCCCCCCCATATGGTTCAACAGCTGATGGGTGATTATGACTTTCAATGTGTGCAGTTATCACATATCCGTCACCAACATCTAAAACTCCTGAATCATAACCTTTTTCAGAAATAACTAGTGGTCCTTTCATTGGTAACATCTTGAGGTGTATCTTTGATGATTTGTATGAACAATGTTCAGACCATTCCGCAGCTACAATTTGTAATTCAGTGGATGTAGGTTTTCTTCCAATCTTGGAAGTAAGATCATCTAGTTCCTGGGGTTCCAAACTCAATTTTTGACACCGATTGTTTTGATCAGAGATTCAAAAATCAAAGAAGATGGTTTATTGTCAAGAGGATTGATTTCAGATTCAGTCGCTCTTTCTGGATGAGGCATCATACCAACTACATTGCCAACTTCATTACAAACTCCAGCTATTCTATCCGTAGAACCATTTACTACTTCACTATATCTAAATACAATTTGATTTGTTTTCTTTAATTTTTTAAGAGTGTCATCATCTACATAATATCTTCCTTCACCGTTTGCAATTGGAATTGGAATTTTTTGATGTAGTTTTAGTTTATTTGTAAATGGAGTCTTGTTATTTTCAACTATCAGATTAGTCCACTTACACATAAAATTTAGGGATGTATTTTTGAGCAATGCGCCAGGCAATAATCCAGCCTCCACAAGAATTTGAAATCCATTACATACACCTAAAATTGGAATTCCTTTTTCTGCCATTTTTCTAACATCGTTAATTATAGGACTATGCGCTGCAATAGCCCCTGATCTTAATCTATCACCATAAGAGAATCCGCCGGGAAGGATTACAGCATCAATGTTTTTTGGTAGTCCTTTTTCGTGCCAAAAATATTCAGCTTTAAGTTTGAAAACATCAGTCAATACATGATACATGTCTCGATCACAGTTACTTCCCGGAAAAATAATTACGCCTACTTTCACAATTAGAATAATCTTCAGATATATTTAATTTGAATCTAGTCAAAAAATACCAAAACACATCACATGATGATCGCTCTATTTATAATCACGGATGTAATCAAATACAGATTTTAACATAAATTTATGAAATTACTCATAAATTGTACGCAGATCCATCAATTATTCATAAATCATCATACAGATAAAACAGATTCCCAATTATTTTAATATTAAAAAAAGTTCAATTTTATATGAGGCATAGAATAATCATTGCATCAATCCCATTTATTCTATCAATAGTGATACTCGCCATAATCCCATTTAGTGATGCTGATTCTACAATACCGTCATCAAAATCAAATTCAGATACAGCATTTACTGCTGCCACATTTGCTGACAAATACAAAGACATGTCATTCACAGGTAAAAGAGTGTCAGTAGTTATAAAAGTGACAGGCGAATCAGAAGACATTGATCAGGCAAAAAGGGTAAAAAAGATACGTTATCTTCAGAATTACGTTTTAAAATTTTTGTCATTTGCTAACGCAGTAAATGTTGTTTCCAGTAAACAAAAAAATGAGATTACGGCCAAAATAGATTCAGCATGGATTCCGATTTTAGAGGAGAGAAGTGATGTTATTTCAGTAACAGTATTAATGGATCAAAAAACTAATAAAGATAATTTTGGCATTTTACCTCCAAAAAAGCAACAGGCTCAGGGCAGAAGTATAAGCGAAATACAATGTATGCGTGATTTTGTTTTGATTCAAAAATATGATGATTCTCCTGCTTGCGTAAAACCACTAACTGCTGAAAAACTAATTCATCTGGGTTGGACATTAAGTTTGAAGAAATAGAAACAATGTATCCTATGAGTAAAATTTGTTACAAGATAGAAATACAGTCTAGTTTTTCATTTCCCATAATTTTTAGTTGTAATCTTTCATAAATAAAGCATCAAAAAATTTCTTGGTTTTATCAGCCAACCTAAGGATTGAAATTGAATTTTAAGATTAAAATCAGGCACAATTAAGTATCAAATACATCAAGGGTGACCTTACTTACCATTGGATTGTAAATGCGCAATTCATCGCAGATTTCTTGAATTTTATTTTTTGCAGTTTTTTTATCTTTTTCTTTAATTGTGAATTTTAGCATTTTTGCAGTTTTGATTGTAGTGATTGCAGAATGTGTACCTTTCAAAACAAGATCATTTAGAATAGTTTCACCTTCTGGATCACTAATACCGGGTTTGTTTTCAATGGTCACATGTACATTAAAAGTAGTCATGAATGATTTGAAAAATAAAAATGAGGTTAATCTATCTTCCGACTAGTGTTATGCTTTTACACTTAAAATGAAACGTTAATTTCAATAGCAAAGTAAAAGGAATCAAACTGGTCATGTCGCCTTTGGCTGAACGTAATCTTTTTTCACAATCAACGAATCAAATCCTTCGTCTTTTAGAGGAGTTTCAAGTTCTTTAATCTGTTTATTTATTGCTACCGTAGGAAATGGATTGTGTCTTCTCAGTTGTCTCTGTTGTAACAAATTTGATGACGTATTCATAAAAATCCCAATTATTTTAGCAGAATATTTTTTAGCCAAATCTATATGCAGTTTTCTGATTTTACGTGTCAAATTAGTATCATCAACTACTATATTTTTTCCTTCTTTAAGATATTCTTCGATAACTCTCATCTCCTCGTTTCGATTATTATCATAATAAGATAACGCTATAACCTCATGATTAGTGAAATTTGCTTCTCTATAGGTGGTTTTGCCACTTAATGCGACTCCAATCATAATCACATATTCCATTAGACATCATACCTCAAATCAAGTAAATAAGAAATTTAACAAGTCAACCTTAAAAAAAACAAAAAGGATCTATAACTTGATTTAACAACAGTGTTAATAAGTTCCTTCTAATGTGATGGAGTAAATGAATAACGATGAGGGAAATGAACCAATATCTATTTCAGATAGAGTAGAAATTTTATCTACTGAAGATCAAAAGATAAAAGCAATAGGAGAGATATTAAGTTCGGATTCGAGTAGAGAGATCCTCAAGATATTATTCAATGAGACAATGTCTGCAAATCAAATATCACAAAAAACCAAGATTTCATTACCATTAGTAATATACCATTTAAAAAAGATGCAGGATTCAGGAGTGGTAAAAATTGCAAATGTTGAAAAGAATACTAAATCTCGAGACATGAAGTTTTACACGGTAGACAAGCTTGCAATAATAATACTGCCATCAAAAATGTCCGAGCCAGCAAAAAATAGCAAATCTCTTTTTAATTCTTTCACAAGGATTCATAGATTGGCAACACTTGGTGGATTATCTTTAGCGGCATGGTTTTCATCTCAGATTATCCAAAAGTGGGTAAATACAGAAAACGGTGTTGAACAATCAGAACCTATGATGAATTCTATTCCTTCAGAAACTCCAGAGATGGCACTTAAAGCAATGCCAGCTGATGAAGCAGCCACAACTATATCTTCGGCAATGCCTCAAGTATCAACCCCAGATCCATCAATTCAGTTATTATGGTCAGTAGTCACAGTATTGTGTGTAATAATTGCAGGTCTAGTCATCGAAGTAATTATTTCCAAGAAACATAATGCTAGATTAAAGATCAAGTAACTGTGAAATTATAATATTTCTGAAAGTAAGATAGTAATCCTACGTAAGGGTAATAACCAATGATGAGAACTATTATGTAATTTGGCAGATGAACCTGACATTTTTGCCGTCGTAATTACTTATGTAACTGCTGCTGTTAATGTGGTTTATTCATTTAAAAAAAAGAGAGTTTAGTTGTCCGTAGGGAATATTTGTAACTAAAGTTTCATGATTATTGATAAATTCCATGCGCCAAATTTTTTATAACTTAGGATTTACGGAGTTTATAATTTAAAAAAACAGATGAGTGTTATTGGGTAAAAATAACTAAATTAGTTTTATGGTTTGTTTATCTGTCCTGTAAAAGATATGTTGACAGGACTGCTCTCTGTTCCCTCAGTATTGGTAAATGTAAATACCAATTGTCCTGAAAGTGTCTGAGAATTATACTGTGTGAGAATACAGTTAAAATTCACATCGGCGTTACTGCCTGAAATGTTAACGTCGAGATATGTTGGTTTTGAAATGATTTTAACAGTTCCAGGTCCCGATGTATTTAAGAAAAGACTTGTCACATCTTGTGGACATGAAGTTCCTCCGATATTGTGAACCCAACTAAACAATGTTGGTGTGACTGTAAATGATTGTCCAGTTTCTGGAGTAGATGTGGGGCTTGGGATGGATGGAATCGTCTCTAATGGCGTAAATTTTATTTCATCTATTTTTACCGGTCCGTCAAAAATTGTTTGATAAGCCCAGCACCTTTTTCCAAAATTTGGGGGCTCTTGATCCTGTATATATATAGAAAATGGCAAATCTGTCAATTCATCGGGATTTCTGCAAACCGTTTCCCAAAACACTTTATCAGAATTTATCAACATAGTTTGATTGTATGAATTACCCGTTCCAAATACCAACTGTTGATAATTTTTGTGGCCGATCCTTATTGCATCTTGGGCATTTTTGAAAGATTGAACTAGGTCATCCCAATTCTTAATCTTGTTAGTGCTAAAACTAGATAGGGTTTCTAAATTTGAATATAATGTTCCACTCTTTTCTATCGGCAGATCATAAGTGTCTTCATGTAATTTTACTTGATTTCTTGCAGAATTTAAGATCTTGACAGTTGTCTTTGCATCGCTTGCTGATGCTTTCGATGCTTTGTCATAGCTAGTTGCCTGCTGCATTGTTTTTTGATCTTTAGATGTATCATACGAGTCCCAAGCAGTGTCAGCAAGGTCAGAATACATTTGGGTATCGTGGTTTAAGATATTGAGAAGTAATTCAGTTGCTTTTTCATGAGCTATCAATATTACTGCCACCTGCTCTGCTTGGTTTTTGTCAAGCACCATTGCGTGTTCTGGAGATTTAGATGCCTGAGATATAGTTGGAACGATCGATACTTTGGCAAGTGGATCCCAATTTTCATCATTGGTTTCATCTATGATGACACCACCATAACCCACAGTTCCTTGAACCATTCCACGACGTGGGTCTACATATGCAATGCCAATTTTACCATATTCATCTGGTTTGTCACTTGCGCCAATAATGAATAGTGCATGTTTGTTTCCCTTGTCATCTTTTGCCATAACCATGATATTTTCTCCTTGATTTAATTCAGAAAGAAGCTCAGCAGCGGTGATCTCACCAACAGCCTGAAATTTTATTGTGCCAGAAAGATCTCCATCTTTTCTGGATTCTGAAGTATACTTTACACTGAGATTCTTGCCATTATCTTTTCCTTTGAGCCATTTTTCTATCCCGTTTGCAATGTCAGAGGGTTTTGATCCCTTTTCCTCATCAGTTCCCATTGATTTCTTTAATGAATCGATCAAATCACTAGTAGTTCCCTTGTATACCCCTGGTGAGATTGTAGAATTTTTGTGCATTATCATCATTGCCCCGACAGTTGGCGCACAAGTCATCTTTGTTGGCTGTTTTAGAATTGTAATCTTGTCTTCAACTTTTTTGTATTTTGCCTTGTCTTTTTCGGAAAGAGGATTGGAGTTAAATGAACCAGGTGCTTGGTCATCACCACCACAATTTATGGGCTCTTCAGTGTCTTCAGATGTCGGAAAATTCTTTTCTTGATTTTCGGATATTTTTTTAGACTTGATTATTCCGTGCTCCAATAGATATTGTAAGGAATTTGCTATCTCAGAGTCAGAAACCTTGTTATCCGACCAGAATCCAAATACATCTTTTATGTAGTTTGGAATTTTT
>Ga0315297_10002771_pt1 | contig 11134 bp, 9 predicted proteins | sample YL17G15_0_MG_FD_203628 | JGI IMG/M metagenome (GOLD analysis project Ga0315297, IMG submission 203628) | Sediment microbial communities from Yellowstone Lake, YNP, Wyoming, USA - YL17G15_0 | ecosystem: Environmental > Aquatic > Freshwater > Lake > Sediment | place: USA: Wyoming | collected...
TGAAGTTCGGCGACCTGGTGGACGGCGTCACCTACGCCGAGCAGGTGGACGAGATCACCGGCCTGGCCCGCAAGGTGGTCACCGCCTCCAAGGATCCCGAGGCCCGCCCGCGGGTCTCGGTCAAGGACGAGAGGGGGCAGACGAAGAAGCTCGCCAGTTCCGACGCCGACGCGCGCTACATGCTGCCGGAGGGCGCGAACCTCGTGATCTCCGACGGCGACGATATCGACGCCGGCGACGTCATCGCCAAGATGCCGCGCGAGACCACCAAGACCAAGGACATCACCGGCGGCCTGCCGCGGGTGGCCGAGCTCTTCGAGGCCCGCAAGCCCAAGGAGTACGCCGTCATCTCGGAGATCGACGGCGTGGTCTCCTTCGGCAAGGACACCAAGGGCAAGCGCAAGGTGGTCATCACGCCGGAGATCGACGGCAAGCTGCGCCCCGACCACTCCAAGGAGTACCTGATCGGCAAGGGCAAGCACATCAGCGTCCACACCGGCGACCGGCTCCGGGCCGGCGAGGCGCTCATGGACGGCGCCGCCAACCCGCACGACATCCTCCGGGTGCTCGGCGAGAAGGAGCTGGCGCGCTGGATGGTGGACGAGGTCCAGGAGGTCTACCGGCTCCAGGGCGTGAAGATCAACGACAAGCACATCGAGACCATCGTCCGGCAGATGCTGCGCCGGGTGCGGATCATCGACGTGGGCGACACCAGCTTCCTCGCCGATGAGCAGGCCGAGAAGTGGGTCTTCGAGGAGGAGAACGAGAAGGTGATGAAGGCCGGCGGCCGTCCGGCGCAGGGGGAGCCCCTCCTGCTCGGCATCACCAAGGCCTCCCTCTCGACCGAGTCGTTCATCTCCGCCTCGTCGTTCCAGGAGACGACCAAGGTCCTCACCGAGGCCGCCATCAGTGGCAAGATGGACTACCTGCGCGGCCTGAAGGAAAACGTCATCATGGGGCGGCTGGTGCCGGCCGGCACTGGCCTCTCGGCCTACAAGCATCTCGACATCGAGGTGGAGACGCCGGTCGACGCCGTGGAGCAGGCCGAGGAAGCCCTCGGACTGGTCGGCGCGGGCGGCGACGAGTAGCCGGCGCGGCCGGGAGAGGTTCCGATGCGATGGCCTGGGGCGGAAGCCTCGGGCCACCGGCTCTTCCGGGTCATGGGCATCCCCCGGACGGCTCGCCACGTTCCGGGTTGGCCAGCTGGAACTATTCCGTCCTTCCAGGCTGTTGACTGAAGATCTCCCCGCCGATTCTCGGGGGGGTCGCCTCACGATTTTTGGGTCCCTTCGAGCACCAGAATGGTCGATATTATCGTGTCACAGTTGAGTCATCACCAACGCTTAGCCGGGGTGGTTGACTAGAGAAGTCCAGATTCGTAATATGCCGCGACGTAACTGTCTGGCATTCCGGAAGACCCGGCAGCCTGCACGGACAGTGGAGAGGAAAAGAAGATGAAGACCGCAGGTATCCAGCGCGGCAGCAAGGAGTTCGAGGAGCTCGCCCCGTATCTCAAGGCGGTTCGTGACTACCCGCCGCTCACCCGGGACGAGGAGCACGCGCACGCGCTGAAGGCCCGCAAGGGCGAGGTGGGCGCCAAGCAGAAGCTCGTCCGGCACAATCTCGCCTTCGTCGTGGCCATCGCCCGGAAGCAGCGCCGCGGCACGGTCCGGCTCGACGACCTCATCCAGGAAGGCAACGTCGGCCTGATGCGCGCGGTGGAGAAGTTCGACCCGCACGCCGGCACCCGCTTCTCGACCTACGCGGTCTGGTGGATCCGCGCCTACGTCGGCAAGTACCTGAAGGAGGCGCGCAGCACGGTCCGCCCGCAGAGCGGAACCGTCGCCCAGCCCGACCTCTCCCTCGACAGCTACATCGACGAGGACGGCGACGTCTCCCACCTCGAGCGCATCGAGGACGACGGTCCGGGACCGGAGGGTGGCTACCTCTCCAACGAGGGAGATCGCGAGGTCCGCGACGCGCTCGGCAAGGTCCGCAAGCGCATCGGCGAGCTGGGCTGGGACATCATCCACAACCGGCTGCAGCAGGATTCTCCGAAGACCCTCGAGGAGATCGGCAAGCGCTGGGGCGTGTCGCGCGAACGCGTTCGCCAGGTGGAACTGAAGACCAAGCAGTTCCTCCAGCGGTACCTCGAGAGCGTCGAGTCGGTCGAGACCGGCCAGATCGGCCAGGCCGAGGAAGCCGCCTAGACCCAGCCGCCCAGACCCGGGCGATCCCCCGGCAGTTTCGAGGCCCACTCCGCGTTGCGGGGTGGGCCTTTCGCTTGCAACGTCCGGCTGCAGCGCGGATGGCGGGTCGGAACTCCGCGCCGGGAGGTACGCGGCGTGGACGGAGGGGACGCGGGCGGGTCGATCATCCCGAAACCTGGCGACGGCGCCCGGCGCATCGCGGCCGAGGAGTTCGAGGCCCGCCAGCGCGCCCGGCTCATCCTCGAGGAGGCGAACGCCGAGGCGCGGCGCTTCCGGGAAGTCGCGGAGGCGGAGGTCTCTTCCTGGCGCCTCGCTGCGGCGGAGGCCGGACGCCGGGAAGGTCTGGGCCGGGCCGCAGCCCAGGTGGTGCGAGGAGCCGTGGAACGCGACCGGCTCCTTGCCGGCTGCATCGGCGAGGTCCTCGACGTCGCCGCGGCCATCGCCGGGCGAATCCTGCTCCGCGAGGTGCGGCCCGGCGCCGACGCCGTCCTGGCGGCCGGGCGCGCGCTCTCCGAGGTGCGCGGGTGCCGACGGGCCACGCTCCGTGCGTGTCCGGCGGACGCGGAGGAGGTCCGGGGCTTCGGGGGGCGGCTGGGCGAGGTGGTGGGGCGCCTGCGCATCCTCGAGGACCCGGCGCTCGGTCCTGGCGAGGTGATGGTGGACGCCGAGGGCGCCACCGTGGACGGACGTTTCCGGGCCCAGCTTGCCGAGCTTCGCCGCGCGCTCGAGGAACTCGAGTCGTGATCGGCGTCGAGCGGGCCCGGCAGATCCTGGATCGGAGCCGATCGCTCGCGCGAACGGGGTCGCTCCTCGACGCGGCGCCCGGGCAGGCCCGCTGCGCCGGCGTCGGCGCCTCGCTGGGCGAGCTGGTCGAGGTGGAGTCGCGAACCGGCGGGTTCGTCGAGGCGGAGGTCGCGGCGGTACACGGTGGGTGCTCCATCCTCCTGCCGCTGGGGGACGCGAGGGAGATGGCTCCCGGGGGAGCCGTGCGCCGGACGGGCAGGCGCCTCTCGATCCGGGCCGGGCCGGCAATTCTCGGCCGGGTGCTCGACGGGCTCGGCCGACCCATCGACGGCCGGCCGCTGCCAGGCGGCCTGGCGGCCTGGGAGGTCGACCGCCCCGGTCCGGCGCCGCTCGATCGCCCCCGGCTGGCCCGCCCGTTCCCCACCGGCGTGCGGGCGCTCGACGCCTTCGCCACGCTGGCCGAGGGGCAGAGGGTGGGGCTCATTTCCGGCCCGGGTGCTGGAAAGTCGTCGCTCCTGGGAAGGCTGGCGCGAGGTGGGGGCGCCGAGGTCTGCGTGCTCGGCCTCGTGGGGGAGCGCGGGCGCGAGGTCCGCGAGATGGTGGAGGATGTCCTGGGGCCGCAGGGTCTCGCTCGAAGCGTGGTGATCGCGGCCACCAGCGACGCGCCGGCCATCGTGCGCATGCGATCGGCCCAGGTGGCGACCGCGGTGGCGGAGTGGTTCGCCCGGGTGGAAGGGCGAAGCGTCCTCCTGCTCGTCGACTCCCTGACGCGGTTCGCCCGGGCCGTCCGGGAGGTCGGCCTGGCCGCCGGGGAGCCGCCGGTCAGGCAGGGCTTTCCGGCACGCGTCTTCGCCGAGTTGCCGCGACTGCTGGAGCGGGCTGGCACCGGCCCCGGGGCCCCCATCACCGCCGTGTACACGGTCCTGTCGACCGGCGACGCCGCGGAGGACCCGCTCTCGGCGGAGATCCAGGGACTCCTCGACGGCCACCTGGTCCTCGACCGCCGCATCGCCGAGGGAGGGCGCCACCCCGCCGTGGACGTCCTGGCCAGCCTGTCGCGGGCCATGCCGGCCGTGACCGAGGCGCCGCACCGGGCCGCGGCGGCTCGGGTCCGAGCCGCGATGGCGCGGTGGGAGTCGGCCCGCGACCTGATCGCGGCCGGCGCGTGGGTTCGCGGAGCAGACCCGGTGCTCGACGAGGCCGTGGAGGCCATTCCCGCCATCGAGAGCTTCCTGCGGCAGGAGGAGCCGGGAGCCGTCCCGATGGAGGAGAGCACGGGCGGGCTCGCCGCCCTGGCAGCGAGGCTCCGGGCGTGAGGTCCTGGTCCCTCCGCGCACTGACGCGCATCCGGGATTCGGAGGCGCGGGCGGCGGCGGTCGACGCCAGGAGAGCGATCGTCCGGGCGCTGGAGATCGCGTCGTCCGCCGCGGAGGTGGAGGCGCGGGCACGCGAACTGCGCCGCGAGGCTCGAGGCGGCGGTGCCACGAATCTCGACGAGCTCGCCAGGAACTCGGCTCGACGCGCCCGGGCCTATCTGAAGTCGCGAGAGCTTGCGGCGGAATCTGGGCGGGCCTTGGCCCAGGCCGGGGCGGCGCGGGTCCAGGCGGGGAGGGCGATCGCCCTCGCCGCGGCGGCTCGAGGGCGTGCCGACGCGCTCGAGCGAGGCGCAGCCCGCTGGAGGGCTGCCGTGCGGTCCGGGCGGGAATCGGTCCAGGAGATGGAAGCCGAGGAGTCGTGGCTCGCGACCCGGTCGTCGGGCCGGCAAGAATAGGGAGCAACTAGCGGAGATCGAGCTCTGCGCGCCCCTCGCGGCACTCGATGGAGAGCTTCCGCGGGCGCAGGTCGCGAGGCGCCGGCTCACCGGCGCGCTCGAACTGCGCCGGCGACAGGACGACCTGCTCGCGCGGGCGCACGGTGCGCTGGGAGTTGCGCCACGACCCGTCGAGGGTCAGCACGACGTCGGTCCATACCGCGTCCGACTCGTTGCGCACCAGGATCTGCTGGCCGCCGAGGAGGGAGTCCTTGAGCACGTGGACGTCGGCCCCCAGCGAGTTGCCCGGACCGGAGGACGGGCAGGCGATCCAGAGGGCAAGCAGCGAGGCAGCGATCCAGCCCCCCACGACCCCCAGTCGCATGCGCTGCCAGCGCCCGGCCTTCCGGAAGCCGTCGGCGAGGCCAGAGGCCGCGCGGCGCCCGTGGTCGAGCGCCCCCTCGACGAGGCCCGGGACGCCCTGAGGTCGTTCGCCCATGGTGGAGAGACTACCGTTCGCCCGGGGCGGCGCCAACGTCTCCCTCCAATTACCGAGAGGGACCTGCGCGCGCCGTGGCAATCGGGTATGAGCAGCGGGTGCCAGAACCAGTCCGGACTGCCGACGAGGTGCGGGAGGCGTCCCGGGGGGGCGCACGGGCACTCGCGCCGGCGCTCGTCTCCGAGCGTGCGGCCCTCGAGGACCTGGCGCGGCGCCTGGCGGTCGAGCCGGTGGTGGCGCTCGACACCGAGTCGAACAGCTTCCACGCCTACCGGGAGCGGGTCTGCCTGATCCAGATCTCCATCCCGGGCGCTGATTTCATCGTCGATCCGATCGCCGTGGACGTCGGGCCGCTGGGAGAGGTGCTGGGAGGGGAGCGGGAACTGGTGCTGCACGGCGCCGACTACGACGTGCGCTGCCTGCGGCGAGAGTACGGCTGGGACCTTGGGCGGATCTTCGACACCATGGTGGCGGCGCGAAGGCTCGGGTCGAAGGAGCTGGGGCTGGCCGCGCTGGTCCAGGCCAACTTCGGCGTGCGCCTCACCAAGGAGCACCAGCGCGCCGACTGGGGGCGCCGGCCCCTCACCCGCGAGCAGCTCCGCTACGCGGCGATGGATACCCACTTCCTGCTGCCGCTCCACGCCACCCTTGCCGCCGGCCTTCGAGAGCTGGGAGCGGAGGGAGAGGCCCGCCGGGAGTTCGACAAGATCGCCTCGTCCAAGGCCCACGCCCGAGTCTTCGACCCGGAGGGCTGGCGAAAGCTGAAGGGCGCCCGGGAGCTGGACGTCGAGGGCAAGCAGATGTTGCGGGCCCTGTGGATCGCCCGGGAGGAGCGGGCCTCCGCCATCGACAGGCCGCCCTTCAAGGTGGTGCCGGAGACCGCGCTCGTGGAACTGGCCCGGACGCGCCCCGCCGACGAGCGCGTGGTTCGCGCCATTCCCGGGATCACGCCGCGGGTGATGGAGCGGGCCGGCGACGCGATCCTGCAGGTCCTTCGCGGCGGGTAGACCCGCGCGGCTAGAAGGCCACGCCCGACCCGGGTGGGGAGATCGGTTTCGACGGGTCGATCTGCAGGGGAGGCTCGCCGAGCATCCGTCGATACACGGCCCAGTCGGCCATCACCCCGCGGACATACTGGCGCGTCTCCCGGAACGAGATGCCCTCGACCCACTCGTCGAGCGGGAGGCCGGCGCCTGCGCGCGCCCACGCGGCGGCGGCGGCGGGACCGGCGTTGTAGGCGGCGAGTGCCGCCGCGGACTCGGCGAAGCGATCGCCCAGCAGCGCGAGGTAGGCGATGCCGAATCTCAAGTTCTCCCCCGGGTCGGAGAGGTCGGCGGCCCGGGCGACTCCGAGGAGCGCCTGAAGGCGACGGGCGGTCTCCGGCCGGAGTTGAAGCACGCCTTCGGCCGCCGCGCCGCTCCGGGCCGCCGCGACGAAGGCCGACTCCCGCCGCATGACGGCGAGCGCCAGGGCGGGGTCCACGCCCAGCCTGCGCGCTGCCTCCGGGAGCACGTCGGCATGCGCGACGGGGTAGGCCCAGTGCCTGGCCCGGATGCCCGGCGGCAGGTGGTCCCGGGCCATGCGGAACGGGACCTCCGGATCGCCCGTGAAGGCGGCGACCTCGGCGACGAGGCTGGCGGACGCGCGCGTCTCGGGGGCGCGGGAGAGGCGCTGGAGAAGGGCGGCCGTCTCGGCGTGCAACCCCGCACCGGCCAGGTCGACGGCCAGGGCCATGGCGGCGGCGAGGCGCCGGTCGCGGGGCGGGTCAGGCAGGGCGGTCGGGGGAAGCGGGGCCGGGGAGGCCGGAGCGTCGCCGTTCGAGGCGAGGCGCGCGGCTGAGAGAAGGGCGTACCAGCCGTCCGGGGCCTCGACGATGGCGTCCCGGTAGAAGGGCGCAGAGTGCTTCGGGGCCGGTTCGAGCCGCCCCTGCCAGTAGAGGGCGGCGGATCGGAGGGCCCCGGTCTCCTTCGAGGCGAGCCCCCGGAGTGCATCCCTGGCGGCGGGCCGGTCCCCCGCGCGGAGGAGCGCCCAGGCCGAGAACCATCGGGCGTCCGGCGCCCGCCGGGCGCGAGGGTGATCCCGGGCGAAGCGCCGCAGCGGCGCGACCGACTCGGCGAAGCGCCCCGCGTCGTAGGGGAGCCATGCCACCAGAAACGCGGCGTCGTCTGCGAGGTCGGCCTGCTGGGATGCCGGGAGGCCCGGGACGATCGGGCGCTCGACGGCCACGCGGCGGTACCAGCCGATGGCCTCGTCGAGCCGACCCTGGCGCGCCGTGGCGCGGGCCATGACGAAGCGCGCCGCGGCCGGCTCGCCCGGGCCGGGCAGGCGGGCAACCGGCGAGGCGAGCCGCTCTGCCTCGGCGGGGCGGCCCATCTGGAGCATGGCCATGGCCCGGAGCACGGCCAGGAGCGGCGCCTCGCCGATCTCCCGGTCGAGCGCGCCGATCTCCTCGAGGGCCTCCTGGGTCCGGGCGGCAGCGAGGAGGCGCCGGGCCCTGGCGAGCCGGTCGGGGAGCAGGAGGGGGACGGGCGGGACCGCCGAGCGGAGGCTCGCGAAGGCGCGCTCGCCTTCCGTTTCGCCGGCCCGATCCACCGCGAGGCCGCGCAAGGCTGGAGCGGCCCGGGGATCGCCGAGAGCCAGCCAGGCCTGGGCGAGCGTGAGGCGCGCGGACGGGTCGCCTTCGGACGCCCCGGGTCCCGCCGCGCGAGCGGCCTCGGCCGGCTGCCCGGCGGCGAGGTGCGAGCGGGCCCTGGCGCTGGTCAGCCGGCTCCGGTCGGCGGGGTCGGCGATGGCCGCGGCGCCGGCGTAGGCCTCGGACGCCTCGGCGGGGTGGCCGCTCGCCGAGAGGGCCTCGCCGAGCCGCGCGCGGGCAGCGGACTGGAGAGTGACGGGGAGTGAAGCGAGCGCCGCGGCGATCTCGGCGGAGGCGTCGGTGGGGCGGCGCATCTCGAGGAGGGCCAGGCCGGCGAGCAGGCGCGCTCGCGCGCTCGCTTCACCCATGGTGATGGCAAGGACCGCGTCCCGGGCGGCGCCGTGGGCCGTTCCAGGGTCGCGGGCGGCGAGGGCGGCGGCGGCCGAGCCGGCTCCTTCGGACCAGGCGGTGAACGGCTCTTCGGCACCCGTCCGGGTTGTCACCGTGAGTATCAAAAGGGGCGTGAGAATTCGAGCGCGCAAATCACGGGAAATGATGCCACAAGTCCTTGTAGTTGCGGGCGAAAATGTTTCGCATGGAGCCGGCAAATCGTGCGGCGCCGGGGGGGTTGACATGCCGCAGCCGCGGGGCGCATGAATGCCCCGATTCACTCACGGACCGTTCTGGAATTCACGGTAAGGAGAACGTCTTGTTCAGCAAGCCCACGCCGTCCGAGCTCACCGCCCCCATCAACCCGGACCGGGGAGTGGAAGGGCATCGCAACCTCTTCTGCGGCTGCTACGACAACTGCCTCGACGTGGCCGTGAAGCGGGCGTGGAACAGCTGGACCTGCACGCGCTGCACGCTGTTCGCCATCCAGCCGCAGGTCGAGTCGAGCATCGAGAACTACGCCACGCAGCGCCGCCTGTCCTGAACGAGCCTCCGGCGGTCAGCCCCGCCGGTCGCGCCGCACCCGGATGTCGAGCGCCTTCACCGTGGGGCGCCCCAGCCGGTCGTTCACGCGGGAGATGATCTCGGGGGCGAGGCTCTGAAGCTGCCGCTCCCACTCCGGCGACGACACCACCACCCAGAGATGGCCGTCGGGTCCCAGTCCACGCACCGTGGCTTCCCTCGAGAGCGGCCAGCCGCAGGCCTCGGCGAAGGCCGCGGCAGCCGCCGGGCGTCGGGCCTCGGGCCGGCGCGAGAGCGACTCGGCCACCACGCCGGCGAGCGTCCTCCGCCGTCCTCTCGGCCCCCGGGTTTCCATGCGCCGCAACCTAGGGGTGGCCGCGGCGCGGCGTCAAGGCGCCACCGTGGCGCCGGCGTGGCGCTGCGATTGCGCTGCCGTGGCGCGAACCGTTTCGCGCCGTTACGGCTCCCAGGGAGGAAGACCATCGCGCCGATGGACGGCGCCCAGCACAGGGGAGTTCCAGATGAAGCCGACCGTGGACGTGAGTGAGTCGAACTACAAGGAGGTCGTGGAGAAGGACGGTCTCGTCCTCGTCGACTGGTGGGCGCCCTGGTGCGGCCCGTGCCGCGTCTTCGGCCCCACCTACGAGAAGGTGGCGGGCCGCCATCCCGACGTCACCTTCGCCAAGGTGAACACCGAGGAAGAGCAGGCGCTCGCGGCGTCCTTCCAGATCATGTCGATCCCGACGCTCATGATCCTCCGCGACAAGATCCTGCTCTTCTCGCAGCCCGGGGCGTTGCCCGAGGCGGCGCTCGAGGAGCTCATCCAGAAGGCCAGCGACCTCGACATGGACCAGGTGAGGGCGGAGATTGCGGCGGCGGAGGTGGAGGAAAAGGGGAAGGGGAAGGGCGAGAGGGCGGCCTGACGCCGCCGCCTTCACGACACCGCCGACTTCAGGCGGCGGAATGCTCGAGTTCCTGTCCCGAGGTGCGCCCGGGTTGGGCCGATGCCTCGACGGAGTGGTTCATGTGAACCATGACGGGGATGTCGCGCTTCAGCCGACCGAACCAGGCGAGGAGGAGTACCGGCGGGCTGGGCAACCTGCCCGCTGCTCGACCCGCGACCCTCAATCCACCGGCAGGCGCATCTTCTCGAGCAGCGCCTTCCAGCGCGGGTCGGCGTGCAGGTCCCGCAGGAGGGGATCGAAGGCCATGAGGAGCAATCCGCTGTCGTGCTCCCGGTAACATCGCTCCAGCCACTCGAAGGCTTGGTCGCGTTCCCCGCGCCAGGCGTAGACCTCGGCGATCTGGTAGGTGGCGACGTGTGCCGACATGGGAACGAGCGAGTCCAGCGCTGCCTGCGACTCGCCAGGATGGCCCAGCGTGTGGTGGGCCAGGGCACGGCCCCACAGCCGCCACATCTCCGTGCGCGACCGCTCCATCGTTCGGAGCGCCCCAGCGGCATCGCCTCCCGAGAGGAGGCTCATTGCCAGCGTCGCGAGGGCCCAGTCGTGCTCCGGGGCGATCTCCAGCGCCCGGAGGAGCGCCCGCCGCGCACGATCATCCTCGCCGGCTCCCAGGTACACAAACGCCAGCCATCGCCATGCCTCTGGCGAGAGCGGATCGACGTCGGTGGCCCGTTGTAGCAAGGCGAGGCCGTCCGCAACGCCCCCGAGCATCGCGGTCTGCCAGCCCAGGTTCCACAGCGTATCCGGGTCGTTCGGGCTGAGCGCCTGTGCCCTCTCCAGGTCGGCCTTCGAGCTGGGCCAATCCCAGAGCGCCCTGCGTCGAACTGCGCCGCGCGCCTGATAGGAGCCGGCCAGGCCCGGGGCGAGCGCTACTGCCCTCTCTGCGGCGGCCAAGGCGCCCCGCTGGAGCTCCTGGGTTTCCCCGGCAGACGCGGCATCGGCGGAGTTGTACCGGCCCCAGAGTGCCTCGGCGAGGAGCGCGTGCGCTCGCGCGTACCCCGGGTCGAGTGCGATTGCCTTCCGGAGCGCTGCCTCGGCGCGCCGGTACCCGTCCCTGGAGCCGAGCCGTGCGAACTGAACACCGAGCAGGTACTGGTTTCGGGCCTCGGGATTTCCGGACTGCCCCTCCGACGAGCCCAGGGAGTCCCGCGGGAGCAGCTTCACCCGGAGCGCCGCCACCACCGCCCTCGCGATCTCGTCCTGCACGGCGAGCACGCCGGCGAGCTCCCGGTCGAACGTCTGCGACCAGAGGGGGGAGCCGTCGGCGGCGTTGATGAGCTGCGCGGTGATGCGGATCTTGCTCCCCTCCTTGCGAACGCTCCCCTCGAGCAGCGCGCCCACTCGAAGCTTCTGGGCGATGGTGGCGACATCATCGCTCTTGCCCCTGAACGAGAAGGACGACGTCCGGCCGATGACACGCAG
>Ga0315297_10002775_pt1 | contig 11127 bp, 9 predicted proteins | sample YL17G15_0_MG_FD_203628 | JGI IMG/M metagenome (GOLD analysis project Ga0315297, IMG submission 203628) | Sediment microbial communities from Yellowstone Lake, YNP, Wyoming, USA - YL17G15_0 | ecosystem: Environmental > Aquatic > Freshwater > Lake > Sediment | place: USA: Wyoming | collected...
CAGCCGATAACCGTCCAGTTGTTCCCCGATTTCGACAACCTTGCCGTCAACGATGGCGCTTCCGACGTTGCCCCGGAGCAGCACGCTGGTAAGCTTGTGCTGGCGGACGAAGTCGGCGGTCGAGTCGGGCTCCCGCGCGCCACTGGGTTTGGGCTTGGGCTTGGTCTCATCGAGGGACGCCAGCCAGGCTGTGGAGGGCGCAAATGCTTCGCGTATGCCGGTCGGTTCGCCGTCCGGCAGGGTCAGTGCTTCGAGGCGTTCCGCCAGGGGAGTGCGGGTCGCACCGGGCGCAGGGAGTTGGGGCGCCCCTGCCAACTTGACCAGGCCCGCCGCCGGGGCGCGGTCCGAGGCAACCCGAGCGGCCGCGGGGGCCGCCGCCCTGGCAGTTTTCGGCGATGCGGAGTCCATGAGGACCTTGTCCACCAGGAATCCGATCACGCTCATTCCCAGGACGGCAATCATCGATATTTGTTTTTTTGTCAGTATCACGGTTTCCTCAGGCACGCGCCGCCCGGCGGGCCGGCGCATGGCATGTCATTTCGGCGGCGCCACCGGCTTCGGCGCCGCGTGCCACCGGAGCCGGAAATTGAATTTGCCGGCGCCGGCCATATCGCCGGCATTGCCCGTCAGGTCCAGCGCCAGAATGGTCGTGTCCGGAAACGTCTTCCGCAGACGGTTCAGAAAGACCGTGCAGGCGCGATACGTGCCCTTGCCGGCCAGCATGACCGGAAAGGCGTCGCTGTGCGCCTCGGCCACGGCCTGGTCGGTGCGGACGTCGTCAATGCCCAGGCCGCTCTCGGTGGCCAGAGACGAAATCTGCGCCAACTGGTTGTTCAGATTGGCGGCAGGCTTCAGGCTCAGGCTGCTGGAAGCCAGCGACTGGCTGACGATCGCGAGCCGCCTCTGAAGCGCCAGGAGCGCGGCCTCCAGCCGGGCGGACTGTTCCCGCTGCGCGGCGAGCGCGGCCACCTTGTCCTGGTACTCCGCATGAGTGCGCATCAACGGATAGACGCCGCACACGTAAACCACGGCCGCGAGGGCAACCAGGATGCCGACGCCGACGGCGTCCATCCGCCACCATCTCCACAATGTCAGGTTCGGCTTCACTTCGGGTTCTCCGTCTTGCCGCCCAGGGAGCATTCCATTTCAAAGCTCGTGGCGGTGCCCGACAGGAACGGCTCGGTGTCCGTCTTGACCAGCCGTACATGATCGAAGAGCGACGATCGCTCCAATTCGCCGGCAAACTGCAGTACGTCGGTCACGACCCGACCGACGCCGCTGACTTTCAGTGCGTAGGCATCGCCCTCTTTCATCGGGGCCGACGTCGGTGTCGCCGAGCCCGACGGGGGACAAGGCTTGAGTTCGCACCGCCTGATTATCACACCGTCGCCAAGGCTCTGGGCCAGCAACGTAAGCAGGCGGCTCCAGTCCGGTTGTCCTTCGAGATCATGGTTGGCCTTCAGTGTCGCCTCCTGAGCGGCCAGTTCACCCTGAAGCATGCGGATAGCGCGGTTGGCCGACTGAATCGTGGCGGCGGCGCGGTCCTCTTCCTTGGCGAGCACCCGGCGCCCGCCGCACCACAGGCCGTAGCCGCACGCGATCCCGCCGAGTTCAAGCACAACCGACGCCGCGATCACCGCGGCCCACCAGCGCAGGCGCCGGCGTCGTTGTCGGGCAACGATCCGGTACGCCGGCATGAAGTTGACGCTTCTCATGGCCTCACTCATCGCTGAACCAGGCCAGGCCGATCGCCGCCGCCAGGGACGGGTCCTGCGCTTTGCCGCCCAGGGACGGCGGACACTGCGCCATCTCGGCCGGCCTCACCACCCGAACATTCACACCCAGGCGCGGCTGCAGGTGCTCGCCCACACCGGGAATGGAGGCCCCGTAACCGACCAGCAGCAGACTGTCGAGCGTGGTCCCGGCGTACTGACTCGTGGCGTAGGCAAACGGCGACTGCAACGACGCCACAGTGGCGTCCAGGTACTTGGTCACGATTGGTCGGATCGCCTCGGCCTGACCGGCGTACTCCGGCGACTTTGGCGCCAAGCCCACCTCCGCGAGGAGGCAGAGCACCGAGTCCTCCTCGAGTTCCAGGCCCTGCATCAGCGACTCGACCAGGTGCCGCAACGCCTGTTCGGCCATCGTACGCTTGTAAATCACCACGCCCTGGTAAAGAAGCAGCAGCATGGTGCGGTTCCACTCCAAGTCCAGGATGGCCGTGATGTTGGTCTGGTGCAGGATTCCCGCACAGGCCCTCGTGACGGCGTGAAGGCGGCTGTCGAGGGCGACCACGTCGAGGCCCGAACGGTCGAAGGCTTCCAGCACCGTCTCCGCGGCGGCATGCCGGCACGCAATGCCCATGGCCTGGGTGCTGCCGCGCCGGGTGGAAAGGGGCAGGTCCCAGCAAACGGCCTCCGCCGCCTCCGGATCGTAGCCGTGCATGGTGGCAAGTTCCAGGCGGGCGATTTCCTGCAACGGCGCCCCCGAAGTTTTCGGAGGAAGTTCCAGCACGCCGGTCAGGATATTCTCTTCGGGCACGCCAATCACCACGCGGCTGCCTCGAAATCCCATCCGGCTGAGCGTTCCGGCGAGTTGCTCGACCTCGGCGCGGCTGAGGGTGGCATCGCTCGCCATTCGAGGCAACGCCAGCGCGGCTGCCAGCGACCACCTGGCGCCGCTTCGGACCAATTGCGCAGCCCGGACGGCATGGCCTTCCAGGTCGATACCGATGAAGGAATCACGATGTCGCGTCAGGAACCTCATGGTCAATTCCCCTTCGTCATTGCAGTCAGGTCAAAGAGCGGCAGGAACATGCTGATGGCGATGGTTCCCACGAGCAGGCCCATCAGCACCAAAATAACCGGCTCGATGATACTCGTCAGGGACTTCACAATGACTTCGTTGTCCTCGTCGAGGAAGTCGGCGATATGGACCAGGAGTTGTCCGACCTGGCCGCTCTGCTCGCCGCTTCGGATCGCCTCGCAGACACCCGGGCTGATCAGGTCGGTATTGGCAAAGGCGACGTGAATGTTCTTGCCCTGCGTCACCGCCTCCTCGGCCTTCAAGATGAGGTTGGCGTAGTGATGATTGCCGATGGACTCGCGCGTCAGGCTCAGGGCATCCAGGACGCTCACGTGGCTGTCGAGCAGCATGCCCAGCACGCGAGTCAGCCGCGCTGTGGCGAAATTGCGGGCGATGCGGCCGACCTGCGGCAGGTGCAGGATGGTCGTCTGGACCGCCCTGCGGCCGTTCTCGCTGCCCAGCCACACCTTCAGGCCGATGATCGGACCGGCGATGCCGATAAGAGCCGCCCACCAGTACAACCGGAGGTACTCGCTCAGCGTCAGCAGGGCCTGCGTCGTCGGCGGAAGCGCTACGCCGAGCGATTTGAAGAGATCTCCAAACCGCGGAATGACAAAGAGGAGCATCAGCACCAGCACGGACACCGCCACGACCGCCAGCATGCTCGGGTACACCATGGCGCCGATAACGGCGTTGCGGATAGCCAACTGCTTTCGCGTAATCTGTGCCACGCGATCGAGCATGACCGTCAGGGTGCCGGAACTCTCGCCCGCACCGATGAGGCTGCGGCAGACAGGATCGAAGAAGTCGGGGTGGCTTTCCATGGCGACCGACAGCGGCGACCCCTGCTCCACGCGAGTGCGGAGGTCTTTCATCGCATCCTGCCACGGGCCGGCGTGCGCCTGCCGCTCGAACGCCGCCATGGCCTCCACCAGCGGCGTGCCGCACGAAACCAGCGAGTGCAGTTGTCGCGTCAGCATGGCCACGCTCTTCAGGCGTTTCGACTTCGAGGACCAGCGGCGCCGGGCGGCGACGGGCGCCCCGCGCATCGTGAGTTTCGTGACGTAGAGGCCCTGGCGACGGAGCGCCTCGCCGGCAGCGGTTGCATCCGCGGCCTCGATCACATTCGTACACTGGCGTCCCGTTTTGTCAAAGGCTATGTAGATTAGTTTCATACCATGGCCTTCTCAGGTTCTTTTTCTTCCACGACCTCGCCTTCGTTATGCGTGACGGTCAGGACCTCCTCCAGGGTCGTCTTGCCGTGGAGTGCCAACTGCACGCCTTCTTCCCGCAAGGTCAGGAAGCCCGCTTCGCGCATTTTGTCTCGCAACTCGTGCTTCGGGGCGCCCCGGTGGATCAGCCGGCGCAGTTCGTCGGTGACTTCCATCACCTCGTAGACGCCGGTCCGGCCGCGGTAACCGCTGTTATGGCACTGTTCGCATCCGGCGCCGCGGCGGAAACTCTGGGAAGTGTTTCCGTGCAGCCGCGCATCATGGAGGACGTTTTCCGCCGGGAAGTACTTCGTGGCGCACCCCGAGCAGACGGTCCGGGCCAACCGCTGCGCCAGGACGCCGTTCAGCACGCCGGACAGAAGGTACGGCTCGACGCTCATGTCCAGCAGCCGCGCCACGGCGCCCGGCGCGTCGTTGGTGTGCAGGGTGGCCAGCACAAGGTGGCCCGTGAGCGCCGCCTGGACGGCCACGCGGGCGGTTTCGTCGTCGCGGATTTCGCCGACCATGATGATGTCGGGATCCTGCCGGAGCATGCTCCGGAGGGCCTTGGCAAACGTCATCCCGATGGACGCTTGCACCTGGACCTGGTTAATCATGTCCAACTGATACTCGACAGGGTCCTCGACCGTCAGGATGTTCAGTTCCGGGCTGCACAGGAGGTTCAGGGCCGAGTAGAGCGTCGTGGTCTTGCCGCTGCCGGTCGGGCCAGTGACCAGGACGAGTCCGTGCGGCTGACGGAGCATGCGCATGAAAGCCTGAAGCGCCACGGGGCGGAACCCCAGGTCCTCCAGTCGCACGTGAAGGTTGGCCTTATCGAGAACACGGATAACGATTTTCTCGCCCAGGAGCGTCGGCATGCTCGAGACGCGCAGGTCGATCTCGCGTTTTTCGGCCACGATGCGGACGCGGCCTTCCTGGGGCAGCCGCTTCTCGGCGATGTCCATTTTGCCGATGACCTTGGCGCGCGAGATGATCGCCGCGTGGAGGCCGGGGGGCGGCCTCATGAGGTCCCGCAGCACGCCGTCGATGCGGTAACGGATGCGGGTGCCGTTCTTCTGCGGCTCGATGTGAATGTCGCTGGCGCCGTCCTTGATGGCCGTCAGCATGGCCATGTTCAGAAGGCTCACGACGGGGCTGCCGGCGACCATCCGGTCGAGGTCCGTGACGGGCCCCTCGTCAACCCGCTCCTGATCGATCACCGAGACGTCGGCGTCGGCCAGGGAGGTCAGGAAGGCGTTGATGTCGGTGTCGCCGCCGGCGTACTTGTGGATGAACTCCATGATGTTGGCCTCGAGGGCCAGCACCGGCTGGATCTTGCAGCCCGTCAGTTGCCGGAGGCGGTCGATCCTGGGCAGCGATTGCGGCTCGGCCATCGCCACCGTCAGCGTGTTGTGCACGAGGAACATCGGCAGGGCCTTGAGGCGCTCCGCCTCTTCGGGGCCGATGACCTTCAGAAGGGCCGGGTCGATGAGGCCGTGGCGCAACTGGCACCCCGCCACGCCCAAATGCTTGCCCAGCGAGCGGACGAGCACGATCGGAGAGACGAGCCCCTGCTCGATGAGCACTTCGCCCAGCAATTGCCCGCCGCGCTGCTGCACGGCCAGCGCGAGTTCCAGGTCTTCCTTGGAGAGAACGCCCTCCCCAATCAGGACCTGGCCGATGGTCTTGCGGGCCGGAAGGCTCACAGAAAACTCCTCACCGCGCTGTTGAGGTCCGCGTACTGGTCGAACTGGGAACTCAGTTGCGTGAGTTCCAGGACCTCCCTGAGCGTCTCATTGGCGCCGCACAACTTCAGAAGGCACCCCGTCTGGGAAACCGCCTCGTTCACCTCGACGAGGGCCTCGAGGCCCTTGCTGTCGATGAACTGGATGGCCGAGGCGTCGATGACGCAACGGCCGAGGCTTTCGCCGAGCGCCCGCGTCATGCGGTTCTTGAATGCCTCGGCGTCGTCGCTCTTGAGGGGCCCTTCGGGCCGAACCACAAGCACGGCGCCGTATTTCTGTTCCTTGATTTCCACGTTACGCCGCCTCTACCGGAATCGGCAGCGCGAGGGTGAACGTGCTGCCCCTGTTCAATTCCGATTCGACTGTAATATCGCCGCCGTGCATGCGGACGACCTCGCGCGCAATCGCCAGGCCCAGGCCGGAACCCGTGATCTTGGCAACGCGCGCATCCTTGGCACGGTAGAACTTCTCGAAGGCGTGCTCGCGATCCTCTTCGCTCATGCCGATGCCGGTGTCGCCGACCTCTACCACGAGGTGCCCGTCGTTGGCGGTCACGGTGACACTGACCTGCCCGCCGGCCGGCGTGTACTTCAAGGCATTGCCGACAAGATTGTGAAGCGCCACGCGGATTTTCTCGCGGTCTCCCTTGATAACCGGCAGTTTCGGGGGCAGGTTGAACACCATCTGGATCTGCTTTTCGTCGGCTTGGGCGGCGTAGCCGGCCTGCAACTCGGGGAAGATTTCCTCGAGCCGCACGTCCTCCTTGCGCACGGTCAACGTGCCGGCCTCGATCTCGGTGATCGAGAGGATGTCCGCCACCGTGCGGTCGAGCCGGTACGTTTCCTGGTTGATGATATTCAGGCAGTTGGCAAGGACGGCGGGGTTCTTCTTGCCTTCGTCCATCGCCATTTCGGTGTACAGGCGGATGTTGGTCAGCGGGGTCCGCAGTTCGTGCGTGGCCTGGGCGACGAAGGCATGCTGGGCCTCCTCGGCCGCACGCTGCTGCGTGATGTCTTCGATGACGATCATGGCTACGCCGGAGTCTTCCCGTCGCACGGGGCGAATGATGAACCTCAGGATGCCGGTGCCGGCCTCGCCGTTGCGCTGGGCCTCAACGATCATCCGCCGCCGCATGGGGCCGGTGGTCGCGGCGCGGGTGGCGGCCAGTACGCGCTCGTCGCGCAGGAAGGTCGAAATATCGGCCGAGAGGAGGTCTTCCCGCCTGGCCTGAAGCAGCAGCGCCGCGGCGCTGTTGACAAACGTGACGCGCATGTCCCGCTCGATGATGATCAGGCCCTGCGAGAGCGCGTCGCAGGCGGCCGACAGTTTGTCGGGCGCCCCCTGGCGGACCTGGAACGTCTCGCGCGTCCTGCCCAGGGTCTCCTGCTTGTGGCGCGACCCTTCCTGGCTCAGCAGTTCGTTCCACGCCCGGGCCTCCGGGCCCCAGTCCGGGTTGACTTCGAGGGCCTCAACCGCGGTCTGCCCGCTGCCGCGTGCCAGAAGCGCCTCGCGCACGACGCTCATGCCCCGCAGGCCCGCGCGGACCCTGCGGAACAGGACCATGAGCACTATCAGGGCACCGACGCAGATGGCGCCGATGCCGGACTGCGTCTGCCAGTAAGACGCCATCACCGGGTCTTCCTGGGGAACAATCTCCAGGACGGCCGTGCCGCGCTGCGTTACCACGAGGGAGAAAACGAGAAGCCGGGCATCGTCGGCCAGCGGCGAGGCCACTCCATCCGGCCACTTTTGGGGAAGTTCGCGAAGCGTGATGCCCGCGGGGTTGGCGTCGGCAATGACCCCGCCGCCGGGAAGCAGGATTCGGCAATGCGCGAGGCCCCCGTCCTGGGCCGCTTGTATGACCATCCGCCGCAGGGCGGTCAGTTCGGCGTTGGCCAGCATGGCCTCGGCGTAGCGCGCCAGGGAACTGCCCCTCAGGCGCGCCTGTTCGATCTGGGCCTGGCGGATACTGTCCTGCTGAGTCCTCACGGACCACCACGCCGCGCCCCACATAGAGAGCAGAAAGAGGGCGACCACGATCAGGCCGACGGCGGCAAAACGCGTCTCGCCGCGCAGCCAGAGGCGCAATCCGTTTGACTCCGTCCTCGGGACGGACCCTGAGTTCATGGAGTATCCTCTACTACGGTACGCCTAGGGGCGGGTGCCTTCTATCTATCGGCACTTTTCGCCCCCGAAGTTTACTCAAGCAAGAAATGACACAGAATCGACGATCCCGGTCCGATAACCGCGGCACAAACGCCGTCCGGCCCTTGCCCTGCCGCACCCATAGGGCACGTGCCCGGATTCTCTGAGCCTCGTGCGTAAATACAGACGATTATTATGATATGCGCCGGCGCACCCCGGCGCCCTGTCAACCGCAAAACGCGATTTGCGCGGCGGTTCTCCTGAACCGCCGCGCAAGAGTGCCGCATGAACGCGCCGGCAGCAGGTAATTTGCGCGGCGGGTCAGGAGACCCGCCGCGCAAAGTGGCGTTGTAGTACTACTGACCCCTGACGCAGCACGGATGAGACTCGGTCTTCCGCGGGGCAAGTATGGGCAGACGACAACCGGCATTCACGCTGATAGAACTTGTCCTGGTGATGGCCATTATCACCATCCTGTCGGCCATAGCCGTGCCGCGCTATGTCGGTGCGCAGCAGCGGTACCGCGCCGATGCGGCGGCCCAGCGTATCGTGGCCGACCTGGCCATGGCCCGCTCCCGGGCCAACACGACGAGCACCTCGCAGACGGTCATCTTCACCGTCGCCTCCAGCCAGTACCAGATGCCAGGCGTGGCGGACCTGAGAAACGAAGGCACCAACTACACCGTGAGCCTCGGCGCCGCCCCCTACCAGGCAACGCTCGTGTCGGTGGACTTCGGCGGAACGTTGCAGGTGACGTTCGACGGATACGGGGTCCCGAACTGCGGTGGCACGGTGGTAATCAAGGCGGGCGACGTCGAGCGGACTATCGTGCTGAACGCCAGTTCCGGCAAGGCGGCCATGCAATGAACCGCCGAGAGCCATTGCGGATTGCGAATTGCGGATTGCGGATTAGAAAAAACACGGCCGCGCCGGGCACAAGTACGACAGCGCAACTTCGCTATTTGCGAGAAAATGCCGCATGCTCACGAGGTCTTGCGACAGTCGGAGATCCATTGCGGATTGCGAATTGCGGATTGCGGATTAAAAGAAAAGGCAACGGCACGATCCGGCACACTTCGACGGTTGCCCAAGCGATCTCGCGCCGTTCAATCCGCAATCCGCAATCCGCAATCCGCAATTCCAAATCCGCAATCCGCAATCCACAATCCGCAATGGCTCGGGCCTTTTCCCTGGTCGAACTGGTCGTGTGCATGGTCATCGCCACGGTGCTCCTGGCGGCCATAGGTTCGACCATCGTGCTGGCCAGCCGCGCGATCCCCAGCGCCAACAACCCGACGGCCTGCACGATCGAGGCGAGCATGACCCTGGACCAACTCGTGGCGGAACTCGAAGCCGCCGTCTGCATCACGGAGCATTCGCAGGCCGCCATCGCCTTCACCGTGGCCGACCGCAGCGGCGACGGGCTGGCCGAACGCATCCGCTACGCGTGGTCGGGCACGCCGGGCGACCCGCTCACGCGCCAGTACAACGGCGGCACGGTGGCGGCACTGGTCGCCCAGGTCGAGCAGTTCAGCCTCGCGCCCGAGATCCAGAGCATTACCGAGGCCTACCCCGGCATCGGCGTGGAAGACACGTTCGATTCCCTTCTCGTCAGCACGGTCTCCGGCACCGGACTGAACGACATCGACGTCAATTCCACCGACTGGCCCGGCCAATATTTTCCGATGAGCCTGCCGGCCAACACCATGGGCTGGCGGCCGACACGCGTCAGGTTCATGGTCCGCAAGGTCTCCTCCTCCTCGTCCTCCAGGGTGTGCCTGCAACCCGCCGGCGTCGACCTGAAGCCCACCAGCACGGTGTTGTTCGGCCAGACGATGGACGGCGACACGCTTCCGACCAGTTACGACTGGCGAGAGGTCTCCTTCGGCGTCCTGGATCGCGTGGCGCCGGCGAACGCTATGTGCCTCGTCGTCGAGCACCTCTCCGGCACCGCCTCGGCCACACTTCAGGACAACAACGGCGCGGGCCTGCTTGCCAGCAGCGATTCGGGCGTAACCTGGACCTACAACAGTTCGAAATCCATCCAGAGCCAACTCTACGGCAAGGTCACGCAGCCCGGCCCGACGCAATACGCGGTGACGCAGTACCTGACGGCCATGCGCATCGCAATGAAAGTGACAGGCGTCGGCCGCACGGCCGAAACGATCTCGCAAGTGCTCAATCAACCGGCGCTCTACCTTAACATGTGGGAGGCCGATTTCTCCTGCGACCCCACGGCTCTCGACGCGGGCGGCGACGGGGCAGGCGACTGGGTGGTGCACGGCGGCGGTGCGTTCCCCACATCAGGCCTGTCGGGTGGCGTTTGGCGGACAACGACTGCCGCCATCGACACGTCGCCCGCCTGCGACTTCGCCGCCGTGACTGTCGTGGACCTGCGGATGCGAAGCGCGGCGGCGGGCGCCTCCGCCGTTTTCCTCATCAACTCCGACCGCGCCGGCAGCCTCTGCGTCCCCCTGACGGCCACGCTGAAACTCGAGGCCGAGGGCACCCAGACGCTGACCGTCTCCAGGAAGAAGAGCGACGGGACCTTCGAATCGCTGATCACGGCCTCGGGGCTTCCGTCCGCGTTCGTCGATCTGCGCCTCGTGATTGACCCCGTCGTGCACAGCGTCAGCGTAACGGCCAATGGTGCCTTCATCGGCACCTACGGCTACGGGGCCCCCGCCACAGCCACCACCGATAAGTTTGCGTCGATCTACGCCAGCGGCGGGGCCGCCGAGTTCGATTACGTGCGCATTCGCGTTCTGGAGCCCCAGCCATGATGCAACACAACGATCCGACTTTGCGCCGCGAACCTCCCGCAACATTGCGCGGCGGGTCTCCGGGGCCTGTTGTCCAACATGTAGGGTGGGTGCTCTGCACCCACCAATGCCGTTTTTCTCGCGTGAAAATGGTGGGTGCAGAGCACCCACCCTACATGAACGGCAATTCGGCAACAGACCCTCCGCACCCGCCGCGCGGACTGCCGAGGCGCACCTTCAGCGCGCGGCGGGTACGGAGACCCGCCGCGCTCAGGGTGAAGACCCCCCGCAGCACGGGCGCCCGGCCCGGCTTCAGCCTGGCTGAGGTCGTCGTCAGCACGTTCATCGTGGCCATCCTGATGGTCGCATCGCTGACGGTGCTCGGCGCCTCGCGCGCCGGGCAGTTGAAGATAGCCGACCGCGCGCGCGGCGAGCAGTTGGCCACTGAACTGATGAACG
>Ga0315297_10002776_pt1 | contig 11126 bp, 9 predicted proteins | sample YL17G15_0_MG_FD_203628 | JGI IMG/M metagenome (GOLD analysis project Ga0315297, IMG submission 203628) | Sediment microbial communities from Yellowstone Lake, YNP, Wyoming, USA - YL17G15_0 | ecosystem: Environmental > Aquatic > Freshwater > Lake > Sediment | place: USA: Wyoming | collected...
AATGCTGACCGCCCACGCCGCCCTGGTCTTGAACGTGTCGGAGGCGATCGCATGCATCGACTGACCCTCCATAACATCGGCCAGATCCAGCACGCCGACCTGCGCTTCGGTGACCTCACTGTCCTGGTCGGCCCGCAGGCCAGCGGCAAGAGCATCGCGCTGCAGTGGCTCAAGCTGCTGCAGGACATCGGGTTGATCCAGCAGCAACTGGACACCTATGGCCTGGACTATGCGGGCCAACTGCCGGCCTTGCTGGATGCGTATTTCGGTGAGGGCATGCACTCGATCTGGCGTGAAGGCAGCGAGGTGCAGGTGGATGGCAGGCCCATCGACATGGCCAAGCGCGTGGCACGCCGGCAGCCAGACAAGACGGAGTCGGTGTTTCTGATCCCGGCGCAGCGTGTGCTGGCGCTGCCAGAGGGCTGGCCCAAGCCATTTCAAAGCTATCGCCCCGGTGACCCTTACTCGGTGCGTGCATTCAGCGAGAACTTGCGCATGCTGATGGAACGTGAGTTCACCGGCACGGGCCCGCTGTTTCCCAAAACCAATCGCCTGAAGGCTGACTATCGGGAACTGCTGCAGCAAAGCGTGTTCGCCGACTTCAAGTTGTCGGTAGATCGGGTTCAGTCGCAAAAGCGCCTGGTGCTCGACGCGGGTGGTGGCAACTTGCCGTTCATGGTGTGGTCGGCCGGGCAACGCGAGTTCGTGCCGCTGCTGCTGGGTTTGTATTGGCTGATGCCACCGTCCAAGGTGGCCACGCGCGGCGATATCGAGTGGGTGATCATCGAAGAGTTGGAGATGGGCCTGCACCCGCGTGCGATCTCGGCCGTGCTGCTGATCATCCTGGAGCTGATGACCCGCGGCTACAAGGTATGCCTGTCCACGCACTCGCCACAGGTGCTGGAGCTGGTGTGGGCGATGGAGACGATACGCAAGACCAAGGGCAAGGCGGATTCCTTGCTCGATCTGTTCGGCGCCAAGCACAGCAAGCCGCTGCGCGACATGGCCGAAACCGCGATGACCAAGACCAGCAAGGTCTACTACTTCGACCCCACCGGCCCAGTGCAGGACATCACCCACCTGGACCCGACCTCCCGCACGGCCCAAGAGGCATCCTGGGGCGGCCTGCTTGAGTTCAGCGCGCGGGCGAATGAAATGGTGGCCAAGGCGGCGGCCAATTCGGCGGAGTTCGCGACTGGCGGTCTGTTCAAGGACGCGCAATGAGTTTCGCCAGCGACTGCGACGCCGTGCCTGAATTGTTGGGCGCCAGCAAGCGAGGGCTGCGCGCCCTGAGTGCTCAGGATGCGGCGCATGTGAGCAAACGGCCGGCCACCAGGCTGAGCACCAGCATCGACATCGACTCCGCCTTCAGGGCGTCACAGCCGATGGCTGCGCGCTGGGACTACGGCGTCGGCCAGCGGCGAGGCGAGCGCGAGATCGTGCATTGGATCGAGGTGCACCCCGCCGCCGGGGGCAACAACATTTCGCAGATGCAGAACAAGTTGAACTGGCTGCGCAGCTGGTTGCATGGCAAGCCGCTGGCCAACTACGAACGTCAGGTCGTCTGGGTGGCTTCAGCCAAGAGTGCATTGAATGCGCGCGACCCCCAGCTCAAGGCCTTGGCACAGGCCGGCCTGCGTTTTGCGGGCGGCCACTATGCGATCTGAGCCACGAAGATCAAACAGAAACGGGTCATCGACACCGTGGTTCAGCGGCTACGCGAGCAGGCCCGATGTTTCAGCCCCAACTTGGAAAGCGCCCCCGTGGCGGTGCTCCGGACCGGCGAGCGGCGGGAGTGGGAGTCGGTGCAGCCGAACTTGATGGCGGCGATGCCCGACCTTTTCTCGCTCGGTCCACTCGGTCTGGTGCAGCGCACCGAGCCCGGCCTGTGGCTGCGCATGGTGACCGAGCGCGAGGCTGGCCACCTTCAGCGCGGCCTGGTGCCGGTGATCTGCCTGCCGGCGTGGGCAACGGCAGCCTGCGCGCCACGCTCAGCGCTGGGCCTTCTGATACGTGCCGACGAGCTCTGCCTGCGCGACGATGTGGCCCTGCATCGCGTGTTCAACCTGCGCCTTGGTCGGCAGGCGCAGCCCGGGCAGCCAGGTATCGAGCGCGTACAGCTTGAAGAAATAGCGATGCCGGCCCAGCGGCGGGCAGGGCCCGGCGTAGCCGGCGCGGTGCCAGTCGTTCAGGCCTTCACGCGCGCCCACCGGCAGCGGTTTGCCACCTTGGACAAGCCCCGTCGTGCTCGGCGCGAGGTCGACGATCACCCAGTGCACCCAGGTCCGCTGCGGCGCCGCCGGGTCGGGTGCGTCGGGATCGTCGACGATCAGCACCAGGCTCCTGGCGCTGGGCGGAATGCCGCTCCACTGCAGCGGCGGAGCGACATCCGCTCCCTCGCAGGTGTGACGCTTCGGAATCGCGCCGTGGGGATCAAAGGCGGTTGAACTGAGTTCCATATTGCCTCCTGCAAGGTTCCGACACTGCCCGCAGCCACCGCCCGCCGCCAATGCCGCGGGCTGTCAAATTGTGCGCCGCTCGAAGCGGCTGGTCGAGGTCGCTGACCCGGGCCCACGTTGCATGCGCTACCTCATCGGTGGCGGCTCACCTTCATCGGGCGTCTCCTGCCCGTGGTGCGCCGAAGGCGCATTGCGGCCGCCGCTGTGGCGCACGGCTATTCGAGCAACGGCGGCTGCGGCGCATCGACGTTCTCTTCCTGCTCCGGCTCGACGAATCCAGCCACGTCGGACGCGGGGTCGTCAGGCGGCACCGATTCGATTGATCCGACTCTGCGTTCGTCGGCAGCCTGCATGTCGGATCGGGGCGGCCCCGCCGGTCCATCGGGTTGATCGTCGGTCGGCTCGGGCTCGACTTGCAAGGCCGGCAAGCTTGGTGTGGTGCCAGGCCTGCGTTTTCTTCGTTGCGGCTTGATTTGAGTGTTCATCATTTCATCGCGCAATGCGCTGTGCCGGACTCGTCTCGCAACTGGTTGCGCAGGATCTCGCCGAGACCGGTCTTGGGCAGCAGCTCGGTACGGGACTCGATCGCCCTGGGTATCTTGTCGCCGGTCCTTCCATATCGCCCTCCTGGAGCTCAGTGCATGCCTGCCGATGATTGATGCGTCACACGCCGAAGGGATAGGTTTCGGGCACGCCTTCGACTTCCTCGGTCTTGAGCGGGGTCACGGCCCGGGTCTCGTCGAACCAGATGTACTCGTCGAACTGGCGCGCCAACACGGCGTTGAAATAGTGGCTCTGGTACTCCGTCTGCGGCCGGTAGATGACGCCGATGGCGCGCTCGAGCCGCGGCTGCGAAAGTGCGTCGACGAGATCGTTCGCAGCGTCGCGCAAGGGCAGGAGGAAGCGCGCAATTTCAGTGTCGTGGAACAGGCGCTCGTAGCTGCCCGGCATCGACGGGCGCACCGGCATGACCTGCATCGGCGCGTCCCAGTCCGACGCTGCCGCCACGGTCCCCTGGTGCGTGCCGAACCCGAGCAGAAAGGCAGCGTGCCCGAACTCCTTTCGACACAGGTGGCCGATGTTGAACTCGCCACGCAGCGACATGTCGGTCGCCGCCGAGTCGCCGACATGCGAGTTGTGCGCCCAGACCACCGCCTTGCTCTGCGGGCCGTGGAAAGCGAGCAGGTTCTTCAGGGTCTCGAACATGTGGCTGTCGCGCAGGTTCCACGCGGCGCGCGAGCCGTAGTACATGATGCGGTAATAGCGCTCGGCGTTGGCGACAAGGCGCGCGTTTTGCACTGCGTCGAGAAAGCGTTCGCCGTCCTGGTCTGCATACTCGGCGTGTTTCTTCAGCAGGTCGCCCAGGGTCGACACGACCTCGCGTTCGCAACTGTGGTACGCCGACGTGAGCGCCGCGCGGCCGTAGGTGGCAGGGTCCGGCTGCCACGGCGTCAGGCAGGCGTAGCGGTGCCGCGCCACTGCCGCGGTCTTGGGGTCGACATCGTCCAGATAGCGCAGCACCGAGCGGATCGAGTGGTACAGGCTGTAAAGGTCGAGCCCGTGAAATGCCACCTTGCGCGCGCCGCTCGCCCCGGCATTGTGTTGGCGCAGCCAGTCGACGAAGCTGCGCATCTCCCGGTTGCGCCACATCCACACCGGGAAGCGGGCGAAGGCCGTCCATTCGGTGGGTGCGACGCGGGCCTGTCGGACATAGTGATCGATGCGCGCCGCATCCGGCCAATCGCCTTCGATGGCGACAAACGAGAAGCCCTTGCGCACGATGAGTTCGCGCGTGATGCGCTCGCGCATCGAATAGAACTCCGAGCTGCCGTGCGTGGCCTCGCCGAGAAGCACGACGCGCGCGTCACCGACGCGCCGCAGCAGCCCTTCCAGAGCGGCACCCTGGGGCGTGGCGAAACGTTCGCAGCTCGCAGCGATGGCCTCCGCCAAGGCCGCGTCGGTCGTCGTGCGCGCCGCCCGCGCCTCGACCCGCGTCAGATCGCCTGCGCTCAGCGCCCTGCCGTCGCTTGCCAACGACACGGGCAGGCGCAGGTCGGCGATGTCCTGCGAACGGTAGGCGTCGGCCGACACGCGCGTCACACGCACGAGTTCGCGCACCTCCGGGTCGGCCCCCATCGGCATCACGAGGCAGCCGCCGACACGCAATTGCTGTTTCAGCGCATCGGGGATATGCGTTCCACCGGCGTTCACCAGGATCGCGCCGAACGGGGCGTGTGCGGGCCAGCCCGCGTCAATGTCGCCATGCAGCAGGTGCACGTTGCGCCGGCCCAGCCTGCCCAGCGTCGCGACGGCCTTCGCTGCCAGCGCGGCGTCGGGCTCGACGCTGAATACCTGCGCCGCGATGCGTGCCAGCAGCGCCGTCGCGTAGCCGGAGCCGGTGCCGATCTCGAGCACCTTTTCGCCGCCCTCCAGGCCCAGGGCTTCCAGCATCATTGCAACCACCGAGGGCTGCGCAACCGTGGATCCGTCGGCGCGCGCAATCGCCGTGTCCTCATAGATGAATTCGTGCAGATCCTCGGACACGAAGGCTTCGCGCGGCACGCAGCGCATGGCCTCGAGTACAAGCGGCGCATGCACGCCGCGGCCCGCGACTTGGTTGTCCACCATGTCCCGGCGCAGGCTGGCGAAGCGGTCTTCTTCCATGAGGCTCTGCAGCGCAGAACGACACTCGGTGCAAGACAGCGCGGCAGGCCGCTAGATTGCCGCCGATTCGCCTTGCGCGGGTTGCGCTGAGTCAATGGCCGACGCCGAACGTCGCGACCCAATACGAGACACATCACGTGGCCGAGCATGAGCCCCCGCCCGGCCGTTCCGAAGGAGGCTCGCACCGCAGTGCGAAGCACGGAGGTTACCCAGTGAGCGCCCTGCTGACCGACCTCTACCAACTGACCATGTTTCAGGCCTACCTGGAGCAGGGCATGGACCAGAGCGCCACGTTCGAACTGTTCGTGCGCAAACTCCCCACCGGGCGCAACTTCCTGGTCGCAGCCGGGCTGGAGCAGGCGTTGCAGATGCTCGAGACCCTCGCGTTCACTGACGACGAAGTCGCCTGGGTCGCACAGCAGGGCGGTTTTTCGCAGCGCCTGCTCGACGCTTTGAAGCGTTTTCACTTCACCGGCGACGTGCACGCGATGGCCGAAGGCACGGTCTTCTTTGCCGACGAACCCTTGCTTCGCGTGACGGCGCCGCTGCCGCAGGCGCAACTCGTGGAGAGCCGCCTGCTCAACATCGTGCATTTCCAGACGCTGATCGCGTCGAAGGCGGCGCGTGTCGTGCTCGCGGCGCCGGGCAAGCTGCTGGTGGACTTCGGCATGCGGCGCGCCCACGGCGAGGAGGCGGCGCTGTTCGCCGCGCGTGCCGCTTACCTGGCCGGGTTTTGTGGAACGGCCACCGCCGAAGCCGGACGGCGCTTCGGCATTCCGGTGTTCGGCACGATGGCGCATTCGTTCGTGCAGGCGCACGCCAGCGAAAGCGATGCCTTCGAGGCATTCGCGCGCGCCCGGCCACAGCGCCCGACCCTGCTCGTCGACACCTACGACACCGAGGCGGCCGTGGCGAAGATCGTCGAACTCGCGCCGCGCCTTGCGCGCGACGGCATCGCAATCGGCGGCGTGCGCCTGGACAGCGGCGACCTCGCGGCGCATGCCCGCACGGTACGCGCGCTGCTCGACCAGGGCGGCCTGAAATCGGCCAGCATCTTCGCCAGCGGCAATCTCGACGAATGGCGCATCGCGCAACTGCTCGCCGACGGCGCGGCGATCGACGGCTTCGGCGTCGGCACGGCGCTCGACACCTCGAGCGACGCGCCGTCGCTCGATGCCGTCTACAAGTTGCAGAGTTATGCCGGCATTGCGCGCCGCAAGCGCTCCGAAAGCAAGGCCACCTGGCCGGGCATCAAGCAGGTATGCCGGGCGTTGGACGCCGATGGACGCCTTGCGCACGACCGTGTTCAGCTCGCGTCGGAGGTCTGCGCCGAGACAGCTCTGCTTCAGCCTCGCCTGCAGGACGGCCGCCGGGTTGGGCCAACGCCCACGCTCGAAGAATCACGCGCGCACTGCGCCGCGCAGTTGTGCGCGCTGCCGCAACACCTGCGTTCGCTGCAACCCGCGACGCGCGCCTACCGCGTCGACATTTCGGACGCTTTGCGCGCGCTGGCCCTGCAGGTCGACGCAAGTACGCGCTGAGGCCCGTTTGCCCACCAACCGCAGTTGCACGCGCCCGGGTGGAGTGTGATGCGGTGCGCCGGCAAGGCGCGACGCCGCTGCGGGCACCTGGCCGCGACCAGGAGCAACGCCGCCAGCGTGGCGCAGCGCGGCTCAATCGGGTGCGTCGCGCTCCTGCCCAAGACAAGCCGTTCGCTGCTTTGCAGCGCAACCCTGCCGGTCTCAGGGCGACTGCGGCGCTGCGACGTTGCCCTTGGCCGCAGCTGCCGCGGCCCTCGCGGTCGCGCTTTGCAGTTCGCCTTCGAGCCAGGGCACGAGAGCGTCGAACACCAGCCCCACCGTTTGCGACAGCGCGGCTGCGGCGCCGGCCGCGTCGGCCGTTGCGCTCGGGGCGCTGGCCTCGAACTGGCGGCGCGCGACGCGCGTGCGCTTGCGTTGATCGAAGAGTTCGGCGGTCAGGGCGAGTCTGGCCTGGCCCGGTGGCGCGCTGACATCGTGGTGCAGCGTATCAACGCCGATCGTGAGCAGCCAATCGGCGCGCAACGGCTCGCCGAGCATGCCCAGCGCCGTGGCGACGCCACGCGCCTCGAGTCGGCGCTGCAGCAGCCGCGGCAGTTGCCGCATCGGGCGTTCGGCCCAGAAGGCGAGCTGGTAGTAAGCGAACTGATGCGCGCGCCGCGAATAGGCGATCGAGACCGTGTCGGCCTGCGCGTCCGCCGGCATCGGCTGGATCAGCAGCGCGGGCACCAGGGGCTCGGAGCGCCGCGGCGCCGGCGCCGCGGCGTCCTGCAGAACGTGGTAGGTCAGCGGCGCGGCTTCGCCGCCGATGCCGAGCGACACGCACCCCGCCAGCAGCAACGCCGCGAGCAGCGCGACGATGCGCCTCATTCGGTCACCCTTGCGCTTCGTGCCGCCCGGCCGACAAAGGAGCCATGCCGTTGCCATGCATGAACCATGCGCAGGGACGTGCCGTGCCGGAGCAACGCGCGGACCGCCGCAGGCGATCCCCTTTTCGGGCGACCGCGCGACGGGCTCACGGCAACTGCTCCCCGGGGCCGAGCTGCGCCTTGCCCGGCCCGAGCAGTGCTGCGCGCGGGTCGCGCAGGCGGTCCAGGACGCGGGTCGCGCTCTCGACACTGAGCCGGAGTTCGGTGACGGCTGCGTCCAATTGGCTGTCGATGTTGGCAGCCGAGTCCTCAAGCCGCCGCGCGCTGTTGATGGCCTGCTGCTGCACCGCGGCGCCCGCAGTCGCGATCTGGTTCATCCCACGCCGCGCATCGGCGAGGGTGCGCTCGGTCTCGGCGAGCGTGGTGTCGAGGCGTTCGCCGATTCGTTCGGAGACGCGCGCGGCGCGGTCTCCGGCACGCCCCAGCTGATCGGCAGCGCTGCCGACGTCCTTGGCCGCGGCGCCGACCCCGGCGAGGGTTCGGTCAAGCGCGCCGAGGCGCTGATTGAGCCCGGCCGAAAGGTCGCGCAGATTGCGGATCGTGGCCAGCACGGCCTGGCGATTTTCGGCACTGAGCAGCTCGTTGGCGTTGCCCAGCGCGGTGGCGGTCATCTCGCCGATCTTGCTGACGCGGCCCGAAATATCGTCGAACTGCGAATGCCCTTCGCCGATGACGGGGTAGCGCTCTCCCTGCGGCACCTCGACCAGCGGTGGGCCCGGTGGCTCGCGCGTCACGAGTTCGATCGCCGCAATGTCGGTGACGTAGTTGCGCGTGACCAGCGCCACCGTGTTCGTGCGCACCTGCGCGCGCCGGTCGACGCGCACCTCGACGCGCACGCGGTTCAGCTTTTCGTCGGCGAGCGCGTAGTCTTCGACGCGGCCGACCTTGATGCCGCGCAGCTTGACTTCGCCGCCCACGTCCAGGCCGTCGAGCGACTGCGTTTCGAAATGAATCGTGTAGCGCTTGAAGTTGTCCTTGGCGCCGACGTCCTTCAACCACAGCACCGCCGCAACCAGTGCCGCGAGCAGCATGAGCACACCGGCGCCGACCCAGGTATAGCGCGCCTCAGCTTCCATGGTTGTGATTTCCGTTGGCCAGGGTGCGGTCTGCGAAGTAGTCGCGAAGCCACTCGTCTTCGATCGCCATGAGCTCGCGCACGCTGCCGTCTGCCAGCACGGTGCCGCGCGCGAGCACGATCACGCGGTCGACCACGCTGAGCAGTGTCTGCAGGTCGTGCGTGGCCAGCAGCACGGTGATTCCCAGGTCGTCGACGAGCGAGCGCACCAGGCGGTCGAAGCCGCGCGCGGTGATCGGGTCCAGCCCGGAGGTCGGCTCATCAAGAAAAAGGATCTCGGGCTCGAGCGCGATTGCGCGCGCGACCGCCGCGCGCTTGCGCATGCCGCCCGACAACTCGCTGGGCATCTTGGCCCCGGCGTCGACCGGCAGCCCGGCCTGGAGCAGCCGCAGCGCAACCAGCGCGTCGACCGTCGCCGGCGCCAGCAGCGTGTGTTCGCGCAGCGGCACGGCGACGTTCTGCGCCACCGTCAACGACGAGAACAGCGCGCCGTCCTGGAACATCATGCCGAAGCGCTGCCGCACGGCGTCGAGTGCGTGCGGCGTGGCGCTCCACATGTCGGTGCCGAGCAGGCGCACGCTGCCTGCGTTCGGGCGATGCAGACCGATCATCTCGCGCAGCAGCACCGACTTGCCGCTGCCGCTGCCGCCGATGAGCCCGACCAGCGTGCCGCGCTCGACCGTGAAGCCCACGCCGTCGTGCACCAATTGCGCACCGAATCGCGTCACGACAGCTTCGACTTCGATCACCGCAGCCACCGCCGGCCTCACAGATCCAGCTCTTGCAGCAGCACGGCGAAGCCCGCGTCGAGCAGGATCACGGCGACGATGCTCTGCACCACGGTCGAGGTCGTGGCCGCGCCCACCGCCCGGGTGTCGCGGCCGACCGTCATGCCCATGCGCGTCGCGATCACGGCGATGAACAGCGCGAACACCGGCGCCTTGGCCAGGCCGACAAAGACATGGCGCGCGTCAAGCGCCTCGCGCAGCCGCGCCACGAAGGACGCGGGCGTGATGTCGAGCATCGGCCCGGCGATCGCCATTGCGCCCAACAGGCTCATGACGTCGCCGACGAACACCAGCAGCGGCAGCGCCAGCATCAGCGCGAGCACGCGCGGCACGACCAGCACCTGCTGCGGCGACAGGCCGAGCGTACGGATGGCGTCGATCTCCTCGGTCAGCCGCATCGAGCCGAGTTGTGCCGTGAACGCCGCGCCCGAGCGGCCGGCGACGATGACGGCGACGATGATCGGTGCGAACTCCCGCGTCGCGCCGATCGCGACACCGTCGACGACGAAGATGTTGGCGCCGTATTTCTCCGCCTGCAGGCCGAGCAGGTACGCGACCACCACGCCGATGAGCATCGTCACCAGCGCGACCACGGGGATCGCGTTCAGGCCGGTCTGCTCGAGCTGCACGGTCAGCTCGCGCTGCCGCAGGCGCCGCGGGCGAAGCACCACCTCGGCGAACGCGGCGATGGTTGCACCGAGAAAGTTCACGTGCCCGTGCAGCAGATCTGCGAGAGCGAGCGTCTGGCGCCCGAGCTGCGCCAGCACGCGCTGGCGCTGCGGCACGGGCTGCGGGGCCAACGCATCGAGATGAGAGCGAACCTGCTGCACGATGCGGGCATTGACGTCGCTGAAGCCGACCCATGACGCTGCGTCTGCACCGCTATCGGCGCGCGCGCGATCCAGCGCGCGCAGCAGCACCAGCGCGCAGGCGCTGTCGATCTGCGCCAACGCCTGGCCGTCGATCGTCACGCATGCCGGCAGCACCAGCCCGGCGAGTGCCGCCTCGATCTCGGCCAATCGCGGCAGGCGCCAGGCACCCGCGAGCCGCAGCGTCACGTGATTGCCGTCGGCATCGATGGCAAACCAGGGCGATTGGGCGACGGCGGACATGGTGGACATGGAGTCCCGGAGAAACAGGAAGTATCCCGAGCCGCGTGCCGGCCCCGATTGATTCGTGTCAACGAAGGCGCATGGCTGGGCCCAGGCGACAAGGGTTCGGGCGGTGCGTTGGCCAGGCAGCACGCTGTCGAGCCCACCCGCGCCGAGCTCGCCCATGCGTGCCGGCGCAGACGCGTTGCCGCCTGGGCGCGCGTTCGCCGCAGCGATTGCATCGCACGCCAGCACGACCTCGAAGCCGGCGGCCGGCGCGTGCATCGCCGTGCGCAGCACGCAGTCGTCGGAGGCGAGACCGCCGACGAATGAGGCGCGCCACGCCGGGTCGTGGATCAAGCACGCGCCGGCAGATGGCGCAACAACGACTTGAAGTCGGGCCACGCCATCGCGGGCCAGATTTCGGAATGGGCGTGGCCGTAGCTGCGCACCAGCACCGAGACGCGAGTCGCAGTCTCGAGATCGGGCGCTTCGAAGATGTCGATCGAGGAGCCTGCCGGGCTTTGGGTCGGGCCCGCGTTGGGCCTGCCTTGGGGTGCAGGCTAGGCGCAAAGCGCAGCC
>Ga0315297_10002780_pt1 | contig 11122 bp, 22 predicted proteins | sample YL17G15_0_MG_FD_203628 | JGI IMG/M metagenome (GOLD analysis project Ga0315297, IMG submission 203628) | Sediment microbial communities from Yellowstone Lake, YNP, Wyoming, USA - YL17G15_0 | ecosystem: Environmental > Aquatic > Freshwater > Lake > Sediment | place: USA: Wyoming | collected...
TCTGCAATGATTCGGCCTGTACGATTGTCCGAGGGAAACCATCCAAAAGGGCACCGTTTTTACAATCCGGTTGTGACAACCGCTCACGAATCATGCGGATGGTAACGTCATCAGGTACCAGTTCTCCAACATTGATATAAGACTGGGCAAGTTTCCCAAGGTCTGTATTATTTTTTATATTCTCCCGGAATAAATCTCCTGACGAAATGTGAGGCAAACACGTTGTTTCGGATATGATATTCGCCTGGGTGCCTTTACCAACACCGGGAGGACCGAGAAGCACAATATAGGTGGGCATACCAGGGGCTATTTCACCAGTTGGGCATCATCATACCCGTGAAGTTTCAATTCAGCATCAATATTCATGAATGTATCGCGAACGACACCCACAACGATGAGTAATCCCGCCGAAGAAACCAGGAAGATTGATGTGGACGACGTTGCGGCTCCAATATTAAAAGCTCTCATTACCAGGTTGATCAGGTATCCCAATACCGCAACCAGACCCAAAAACATGGCACCTGGCAGGGTGATTCGCCGTTGGACTTTGGTCAGATACTTTTGAGTGGGAGCACCACGATTAACACCTGGAATCTGGGCCCCAACTTTCTTCAAATTTTCTCCATAATTCTGCTGGGAGAACATTACATCCGTGTAGAAAAATGTAAAAACAACCACGAATAGGAAATATAGCAATTGATACACCCATGAATTGGGGCTGAATGTATGTTGTGTACTGGAGGCCAAATTCGCCACCCAGGTGGTTTTGGAATTGAGGAAATAGCTGGAAAAGATAGCCGGGAACTGGAGAATGGCACTGGCGAAGATGAGCGGGATCATCCCAGCCAGGTTGACCATCAACGGCAGCGTCCCCTTGACAGGCATGGACATCCTGTTGCCAACCCGTCGTCCCGGATACATCACCGGGACATTTCGGCGGCCTTGTTGAACATAGACGATCGCATAAATGACCGCCACCATGACGACGATCATCGATACTACCAGGATCAAACCATACTGCTTATCCGCCAGAAGCGTGCCAAATTGGGAGGGAATCCGGGCAACAATACCTGCAAATATAATCAGGGATAGCCCCTGACCACGAATACCGTATTCCGAGATCAACTCTCCCAGCCAGATGGCAAACATTGTGCCGCCAATCATCGTGATCAATACTGTCAGCGAGGGAAGCCACAGAGCGGAGGTAAACCCGAATGGAACGATCGCCCCTCCATTACTTTGGGCGGAATAGGAGTTGAAAATATTTATTTGACCAAGCGCGGAGAGTGCCGCCATGGGTACTGCCAGGTAATAAGTCCATTTTTCCTGCCACTTGCGAGCCTCGCGTGGATCTTCCTCCATTTTCCTCTGGAGTGCCGGAAAGATCGGGGTAAGAAGCTGCAAAATGATCTGCGCTGTAATATACGGGTAGACCCCCATGGACAACAACGAGAAGTGCGAGACCGTGCCCCCGGAGAGCAAGTCCAGGAAAGCGAAAAATGATCCGGTGGTATTCAAGTTGCCCATCAACGACTTGAGCGCAGCACCGTTTATTCCAGGAACCGGGACATTCGCAGCCAACCTGTAAATAACCAGGATGATCAGGGTCACGACCAATTTACGACGGATATCCTGTGACTTCCATAAATATCGCACACCCGAAAATGGGTTTTTCATAGGGGGGCTCCTCGATTACGTGTTATCCAATCAATTCCACCGTACCGCCGGCAGCCTCTATTTTTGCCTTGGCACTCTTGGTCACCCGGTTGACCCGGACTTTAAGGGCGGTCTTCAATTCGCCGCGTCCCATGAGGGCAACTGGATTGAGGGGGTTGCGAATCAGACGGGCCTGGTCGAGTGTTTTAGGTGTGATTTCCGAATCCGCCTTGAAGGAGGATAACTGGTCGAGATTGACTTCGTTAAATTCAACTCTGGTTAGCGGGGTGAAACCTTTTCCACGTACGAATGGCAGGCGGCGAAAGAAAGGCAGGTTGCCTCCCTGGCGGTATAAATGTCCGCCTGCTCCTGCGCGTGAATTTTGGCCCTTTGTACCGCGTCCAGCAGTCTTTCCCTGGCCGGCTGAAATGCCACGCCCGACACGTTTGCGGTTCTTTTTGGACCCAGGATTGGGTCTAAGATCGTTCAGTTTCATCTTCTTTCCTATTCTTCGATACGAATTAAATGGACCACTTTCGTCAACATACCCCGTATCGCGGCAGTATCTTGGTGTTCCACGGTTTGGTTGAGCCGGCGCAGACCCAGGGCCTGCAATGTCGCTTTTTGAGGTACCGGGAAACCTATCGGGCTGCGCACCAAGGTAACCTTGATGGTTTTGCCTCCCGTGTTTTTACCCATTCTTTTTTCTCCTCTCCCAGTACGGCAGCAGGTCTTCAACAGATTTTCCACGCCTGGTTGCCTCTTCCTTTGGTGATTTCAATTCTTCCAATGCCTGGAGAGTTGCCTGGACAATATTTAGCACATTGGATGAACCAAGGGATTTGGTGAGGATATCCCGAATGCCCACGGCTTCAAGAACCGCACGAACACCTCCACCGGCAATCACCCCTGTTCCAGGGGATGCCGGCTTGAGCAGGATGATCGCACCGCCAACTTTTCCGGTCGTCTCGTGTGGAATGGTGGTACTCCATAAAAAGATTGGGTGCATATTCTTGCGGGCTCGATCTGTGGCTTTACGCATTGCATCCGGGACAGCATTGGCTTTTCCAACACCCATTCCAACCTTGCCATGATTATCACCCATGATCAAGGTAACCCGGAATTGGAACCGGCGTCCGCCTTTAACCACTTTTGCCACCCGCGCGATTTCGATCACGCGCTCATCCAATGATTCTGCCTGCTGCTCAGCTTCTCTTACCTGGTAAACCGACATATAACCTTCTCCAATCGAGCCTTAGAATTCCAGGCCGCCTTCACGGGCGCCATCGGCCAGGGCTTTGACCCGACCGCTATATTTGAAACCGCCGCGGTCGAAGACAACCGACTTTACACCCTTGCTGATGGCACGTTTCGCGACTGCATTCCCAACCAATTTCGCCTGGTCGGATTTCTTAAGTCCCTTCATTTTGCTGCGTAATTCTTCATCAATGGTCGAAGCCGAAGCAAGAGTATTTCCAATGTGATCATCGATCACTTGCGCGTATATTTCTGACAGACTGCGGAAAACGCTCAACCGCGGGCGCTGCGCAGTGCCTTGTAAATTCTTGCGCACCCGTTCGTGCCGACGGATACGGGCCTCAGAACGAGATTTTTCAGCCATAAGTTACTTGACCGCCTTTCCAGCCTTGCCAGCCTTGCGTCTGATCTTTTCACCCAGATAATGAAGTCCCTTGCCATGGTATGGTTCTGGGGGACGGACGTTGCGGACATTGGCTGCCGTTTGACCGACCAGTTCTTTATCAAAACCGCGCACATAAACCAGCCGCGCTTTCTGATCCACATCAAAGGAAATTCCTGCTGGCGGTTCCATCGCAACGGGGTGTGAATAACCCATATTTAGAACCAGGGTTTTGCCATTCATCTCGGCCCGGTAACCAACACCTTCAATTTCCAAAACACGTTCAAACCCTGCACTTACTCCATGAATCATGTTCGCCAGCACTGCACGGGTGGTCCCGTGCATGGCGCGCTCGGCAGGTTGATCAGAGTTGCGGGTGATGACAACCTGGCCATTTTCCATGACAATACCGATCAACGGCGAGAATGTGCGTTTCAATTCACCCTTGGGGCCTTTTACGCTTACATCCAAACCTTTGACGTCGATTTTTACTCCAGCCGGGATAACCACGGGCATTCTTCCAACTCGAGACACTTTGTACCTCCTCTTTTACCAGATCTTGCAGAGGATCTCACCGCCCACACCCAGCTGGCGGGCTCGCTGACCAGTCATAATACCCTTGGGGGTGGACAGGATGGCTACACCAATACCGGAAAGAACCCAGGGGATTTCCTGTTTTTTGGTATAAACTCGGCGACCAGGGCGGCTTACTCGTTCCAACCCTGTAAGAACTGGTTTGCGTTCACGGCGTTCACCGATATATTTGATCTTCAAGCGCAGGACCTTCTGGCTTGGGCGTTCGCCATCCGCGACTTCAAAATTCTCCAGGTAGCCTTCTTCTTTCAAGATCTTGGCAATTTCCACTTTGACCTTGGAAAGAGGCATCGCTGTCAAGGCTTGACCACTCATCACAGCATTCCGGATGCGTGTCAACATATCAGCAATTGGATCAGTCATGCTCATTTCTTACCTCCACCCGGCTACCATGATGACTTCATGACGCCGGGGATTTTCCCTTCCAGCGCATATTCACGGAAACAAATCCGGCATAGACCAAATCGACGAATATATCCCCGCGGGCGTCCGCAGCGGGAACAGCGATGACGGATCCGGTTGGGATATTTCCGGCGGGTTTCACGATATTTCATGCAAGTGCTTGCCATAGCTACGCTTCCTTCTTGAACGGCATGCCCAGCAGTTGCAGCATCAGCCGTGCATGATCATCAGATTTGGCCGTGGTCACGATCGTGACCTCCATGCCTCTTAATTTATCTATCTTATCGTATTCGATTTCGGGGAAAATCAATTGGTCACGCAGACCCAGTGTATAGTTGCCGCGACCATCGAAGGCCTCCGGCGAAACACCCCGAAAGTCGCGCACGCGCGGCAACGCAGTGTTGATCAACCGGTCCAGGAAAGCCCACATTTTGGCACCTCGTAAAGTTACCTTGGTGCCAATCACACGACCCTCGCGCAATTTAAAATTGGCAATGCTCTTGCGTGCCTTGGTCATGATGGGTTTTTGACCTGTGATCATGGTCATGTCACCCATGGCTGCTTCAAGCATTTTAGGGTTATCCATGGCTTCACCGCCCAGGCCAATATTGACCACCACCTTTTCAATACGCGGCACTTCCATGGAGTTTTTATACTGGAAAGATTTGCGCAGTGCGGAAACTACTTCCTTCTTGTATTTATCTAACATTCGATTCATAAATTATTGCTCCACGAGCGGTTAATCGATCAATGACCGGCACTTCTTGCAGACACGGTGTGAGCCATCATCATCTCGCTGAATACCTATGCGCGTGGTTTCGCTGCATTTCGGGCAGACGAGCATCACGTTCGAGATGTCAAGCGGGGATTCAAATTTGATCCTTCCCGGGTTAATTGTGCGTCCCTGAGTTTGAACCTGGCGCTGGTGCTTGGTGTGGACGTTCACGCCCTGGATCACAACCCGGTGCTCATCAGGTAAAACCTTGATCACTTCTCCGCGTTTGCCCTGTTCTTCGATTTTTCCGCTGATGACTTCAACGGTATCACCCTTATGGATTTTGACTCTCATTGTGCACTCCTAAACTGGCCTAGAGCACTTCCGGGGCCAGGGAAACAATCTTCATAAACCCTTTTTCACGCAGTTCACGTGCCACCGGACCAAAGATGCGGCTCCCTTTTGGATTCTGACCATCCACATCCAGGATGACAGCTGCGTTGTCATCAAAGCGGATATAGGAACCATCTTCCCGGCGCCATTCCTTGGAACAACGGACAATCACCGCCTTTACGATCTCGGATTTTTTTATTGACCCTTGAGGGGTCGCCGATTGGACCGCACCGACCACGATGTCACCAATCCTCCCGTATCTCCGGGTTGACCCACCCATCACGTGGATTACCAGGATTTCACGGGCTCCGGTATTATCTGCTACTTTCAAGCGGGACTCGTGTTGAATCATGGCTGTGTCTCCATGAGGGTGTCTGCCTTGCGGATTTCATGTTTGATGATCGATTCGACCACCCAGCGCTTGTCACGGGACATTGGTCTGCTTTCCACGATCTGAACCTTGTCTCCGATTTGGCAACCCAATTCATCATGCGCCTTGACTCTCTTGCTTATATGAACAACCTTGCGGTAGAGAGGGTGTCGGAATGTACGTCCTATCTCAACCACCACGGTTTTTGTCATTTTATTGCTGGTAACAACACCAGTTATTCGACGACGGTCATTCATGCTTCACCTTCCTGTACGGTCGTCCTGCTTAATTCATTAAATATCGTTTCCATTCGGGCGATGTCATGTCGAAGCAGACGAATTCGGCTGGTATTGGTTAATTGACCGGTGACCTGCTGGAAGTGAAGTTTCATCAATTCTTCACGAAAGTCCGACAGTTTGGTCTGCATTTCTTCCACCGACATTTTGCGAATCTCTTCGGTCTTCATACTTATTCTCCAGCCGCAACATCACTGCGTGCAATAATCTTGGTTTTAATAGCAAATTTATGCCTGGCCAAACCCAACGCCTCACGTGCTGAATCCTCATCCAAGCCGCCAATTTCGAACATGACCCGACCCGGTTTAACCACGGCTACCCAGTATTCAACATTGCCTTTGCCTTTACCCATGCGGGTTTCTGGGGGTTTTTGCGTGTATGGTTTGTCTGGGAATATGCGGATCCATACCTTTCCGCGACGTTTCATCGCATGAACAAGTGTACGGCGGGCAGCCTCAATTTGCCGGGCAGTCACCCACCCTGGTTCCATGGCCAACAATCCATAATCTCCGAACGAAATCTCCACACCGCGGGATTCTTTCCCCTTCATTCGGCCGCGCATTTGCTTGCGGTATTTCACACGCTTGGGCATTAACATAGGTTCAACCTCATTAAATTATGTGCCGCGTCTACTCACTGACGTAGACACCTTCGGTGGTTTCGACCTTTTCTTCCAATTCAGTCTTCATTTCACCATGATAGACCCAGACCTTGATACCGATGCGTCCATAAGTAGTGGCTGCCTCTGCACGGGCAAAATCAATATCTGCGCGTAAAGTCTGCAGGGGAACCCGGCCATCCCGCAGCCATACGGTGCGGGCCATTTCTGCACCGGCCAATCTGCCTCCCACCTCTATCTTGATTCCCTGGGCTCCCTGTCGCATTGCTTGCTGGATGGCTCGCTTCATCGCTCGCCGATAACTGATCCGCCGCTCCAGTTGATCTCCAATATTATGGGCCACCAGGTAGGCATCGCAATCAGGAGCCTTGATTTCCTTGATATCCAAATCCACTTTCTTTCCAGTCAACCCCTCAAGGGCCACACGAACCTTCTTGATGCCCTCCCCTTTCCGACCGATTAAGATGCCGGGTTTGGCAGTGTAGATCGCCACCTTCAACTTTCCGGGATAACGTTCAACATCGATCCGGGAGACGCCTGCCCGTCCTGATTCTTTATACAGCATGTCACGGATGGCAAAATCCTGCGTCAATTGCTCCCTGTATTGAGCACCTTCTGCGAACCACCGGCCACGCCAATCCTGGGTGACATTGAGCCGAAATCCAATCGGATGAACTTTGCGACCCATAAGATCTCCTTCGTTCTTTCTATAAAATCAACTAAGCAGTTTCTCGTTCACGCAGTACAACTGTCACATGCGACGTTCTACGCAGGACTGGCTTGAACCGGCCGCGAGCCCCAAAGCGGCGCCATTTTCGGGTGGGTGCCTCGTCTGCAAAGATTTTTGCCACGAACAAATCATCCCGGCTGACACCGAAATTTTCCTCGGCATTGGCAACTGCCGAAGCCAGTAGTTTTCCAACCGGCTGCGCCGCGTTTTGAGGCGCGTAGCGAAGAATTTCCATGGCTTGGACTGCATTTTTCCCGCGCACCAGGTCTACCACCAGGCGCACTTTCTGGGCTGAAATGGCCAGGAACCGTAATTGTGCATGTATATCATGAGTCATCTCAATACTCCTAAACTGTCTTGGTTACCCTCTCACCCGCCATGTGTCCGCGGAAAAGTCGCGTTGGAGCGAATTCGCCCAGGCGATGGCCAACCATGTTCTCGGTAATATAGATGGGAACATGCCGGCGTCCATCATGGATCGCGATTGTATGTCCCACCATCTGGGGGAAAATCACGCTGGCGCGGCTCCATGTGCGGATAACTTTCTTTTCGCCTTTCTGGTTCATGGCTTCAATTTTCTTCAACAGTTTTGGGGCAATGTATGGCCCTTTTTTTAATGAACGAGACATTTTCGGTTTCCTCGCTTATGCTCAGCGCCTTAGCGGCTAGATTTGCTCCGGTGGCGCACGATGTATTTATCCGTCGACTTGTTGCGGCGGGTCTTATAACCACGCGCAGGCCTGCCCCACGGGGTTTTTGGGCCAGGCATACCAACCGGTTGACGACCTTCACCGCCGCCATGGGGATGATCGCGCGGCGACATGGCTGTACCACGCACTGTCGGACGAATGCCCATATGGCGTTTTCGTCCCGCTTTTCCCAGCTTGATGTTGTTATGATCCAGGTTGCCCACCTGGCCGATCGTGGCATAACATACCTGGCTTACCAGGCGCACTTCTCCGGATGGTAGACGTATCTGGGCATATTCACCTTCCTTGGCCAGCACCTGGGCTGAACCTCCAGCGGTGCGCACAAGTTGACCACCCTTTCCTGGCTTAAGTTCGATGTTATGAACCAGGGTCCCCACAGGGATGTTCGCCAGCGGGAGACAGTTGCCTGGGCGGATTTCTGCCTGGATCCCGGAAAGGAGGGTATCGCCCACCTTGATCCCAAGTGGAGCAACTATGTACCGTTTTTCGCCATCGGCATAGTTTAATAGAGCCAGGCGTGAAGTCCGGTTGGGATCATATTCAATGGCTGCAACCTTGGCAGGAATGTTTTGCTTGTCCCGTTTAAAATCCAAAATTCTAATATATCGGCGATTCCCACCACCGCGATGCCGGACGGAGATTTTACCCGTATTATCCCGTCCTCCGTGACCTCGCGGATGAATGATCAAGCTGCGCTCAGGAGTGGATTTTGTGATCTCTTCAAACATGTATCCGGTCATCCCCCGCTGACCTGGAGTGGTGGGTTTATACTTTTTTACAGCCATTACTTCACCCCTTCAAGAAACTCGAGGGTGCTTCCCTCGGCGAGTGTAACAATTGCTTTTTTGAAGCCTGCATCCCTTATCATCAGTCGGCGGTTGCGTCGACGGCTGCGCTTGCCAGCTGTATTTAATATATTTACCCGTGTTACTTTCACATCGAAAAGCGTTTCAACCGCGTCCTTCACCAGTGTCCTGGTTGCAGTGGGTGCAACTTCGAAACTGTACTGATGAAGTTTTCCTGTCTGATAGTTCGACTTCTCTGTGACGAGAGGGCGGTGAAGTACTTCATATATCGTGATCATGCTGCTCTCCTACACCAGAAAAGACTTGAGAACGTCCAATGCCTTGAGTGGCAGGACGAGTTTTTCGAAGCTGAGCAGGTCGCGGATATTCAGGTAATTTGCCATCAGCAATCTTGCATCCGGGAGATTGTTGGTTGAGCGGGCTATCAAATCGTAGCTGGCATCCTTCTCAGCGAACAGGATCAATACAGTCGCATCGCCAACCAGAACGTTAAGTGCCTGGGCCATCAGGCGGGTTTTTGGTTCGGGAAGAGACAATTCATCCACCACCACCAGGCCGGCCTCAGCAGCCTTGGTCGACAATGCTGAACGCAGGGCTGCGCGCCGCATCTTTAAAGGCATATGCTGGGTATATTTTCGCGGACGGGGGGTATGGATTTTGCCTCCATGCACCCATTGTGGAGCACGTGTGGATCCCTGTCGTGCGCGTCCGGTCCCTTTTTGTTTCCAGGGCTTTTTGCCACCTCCAGAAACTTCGCTGCGGGTTTTTGTTTTATGAGTACCCAGGCGGGCATTTGCCATTTGTTGAATGTAAGCCTGGTGCATTAAATCTATATTTACCGGAGCTTCAAAGATCTCGGCTGGAAGATCTACCGTTTTGACCTTTTCGCCTTTCATGTTGAGGACGTCTGCCTTCATAATACCTATGCTCCCATCATCCGCGCTATTGCTTCCGCGCTTCTTGGACAACGACAAGTGCGCCCCTGGATCCGGGGATGGCACCCGTGACGCCGAGCAGATTGCGCTCCGTATCCACTAGTACCACTTTTAATCCCTGGGCAGTCACGCGCTCATGACCCATGTGCCCTGCGCGCCGGGAACCCTTATAAACCCGTCCGGGAGTCGTGGTTGAAGAATTGGAACCTGGTGCGCGTAAACGATCCGAGCCACCGTGAGTCTTGGGACCTCCGGCAAAATGGTAGCGTTTTACCACCCCTGCAAAACCTTTGCCTTTGCTGGTTCCAACAACATCCACCCGTTCTCCGATACCGAATACTTCGACAGTGAGCTTGTCGCCGATCTTATATTCGGTATCCTTGGTGCGAAATTCGCGTAAAAAACGCAGGGGCGGCAATTCGTTTTTCTTGAGATGACCCAATTCTCCTGAAGTCAGGCTTTTGGGTTTCGCCTCCTGGAATCCGAGTTGCACCGCTGCGTAGCCTTCCTTTTCTGGAAGGCGTACCTGCGTAACATAGCAAGGCCCAGCTTCGATCAATGTCACTGGTAAAGCAGCACCAGTCTCATCGAAAATCTGGGTCATGCCGATTTTCTTTCCAATCAGCCCTTTTAACATGCTCGGTTTTCTCCTTCGAATATTTTTTCGAGACTGTCAGCCGGGCTTGGCTGCATCATCTCGGTCACAGCACAGTCAATCGGCTTGCCGCGGCACACAGGATTATGGGGCCAACGAACAAAACCGTTCTTGCGCTGCCTATTAAATCCATCCGGTTGGCAATAACATCTTATTGACCGGAAGACATAATCACAGGATTAGATTTTAATCTCGATATCCACACCCGCTGGCAGGTTGAGCCGCATAAGCATATCAATCGTCTTGGAATCGGGATCAAGAACATCGATCAGACGATTGTGCGTGCGAATTTCAAAATGCTCGTGCGAGTCCTTGTCAATGAAAGTCGAGCGGCGTATTGTAAACCGTTCTATCTTAGTTGGCAAGGGTACGGGTCCAACAACATGGGCACCAGAGCGTTCGGCGGTTTCTACAATTCGCTTGGCAGACTGGTCGAGAACACGATGATCGTATGCTTTAAGACGGATGCGGATCTTCTGTTTCGTCATTTCTTAGCCTATTCGATGATTTTAGTGATGACACCGGCGCCGACGGTCAAGCCGCCTTCGCGGATGGCGAATTTGGAGCCCTGTTCGAGGGCCACCGGGACGATCAAGGTCACG
>Ga0315297_10002782_pt1 | contig 11121 bp, 6 predicted proteins | sample YL17G15_0_MG_FD_203628 | JGI IMG/M metagenome (GOLD analysis project Ga0315297, IMG submission 203628) | Sediment microbial communities from Yellowstone Lake, YNP, Wyoming, USA - YL17G15_0 | ecosystem: Environmental > Aquatic > Freshwater > Lake > Sediment | place: USA: Wyoming | collected...
GGTAACGAGCTCCTGCTCGATCTCATCAAGAAGAACGAGTTCGGCCTCGGCGGTTTCAAGCTGATCGAGTCCAGCGAGCAGGGCATGCTGGCGCAGGTCGAGCGGGCCGTGCGCGCCAAGCAGCCGGTGGTGTTCCTCGCCTGGGCGCCGCATCCGATGAACACCCACTACCCGTTGCGCTACCTCACCGGCGGTGACGCCAGCTTCGGCCCGAACTACGGCGCCGCAACGGTCAATACGCTGATCCGCAAGGGTTACGCGGAGGCCTGCCCGAACCTCGGCCGGTTCCTGGCCAACCTCTCGTTCGACGTGGATCTCGAGAACCAGTTCATGGACCGGATTCTCACCGACAAGGTGACGACGGCGGATCTGGCGCGCGAGTGGGTCGCGAAGCGGCCGCCGCAACTGGCGACCTGGCTGAAGGGAGTGAAGACCTTCGACGGCCGGCCGGCGCTCGAGGCGCCGCAAGGCACGGGTCGCGTCAGCCACGTGTCGGCCTTCGAGGACTGGGTGACGGCCCACAAGATCCCGGTGGGCGACTCGGCCACCGCATTCGTCGAGTACACCAAGCAGCACGCGCGCGGATTCTTCGATGGCATCGCGGCCGTCCTCACGGGCTGTACCAGGGTGGTGTCGGCACTGCTGAACGCCATGCCGGCTCCGTTGCTGATCATCGCGATCGCCGCGCTCACCTACGTGCTGAGGCGCTCGGTCGGGTTGGTCGTATTCGTGGTGCTGTCCATGCTGTTCATCATGAACCAGGGCTATTGGGACGCGACGCTCGAGACGCTCACGCTGGTGCTGGTCGCGGCCACCATCGCCACGGTGATCGGCGTGCCGCTCGGCATCGCGGCCGCGAAGAGGCCAAGGCTGTCCGCGGCGATGCGGCCCGTGCTCGACCTGATGCAGACGCTGCCGACCTTCGTCTACCTCACCCCGACGCTGGTGCTGTTCGGCCTCGGCGTCGTGCCGGGACTCATCTCGACCATCATCTTCGCCTTGCCGGCGCCGATCCGTCTCACGCAGCTCGGCATCGCAGCCGTGCCTAAGACGCTGCGCGAGGCGGGGCAGGCCTTCGGCGCGACGCCGCTGCAGCTGCTCCTCAAGGTCGAACTGCCGAGTGCCGGCCCGACCATCCTCGCCGGCATCACGCAGTGCATCATGCTGAGCCTCTCGATGGTGGTGATCGCGGCGCTGGTCGGCGCCGGCGGACTCGGTGTCCCGGTCGTGCGCGCGCTCAACACCGTGCAGGTGGGCATGGGTTTCGAAGCCGGCATCGTGATCGTGCTGCTGGCGATCATGCTGGACCGCATCAGCCGCCCGGCGGATCGCAAGGGGCGCGAATGAGCTCCGTCCTCGAGTTCGACAAGGTCGACATCCTGTTCGCCGCGAACGTGGGCCGTCGGCGCGATGCCGCCCTCCAGTCTGCGCTGGCGCTGCTCGATGCGGGCCGCGACCGGACCGAGATCGAGACCGCGACGGGTGTCGTGGTCGGCGTCAGCCAGGCCAATCTGTCCGTGCAGCGCGGCCAGATCTCGGTGCTGATGGGGCTGTCCGGATCGGGCAAGTCGACGCTGCTGCGTGCTGCGAACGGCCTGAACCCGGTGACGCGGGGCCGCGTGCTGGTCAACGACGGTGAACGTCAGGTGGACGTGGCGCGCTGCGACGCGAAGACGCTGCGCCGCCTGCGGCGCCGCACGATCGCCATGATCTTCCAGCAGTTCGGCCTGCTGCCCTGGCGCACGGTGCGCGAAAACGTCGGCCTCGGGCTCGAACTGCGTGGTGAGCCGGCGGCCGAGCACCGCCGCATCGTGGACGAGAAGCTGCAACTGGTCGGACTCGAGCGCTGGGCCGATCGTTACGGCCACGAACTGTCGGGCGGCATGCAGCAACGCGTCGGGCTCGCACGCGCATTCGCGACGGATGCGCCGATCCTGCTTATGGATGAGCCGTTCTCCGCCCTCGATCCGCTGATCCGCAGCAAGCTGCAGGACGAGTTGCTGGCCCTGCAGGCGCGAGTCAAGAAGACCATCCTGTTCGTCACCCACGACCTCGACGAGGCGCTCAAGCTCGGCAACCAGACCTCGGTCCTCGAGGGCGGACGCATCGTGCAGACGGGGAAGTCCGAAGACATCGTGCTGCGGCCGGCCAGTGCCTACGTAGGCGAGTTCGTGCAGCACATGAACCCGCTCTCGGTCCTCAACGGTCGCATGGTCATGCGGCCGTGGACCGAGCTGGTGGCCGACGGCGATCGTCGCTGGCTGGATCCGGCGCAGCAGTATTCCGCCGCGCTCGATCCGGAGGGCCGACCGCTCGCCGTCCTGCGCGAGGGCCAGCCCCTGGAGTTGCGTACCGCGGGCGAGGAGGGCTCGGGCCTGCTCGTCGCCGACGTCGAGACGCCGCTGCGGCAACTGATTCAATGGTGCAAGTCCGGTCACCCGGTGCTGCTCGCCGAAGCCGGCGTCGTCCGTGGCGTCTGCGGTCCGACCGAAGTCATTCGAGCGCTTGCCACGAGCGACGCCCGCGCCCGAGCTTTTTCCTGATCGTCCACACAGGGAGTCCGACATGGTCATTCGACGTTTTCAGTCCGTTGTGAGTCGCATTTCGGGTTCGCTCGTGGGCTCCGCGGTGGCGTTGGCCTGTTCGCCGCACGCGGCGGTCGCACAGCAGGCCGTGGCGAGTCCCGGCATCGAGGTCGTCGTCGTCACCGCACAGCGTCGCGAAGAAAAGCTCCAGGACGTCGGCATTGCGGTCACGGCGCTCGGCAACGAGATGCTGACCAACCTGAACATCACTACGGCCACGGACATCACGCGGTCGGTGCCGAGCCTCAAGATGAACGCGTACTCGTCTTCGCAGGTCGTGTTCAACATCCGCGGCGTGTCGCAGAACGACTACGGCGACCAGCAGGAACCGCCCGTCGCCGTCTATCAGGACGACAGTTACGCGAGTTCGATCAACATGGCGAGCTTCCCGGTGTTCGACCTCGCGCGCGTCGAAGTCCTGCGTGGTCCGCAGGGCACGCTGTTCGGACGCAATGCGACCGGCGGCGCGATCCAGTTCGTTTCGAACAAGCCGACGGACTACTTCGACGGCTACGCGACGCTGACGGCCGGCAGTTACAACCAGTGGATCCTGGAAGGCGCGGTGTCGGGCCCGCTCGGCGAGAACGTCCAGGGCCGCATCGCCGCGATCAGCAACCAGGACGACGGCTACATCCAAGCGGTGTCGCCGGCCTCCGGGGACCGAGGCGGCAACGATCACTACGCGATCCGTGGCCAGTTGTCGTGGCAACCCTCGGACGCCACCGACCTGAACCTGCTGGTCCGCTACATGAAGGCCAGCAAGGAGACGCAGGCCGGCCTGTACTCGTTCGAGCCGGCGTGCCCGAACGACCAGTACCAGGGCGAGTTCACGCGGCCCGACCAGTCCTGCGCGTACTGGGGCACGGGGCCGGGCGAGGCGGGCACTGGCTGGGGCAGCAGTGATGATGGTGCCATCACTCCGCCGAGCCGCGGCGGCGATCCCTGGAAGACGCAGGAGACGCAGAGATCCTACGTGGATCGCGAGATCACGGGTGCCACGCTGCACTTCGATTGGGACATCGGCGACAGCCTGCACCTCGTTTCGATCACCGACTGGCAGCACGGCGAGAAGTTCTACTTGGAAGGCGGCGATGCCTCGCCGATCGAGGGCGTGCTGTTCTACCAGGGCAGCGACCTCGATCAGTACTCGCAGGAACTGCGCCTCTCCGGCGAGGTCGGTGCGCACACCTGGGTGGCGGGCGTCTACGGCATGAAGGTCGACGGCGACTACACCGGCAAGTTCGCCAGTCCGTTCTACGGCTACGACCCGACGGTCGAGATGTCGCAGGAGACGACCTCTTACGCCGTGTTCGCGCAGGACGAGTGGGCATTCGCGGACAGCTGGAAGCTGATCGTCGGCGCGCGCTACTGGAACGACGAGCGCGAGGGCGGCTATTTCGGTACCGCCCCGGGCATCGTGGACGTGACGGCGCCCGTGACGATCATTTTCAACAAGCACGAAGTGTCGCCGCTCGGCAGCGGCATCAGCCCGGGAGACGCAACGAACAGCTTCGACGGCGTGACGGCCCGCGTGCAGCTCGACTGGAAGCCGACCGATAACCTCCTGCTGTACGGAAGCTTCAACCGCGGCAGCAAGAGCGGCGGCTATACGTTCTCGACAGGCACGCCCTTCGATCTCGATGGCAGCCAGGCGGCGCCGCGGGCTTTCCTCGAGGGCATTCCATTCGACGAGGAGACGCTCGACGCCTACGAAATCGGCATGAAGTCGACGCTCGGCGGTACCACCACGCTGAACCTGGCGGCCTTCTACTACGACTATTCGGACTACCAGGCCTTTGCGCAGTTCGGCCTGGTACAGACCGTCATCAACCTCGACGCGAACATCACCGGCCTCGAGGCGGAGCTCATGTCGCGGCCGATCGAAGGTCTGACCCTGCAGTTGGGCGCGTCCTTCCTCGATTCGACGGTCAAGGACGTGCCGCTGCCCGACGGCGCCACGACCGAAGATCACGACCTGCCGCAGGCCCCGAGCTTTTCGGGCAATGCGCTGGCGCGCTACGACTTCGGGCTGGCCGGGGGCAAGCTGGGTATCCAGGGCGACGTGCAGTACTCGAGCAGCTTCTGCTTCACGGTGCTGTGCGCCCCGGTCGAGCAGGAGGATTCCTATACCGTGGCCAATGCGCGCGTCAGTTACGACAGCGACAGCGGCCGCTGGGGCGTCGCGGCCTTCGTGAACAACCTGTTCGAGGAAAAGTACCGGGTGTACGCCTTCGACAGCTCGCTGTTCGCGGGCGTGGTGGCCGGCGTCTATGCCAAGCCGCGCTGGTACGGCCTGAGCGCGACGTACCGTTTCGGCACGCCCTGATCGCCCGGCCTGCTGGTGCGTGCCAAGGGATGGCGCGCGCAGGCAAGTCGAGGACGCAAACTGATCAGCCGCGCGGCGGCCGAGTGACATACTGGCAGCCACGCAACCGGGGATCGAACCACCATGTCTAGCGCGGACGAACAGCAGCCACCCGCCGAGAAGCGTGCGCTGCGCCATGGTCGCGAAGCGAAACGAGTGGCGCGCGCCGCGCGTGCCGCCGCCTCGGTGCCGTACATCACGCGGTCCGTGCCCCGATTCGAAGTCCTGGGCGAGGAGGGCCTGGTCCTCATCGAGCGCAACGCCGACACGATCCTCGAGCAAGTCGGCATCGTGTTCCGGGACGACGACCCGGAGTCGCTTGAGCTCTGGAAAGAGGCCGGAGCCGACGTCGACGGGGAACGCGTGCGCTTCCCGCGCGGCATGTGCCGCGCGATCGTCCAACGCAGCGCGCCCCGCGAGTTCGTGCAGCATGCCCGCAACCCGGCACGCAGCGTGCGCATCGGCGGCGATTCAACCGTCTTCGCGCCGGCCTACGGTTCGCCGTTCATCCACAACCTGGACGAGGGCAGGCGCTACGCCCGCATCGAGGATTTCCGCAACTTCGTCAAGCTCGCCTACATGGCGCACGCGCTGCACCATTCGGGCGGCACGATCTGCGAGCCGGTCGACCTGCCGGTCAACAAGCGCCACCTCGACATGGTCTACAGCCACGTCAAGTACAGCGACAAGGCGTTCATGGGTTCGGTCACGCATCCCGAGCGTGCCGCCGACAGTGTCGAGATGGCGAAGATCGCGTTCGGGGCGGACCCCATCGACGCCGACACCGGCCGTCCCAAGACGATGCTGATCAGCCTGATCAACGTCAACTCGCCGCTGATCTACGACGCCACGATGCTGGGCGCGCTCAAGGTCTATGCCCGGGCAAACCAGGCGACGATCATCACGCCCTTCATCCTGTCGGGCGCCATGTCGCCGGTGACCGTGGCCGGCACCGCTGCGCAGACGCTGGCGGAGGCGCTGGCCGGCATGGCCTTCGCGCAGCTGGTCAATCCCGGTACGCCGGTGGTGTTCGGCAGCTTCGCCTCCTCGATCTCGATGCAATCCGGTGCGCCGACTTTCGGCACGCCGGAACCCGCGCTGGTGCTTTACGTCATGGCTGCCCTGGCGCGACGGCTCGGCGTGCCGTTCCGCTCCGGTGGCAGCCTCTGCGCCGCGAAGATCCCCGATGCCCAGGCGGCCTTCGAGTCCGCGCAGACCTTGCTGCCGACCTGCCTTGCCGGCGTCAATTTCGTGCTGCACACCACCGGTTGGCTCGAGGGCGGGCTGGCGATGGGTTACGAGAAATTCATGATGGATGCCGACCAGGCCGGGATGATGCACACGCTGCTCGCGGGCGTGGACCTCTCGCCGAACGGCCAGGCGATGGACGCGATCCAGGAGGTCGGTCCCGGCAATCACTTCCTGGGCTGCGCCCACACGCAGGCGAATTTCGAGAGCGCGTTCTATCGCTCGCCGCTCGCCGACAACAACAGTTTCGAGCAGTGGCTGGCCGAGGGTTCGCTCGACATGGCGCAGCGCGCGAATGCGCTCTGGAAGAAGCAGCTGGCCGAGTACGTCGCGCCGCCGCTCGACCCGGCGATCGACGAAGCGCTGCTCGATTTCATGAACCGCCGCAAGTCGGCGTCACCCGACTCCAACATCTGATCTTTCCCTCTCCCGGCAAGACGGGAGAGGTCGCGCAACGCGCGGGTGAGGGCTAGACGGGCCGCGGGCCCGGTGGACGCCGGCCGCGTCGGTCCCGGCCCTCGCCGGCCGATGGGGACAGCTTCGGCGGCGGCAGGTCGATCACCTTGCGCAGGTTCGGGTAGTCCGCGGTCTTGTGCGGGATCGACATCGCCTCGACGAAGTGCTCCTGGAAACGCGGCTCGATGGCGGTCTCGATCTTCTCGACGCGGCTGACGAGCGCCTCGATCGTGGCCCGCGACCGCGAATCGAGCAGGGCGATCCGCGCACCGGTGCCGGCGGCGTTGCCCGCTGAGGTCACCTGCGCAAGGTCGCAGTCGGGAATCATGCCGAGGACGGTGGCGTACATGACGTCGATGTGAGCCCCGAAGGCGCCGGCCAGGCGGATCCGATCGACGCTCTCGACGCCGAGCCGCTCCATCAGCAGGCGAATGCCGGCCAGCAGCGCCGACTTGGCGAGCTGGATGGCGCGCACGTCGTTCTGCGTGATGCTGAGCGACTGGGCGCCTTCGTGCAGCACGTAGGAGAACGTGCGGCCCTGGGTGACGATGCGCGGGCTGCGTGCCGCGAGGGAGCCGTCGATCACACCGTCCTGCGTGATCACGCCGGCAAGAAACAGCTCGGCGAGCACCTCGATGATGCCGGAGCCGCAGACACCGGTGACGCCGGTTCCCGCAGTCGCTGCGGGGAACCCGGGGTCGTCGGACCACAGGTCTGAGCCGATGATCTTGAAGCGCGGCTCGAGGGTCTCGCGATCGATGCGCACCCGCTCGATGGCGCCGGGTGCAGCCCGCTGACCGCAGCTGATCTGCGCGCCCTCGAAAGCGGGTCCGGTCGGGCTGGAACAGGCGACCAGTCGCTGCCGGTTACCGAGCACGATCTCGGCATTCGTGCCGACGTCGACCAGCAGCGTCATTGCCTCGGTCAGGTCCGGCCGCTCGGCGAGAATCATGCCCGCCGTGTCCGCGCCGACGTGACCCGCGATGCAGGGCAGGGCATAGACGCGGGCGTTCGGGTGCAGTGCGACGCCGATCTCCGCGGCCGTGACCGTCACGGCGCGATCGATGGCGAGCGCGAAGGGCGCGCCACCCAGTTCGACCGGATCGATGCCGAGCACCAGGTGATGCATGATCGGGTTGCCGACCAGCGTGGCCTCGAGGATCGTTTCGCGATCGATGCCGGCGGCGGCGGCGACCTCGGCAGCGAGCTCGCTCAGCGCCTGCCGTACGGCTGCCGTCATCTGGGCGGCCCCGCCGGGATTCATCATCGAGTACGACACGCGGCTCATCAGGTCTTCGCCGAAGCGGATCTGCGGATTCATCCGCCCGGCGGAAGCGACGACCTCGCCGCTGACGAGGTCGCAGAGGTGCGCCGCGATCGTGGTCGAGCCGACATCGACGGCGAGGCCGAAGGCCGTTTCGTGGAACCCCGGCCAGACCGCGATGATCCGCGACGTATCGTGCACCGCGACCGTGACTTTCCAGTCGCCCGCGCGCAGCACCGGCTGCAGCTGCTGCAGCACCGACAGGTCGCACTCCAGGTTCGCCAGTTGCCACTCGCGCGCCAGCGCGATCTCGAGCCGCTGCAGGTCTCCCGACGGGTCGTGCATGTCGGGTTCGGCAACCTCGACGTAATGCAGTTTGACGAGCGGGTAGAGTTCGATGTCGCGGGCTTCCGCTTCCTTGCGCACGACCTGCCGGTGCACCTGGCTGTTTGACGGCACGTCGACCACGACGTCCGCTTCGACGCGCGCCTGGCAGGACAGCCGACGGCCTTCCGCGAGCACCCGTCGTGCCGCATAGCGCTGCTCTGACTCGGACGCCGGTGACAGGCTGTCGGCGGTCGAGCGCACGCCGTGCTTCGCGAATTCGCCCTCGGCCACGAGCACCTGGCACCGACCGCAGATCGCGCGGCCGCCGCACACGGAGTCGATGTCGACGCCGAGCGTCCGCGCAGCCGTCAGCAGCGGCGTGCCGATCGGAAACCGACCGCGCTTGCCGGAAGGCGTGAAGACGACGAGAGGATCCTGGCGGCTCACGATCGATTCCTCGGGCTGCTCACCCTGGCCGGCGACGGTGTCCACCCTCGCGACGACCACGCGACGCCTCGCCCGGCGCGCCGGTGCCCGGGGCCGGGCCTTCACGGAAGCGGCGGATCCAGCGCGCGCAATCCGGATCGTGACCCATCATCACGTCGGCGCCCATGCATGCCTTCACGACGTCGCCGTGCAACGGATTGGTGATCGCGGAGGTCAGGCCCGATGCGATCGCCATCGTCAGGAACGCGCTGTTGATGCCGTCGCGGGCCGGCAGGCCGAAGCTCACGTTCGACGCACCGCAGGTCGTGTTGACCTTGAGTTCCTCCTTGAGGCGCTTCACCAGCCGCATCACTTGCACGCCCGCGTGGTTGATCGCCCCGATCGGCATCACCAGCGGGTCGACGACGACGTCGGACGCTGGAATGCCGTGATCCATCGCGCGGTGCACGATCTTTTTGGCGACCTCGAAGCGTACGTCCGGGTTCTCGGAAATGCCGGTCTCGTCGTTCGAGATCGCCACGACCGCCGCGCCGTATTTCTTGACCAGCGGCAGCACCGTCTCGAGCCGATCCTCCTCACCGGTCACCGAGTTCACCAGCGGCTTGCCCTGGTAGACGGCGAGCCCGGCGGCGAGGGCGGCGACGATCGACGAATCGATCGACAGCGGCACGTCGGTGATCGACTGCACCAGCTGAATCGCCCGCGCGAGAATCGCGGGTTCATCGGCGAGCGGGATGCCGGCATTGACGTCGAGCATGTTCGCGCCCGCTGCGACCTGCGCCAGCGCGTCCGATTCGACGCGGCTGAAATCCCCGGCAGCCATCTCGGCGGCGAGCAGCTTGCGGCCGGTCGGATTGATGCGCTCGCCGATGATGACGAACGGGCGATCGAAGCCGATGACGACTTCGCGGGTCGCCGAGCTGATGACGGTGTCGGTCATGATGTCTTCCTGTCTGCGTCTGTCTGCGGGTCTCTGCCCGGATACCAGGGCACGCGCCCCGCGAGAATTCCCGATCGTTCGATGACTTCCGCGACGGCTTCCTCCTGGCGGTAGGCCATCACGTGCACGCCGCTCACGCCCTTGATCGCGCGGATCTCCTGGATGAGATCGACGCAGAGATTGAGGCCTTCGCGAGTCTGGTCCGTGGCGCCCTTCATCCGCGCGATGACGGGGTCGGGGATGTGGATTCCCGGCACGTGGGTGCGCATCCATTCGCCGGCTTTCGCCGTGCGCAGCGGACCGACGCCGATCAGGATGAAAACCCGTTCGAGCAGGCCGGCGTCCTCGGCCGCGGTCATGAAACGGCGCAGCAACGGGATGTCGTAGCAGTACTGGGTCTGGACGAACTGCGCGCCGGCCGCGATCTTCTTCGCGAGACGCAGCGCGCGGTGCTCCACCGGCGACACGTTCGGATTCTCGGCGGCGCCGAGCAGCACGCGTGGCGCATGGGTGATCTTGCGGCCGCTCTCGAAGCGGTGTTCGTCGCGCAGTCCGCGCGCGATGCCGAGCAGCGATACGGAGTCCAGGTCGAACACGGCTTTGGCCTGCGGGTGGTCGCCGGCCTGCACGCCGTCGCCGGTCAGGCACAGCACGTTGCAGACGCCCATGGCCGCGCCGCCGAGGATGTCACCCTGGATCGCGATGCGGTTCTTGTCGCGGCACGAGATCTGCATCACCGGCGCGTAGCCGACGCTGGTCAGCAGCGCGCAGACTGCGAGACTCGACATGTGGCAGTTGGCGCCGCTGCCGTCGGTGGCGTTGATCGCGTCCACGTAGCCGTCGAACACGCGCGCGCGGCGATAGACGTCGTCGGGGTCGGCGGAGTCGGGTGGAGCGAGTTCGGCGGTGACCGCGAATGCGCCTGCGCGCAGCACGCGCTCGAAACGCCCCGGCGAGGTGTGACCCGGCAGGATCGGCAGCGGATAGCCCGGTACCGGTTCGTCCTCGAACTTCATGCCTGGGCTCCGCGCTTTTCCCGCACGACGCGCAGCCAGGCCGACGTGCCTTCGAGACGGCGGTCGACCGGCGCCTGTACCTGCTGGATCGCCTCGAGGCCGCCAGGGATGCGCTCGGCACCGCGCCAGGCCTCGACCCAGACACAGCGCATCTCCGGCTTGACCTCGCAGTTGCCGTCGGCGCGCACGCCGCCGCACGGGCCGTTGCGCAGTTGCTTCGGGCAATTCATCGGGCAGGACATACCCGTGGAACTCAGCACGCAGCTCCCGCACATCTTGCAGTCGAACAGCAGGCCTTTCACCGCGCGCTCGGTGGCGGCCACGGGGCGCTCCAGGCGCGGGTAGCCGATGCGCTCGAGCAGCGGGGCGAGCCTCACCAGCAGCGCTTCGAACGACGCGTAGACGCGCGACAGGCCGCGCGCATGACGCACCGACCAGCGACGAACGGCGTACATCAGGCCGTCCCGTCGTCC
>Ga0315297_10002783_pt1 | contig 11115 bp, 11 predicted proteins | sample YL17G15_0_MG_FD_203628 | JGI IMG/M metagenome (GOLD analysis project Ga0315297, IMG submission 203628) | Sediment microbial communities from Yellowstone Lake, YNP, Wyoming, USA - YL17G15_0 | ecosystem: Environmental > Aquatic > Freshwater > Lake > Sediment | place: USA: Wyoming | collected...
AGACAACCAGCCCACTCCGAGAATGATGGTAGCGGTTACCCTCCAGGCGAATCCGCGCACTGCCATGGGGATCATCGGTTCCAGGTCGTCCATGCTCTTCCCGCCAAAGACAATGATTTCGCCTATATAAGCGATGGCTCGATTCCCAGCTCGCTCAGCGAGGTGATTCTATGATCCTCGGTCCGCGCCAGTCGACCTTCGTGCGGTAAACGGTGCCGAACGGCCTCAGCGTCTCCTCCAACCGTTCCACGTCCCCCACGGCAAAGACCGAGCTGCCCAGCATGACCATGCTCGCCTGCCCATGCTTCTCCGCCGCCCGGACCGCTTCCTCCACTTCTGGTGGGGCCAGTTCCGAGCGCTTCATGAAGTCCCGAGAGAGGCGCATGAGGTTGTTCAAGGTGGGAGCGGCGGACATCTTCTCCACGCATTCGTTCCCTATCTTGTTCAGCCTCTCCCTTTTCCTCGGGTCGGAGAGCACCTCGGCCGTGGATATGGGATCGCCGACCACGCACAGGACGAGTTCCGGTTCGGCGTTGATGCGGTCCACCTGTCCGAACGGCGGCACTCCTTCCTTCCTGCGGAAAGTGATCCCCCCGCGGGACAGAGCGGCCACGTCCCCCAACCCGGTGCGGTGCCTAAGCTCCGACTTGTGCGCCGCCCGGATGGCCTCGCTGAACGGTAGGCCAATGATCTCAGAGAGAGCGTGTGCCGCAGATAGGGCGCCGGCCGCGCTCATGCCGAATCCCTGGCCTATGGGCAGGTCGTGGACCAGGTCCACCACCACGTCCAGCTTCCTCTGGCCTAGGATGTAGGAAATCGCGTCCAGAGTGACCGGGGCATCCACTTCCACGCCGGCGAATCGAACGGTCTTCTTCCCTTCTCCCTCCTCCGCCTGGACGGTGCAATGCGTCCCCAATCCCACACACAACCCCGCCCCCCTCGAACCGCTGCGGAGCAGATCTTTGTGCTCGCGGATCTGGAAGAAACCGGTGATGTGACCGGGACAGAATGATGTCTTTTTCATGCTCTTTGCCTCATGTCAGAATGAAATGATCTCGTCCATGATGGTCTCGGCCAGCTCGGACTTGCTCCCGTCCACCTTCCTTTCTTTCCCGTTGGAGCGGAGGATGAACGCCTTGGTCTTGCCCGCCGAGACGTCTCGGAGGTCATTGGCCACGATTAGGTCCAATGAAGCCTCCTTCAGCCTCTTCCTAGCCTTCGCCTTCAGTTCCTTTTCGGGGATGCCGTGTTCCGCCTTGAAGCCTACCAGGACCTTAGCTCTTAAGCGCAAGATGTCGAGCACCTTGGGCAGGGAGCACAGCCTCAGGACGACATCCTTCTCATCGGACGGGATCTTGCCTTTCGATCTCGCCGGTGCGAAATCCGAGAGCGCGGCAGGCACAATGACAACGTCTTGGTCCGCCTTCTTGATCATCCGGGTAAGGTCAGTCACGCTCACGAAGCGCTTCGTCTCGATGAACGAAGGCATGCCAACGGAGGCACGCCCCATCCATAGCTCCACCTCCGCCCCCCGTTCGAAGGCGGCGGTGGCGATCTCGATGGCCGTCTCCCCTGAACCCTTGTTGGTGATGATCCGCATCTCATCGATCGCCTCCTCCGAGGAGCCGCCGATGACCAGTACCCTCTTTCCCGTCATGTCCTTCTTTCCCAGGGTTCGGATCACCGCCTCTACCAGTTCCTCGTTGGTGGCGATCTTCGCCTTCTTGTTCTCGATTCGTGGACCGATGAACTGCACTCCCACCTCCTGTAGCAAGCGGACGTTCTTCTGGATTATGGGGTTCTGGAACATGGCCAAGTGCATGGCCGGGGCGATGAGGACGGGCGTCCCCGAACCCAAAGCGGTCGTGGCCATGGTGGTCACCGGGGTATCGTCGATGCCACAGGCGATCTTGGAGATGGTGTTGGCGGTGCAAGGCGCGATGAGGTACAGGTCCGCTTTGTCGGGTGAATTACCAAGAAGGGAGACGTGCTGCACGCGTCCATCGATCATATCGATGACCTCGTTCCCGGTGGCGAACTCCATGGACCAGGGGGTGATGAGGTTGAGCGCTTCCTGGCTGAGAACGGCGTGCACCTGCGCTCCATGGCGTATGAGGTCCCGGGCAAGCTCGAAGGACTCCACAGCGGCGATGCTGCCCGTAACCCCGAGGACGATGCGTCGCCCCTCGAGCTTCTTGTCCTTCGTACCCCGAAGGCCGTCCGTCGGGTGCATGACGCCCCATTCCCCATTTGCCGTTTAAAGCTTGTTGCGGATCAGTCGCAGGGCGTCCTGGGTCACCTGCCCCGCCGACCGGGAGGCATCGAGGGTATGGAAGGAGACGTCTTCCATGGCCAGGTTACGGTAGATCAGGTCGACGTCCTGCAGATACTCCATCGACTCGAATTTCGTCTTGCCTTTCCGGCTCTTCAGGCGTTCCAGGGCGGCGCTGACTTTCATCGTCAGAAGAATGGTCAGATCGGGCTGGATGATGATGGGGCGATTGACCTCTTTGAGCCATTCCACCGCCTTCTTGGTGCCCATAGCCTCCTTGAGCAGTGCTCCCTGGTAGGCCAAGGTGGATGCGTAGTAACGATCGCAGATGACCACGTTCCCCTGTTCCAACCACGACGCGATCTGGCGTGTATGCTCGGCCCGGTCGGCCATGAAAAGAAGGGCTTCGGCGAAAGGACCGACGTCCTCAACATTGGCCCGGCGCACGCAATCCCCCAGCCAGGAATCGCTCGGTTCGACGGTGAGAATAACCCTTCCTGGTAATTCCCGCAAGAGCTCGGAGTGCACCATGCGGGAGACGGTGCTCTTGCCCGTTCCGTCCACTCCCTCGAAGACCACGAACAGGCCCTTCGTCGCCACGGAAGCGGGCTCGGTGGCCGCGAGGGAATCCTCCTCATCCTGCGCCAAGGCGGTCATCGGCAGGTATCAACGCCCTGCGGGGAGAAAAAGTCGTCGGCTGGCATAAGGCTGCTCCTTATGCGATCAGGGATCGGGCCGCGACGAACAGCTATCCTTGGCGCGAGATGCCTGGGCACGTGTTCGCACGCCCCACGTTGCCTTTATCTTCAAGCAGACATGTGCGTCTCCCGCGGGACGGCCGCGAAACGGTGGACCCATGGCGGAACGGCAGGTGAAGGTCAAGACCCTCATCCTTACGGGGATGCAGGTGAAGAAGCTCCTGGATATGAAGGAGGTGCTGGGAGCGGTCGAGGATGCCTTCAGGTACAAAGGCCTGGGCCAGGTGCAGATGCCTCCGAAGTCCTATCTCTTCTTCAAGGAGCAGGACGGCGACCTGCGCACCATGCCCTCCTACGTGGAGGACGCGGGCGTGGCCGCGGTCAAGATCGTGAACGTGCATCCGCAGAACGCCAAGTACGGGCTGAGGACCGTAATGGGGACGTTGCTCCTGGTCGATCCACGGACCGGGGAACCGATGGCCTTCATGGATGCCACGCACATCACCGCCATGCGCACCGGAGCGGCCGGCGCGATCGCATCTAAGTACCTTGCCCGGTCGAACCCCAAGGTGGTCGGGGTCATAGGCGCGGGTAACCAGGCCCGGACGCAGGTGCTCGGTCTGGTCACCCTCTACGGCGGGCTGGACGAGCTAAGGGTATGCGACCTGCAGATGGAAAGGAGCAAGGCGTTGGTCAAAGAACTGCAGAAAGAGTACCGCTGGGAGATAAGCAATATCAAGGTGACGGAAAGCCCGGAGGACTGCGTCCGCGGCGCCGACATCATCACCACGGTCACTCCCTCACGAGCGCCGATAGTCAAGGACGAATGGGTCTCGCCCGGGATGCATTTCAACTGCATCGGCGCGGACGCCCCGGGCAAGCAGGAGATGGACCCAAGGATACTGAAGCGGGCCTACCTGGTCATCGATGATTGGGAGCAGGCCAGCCATTCGGGGGAGATCAACGTGCCTCTGAGCAAGGGCGAGCTCACGCGGACGGACGTGGACGCGGAGATCGGCGCTGTCGTGGCTGGTCTCAGCCCGAAGAGAACGACAGATGATCAGGTGACGGTGTTCTGCTCCACCGGGCTGGCGGTGCAGGATTGCTTGACGGCGAAGCTGGTCTACGAGGCGGCGTGTCGACTGGGCGTGGGGCGGCACCTGAACATCATAGACTGACCCTCGCCCGACCGGAGATGACCGTTCAGAGGGTCTCGGGTTTCTCCTTTGCCATCTTCTTCCTGTAGGCGCGCCAACTGAGGATGGCTTCCTTGGCCGCATACACCTCGTCCACTCGTTTGACGGCGGCGTTGTGGGGGGCTTCCCGGACCGTCTGCGGGTCGTCCTCGAGGGCGATCCTCCTCATGACCGCGGCGAACTCGTCCAGCGATTCCTTCGTCTCCGTTTCCGTGGGCTCGATCATCAGCGCTTCCTCCACCAGGCCGGGGAAGTACACGGTCGGAGCATGATATCCGAAATCCAGCAGGCGTTTGGCCACGTCGAAGGCCCTGATCCCTTTCTCCTCTTTGAGCTTCTTGGCGCTCACCACGAACTCGTGCTTGCGCAGATCGCCGTAAGGCAACGGATAGACGTCCTTCAGCTGGTGCTTGAGGTAGTTGGAGTTGAGCACCGCCCCGTCGGAGGCGGCCCGCAATCCGTCCCCGCCCTTCCTCAAGATGTAGGAGTAGGCCCGGACCAGCACGGCGAAGTTGCCGTAGAACGCCCTGACCTTGCCGATGGAATCCGGCTGGTCGTAGTCAAGGTGGAACTTGCCGTCCTTCTTCACGATGCGCGGAACGGGCAGGAAGGGCAGCAATCGCTCTCTCACTCCCACTGGCCCGGCTCCCGGTCCGCCGCCCCCGTGCGGGGTGGCGAAGGTCTTGTGCAGATTGAAGTGCACGATATCGAAATCCATTATTCCCGGGGTGGTACGTCCCATGACCGCGTTCAGGTTGGCGCCGTCGTAGTAGAGGAGCGCCCCGGCCTCGTGCACGATGCGGGCGATCTCCCGGATATCGGATTCGAAGATGCCCAACGTATTGGGGTTGGTGATCATGAACGCGGCGGTCTTCTCCGAGACCGCGGCCTTGAGCGCTTCCACGTCCACCCGGCCCTCGTCCGACGAAGGGATCTCTATGACCTCGAAGCCGGCCATGGCGGCGGATGCGGGGTTGGTGCCGTGGGCGGAATCTGGGACCACCACCTCGGTGCGCCGCTCGCCAGATTTGGCATGATAGGCCTTGGTCAGAAGCATGCCCGTGAACTCGCCATGTGCCCCGGCCGCCGGTTGAAGGGTGATGGCGTCCATGCCTGAGATCTCGCACAACGCCCTCTCCAGCTCGTACATCAGCTGCAGCGCCCCTTGCACCGTCTCCTCGTCCTGATAGGGGTGGATGTTCTGCACCGTCGATAGGGAAGCGAGCACGTCCGCGTACTTGGGATTGAATTTCATGGTGCACGAGCCCAACGGATACATCCCGTTGTCGATGCCGAAGGTCATCTGGCTCAAGTTGATGTAGTGTTTGACGACTTCCCTCTCTGGGAGCGAGGGCAGGTCGAGCTCCGGTCGGATCAGCTCGCTGGGGGCGTAGTCCTCCAGCCCCTTCCCCTCATCATCGAACGGCAGGTCGAAGTCGGTCCGTCCGTCCTTCTCCATGATGAGGCGACGCTCATAGCGAGCTTGGCGGAACATCAGGCCACCTCCTTCAGGGCGACGATCAGCCCGGAATGGTCTTCGTCCGAGTGCATCTCCGTGGTGCAGAGCAGCATGTGCTCGTTCAGCCTAGGGATGTGCTCGACCAAAGGCAATCCGCCGATGATGCCTTTCTTCAGCAGCAGCTTGTTCAGCTTCTCTGGTCTGACGGGAGTGCGGACCACGAACTCGTTGAAATGGTAAGCGTCGAAGAAAGGCGATTCGAACCCATCGATCTCGCCGATCATGTCCGCTAGCTTCCGGGCCCGGACCATGTTCACCTTGGCCAACGATTGCAGCCCTTCCTTCCCCAGCACGCTCAGGTAGGCGGAGGCGGCCACGGCCATCAGAGCTTCATTGGTGCAGATGTTGGAGGTGGCCTTGGAGCGCCTTATGTGCTGCTCCCGGGTCTGCAGAGTCATGCAGAAAGCCCTTTCCCCCTCTGCATCTCGCGTCATTCCGATCACCCTTCCAGGCATCTTTCGCACATGCTCCTGTCGGCAGGCGAAGATGCCTAGCAGCGGACCTCCGAAGTTCATGGGGATGCCCAATGGCTGGCCTTCGCCTATGACGATGTCCGCGCCGTAGTCGCCAGGGGCCTTGAGCGCCCCCAGCGAGATCGGGTTCACGCCCACCACCAGCGCCACGTCCGGGAACTGCTCCTTGATCAGGGGTGCATGGGAATCGATGACCCCGAAGAAGTTCGGCACTTCCACGTAGACACCAGAGGTCTCGGCGTCCACCTTCGATCGTAGGTCCTCCAGGTCCAGCTCGCCCGTGTAAGGGTCGTAGGAATATTCCACCACTTCGATCTTCGGCCCCCAGGCGTAGTTCTTGAGCACGCTCTTCTTCTCCCAGCTGAGCGCCTCGGGAATGAGGAACCGGCGCTTCTCGTTGAGACGCGTGCACATGGTGGCCGCTTCGCCCAGGGCGGTGGAGGCGTCGTAATTGGAGGAATTGACCGCATCCAGCCCGGTGAGCTCCGCCACGTAGCTCTGGTATTCGAACAGGGCCTGCAGCATGCCCTGGCTCACCTCCGCTTGATAGGGGGTGTATGAGGTCAGGAACTCGGAGCGGGAGAGGATGGTTCGAACGGCAGAGGGTATGAAATGATGGTAGACTCCTGCTCCCAGGAAGCAAGGATGATCGTCGGCGGTGAGATTCCTGGAGAGGGTCTGGCGGACCTCGCGCAGCACCTCCATCTCCGAGATCCCCTTCGGCAAGCGCAGGCCTTTCATGCGCACCTCCTCGGGGATGTCCTCGAACAGCTGGTCCAAGCTCCGCATGCCGAGCTCCGCCAACATCTCTTCCTGGTGCCTCATCTTTCCGCCCTCGCTACATTGTCCGCTAGATTAATACCTTGCCATATTCCGTGCGTCTGGCTAGCATATGACGGAGCAAGATCGGAATCGGACCCGAATCCCTTTCCTCGGATGGAGACAGATGTGCTCTAGAAGTCAGGAGCGTGCGAGAGGGAGACCAGGCGGGAGAAGAACGCTGGCAGGCTCTCGATGTCTTTGATCTCCATCTTGACCAGCCTGACCAATCGCCGGCGAACGTTGTCGTCGTAACCGACGTCGTTGGCGACCAGGGCGGAGCGCAGCAGCCGGGCCAGCTGCCCCCCTTTCCGGTCCCAATCGGTGAGGATGACGGCGCTCTTCCTTTCCGTGCAGAGGCGTTCGGCGAGGGAGAAGATCGAGTTCGGACCATGCACCTGCCACACCTCGCCGCCCACCCCGAGAAGGGAGAGGGCGGCCCGGTCCTTCTGCCCTTCGATCAATATCACCTGTTCTGGAGCGCGAGAGCTCAGCTCCTCCAGGATCTTCGTGAGCTCCTTCAGGGTCTCCTCAGGGTCGAGCATGCCACCTCTCCAGCCTCTTCTTCCCGCGCTCCAGGTCCCCGATGACAAGGACGGTCTTCGTTCGCGAGGTATGACCTCGCAGCACGGAGACCTTCGCCTGGAGCAATGCCTCCAGCAGTTCAACTAGCTCCTTGTTCGCCTCCCCCTTCTCGGGAGGGGCCTTGAGCTTGACGACCAGCCGGCCGCGCCACTGATCGAAGCCCTCCACCTCTGAACGGCCCGACTTGGGAGAGACGATGACGTCCAGCTCTAGACCGGAAGCGGTCTCCCGGAACAAGGCTCCACGACTCACGATTACCAGCACCGCGATTTGGTTAGAAAGACGTTGCCCACCTCTTTCCGAAGCAAAGTACCGAGAAGCATCAAATATCAACAGCCGAATCTGTCTTCGATGGTGCCGCTGCCGGAGTCCCTCACCTACGAGGACGTGATGAAGGCGTTCAGGGAGGAGAAGCGATCCAACACCATCACCGAGATACGGAAGGACTTTTACACCACAGCAAGGCAGCTGGTAGAGCAGCTCAAGCGCGACCACGAAAGGGAGAGCGCCCTCGACCCCTACTCCGCCAAGGCGAGAGGGCTAGGACAGCAGATCAACCGGCTCACCGAGAAGACGATGCAGATATTCGATTTCCGAGCGGAGAAGGTGACCCTCATGGCCATCCGGGCGGCGAGCGGGGGAAAGCTGGACGAGTCCCGCCTCACGCCGGAGGAGAAGGCGCTCCTGGAGAGCGTGCTGCAGCGGACCAAGGCCAGCCGAGAGGCGATATTCTCGTCGGGCGAGAGAGGTCGAGAGGTAATCCCCGCTCCGACCGTGGCGCCTATGCCCGTTCCTCCAGTCCCGAAGACCGTGGTGCAAGAGAGACCGCCCCCGGTCCAGCCCGAAGGAGCGGAGGCGAAGGTTGCTCCAGGAGTTGAGGAAGTATCTCCCCAGCAACCTGGGCACGATGGCCACGGAGGGGAGCAAAGGAAGCTCGTTCCCGAACCACCATCCACATCCCAACCGGTGAGCGAGCGCCCTACGGAAGCGAAAGGTGCGACGGTGCTGCTGCGGATCCTCGAGGACATTCCTTCATTCGCAGGACCGGATTCGATCTACAAGCTGCACAAGGAGGACGTCATCACGCTCCCCGCCTCGATCGGTCGGGCGTTGATCAAGCGCGGCAAGGCGGAAGAGATCGCGCCCGGCCCCTCTTGAATGAGAAGAAGCCAGCGGCCTTTTAATCGGCCAGGCGCGGACTTCATGCGCGATATCTTTATGTAGGCTAATCATTATTGGCCGAAAGACGGGCCCGTAGCTCAGCTAGGTGGAGCAATCGGCTCTTAACCGATGGGTCGTGGGTTCGAATCCCACCGGGCCCGCCCCCTATTCTAGCCAGGTATATTATTTTTGATTTCAATTAAAAATAAATTGCACTGAGCGCTAGAACCAGTTCTCTTCCTTTCTTTGATGCTCTGCCTCAAGATATTGAACAGGTTAAACGAGCCCGGACATCGGGCGGTGGCGAATCAGCCGACCCTCTTCATGCCCTTCCCTGAACAGTAATCGTCGAGCTGCTTACCTAGCTGTCCCGCGAACGGGACGCAAGGCAACCTATATCCGTCCACTTGGCGAATACGCATAAAGAAGTTGGCAATGCTGTCCGAACCGCCGTTGGTCGGCAGGGACGAGGAGCTCGCTCGCCTGAACGCGGTCCTCCAGAGCACTATCGGGGGCACGAGGCGGCTCGTCCTCATCTCCGGCGAGGCGGGAGTGGGCAAGACCCGCCTGGTCATGGAGTTCGAGAAGAAGGTTCGAGCTTTGGGGGCGAAGACGCTTATCGGAGGCTGCTTGCCCTCCGCCCGCATCAATTACCTCCCCCTCCTGGACGCCCCGATCGATCGGTTCGAAGAGCAGCCGGAGAAGCGGGTCGGCAGCCGCACCTCGCGCTTCCTCGGCTCCGCCAAGAGGGCCGCCCCGGAGATGCTGGAGGCAGTCCCGGTGCTAGACGGCATCCTGAAGGGCTCGGCGGTATTGGTGAAAGAGTACCAGGGGAAGAAGGAGGAGGCGCAAATGGAGATCGATCGCGCCAGGGTGGTCTTCCGCGCCTATGGCAACGAATGGAAGGCGCAGCAGCTGGGTTGAACCCCATCCTCACTTCGATTTCTTCATGGAGGTTACTCTTTTCGGCCTGGTTCCTATCACCTGAACAGTCTCAGTCACCCTTTCATGCCTGGAGTCCGTCCTAGGATGCTCCTTGTCGATCAGGGCGTCACTGAATCGATAGAGCGCACCGACCATCGGATCATCCTCGTTGATGGCGTAGAAGTTCATGTTGCCCCTCCTAGACACCACTTTTGCAATGCCGAACGAGACGAACTTCTTCACCGCGGAGTTCGTAGAAGGTCTCGATACCTCCACGGCTCGGGCCAATTCAGTGACGTTGAAATCCAGCTTCGGTGTCGCCAGGAGGTGTTCCAGGAGCCTCAGTTCGACCGTGTTGCCAAGGACGTCTCCAAAAGGCTCATCGTCGGTTCGCATGTTGTTCCTCCTTCCAGAACTTGACCTGACGACCGAGTTCAAATACATTGCTATTAGAATTAACAGGAAAGTATCTTAGAATTTACAATTATCCAAGGAGACACTGCCCCCCGAAGACAGCCGATATTCATGCAGCAGCAACGCCCGCTTGCTCCACCCAACGATGATCCAGTAGTTCCAGGACTCCTTCCTTTTCCTGCTCGCATATCCCTGATTCATAAGTGAGAGGAGCGTTTCTTCGATCCTCATCTTGGTGCCTAGGTCTCTTTCGATCGCCTCAAGCCTCCTCGAATGCTTCTCTGATAGGCAACGGCGCCTGAACAGGTAATACAAGAGGTCCAGTTCATTCTTCGAAAGCCCGCAGCTCGTTCCGATCAGCTCCGAAACGCAATGAGCGTCAGTACCACCTCATAGATCGCCTTACATCCAACCTGACAAGGCAAATCCTTGTTCCCTGTGGAACGGACCTAGACCACAAAGCCAATAATTATCTGTATTCAAGTTCACATTTCGTTCAACCTCCAGGGACAAGCCCACGCTCTTTAGAGGTGGGTAGTTGACGCTCGTCTCATATCTCAGATATCGGTCCGAGGAACGCTTCGATAGGCTCGGATACGACAATCGAGCGTTTCCACGCCGGGACGCGCTTAGCTTATCTACTCGAAGGGAATGATGCTGCGAGGAGCTAGCTCCCATGTCCGTGAAAATCTACTTCATCGGCACCGCCGGCAGCGGGAAGTCATCGCTGGTCTACGCTTTCCAGGAATGGATGACGTTGCAGGGATTGGACTGCATCACCGTCAACCTGGACCCGGGCGCGGAGTACATCCCCTATCAACCGGACGTGGACATCCGGGATTGGGTCAAGGTGGAGGAGGTCATGAAGGACTACGCCCTCGGTCCGAACGGAGCGCAGATCGTGTGCGCGGACATGATGGCCTTGAACGCGAAGGAACTGGCCGAGACCATCGAGAAGTTCAAGACCAACTACGTGCTCATCGATACCCCTGGGCAGATGGAGCTCTTCGCCTTCCGGCAATCGAGCAACGTCCTGGTGGACGTCCTGGGAAGG
>Ga0315297_10002784_pt1 | contig 11114 bp, 8 predicted proteins | sample YL17G15_0_MG_FD_203628 | JGI IMG/M metagenome (GOLD analysis project Ga0315297, IMG submission 203628) | Sediment microbial communities from Yellowstone Lake, YNP, Wyoming, USA - YL17G15_0 | ecosystem: Environmental > Aquatic > Freshwater > Lake > Sediment | place: USA: Wyoming | collected...
CTCCACGCGACCGCATCGGTACCGCCAGCGAATACGCGGCGAATCGGTTGGCAAAAGTGATTTATCGGATATAGTCCATCAAGAGCGAGATGGCTAACGCTCTTACGATAGCCGGCTCGGATTCCGTAGGAGGCGCAGGGCTCCAGGCCGACATCAAGGCGTTCGAGGCAGTCGGCGTACACGGATGCTCGGTCGTCACCTGCGTCACATCGCAGAACACGCGCGGCGTCTCCTCCATCTTCCCGATCCCAGTCAACGAGATAGCGAGCCAGATCCGGTCGGTCCTGGAGGACGTCGAGCTGGACGCGGTGAAGACGGGCATGCTGTACAGCGCTGACATCGTGAAGACTGTCGCGTCCGCCCTCAGGGGCCTGGACGCTCCAATCGTGGTCGACCCGGTGATGGCGGCCACGACCGGGAGCGATCTGCATGTGAGCGGGTTCGTCGAGGCGATGATGACGAAGCTGCTGCCCATGTGCGCGCTCGTCACGCCGAACCTCAGCGAGGCTGAAAGGCTCTCCGGGATCAAGGTCAAGGATGAGAGGAGCGCGCGCAAGGCCGCACTCGAGATACTCGAGCTGGGGCCGGAGGCCGTGCTGGTCAAGGGAGGGCATCTCAAGGGCCCGGAGTCCGTGGACTACCTGTGCACGGATGGCAAGGTCGTCAAACTCTCCTCCCCTCGGGTCGATGTGGAGGTCCACGGGACCGGGTGCGCGCTCGGGTCTCTGATCGCCGCGAACCTGGCCCTCGGGCTCGAGCTCGAGGAGGCCGTGAGGACGTCCAAGGGCATGATATACAAGGCGATCCTGGCAAGGGAGACCGTCGGCAGAGGGGTGCCGTGCGCCAACCCGCTCGCGGTGCTCCGGATAGAGGCGCAGAAGGCAACGGTCCTCGAACAGCTCGAGGACGCAGGAAGGGAGCTCGAGCAGATACTGGATGCGGCTCTCCTTCCGGAGGTCGGGACGAACATGGGATATGCCGTGATGGGCGCCCTCGACCCTCAGGAGGTCGCGGCGTTCGACGGGAGGATTGTCAGGGTCGGCACCAGGGCGAAGCGCGTCGGGTGCGCCAGGTTCGGCGGCTCGAAGCACGTCGCGCGGATCGTGCTCGCGGCTTCGTCAAAGGATCCGGAGGTCAGGTGCGCCATGAACCTGAAGTACAACGACGACAACGTGGCCGCGTGCAGGAGCGCCAAGCTCTCGGTCGCCACATTCGACAGGGCGAGGGAGCCGAAGGGCGTGTCATCTATGACTTGGGGGGTCCTGTACGCCATCGATAGGCACGGCAGGGTGCCCGATGTGATATTCGACAAGGGAGGGCCGGGAAAGGAGCCCATGATACGGCTCCTGGGAAGGACCCCGGAAGACGTCGTTATGAAGTTGAAGCGTATCGTCTCCAAGCGGCAGTAAGGGTGATCACTTGAAGGTCGCGATGTTCGCAGATTCGTTCTATCCGATGATAGACGGTGCCGTCGTCGCGATGGAGAACCAGTCGAAGGGGCTGGAGGCGAGGGGGCACGAGGTGGTGGTCCTGGCCCCGGACACCAAGCAGAGGCCGAAGACCACCAGGACCGTGCACTACCTGCCCTCGATGGAGTTCAGGTGGTACAAGGGGTACAGGGTCGTGGTGTCCGCTTCGGACATGCTGGAACGCCTCCGACAGGAGAAGGTCGATGTGCTCCACTGCCACGGGCTCGCATCGATGGCGATCCTCAGCCTCACCGCCGCGAGGGCCCTGAAGATACCGCACCTCATCACGTTCCACACGATGGCCAACGAGGCGGTGAAGTACTACTCTCCGCTGCCGATCAGGCAGGACATGATCGAGCCGATGGTCTGGCTGTACCTCAGGAACATGCTCAAGAGGTCCGAGGTCGTGATCGCGCCCTCGCAGCCGATCAAGGACGAGCTCCTGGACAACGGCGTGAAGATGCAGGCGTGCGAGGTCATCCCGACGGGTGTGGACTGCAAGCGCTTCACGCCCGAGAACTACGACAAGGGATTCCTGGCGAGGTACGGATTGGAGGGCAAGCGGGTCGTCCTTCACGTAGGCCGGCTGTCCCTGGAGAAGCGCCTGGACACCGTGCTCGAGGCGATGGTGAGCCTGGCCAGGGAGGAACCCGACCTGAGGCTCCTCGTCGCGGGCCATGGTCCCTCGTCGGAGCACTACAAGGCCATGGCGAAGTCCCTGGGGGTGTCCGACCGAGTGGTCTTCGCGGGGTTCATGTCGGATGACGAGCTGGCGAAGGCGTACGCGAGCGTCGAGATGCTCGTGATCGCCTCGACCTTCGAGACCCAGGGGCTCGTGGTGCTCGAGGCGCTGGCCTCGGGCACGCCCGTCGCGGGCATCAGGTACAGGGCGATCCCCGAGTTCGTCAAGGAGGGGAAGAACGGGTGCCTGTTCGAGCAGAGCACTTGCGCCGAGGCGGTAAGGAGATGCCTGTCGCGCTCGAAGTCGATGAAGATCAACGCCCTGGCCAGCGCCAGGGAGTACTCGATCGACTCGTGCACCGCCAGGCTCGAGATGGCCTACTCCCTGGCATCCGACATACTAGCGAAGAACCTGTAGGCCCCGCACACTGGCCCGATGACCAGGAAAGTATTTCTATCGAGAGCCCAGATGCGATTCCGGGAGGACGAGATGCCTTTCTCTTACGAGCTGTTCTTCGCACTGTACATAGTGTCGATGGCAGTGGGCATCTTCATCGGCCTCCTGGTGTTCGTAGGATGGAAGGACCTGTTCTGGAGGAAGGCGCTCGAGTCCGCGAGATACAACGTGCTGTACATCGCCCTGGTCGTGGGCCTGCCGGTGCTCATGCTGATAGAGCACATCTTCAGGGACCCGGGGGAGTCCACGCGCGAGATCATCTACACCAACTGGATATTCAGCATAAGCGGGAACGCGATCCGCATACTGCAGGACAGGCTCGACTACCAGCTCCTGGTGGACTTCTTCATACTGGTATACGTCTGGGTGTTCACGTACATCATCTACTTCACCCCGGTCCTGCTCCTCGCCAAGGACGACCGCTCGACCCTGAGGAGGTACGCGATCGCGCTCATGTTCAACTACATCGTCCTGCTCCCGTTCTACATCTTCTTCCCGGTGTCCGTGACGGGGTTCTACGCGGACTCGGGGATCACGCCGTTCCTGTACATCAACACGAACTGGGGCGGGATGGTGACCAGCGTCGACCCCCTTGACAACGACTTCCCGAGCGCCCATGTCAGCCTCATCCTCACGGGCCTGCTGGTGCTCTTGGCCGCCGGACAGGACTACAGGAGGTACAGCTACTTCCTGGCTGCCGCCACCGTCGGGATCACCTTCTCGGTCCTATACCTGGGCGTGCACTGGCTCGCCGATGTTTTCGGGGGCTTCCTGCTGGCCGTGGGCGCGGTCCTGTTCTCGGGCAGCGAGAGGATACAGATGGCCTTCGACAGGTACGTCAGAAAGATAACGAGGAAGTTGACGAAAGAGAAGGAAGGCCGCGCGGTCTGACCTAGGCGTTGGACTTCACGACCAGGACCGTGACCTCGAAGTACAGAGTCCTGCCGTATATCTCGCCGTTGTACCCGCTCGTCGTGTCTATCTTGTGTATCGTGAACGTGCCAGCAGTCGCGTTGAAGGCCGATATCACGAACGACAGGCCGTCCGAGTCGGTCCCCTGTACATTGTACACGTCCTCGGCCGACACATCGTGATTCACGACGATCTTGCCGATCCCGCCGTCAGCGGACGGGTCGTAGGACTCGACCTCGCATGCCCAACCCTGGGGGTCGTCGTAGTCCTTCGGATCCCCGAACGGATATACGATCTGTCCCACGGTCGGTATGTGCTTGAAGGTGATGAGGCCGCCGATGTTCTCGACGACCATGACGTCCCACTGCCACATGTAGTGCTGGACGGTGTCCATGAGGACAGGGTCAGTGTTGAAGAGCGACTTGAAGTCCGTTTCGGAGATCGTCTCAGTGGCGGGTATCTCCTCCTCGAGGGCGATGTCAGTCATCATCGCGGGGTCTACCGCGTACCCGTCCTCCGGAGCGACCTCGATGATCTTCCTCTCGTTCTGCTTCATGCCTATGACGCCCAGCGCGAACCCCTTGATGGTCCCGCCGGATGCGCCGTACAGACCGGCGGTCATCTCGAAAGGCACATAGGAGTCGTTCTCGCGCTGCGAGAATGTGAAGGACTTCGGGTAGAGGACGTTATCCCAGGCCACGTCGAGAATGCTGGTGTCGAATACCCTGCCGTCGGAGAACATGCCGATGTAGTTCATCGTGACGCTGTCGCCCGACGCCACGACCGGGGTCTCCTCGAGAGGACTGCCGCTCGTGTTGTCGTACAGCACGTACCCGACGATGCTGACCGACACGACGATGGCCGCGGCGATCAGCACGAGTACTATGCTCAGAGGGTCTCTCGGCTCCCTGGGCGCCTTGGGCTCCTTCTTCGGCTCTTCCTGGGGCTCGCTCTCCATTAGGACTCCTGGAGCGCGGTTATGGCCTGACCCGATATAAACCTTATCGCACTCACATCAGCGGGGCCAGCGAGAACCAGTCGGGTGCGCGGACCAAGCCGACCCCGCACTGACGTCATCCACCTGACACAGGCGGAAACACGGCCACATCGTCGCCGTCCCTGAGCGGAACCTCGTCCATCGGGACGGCCCCGGTGTTCCTCCCGTTGACGAGCAACACCACACGGCCGCCCTCCGAGCCTTTGGTGCCCAGGGCCGCGGCCATCCCCTTGCCGAACCGAGTCCTCAGGCCCTCCAGCAGCTCGGAGAGCGTCGATGCGTCAAGCTCGGTCTCGCTCACGCCAGCGGCCTCTCTCACGGTCGCGAACATCCTCACGCGGACTGTCGCCATGTCTTCGCGGTTCCTATCACGGGCGAGGTAGATAAACAATGCCCGCGCGGCCGCGCAAGCAGGAAGTGACCGCAGCGCGGGCACTTGTGGCCGATTGGGTCATGCCCCGTGTCCGCACATAGTATCGGCTCGGTGATATAGGATGAGGAGACCAAGACCGAACAGGGACCAGCCCTTGCACTTGTACCATCTGCAGTTTGAGCACCGGCTTCGAATCCGGTAGAGGGCAGATTCTGCAGCCCGACGGAATGCAGCGCCTTTTGCTTCATTCCGCACGTCTCACACTATTTGACAAGAACATTTATTCAATAATAGACAGACGGGGCTCCTGCCGCGCTTCCGTCCGTCAGACGCGGGCTGCGGTTGCACGGGACAACGGATATCAATGCCCAGGGCGATGAGCACTTGGGCGAGGTGCCGAGGTGGTTGACAAGAGGACGGCCAACAGGTCGAAGCGGGAGGCGACGGTCAGGATAAAGGGGATGCACTGCGCCACCTGCACGACGGCTGTCAAGGACTCGCTCGACGCCCTCGAGGGCGTAGAGGACGCCAGGGTCAACCTGGCGACCGAGAAGGCGACTTTCGTGTACGACCCGAAGCTCGTCTCGATGGGTGCCATCGAGAGCGCCGTCAGATCGGCGGGGTACGACCTGGCCAAGGACGAGATCACGCTCACGGTAGGCGGGATGCACTGCGCGGTCTGCGCCACCACGATCGCCGACTCCTTGAAGGGCGTGCCCGGGGTCTCCGATGCGAGGGTCAACTTCGCGCTCGGGAAGGCGGTAGTCGAGTACGACTCCAAGCTCGCCACGCACGCGGACCTGAAGGAAGCTGTCGAGAACGCCGGTTACAAGGTCCTCGAGGTCGAGGGCGTGATGGCCGAGCAGATCGCGAGGGCGGAGGAGCTCAGGGAAGGCTACAAGACCCTCGTGCTCGCCGCGGTCCTCAGCGTCCCGATCGCGATCATCACGATGACATACGACCTCTGGCCAGAGGGCATCCTGGGCATGGAAGCGAGGAACTGGCTCCTCCTGGTTCTGGCCGCGCCCGTCCAGTTCTACGCGGGACGGAGGTACTACCGGGGTGCATACAGGGCGCTCTTGAACGGGCGCGCGAACATGGACACGCTCGTGGTGCTCGGCACCACCGCGGCGTTCGCCTACAGCCTCGTCGTCATGCTGATGCCCGGTTGGACGGGTTCCATGGAGGTTTACTTCGACACCTCGGCCGTGATCATCACGCTGGTCCTGGCGGGGAAGTACCTGGAGCTGAGGTCCAGGGGCGCGACCTCGGAGGCCATCGTCAAGCTGATGAACCTACAGCCCCCGAAGGCCATCGCGGTCCGGGACGGCAAGGAGGTGGAGGTCGGCGTCGAGGAGCTGGCCGAGGGCGACATCGTGCTGGTGAACGCCGGCGAGAGGATACCGGTGGACGGAGAGGTCGTCTCGGGGGAGTCCGCAGCGGACGAGTCCCTCGTCACGGGCGAGTCCATCCCGAGGGAGAAGGTCGCCGGGTCCCAGGTCACTGGAGGCACGGTCAACCTCGGAGGAGTTCTCAAGGTCAGGGCGACGAGGATCGGCAGGAACACGACCCTGGCCCAGATAGTCAAGCTCGTGGAGGACGCTCAGAGCACGAAGGCGCCCATCGAGAGGCTCGCGGACACCGTGTCGGGCTACTTCGTGCCCGCGGTGCTCGCGATATCATTGTCGACCCTTCTGTTCTGGTACTTCATAGGCTCGGGGATCTGGGACGTGGGGGACGCGCTCACATTCTCCCTGACGACATTCGTCGCGGTGCTCGTGATCGCGTGCCCGTGCGCCCTGGGGCTCGCGACCCCGACCGCAATCGTTGTCGGGACTGGCAGGGGCGCACAACTGGGCATACTGATCAAGGACGCCGCTGCGCTCGAGACGGCCCACAAGCTCACGACCGTGCTGTTCGACAAGACGGGGACGCTCACGCAGGGCAAGCCGAGGGTCGTCAGGACCGAGCTGGGCTCGGCCAAGGACGACAGGGAGCTCATGCTCTACGCGGGGAGCGCGGAGAAGGGCTCGGAGCATGTGCTCTCGAGCGCGGTGATATCCGCTGCCGCGGAGAAAGGGATCGAGCTCGGCACGCCGGAGACCTCGCAGGTCGTGCCCGGGGAGGGCGTCTCGGCGGCGGTCCTGGGCAGGGTCGTCGCGGTCGGGAACAGGAGGATGATGCAGCGCGTCGGGGCCCCGCTGGGCGCCCTCGAGGACAGCATGGCCCGGATGGAGGACGACGGGATCACGGTCATGGCGGTCGCATCGGACGGGAAGGTCCTCGGGCTGATCGGCGTCGCCGACACGCTGAAGCCCATGGCAAGGGACACCATCAGCCAGCTGAAGGCGCTCGGGCTCAAGGTGGTCATGATCACAGGGGACAACGAACGCACCGCGAAGGCGATCGCCTCTCAGGCGGGAATAGACGAGTTCAGGGCCCAGGTGCTCCCGGCTGACAAGGTGGGTGCGGTCAAGGGATACCAGGACGAGGGCGAGGTGGTCGCGATGGTCGGGGACGGGATCAACGACGCGCCCGCGCTGGCACAGGCGGACATCGGGATCGCCCTGGGGAGCGGCACGGACATAGCGCTCGAGTCGGGCAACATCGTGCTCATAGGAGATGATCTGAAGGGGGTGGTCTCCGCGATCAGGCTGAGCAGGCGCACCTTCGGGAAGATCAGGCAGAACCTATTCTGGGCGCTGTTCTACAACACGGCATCCATACCCATAGCCGCTGGCGTGCTCTTCCCGCTGACGGGCTGGCTCCTGAGCCCCATGATAGCCGCCGGGGCGATGGCCTTCAGCTCGGTCTCGGTGGTCTCGAACGCGTCCTTGCTCAGGCGGTTCAGGCCGTGACCCAGCTGGCGGTCCCGTGGCGCACCGCCACCCCTTGCAGAAAAGGTTATGTTCAGGGGGCCCGATAACAAGGCCTGAGTTTGAAGGGATGCGGGAGTCGCGCCCCTCGCGAGGAATTAACATCTCCCGCATGCCGCAGACCCGTACCTCTACCCCCTAGGATGTGGTCTAATGTTTGGAAAGAAGCTCTTGAAAGGGTTCCTGGTGGAGCCCAGCGGCGGCCTCGTGAAGGAATTCGTCTTCAGCCCCAAGGCTGAGGTCACATTCGACCAGGTGAAGGCGGCGTTCCAGGGTAAGGGGGACATCGCCGCCCTCGGCGCGTTCGAGGTGGGCAGGTTCGTCGCATCGATCGCTAGAGGGGAGAAGCTCCATTTCATCGTCGTCGGCAAGGATGTCGCGGAGGAGGAGGACCTCTGGTTCCTGAAGGAGATGCTCAACTCCATCGAGAAGTCCTTCGACGCCACCGTGGAGGCGCGCATCAAGAACGCGGCCGAGGCCGAGGCGCGGGCGAAGCAGGAGCAGGAGACCGCCAAGAAGGCCGTCCAGGACATGCAGACGGAGAAGGACGACCTCGGCCAGGAGGTCTCCGAGCTCGACAAGCTCAGGAACGAGCTCGACAGGCTCAGGAAGGAGACCGAGAGCTGGCAGGAGGAGCTGAAGGGGTTCGAGACCCAGGTGAACGACCGGCACTCGCAGATCAACGAGCGCGTCACCCTGCTGCTCGAGCGGGAGCAGGCATTGGTCAGGAACCAGCAGGCGTTCGAGACGGCCACGGAGGCGAAGCGCGGGCTGGTCAGGAAGCTCCAGGAGGGCGTCGCCGAACAGGTCAACGAGTACGAGTCCGGGTTCGCTAAGCTCGTGCATGAGAGGGCCGACCTCGCGGCCAGAGAGATGGACTACTCGTCGAGGGCGCAGAAGCTCGCGGACGACCAGGCCACGTGGGCCAATGAGGTCGAGGAGACCAAGGTGCGCATAGCGAGCCTCGACAGGGACCGCGAGGAGATCAAGGCGGAGAAGAAGAGGCTGGACGACACAGAGGCGTCGCTGAAGGACCTGGAGTCGCAGCTCCAGGGCCGGCGGAAGGACCTCGACACGTCGATAACCCAGCTGGAGGCCGAGAGGACCTCTTTCACCGACGAGAGCGAGCGCATCAGGGCAGACTTCGCCGAGATGGAGACCCAGTTCGCCGAGCGCGAGAAGAAGGTCGCCGAAGAGGACCAGGCGCTCAAGGCGAGGAAGGAGGAGCACGAGAAAGCCTTCGCGGAGCTGAAGCCCCGCAAGGAGCTGCTCGAATCACAGGTGGATGATATAGCGAAGCGCGTCGCGACCCTCGAGGAGAGGGAGAGAGGGCTCGCGGTGGAGAAGGAGGAGGTCGAGCACAGGCGCGCGGAGATGGACAAGAACGCCGAGGGTCAGCAGGCTGAGCTCGCTTCGCTGCTCGCCAAGATCGGCAAGGAGAACGAAGAGGTCCAGGCGAAGATGAGGGACCTGGAGGCGAGGGACGCCCAGATGAGGGACAAGGAGGCGAAGGCCATCGAGTCCGAGCAGAGGGTGGAGGCGCTCCTGCGCGACCTCGACAAGCGCGAGAAGGACCTCGGGAAGAGGGAGGGCGCGATACAGGACTCCATAGGCATACAGCAGAACGCCGCGCAGTCGATCACCCAGCGCGAATCGTCGTTGGCCGAGAGGGAGAGGTCCGTTCTGGCCAAGGAGGCGGAGGTCGTCGAGCTGAGGACGCGGCTGGACGCGCAGAACGACGAGCTGGCGAAGGCGACGGCAGAGACGGAGGCCGCCAGGGCGGAGCTGTCGCGCAAGGAGGCCGAGCTCTCCGAGGAGAGGAAGGCGTTCGAGGAGTCCTCGGCCAGCTTCGCCGAGGACAAGGATAAGCTGGAGAGCGGCAAGAAGAGGCTCAAGGAATCACATGCGGACCTGGAGGAGAAGCTGAAGGCGCTCGACGAGCGCAGCAGGGCCGCCGACGAGGAGGCCTCCAAGGCCATGGCCAAGGTCGAGGAGGAGATGACCAGGCTGGACGCGGAGCGGAAGCACGTGGCGACCAGGCTCTCGGAGCTGGAGGACAAGGAGAAGGCGCTCGCGGACCGCGAGGAGGGCATCGCCAAGGCGCAGTCCGACCTCGCCGGCAAGGAGACCGCATTCAGGGAGAAGGGCGAGGAGATGGAGAGGCGCAAGGCGTCCCTCGCGGAGGAGTCCGACAAGCTGGCCCTGGAGAGGCAGAAGGTCGAGAAGACCAAGGAGACCCTCGACAAGCGCAGGCAGGTCATAGGCGAGCAGGTCGACAGCATCTCCGAGATCACGAAGAAGCTCGAGGAGCTCAGGGCGAGGTCTAAGCGCAGGAGCGAGGAGTCACAGACGGCTCAGGCGCCGCCCGCGGAGCAGACGAAGCAGTGAGCCGCACGGTATTTCTGAAGGCGCATCAGGCCAGCCTGGGCCATCCCCTGCGCAGGCCGGAGGCCACCTGCGAGAAAGTCCGCCGGAACAGCGGCTTCGAGAAGGACGCCTGCTCCAGATGCTTCGAGACATATGGCCTCACGCTCTCGACGACCTCCATGCCTGACTGCTTCTCGTAGCCGAGCAGCATCCGCCTGGCCAGGTCGAACTTGATCGGGATGAAGTAGGGCTCGCTGCCCAGGATGGAGGTCGCGAGCTGCCCGAGGTCGTCCAACGGCTCTCCCCGGCCGGAGGACTCGAAGTCGAACCCGTATACCTCGCCCTCGCGCATGACGAAGTTGGAGAGCACGGCGTCGGCCATGATCGTGTCGGAGTCAGAGTCGCTCATGGACTCGTGGAACCGCGCGAGCCACACTCCCAACTTCTCGGCCGCCTCGAGGCTGAACATGTGGTTTATGAGCAGGTCGCACGGCTCCCCAGAGATGTACTCCATGACGAGGTACCCGTCCTCCATGTGCATCGGGAACGGCACGTTGAGGTCCTTCCTCTTGCCTCGGATGAGGAACTCGAACTCGTCAGGGGCCTTCCCCGACAGGGACAGCTTCACCACGACGGGCCGCACATCCGTCTCGACGATCCATACGCGGTTGTGCCTGCTGGGGACCAGCCGCTCCTTGACGACGACCACGCGCTGGTTGAGGGACTTCTTGATCGCCTCCCAGCCGTGGGCGTCCATGAACGTGAGGTCGTAATGCAACATCTGATACGCTTACCCGCATCCTTTGATATGAACCCTGTGCCCGCCTTCTCAGCAAAAAGACTAGAAGCTGTTGCCGGAAGCGGTCGGTCCGCCCTTTCCCCAGGAGACCGAGTCCTCCCTCAGGATATCCATGAGCTCCTTCGTGAGCCGCAACGCCTCGTCCGGGTCGTCTGCCTGCAGGGAGTGCATGGCGCTCTTTAT
>Ga0315297_10002791_pt1 | contig 11104 bp, 4 predicted proteins | sample YL17G15_0_MG_FD_203628 | JGI IMG/M metagenome (GOLD analysis project Ga0315297, IMG submission 203628) | Sediment microbial communities from Yellowstone Lake, YNP, Wyoming, USA - YL17G15_0 | ecosystem: Environmental > Aquatic > Freshwater > Lake > Sediment | place: USA: Wyoming | collected...
TGGACATGGCGAAGACATACTGGGGAGAATGGGCCGGGTCCGAGATCGAGTTCACATGGCGGACCTTCGGCGAGTACCTGAGGACGCTCGAGAAGAAGGGCGTCGGGCACAACATCGCCGCGCTCGTCGGCCATGGGGCCGTCAGGACCGCGGTGCTCGGGGCCGAGAGGCGCGCCCCGAAGCCTGCCGAACTCAAGCTCATGAGGGAGCTCGTGGACGAGGCCATGAGGGCCGGCGCCTTCGGCATGTCGACCGGGCTCGTCTACCCCCCGGGATCGTTCGCGAAGACCGACGAGGTCGTGGAGCTGTGCAAGGTCGTCGCCAAGTACGGCGGGATGTACACCTCTCACATAAGGGGCGAGAGGGAGACCATCGCGGACGCGATCAAGGAGGCCATACTGATAGGCCGCAAGAGCGGCGTCAGGGTCCAGATATCCCACAACTGCCCCAAGTACGGCGCGTGGGGCAGGACGGAGGAGACACTCGGGCTCGTCGAGGCTGCGAGGAGGAAGGGCTTCGACGTGACCATAGACAACGACATGCACACCGACCTCGCCGTCAGGCTGGCGCACGCGCTCCCGCAGTACCTGCACGAGCTGGGCAAGGAGGAGATACTGGAGCTCATGAGGTCCTCTGCCGACCGGAAGAGGATCAGGGGCGAGATAATCGAGGACCGGCTCCCGGCGTGGGGCCCCAGCGGGCTCCTCAAGCACGGCAGGTTCGACAGGATGTTCCTGCTGCACTGCCCGAAGGGCCCGAATCTCGTCGGAAAGACGGTCGCGAAGATAGCGGAGATGCGCGGCAAGGACCCGTTCGAGACATACTTCGACCTCATCCTGGAGCACGAGGACGAGATCGTTGCCATATTCGACTACATCAGCGAGGATGATGTCGCGGCCCTGATGAAGGACCCTAACATGATGATATCATCCGACTGCGCAACCTGGTCCGAGAAGGGCCCGATGACGGACCCACCCCCGTACATACCCTGCGCGTTCGGGGAGTACCCCGGTATATTACAGAGATACGTCAGGGACGAGCCCATCACGACCCTGCAGGACATGATCAGGAGGATGACTAGCTTCCCCGCGCAGAAGATAGGGCTGTTCGACAGGGGGGTTCTGAGACCTGGCATGAGGGCCGACATCGCGATCATCGACATCCCCAGGCTGAAGGACAGGGCGACCAACAGGTGGCCCCACGAGTTCCCGTACGAGAACTGGCCGCACAGGTACCCCGAGGGGATACCGTACGTGGTCGTCAACGGGACCGTTGCGGTCGACAAGGGGAAGCAGAAGAAGGTGCTCGCGGGCGAAGTGATCAGGCACAGGCCGGACTGAGGCACTGACCTACCTTAGATCTCGTACCGCTTGTACTCGCCCTCGCAGGGGTTCCCCGCGCATATCCATGCGACCTTGTTGGTCAGGTCGAACACGACCGAGAAGATAGACATGGTCTGCTCCTCCTCGCTCAGGGCGGGGTCGGGGTGCCTGCATATGCTCTCCGGATATCCGACATGGTCCGAGAACACCTTCTTGAAGGTCGATACATCAACCTGGCCGAGCTCGCGCTTGAAGAGCTTCTTGGCGCGGTTGTACCTGACGATGGACGAGAAACGCGTGTGCAAATTGCCCTCGAACTTCCACATCTTGGGCGACAGGTAGTGGTTCGTGTGCACCAGCCACCCGTCCTCGGCGTAGAGTGCGTCGAAGGTCGTGGCCGACCCCTCCATGCTGTATATCTCGCCGTTCGGGTCGCACACGATGTTGTTGAAGCTGTGCCCCCTGCCCTCGGGCATCGAGGCCATCAGCGCATGGTAAATCCCCTTCTCCCGAAGCACCTTCCTGACGGGGATCATCTTTGGTATCCCGAGGCGTGTGTCGTTCGGGACGAGGGCGTTCCCCGTAAGGCTTATGCCGGCGGAGTTGAGCCCGACGGTGGGCATGATGCCGCCGTAGTTCACGCCTATGTACCCGGGCTCGTCGTCCGGCCGGACATGCGCGATCGCGACGTCGTCGAAGTTGTACGGGGACACGTCCTCGTTGTGCGCCGCGTAGACGACGTCGTCCTTGGTCCACTGCGCGTTCACGGCTATGTCGGTGCACCCCCTCCTCCCCAGCTCGGGCACGTCGCAGAGCACGGCGTAGGCGAGGTCGAACTTGATCCCTGAACCCTCCGCGTACCCCCTCAGCTCCTCGATGAACTCGGGGTAGTACTTCTCGGTCATGGGCAGGGTCTTGTGGCAGTGCGCCAGGGCCTTCTCGAGGGTCAGACCGTGCGCGGCCTCCACGTTCTTCCGGAACCTCTTCTCCATCCGCAGCGCCTGGTCCCTGCACTGCCTGCCGATCGACACGCCGATCTGATGGTGGCTGCCCGAGGCCGAGACCTCCCTGATGATCCGTCCGTCGCCCGTCTTCAGCACTACCGTACACTCCCTCTAAACCTGACGGGGAGCTATCTCTGCGGTCAAATACCTTCCCGAGGGCTCGGGACCTACAACCGAACGGCATCTTCGAAAAACTATATCGCTCCCGCAGGACGTTCGAGACGACGATGCCGAAGGTTGAGCTTGAGTACAGGTGTAAGAAGTGCAAGAACTCCTACCCCGCGACCGTCAACTATTCGGGGAAGATTGAGGACATCGAGTTCGACGACAACCAGTCGAGGTGTCCGTTCTGCGGGGAATGGAACTGCGCCGACCCTAAGGCCGTCGAGCACGTCATGAGGGAGAACCGGAAGAAGTAGGGCGTGCGGAACACCGAGAGCGTGTCTCCGAGCCCTGGGGCGGCACGGGCTGCAAACGACGGGCAGGCAGTTGCTCGGACTGCACATCCACATATAAGGGCCCAGCCGATTTGTCAGTATTGACGAGAACTAGTTTTCGTTTTATACCCAGCATGCTACAAGATTCACGCAGCAATAGCCCCCAAGTTTCATATATGTACCAATCCCTTTGCGTGTTTGAGTTTCTAACCTGATTTAGGGGTTACACGGAGGATGAGTAAGACATGAAAAATAGAACCATACTAGCAGGATTTGTGATGCTGCTGATGGTCCTGACGACGTTCGCGGTCATACCCGCGAGTGCGACGGCAGCGGCCGCGGCAGCAGAGGATGACGTGCTGTATATAGCCATGCAGCAGGACTTGCCGGACTTCAACAACTACAACCTAGGCACGAACAGTGTCTGGAAGGCAAATGTCATTGGATTCGGCTTCGAGTCGCTGTCGGCAACCGACTACGACCTGAAGTCCGTCCCGCTGCTGGCTGAGAGCTGGACATTCGATGAGGATACCATGGAGGTCGTCATCACCTTGAGACAGGGAGTCCTGTTCCATGACGGAACCCCGGATGACCTGACGGACAACGTTGAGATGACTGCGGACGATGTCGTGTTCTCATACCTCATGGCGAGGGAGGGAACGACCTACTCCTCCAACATCATCAACGCGTTCGACATCGACGAGGATGGAACCGTCACCGAGGATGAGCTCAACACCGGTGTTGTGAAGACCGGCGACTACGAAGTGACGATGACCATGGCCCACCCGTTCGGACAGTTCTTCTCGAACACGCTGGCAGTGGCGATCATGCCGATGAACGTGTGGGAGAACTATCTGACCGTCGACGGAGTCGTCGATGTGACCATGAGCGAGGTTGACATGACCTGGGGCACCGGCGCGTTCTACTACGCCGACGGAGTCATGAACTCATACAGAGTAATGAAGAAGTTCGACGGGTACTGGGGCAAGGACTTCCTGACACCCGCGGGCTGGCCGACCTTCCCGAAGGTCGTCGACACGCTACACTACAAGATCTACAGCAGCATCGACACCGCGATCCTGGCGCTCCAGGGCGGCGACGTTGACTACATCGCCTGGGCAATCACACCGGGCCGTGTCCCTGCTCTGCAGAGCGACCCGAACATCGGCCTCGAGTACATGTCTGACTCCGGGTACTTCTACCTCGCGTTCAACATGAAGAAGGAGCCGATGAACAACCTGACGTTCAGGAAAGCAATCTCCCACCTGATCGACAAGGACCAGATCGTCGATGTGTACATGGGCGGGTTCGGACAGGCGGGTTCCGCCGCTGTCCCGCCGTACTTCGGCGAGTGGTTCAACCCCGCGGTCACGAAATACCCGTTCGACATACCGACCGCTGAGGCACTGCTCGACGAAGCCGGATTCACCGACGTGAACGGGGACGGCTGGAGGGAGCTGCCCGATGGCAGCCTCATGGAGAAGATTACCCTGCTGACCCCGCCCGCGGACTACGACCCGATCAGGATCAGGGCCGGTCAGATGCTTGCGACCAACATGAGAGACGCGGGCATCAACGTAGAGGCGAAGCCAATCGACTTCAACACGCTCGTCGCGAAGCTGACGGCGTTCGACTACCAGATGCTCGAGCTCGGCTGGAGCTTCACCGGATACACGGAGTGCGTGAGCTTGCTGTTCGACATATACGGCCCGCTCTCTGGCTCGAACTCGTGGGCGTTCTGGTCCGAGACGAACCCGAACCCGTTCTATGCGGACCTCGGCGGAGTGAGCACGCTGGCAGATGCGACGACACAGGCCATGGCCGACGAGTTCCTCGACCTCGAGGACCAGGCCAGGGCCAGCTTCGACACCGCAACGCAGATCAACCTCGTGAAGCAGGGCCAGGAGGTCATAGCAGACTCAATCCCGTGCAACATCCTGTACTACAGGGTGAACGTCGAAGCCCACAACAATGTCTGGACCAACTGGACGGTGTTCTCCGGCAGGCTGATCAACGCGTACTGCTTCTGCGTGCTTGAGTACGCGAGTGCTGGCACGAGCGGCGGAGGAGCGGTCACGACAAGCCTGAGCGCGGGTCTCACGATGGCCGAGAAGGTCGCGTGCGACGAGAGCGTAGCGGCGACCGTCAAGGCGATAAACAACCTCGGGGCCCCGGTCTCCGGAGCCACGGTCGAGGTCTCGGTCGGAAGCTCCGTAGCATCGGCATCCCCGGCAACGGGCACGACTGACGCGAACGGGCTGTTCGAGTTCGACGTAACAGGAGAGGCCGCCGGTGCGACAACCGTACAGGTCAACGTGACAAGCGGCACCTTGGAAGCGGCGGATTCGGCCGTCATACTGGTCACCTCGCTGGGAGGCATCGGAGTCCAGGTCATGCCTGAGAAGACGGTCCTTGCAGCGGGCGAGGACATCGCGGTGGACCTGCTCGTCACCGATGTGAACAACGACCCCGTCGAGGGAGCTACGGTAACGATAGACCCGTACCTGCTCGGATTCGGTACTATCGACCCGAGCACGGTAGTAACCGATGCTGACGGAATGGGGACGATGACGTACACCGCGCCCTCGGACGTAATCCCGAACCAGCACCTGCTGGTTCAGCTGGCGGCGTCGGTAACGCACCCGCAGTACACGATTGCCAACCTGGCCGTGAGCTCGATAGTCGTGTACAACGAAGTTGCGCCTGACTGGCACATCACGTCGATAGACTCCGTGACGACCACGGCGCTGAACGCTGGATCGCCGACGACCACAATCACCGTAGCTGCGTACGATGCGGCCGGAGTTGCGATCGTCGATGAAGACCTCGCGATAACGTACAGCGACGAGACCCTGGTCGACACACCTGTGCCATTGGTGACAACCGATGATGCGGGGCTCGCGACCTTCGATGTGACCTTCGTGGATGTCGGCGCAGACGCCGCGCTCAGGGTCTCTATCGGAAACAGGACGCTGGCCAACGCCATCAGTGACACCGTCACCCTGACATACTCGGACACTGGCGCGCTAACGGGGATGTACGGAGGATATGTCCAGTACGCAGCGCCCAAGTTCGTCGATGCGCTGGGCTCGGTAGACCTGACGGTCTATGTCTACGACAGCCAGGGCACCCCCGCAGACGGGATAGGCGGTAGCGTTGTCGTTGCGGCCACCTCGTACGGTCAGCTGACCGACTGGTCCGGATCGGAGTACAACTCCCTCTGGGACTACGCCGGCATACAGATAGTGACCGAAGGTGACGACACGAACATCGTGACCGCGGGCTCGTTCTCACTGCCCTATGTAGACTGGGACCTGTACGGCATCACCATCACCGGTGGAGTGTACGACATGACCATCGAGGGCGTCGACCTGGCCCACCTGGACCTCGCCATGGACCTGTACCTGTGCCCCGACTCTACAGGCACGTACAGCGAGGTCACATGGAACTACGAGATCCACGGGCAGACGACCATCTCGAGCCAGTACGCGTACGGCAGGGCGACCAGCCTCGCGACCGTGACTTACGAGATCGACAAGCCGGTCCTCGCGGCGGACGCGTTCGTGTTCGACACGACGTCGATGACGGTAACCGCCTACGACGAGACCAACACGCCGATCGACGGCGCAGAGATAGCCGTGTACCAGACATCAACGCTCGCGAACAACGACTACATGATCGAACCGAGATCTGGCAAGTACACCGAGCCGCAGATATCCGGGACCGACGGTGTGGCGACATTCGACCTGACGGCCGTCGCGTGGAACGCTGTCACAGCAGCATACGACAGCGTCTCCAGGGCGACCGTGCCAAACCTGTTCGTCCGTGCGGACGCAACCGGTGCGCTGAGGGTCCTGAGCCAGACGCAACTGGTCATCCAGCCTCTGAGAGAGGTCGTGTATGTCGTGCCTGAGCCGATCACCGATGTCAGGATGATCGGCGAGGACGTCTACATCACGGCCCAGATCTTGGACGCCTATGGGATGCCCTACCCCGACCTGCCGGTCGGCATAGCCGTCAGCATCGGAACGGTGGTCACACCGACCGTCGTGACGGACGCTGAGGGCATGGCGACCTTCGTGGTCGACACCTCTGGCATCGCGGATGCCACGGCGGCATTCGTGGCGGCCTCAGTCGCGACTGGCGGAACGCCTGAGGGCGGCACCGCCAGGGTGATGGTAGCCTTGATGAACGAGGCGCCCACGATAGATATCACCGGACCTGAGGCGGATGCCGAGGTAACAGGGCCGAATGCGACCGTCACGGGCGGCATCTTCGATGCGAACGGCATCGCTGAGGCGACCCTGGTGGTCGACGGAGGCACCCCGATAGACCTCGTTGTGACCGAGGGATCCATCGCGATCGCGGTCTCCGAGGTCCTGTCGGGCCTCGATGAGGGCGAGCACACAGTGACGATATCCGCCACGGACTCGCTGGGTATCTCGAGCGAGGCGGAGATGTCCTTCACCCTCGTAGCCGCTGAGGAGGCGGGCTCCGACATGCTCGCCTGGGCCCTTGCTGCCGCAGGCTGGATTGTCGCCGCTGTGGTGCTGGTGTTCTTGGTCCTCAAGATGAGGAAGCCAGCAGCGACCCCGGCCGAGCCAGAGGCGGAAGAGGAGAAGAAGGAATAAGCTGGTCTCCAAACCACTTCCCAGAAACCTTTTCCCTCGTTTTCATTTCCCTGCTGTCCGAGCGTGCACCTTATAGCCAAAGAGCCTGTTCTTTCGGTGCGGTGCCCTGACCGTTACTGACCAAAGTTTTAATATCGCACCGAATCTTCACGCATCAATAAACCCCTTCCCAGAAAAGGTGCCAGAATGGCCGGGATGACTCGCTACGTCGTGGCCAGGAGCATACAGACCTTCGTCACCCTACTTGTCATCCTCACGCTGATTTTCATCATGTTCGAGGCGCTCCCCGCGAGGCCCCAGGACCTGCTCAGGACCGCGCCGAACATCCAGCAGTCCCAGATCGACTACATGACCACGCTGTACGGTTACGACCGGGGCCCCCTCGAAAGATACGCCCTGTACATGACCAACATGCTCACGTTCGATTTCGGCATATCGTTCAGCAGGGCGGACCAGGTCTGGGACATCCTGCAGGATAGGATACCCAGGACGCTGCTGCTGTTCGGCGGGGCGACCATATTCGCGTACCTGATAGGCATCTACCTGGGCGCGCTGATCGCGTGGAAGCGCGGTGGGGTCCTCGACGGTGGCACGGTCGTCGTGAGCCTCGTGTTCTACAACATGCCCTCGTTCTGGATCGGCCTCATATTCCTGGTCATATTCGCATCCGAACTCAATTGGTTCCCCCTCACAGGGTGGTACGATCCAACCGACAACTTGCCGTACCTCGTGGACGTCCTCTGGCATGTGACCCTTCCGATGATCGTGCTGTTGCTGCTGTCCCTCGCGGGCACCGTCCTGCTCATGCGGACGGCCATGCTCGACGTGATCGGCGAGAACTACATGGTCACCGCGAAGGCGATCGGACTGCCTGAGCGAAAGGTGCTCTTCAAGCACGGGGCTAGGAACGCCATGCTCCCGGTCGTCACATCGTTCATCATAGCGTTCGTGTTCGCTATCGGAGGCGCGGTCGTGCTGGAGAACGTGTTCAGCTTCCCCGGGATGGGCCAGCTGTACATCCAGTCTCTGTCCTCGCTGGACTTCCCCGTGGCCGAGGCCACGCTCTACATCATCACGCTCATGGTCCTGCTGGGCAACTTCGCGGCGGACCTCCTTTACGGATACCTTGACCCGAGGGTGCGGATGTGAACAGTAAGAACGACAAGACGGATGCTCAGGATAAGGGCAAGCCAGGTGCCGCCGATTTCCAGGAGGCGGGCCAGAGAGCGGTCCTGAGGATCGTCAAGGGGTTCCTGAGCACCTGGAAGCTCTACAGGCAGTCGAAGACCGGCGTCGCGGGACTTTCGATAGCCCTCGGGTTCCTGGTCGTCGCCATTTTCGCGCCCTGGCTCGCGCCCTACGACAAGGACTTCAAGGCTCCGGCGATTGACACGTTCATAGCCGACTACGCCACGAGGAACCTCACCGCGGAACTCAACTGGAGCAAGATCCTGGGCCTGACATCGCCCATGAGAGACCATCCGCTCGAGAGGGTGCTGGCGTATTCGGACGAAGGGACCGCCATAGTGTACCCGGTCACATACGGCATAGGCGAGGAGACCGGGGAGATAGGCATAGAGATCGGGAACCCGTCGACGGTGAACCTCCCTGCGAATGCGAGCTACCTGACGTCAACCCACTTCTCGACATCCTTCCTGTTCGCCCTCAACGAGACGCCGGGCTCGGACGGGACGACCTCGACCCTGTACGAATACAGCTACGTCTTCGAGTACACCAGGGAGCACGTCATCCCGTTCATCCCGAAGTACCACTCGAACCTGTGGAACGGGTACTCGTTCGTCGTCCAGAACGCCAGGCTCGCGCTCGCCTTCGCGGACGACCACAACCTGTGGATGATCAACAAGCGTCCCCCGACGACATACGAGCCGGGGATCGACTCGGTCACATTCATCAACAACATCACCATCAGCAACGCGACGATCATCGGCAACCCGCTGGTGGTCGACGGCGACTTCGACAACGGGAGCATGCTCTTCGTGCCCACCGATATGGGCATAGTAGCATACAAGCTCAACATCACGAAGCACAACGTGACCGCGAGGATACTCGACATCGCGATCGGCGACATCGCATGGATGAGGAACTACTCCATCGACGGCGTGCAGTTCGAACCGGTCACGGGAGACAGCATGCTGGCCTTCCAGTACCCGTATTCTCCGACCACCTCTATAGGGAAGGAATGGGTGGCGGTCGCATCGACGGACGGGCAGGTCGTGGCCTACGACAGGGTCACGGGCAACACGACCTGGTCCAACAAGCTCATGCTGACCGGGATAAGGGACTTCGAGATCAGCGGACTGTTCTCCTCGCCGGACTACCTCGTGATGGTCGGCAAAACGGATGAAAGAGGGCTCATGGCGGGGCTCGTGCCCGAGACCGGCAAGGTGGGCAACAACAACACGATGTATTCGACCGTCGATGGGTATATCGACAGCGAGCCGCAGTACGTCCCAGGTCAGCTCAGATATGTCTTCAGCACCGAGAAGGGGACCATATACCTGATCACCGACCTCATGAGGATCAACGCAACCTTCAGCGCCCCGAATGGAGGAGCTACCACCCCGGTCGTGTTCCTCGGCAATATTTACATCGAGATGAGCAAGACGGGCAACTACTTCGGGGTCGTCACTGAAGAGAACACGCTCTTCATGGAGACCCTGACGGGCGTGAACATCGCGCCTCTGCCGCCAGGGACGTACCCTTCCGGGAACTACTACCCGCTCGGCACTGACTACGAGGGCCAAGACATACTCACGCAGGTCATGTTCGGCACCCGGGCCGAGCTGCTCGTGGGCATCACCGCCGCGTTCTTCTCAGTGGTCGTGGGCACGATCGTCGGGCTGGTCGCGGGGTTCTACTCCGGGTTCATCGACGACCTGCTGATGAGGGTCACGGATGTCATGCTGAGCCTGCCGTATCTGGTCATCATGCTCCTGTTCGCCGCAGCCTTCGGACCTTCCCTGATGAACATCATCATCATATTCGCCATACTATCCTGGGCCGGCATAGCGAGGGTGATCCGGTCGGTCACGCTCTCGATCAAGGAGAGGGCGTTCGTCGATGCGGCGATGGTCTCGGGAGCCTCCGACAGCAGGCTCATATTCAGGCACATAGGGCCTAACGTGCTCCCCTACACATTCCTGTACATGACGTTCAACATCAGCGGTGCGATCGTGACCGAGGCCATCCTGGCTTTCCTCGGGTTCGGCGACCCGAACAACATCACCTGGGGCATGATGCTGCAGTTCCTGCAGATCAGCGGCCACTCTCTGGACGCCCCCTGGTGGCTCCTGCCCCCGGGCATAGCCATCACCCTTCTCTCTCTAGCATTCTATCTCATAGGCAGGGCGTTCGACGAGGTCGTGAACCCGCGCCTGAGGAAGAGGTGACCACATGACCCTCCTCGAAGTGAAGGACCTGAAAGTGCACTTCAAGATACAGAACGGCTGGGTCAAAGCCGTCGACGGGGTAAGCTTCACCATCGACTCCGGGGAGACCATGGGCCTGGTCGGGGAGAGCGGCTGCGGGAAGACCACGGCCGCGTACGCCATCACCCAGCTCCTGCCGTCGAACGGCTACATCAAGGGCGGGATGATACTCTTCAAGGAGCCTTCCGAGGTGGCGGCCTTCAGGGCCGAGTACGACGAGAAGGCGAAGCTCACAGGGAAGGCACGGGCGAAGGAGATCGA
>Ga0315297_10002792_pt1 | contig 11102 bp, 9 predicted proteins | sample YL17G15_0_MG_FD_203628 | JGI IMG/M metagenome (GOLD analysis project Ga0315297, IMG submission 203628) | Sediment microbial communities from Yellowstone Lake, YNP, Wyoming, USA - YL17G15_0 | ecosystem: Environmental > Aquatic > Freshwater > Lake > Sediment | place: USA: Wyoming | collected...
CATTCAAGCTGACATGAACAATGTGGATCAGATTCTCAAATCGACCTTCGAGACGATTTTCACTGCCTGATCGTCACCGGAATTGCCAATCGGTTCCGAGCACCCTGAAACCTGGGGCGACCCTGCCACCCTCATGCATCACCGTCACCTTGGTGACGGCCGCATCCTTCGGGCCGTCCTGGCAGAGCCGCACCATCTGATCGACTGTCTCGGCAGGCCCTGAGAACACAGCCTCAACGCTGCCGTCGCCCATATTGCGCACCGTGCCATCGAGGCCGAGCGATCGGGCAGCCTGCTCAGTCCAGGCGCGATAATAGACGCCTTGCACCCTACCTTCGATCTTGACCGTAACCGTCTTGGTGGCGGGCTCGCCCATCTCACTTAAATTCGAGGATCACCGCGTCGACATTGAGGCTGTCGCCGGGCTTGGCCTTGATCTTGGCCACGGTGCCGTCGCGCTCCGCCTTCAAGACGTTCTCCATCTTCATCGCCTCGACCACGCAGAGCGTGTCGCCGGCGGCCACCTGCTGGCCCTCGGCGACGGCAAGCGACACCACGAGCCCCGGCATCGGGCAGAGTAGGAACTTCGATGTATCCGGCGGCGCCTTGACCGGCATCAGCGCCATCAGCTCGGCCTCGCGCTTGGTGTAAACCCGCGCCGAGGCCTCGATGCCCTGATAGATCAACGCATAGCCATTGAGGATCGGCCGCACCTGCACCGCGGCCGGCTCGCCATTGATGGTGCCTTCCCAGATTGGGTTGCCGAACCACCAGGCCGAGGCGAGTTCGACCACGCGCCGTTTCTTCCCCTCGCCGAGCGCGACCGCGACCAGCCCTTGCTGATCGTTCTCGACGATCACAGACTCGCTCGACCCGCCGAGCTCGACGATGCGCGTCTCGGCGAAACGCACCGGCTCGCCATGCATCTGCTGGGTGATGACCCGGCGCCGCTGATTGCTGAGATGGTCGATTGCGGCTGCCACCGCGATGAGGGCGTCGCGCGCGGCGCCTTCCGGTATCGGTGGCTTGAAGCCTTCGGGGAACTCTTCCGCGATGAACTTGGTCGAGAAATTCCCCTTCCGCCACCGCTCGTTGCGCATCAGCACGGCGAGGAACGGGATATTGTGGCGGAAACCGTCAATGGCGAAGGCGTCGAGCGCCGCCCCCATCGCGTCGATGGCCTCGATCCGCTTCGGCGCGTGCGTCACGAGCTTGGCGATCATCGGGTCGTAATAGACCGAGATTTCGCCGCCCTCCTCCACGCCGGTGTCCAATCTCACCGTGACGCCGTCGACCGTCCCTTGTGCCGGCGGCCGGAAGCGCACCAGCCGCCCGGTTGAGGGCAAGAAATTCCGCGTCGGGTCCTCGGCGTAGATGCGAGCCTCGATCGCCGAGCCGTTGAGCTTCACGTCTTTCTGCTTCAGCCGCAGCTTCTCTCCCGCCGCGACCCTCAGCATCTCCTCGACGAGATCGAGCCCGGTCACGAGCTCCGTCACCGGATGCTCCACCTGGAGCCGCGTGTTCATCTCCAGGAAAAAGAAATTGCGCTTCTTGTCGACGATGAATTCGACGGTGCCGGCGCTGTCGTAATCGACCGCCTTGGAGAGCGCGACGGCCTGCTCGCCCATCGCCGCGCGGGTCTTGGCGTCGAGGAACGGGCTCGGCGCTTCCTCCAGGACTTTTTGATTGCGGCGCTGGATCGAGCATTCGCGCTCGCCGAGATAGATGACATTGCCGTGCTTGTCGCCGAGCACCTGGATCTCGATATGGCGCGGCTCCTCGATATATTTCTCGACGAAGATGCGGTCATCGCCGAAGCTCGATTTCGCCTCCGATTGCGACGAGGCAAACCCTTCCGCGACCTCTTTCGCCGACCAGGCGATGCGCATGCCCTTGCCGCCGCCGCCCGCCGATGCCTTGATCATCACCGGAAAGCCGATCTCCTCGGCGATTCTGGTGGCCTCCTTGGCGTCGTTGATGACGCCAAGATGGCCGGGGACCGTGGAGACCTTGGCTTTCGACGCCAGCTTCTTCGACTCGATCTTGTCGCCCATGGCCTCGATGGCCTTAGGGTTCGGCCCAACGAAGACAATGCCGGCTTGCTGCAAGGCTTGGGCAAACTTGGTATTCTCCGAAAGAAAGCCATAGCCGGGATGGATGGCTTCCGCGCCGGTCTCTTTGGCTGCGGCCACGATTTTGTCGATCACAAGATAAGACTGGTTTGCTGGCGCCGGCCCGATATGCACGGCTTCGTCGGCCATTTCAACGTGGAGCGCGTCACGGTCTGCGTCGGAATAGACGGCGACCGTCTTGATTCCGAGCCAGCGCGCGGTTTTCATGATGCGGCAGGCAATCTCGCCCCGATTGGCAATGAGAAGTTTGGAAAACATGGATCCCCGCTTCTAGCTAGCTTGGGCTTTCTAGAGGCTTGGGGGAAGCGAGTAAACTGGCTCTCTTACTCGGCGGGATGGGGCGCAAGACGGCGCCGGCGGGGTTGGCGCTTGGGCTCTTCCGGCTGGTTTGGTCGGGCCGGGCCATCGGGCGACGCGCTCCCTTCAGCCGTCCGTTGCTTCCGATAATCCTTGGCAATGTAGGTATAGACGGCGGGCGTCACGAACAGCGTGAACATCGTGCCGATCAGCATGCCGGACGCAATGACAAGGCCGATATCGAACCGGCTCGCGGCGCCAGCGCCTTTCGCGATCAGAAGCGGCACCATGGCGACGACCATGGCGGCGGTGGTCATCAGGATCGGCCGCAAGCGAGTGGCGGCAGCCTGCTCGATCGCGGCGCGGCGGGTCAGGCCCTGACCGATTTGCAGCTTGTTGGCGAAATCGACCATCAGAATGCCGTGCTTCGAAATGAGTCCGATCAGGGTCACGAGCCCGATCTGCGTATAAATATTGATGGAGGCGAGCCCCGCATTGAGCGGGATCAGCGCACCGAACATCGAGGCGGGCAGCGCCACCAAGATAATAAAGGGATCGCGGAAGCTCTCATACTGCGCCGCAAGCACCAGGAAGATCACGATCAAAGCGAACACGAAGGTGTAAACGAGCGTATTCCCCTCCTGCACGAATTGCCGGCTCTCACCCTGGAAGTCGTAGGAGAATCCTTCCGGGAAGCTTTCGGCCTTGGTCTTGAGGAAGTCGATCGCCTCGCCGACGGTCCGCCCCGGGAACGGCACAGCAGAAAGCGTCGCTGAATTCAGCTGCTGAAAATTGGTGAGCGAGTTCGGCTGCACCGTCCTCGTGATCGACGCGACATTCGACAGCGGCACCAGCGCGCCCGAAGCGGTGCGGATTTGGTAGCGGGTGAGCCATGTCTCATCCAAGCGGTAGTCGCGCGGCACTTGCGGAATGACCTGGTAACTTCGCCCGTAAAGATCGAACAGATTGACGTAATTGCCGCCGAGCAGCGTCGCCAGCGACGCGCCGATATCGGCCATCGAGATTCCGAGCCGGTTGGCCTTGTCCGCGTCGATATGGATCTCGATCTGCGGCGTCTCGAAACGGAGATCAGAATCGGTGAAGATGAAGAGCCCGCTCTCCTTTGCCGACTTCTCGACATCGGCAAGCACGTCGGCGAGCTCGCGAAAATCCCGCGTCGTGGTGATGACGAACTGCACCGGCGGTCCCCCAGTCGAGCCTGGCAGCGCCGGGGGCGAGAAGGTGAAGGCTTGCGCCGACGCCAGCGAATCGATGCGCGGCGACAAATCTTGCAGCACGGCAGCTTGATTGCGGTTCCGCTCGCCCCAGGGCTTCAGCAGAATGCCGGAAAAGGCCTGGTGCACATCGCCCATGCCGTTGATGGTGAAGACGTGCTCTTTTTCCGGCACCGTGCTGAACACGCTATAGAGCTTGTCGGTCGCGTCCTCGAGATAATCGAGATTGGCGTATTGTGGCGTCTTAACGATCGTGAAGAGGATGCCTTGGTCTTCTTCCGGCGCGAGCTGGCGGCTCGTCGTCATATACATGAGTCCGGTGCCGGCAATCAGACCCGCGAGCACCAGCATGGTCACCGGCCGGTAATTCAGGCTGCTCGTCAGCCTCCGCTCATAACGGCCCTTCAGTCCTTCAAATCTGCGGTCGAGAAAGCGCGTGAACCGGCCGCCGCCGCCGGCGCTCTTCGCCTTCAACAGGCGCGAGCACATCATCGGCGACAAAGTGATGGCAACGATGCCGGAGACGAGCACGGCGCCGGCCAAGGTGAAGGCGAATTCCTTGAACAGCGCCCCGGTTAGTCCGGATACGAAGCCGATCGGCACGAACACGGCCGCCAGCGTGATGGTCATGGCGATGATCGGATAAAGGATCTCGCGCGCGCCTTTAATCGCGGCGTCCATCGGCCGCATCCCCTCCTCGATGTGGCGGTGGATGTTCTCCACCACGACGATGGCGTCGTCGACCACAAGCCCGATGGCGAGCACCAGCGCCAGCAAGGTCATCATATTGATCGAGTAGCCGAGCGCGAGCAGCAAGCCCAACACGCCGATCAGCGACAGGGGAATGGTGACGATCGGAATGATCGTGGAGCGGAGATTGCCAAGAAAAAGAAAGATCACCACGATCACAATCAGCGCCGCCTCGCCGAGCGTCTTCAACACCTCCCATAGCGAGGCGCGGATGAAGTTCGTCGCGTCATATGCTATTGCCGCATCAAGCCCCGGCGGCAGCTCCTTCTGAATCTCTGGGAAGGCTTTGCGGACCTTCGTGATCACGGTCAACGGATTTGCCGTCGGCGTCGCATAGACGCCGATGAACACGGCTTTCAATCCGTCGAACACGGAGGACGTATCCGCGCTTTGCGGCCCGAGCTCGATTTCGGCCACGTCGCTTAGGCGCACCAAAGAATCGCCCCGGCTCATCACCACGAGCTTGCCGAATGCCGCCGGGTTATCGATCGAGGTCTTGGCGTCGATATTGGTTTGCACGAAATCGCCCTTCACCTGGCCCGCGGCCGTGGTGAAGTTGTTGTTGGCAAGCGCGGCGCGGATATCGAGCGGCGTCACGCCGAGCGAGGCCATGCGGTCCGGATCGAGCCAAATGCGCATGGCGAAGGTCTGGCCGCCGAGAATCTCGGCATTGGCCACGCCATCGATGGTTTGCAGTCTCGGCTGCACCACGCGGTTGAGATAATCGCTGATCTGCGAGCCGTTCATCACCTTTGAATTGAAGGACATATAAAGCAGCGCATAGCCCTCGCCGGTCTGTTTGGTGACGACGGAATCGTTCGCCTCGCGCGGCAAGATGCGCTTCACCTGCGCCACCTTCGACAGCACATCGGTCATGGCGCGATCGGGATCGGCGTCGAGCTTCAGATTGAGCGTGACGGTGCTGACATTCTGCGTCGAGCTCGCCGTGATGGTGTCGATGCCTTCCGCGCTCGCCACCGCCTGCTGGATTGGAACCGTGATGAAGCCTTGAATAAGATCGGCGTTGGCGCCGGGATAGACGGTCGTAACGGTGATCGTCGTGTTGTAGAGTTCCGGATATTGGCGGATGGGCAGTTTGAAGCCGGCCTGCGCGCCCACCAAGAGGATGAGCAGGCTCACCACCGTGGCCAGAACCGGCCGCTTGATGAAGATATCGGTGAACTGCATCGGACTACTGCTTCGGCCGCTCGGCTTTTGGCTGCAACGGGCTGCTATTGTCGATCTTGATCGCCGCGCCGGGCTGAAGCTTGAGCTGGCCGCTCGTCACCACTTCATCGCCCTCGTTGATGCCCTCGACGATGGCAACGGTTTCGCCCTGCAACGGACCGAGGCGGACGAAACGGCGTTCGGCGATGAGCTTCGTCTCCGTCACTCCGTTGGCCGCCACGGCCTCACCCGAACTTGACGGCTCGGCGGGTCCGGGAACTTGCGCCTCTTTCGCCACCCAAACGCTATCGCCATAAAGTCCGTAAGTGACGGCCGTGCGCGGCACCGAGACCAGAGTCTTCGGCTCACCGGCCACGACCGCCACATTGGCGAACATGCCGGGCAGCAATTTCTGCTCAGGATTCGGCACGCGGCCGCGCACCATGAGCGTCCGCGTTTCTTGATTGACGCGCGCGTCGAAGGCCTCGATTTCGCCTTTGAAGACTTGGCCGGGATAGGCCGCGACGCTGATCTCGATCTCCGCCTTCGGCTTGAGCCGCCCCATCTCGCTTTCCGACACCGGGAAATCGATCCAGATCGGATCGAGCGCCTGCAGCCAGACGAGCGTCTGGCCGGCGGACACATATTGCCCCCTCTCCACGCGGCGCAAACCAAGTCTGCCGGCGAAGGGTGCGGTGATGTTCTTATGCGCGATGTGCGCCAGGTTCTTCTGCACGGCGGCGGCGGCGGCATCCCGCTTGGAGATCGTCGTGTCGAGCGTCGATTGCGAGATCGCCCCTTTACCCACCAGCTTCGACTGCCGGTCGTATTCGAGCTTCGCCACTTCCAGAATCGCCTGATCGACTTTCAGCTCGGCTTGCTCGACGGAATTATCGAGCTCGACGAGCTTCGCGCCCTTCTCGACGTCCTGGCCGCTGTCGAAGAAATAGTTGACGACCACGCCGCCGACCTCCGGCGCAACATCCACGCCCTGGATGGCGATCATCGTCCCGATCGAGTGCGCCTGATCGGCCCAAGTCGCGGTCTTGGCCTTCTCGGTCGTGACCGTCGCAGCCGGTGGCACCATCTTCGCCATGAACTCGCCGATGAATTTCGGCTTCATCACGAACTGAAAATAGCCCACCCCCCCAAGGAACAGGGCGACGATGATTGCGGCGATGACAAAACGTTTGATCATGATGCAAGGTCTGGTTAGGCCCGCTCGGGCGGTATCGATCTAGGAATAATTCTAGGCGATTATGTGGGCCAAATTAGCCGCAACGCTGCGGCAAGCGTTGGATTGGATAGCAGTCTTCCGCGCCCAGGAACAGGATCAAATCGTCACGATTGTTTGAGGCTCAACAACCTCGACGCAACCTAGTTTCTGGCCTATAGGGGACCCATGACCATGACCCTCTATGAAATGCAAATTTCGCCGCATGCGCGCAAAGTCCGCCTGCTGGCCTCCGAGCTCGGCATCAAGCTCGAAACCGTCCAGGTCGATCCGCGTATCGGTGAGACCCGTTCGAAGGACTTTCTTTCCAAAAACCCGAACGGCCGCATTCCAACGCTCGACGATGACGGTTTCATTCTCTACGAATCCCCCGCCATCCTGAAATATCTGGCCACCAAGAAGCCCGAGCGCGGACTCGCTGGCACCGACGCCAAAACGCTAGCGCTGATCGATCAGTGGATTTGCTGGTGGGTCGGAGGCGCGGAAGCCGCCATGGACACGCTCGCCTGGGAACTCGTGATCAAGCCAAATTTCCTCAAGCAGCCCGGCAACGATCCCGGCATCATGGCGGATGCGCGTGCCCGGCTCGATCGTTTTCTCCCCGTGCTCGACAAGCAGCTCGAAGGACGTGACTTTGTTGTCGGCGATCTGAGCGTGGTCGATTTCCTCATCGGCCCCAGGCTCGACACCGGCCCCGCCTTCCTGAAATTCGACATCGGTGGCTACAAAAACATCACCGCCTGGCTCGAGCGCCTGCGCGCCAAGCCCTATTGGGCGACCGCGTAGCGCACCCTTCAGCTACACACCCTATTTCGAAAATCATTCAGTCGCGCGACATCCTCACCGCGACGGGAATCCGTCCGGACTATATGCAATTTCTCCCCTATGAAGGGGAGCGGCGCGCCGAAAGACGCAAAACCAATGGTGTCCGCGATCCCTCGACAGGATCGCAGCGGGCGCCTCGCGGCGCGCCACAAGCAGCGTTTATGCGACGCCGGGCCGCGCTTTTTATCAGAGCATCGAAAACATGCTCCAGTATATCAGCCAGCTCCTGGCAGGGTCTCGTAATGGACCCGGGCGGAGCCCCGGCGCCGCCCGAGTGACTTGCTTGCGAGCAAGACCCGCGGGCACCGCACCCCGTCCCGCCTCACGACGCCTCATGAGAACGCCCCTTAAGAAGGACGAGGTGGGCGGATAATAGATGAGGTTTTGCGCGCGGGGATTAGTTCCGCAACTTTTTTTGTCTGGCAGGCGCGCCAAGGAGTCCGGCTCCGCTACCCCGAGGACAAACGCGAGACCATCGGAATGACGCCGCGACTATTTGCCGGCGACGCAATCCGAATAAGTCTGCGTGCCGTCCTTGCCCTCGGTGACAAAGGCGGTGTCGCCCTTGTTCCAAAATACGAACGACTCGTCACTGTTGGCGTAGCGCGCGCCGGACGCCGACATGGCTTGCGGCACGGAGAGCGCGCGGCCGTCGCTGAGCTTAAGATCGACTCTGTCGGCATAGAAGCTCGCCTCGATCGTCTTGCCGTCCTGGCACTTGAAGCTCGCGACCGCGACCGGCGTTTCGGCGAATGCCCCTTGCGCCGCGACCAGCCATGTCGCTCCAGCAACGATCACTCCGCTCAAACCTTGCTGCATCGTTTCCTCCTTCGCCCGCCTCCGGGCTACAGGCCCTTCACCGGCGGCACCAAGCCGATCTGCTGCAGCAGCGCCAACGCGTCGTAGTTGACCCAGGACTCCACGATCTTGCCACCAACGATGCGGTTCAAATCCATGCCGGTATAGTGCACTTCGCGTCCCGTAGGGACCACACCGAGGAACTGCCCTTTTTGCGTGCCGCGCGCGGAAAACCTCGTCATCACCAGGTCGCCTTGCGCGATCTCTTGGTGAACCGTGTAAGTCAAATCCGGGAAGGCGGTCCTGAACAGAACGACCGCCTGCTTGATCCCTTGAGGCCCCATCACCCGGCCGGACTCAGGCCCGCGGCTGACATGATCGACGTAAGGGGGCGCGTAGAGCTCGTCGGCCACTTCGAGCTTGCCCGCGCCCCACAGCTCCAGCAGCACCCGTCGGCCGATCAACCGGTTCGCGGCCAGCGTGGCCTCGTCAAGCATTCCTGCCTCCCGCATGTGTTGTGTTAGGCCATTATAGGCCACCATGACCGCCTGGTGTGCGGAATAGAACCATTGCGTTCCCCTGCGCGCTCCCTGCGTAGCGAAATTTTCGATCTATAACGGCGACGTTGAGTTCAGAGCCGACAGTGTCCGTTCTGTGGGGCACATGGTCATTCGGTCGTCTTGCCGTCGAAGTGCTTTTTGTCTGGCTCTGCGTCAGCCTTGGTGGCATGCACCACGCCATCGCGATGGTTCGGCGGAGCGTACAGGGTGTAGAGTTTCATCGAGCCCGACGGGCCGTTGATGATGTTGTGGCGCTTGCCGGCGGGGACCAAGATCGCAAACCCAGGCTTGATATGGTGCCGGCCAGTCCGCTTTGTTCGCAAGCTAACCTCACAATGTGTCATCGAACCTACCTGATGGCGCACCCCTCAACACACAGCTAGGTAAGGCGATGGACGAAGCACTCGATAAGCGGACCGGATCGGGACTACTACGCCTGTGGCGAAGGCTCGGCCCTGGCCTGGTCACCGGGGCGGCAGACGACGACCCCAGCGGTATCGCCACGCATAGTCAGATCGGCGCGCAGTTTGGCTATGGGCTTTCCTGGACCTTTCTGTTCAGCTTCCCGCTGATGGTGGTCATCCAGCAGGTTGCCGCCGAAATCGGCAGCGTCACCGGGCGCGGCATCGCGCACAATCTCAGACGGCATTATTCGCCCTGGCTGCTCCGAGGCGTGGTGGCATTGCTCCTCGTCGCCAACATCATCAACCTCGGGGCCGATCTCGGCGCGATGGGGGCCGCGCTCGATTTGCTGGTCGGCGGCCCGGAGCAGCTCTACACGCTGCTGTTCGGGGTCGTCTGTATCGTGCTCGAAGTCTGGCTGAGCTATCCGCGCTATGCCGCCATCCTCAAGTGGACGACATTGTCGCTGTTCTCTTATGTCGCTGTCGTGTTTGTGGCCGATGTCCCCTGGGGGACCGCGCTCAAGTCCTTATTCGTTCCCAGCTTTGAGCCGACCGGGGCCTACGCGATGGCCATGGTGGCGATCCTCGGCACGACCATTAGCCCGTATCTGTTCTTCTGGCAGGCAGGGCAGGAAGTCGAGGAGCAACACCGCCACCACACCAAGCCGCTTTGCGTGACCCCCAAGAAGGCGGGCGCGGAACTCGCCCGCATCCGCATCGATACGATTGTTGGCATGGCGTTCAGTTCGCTGGTGTCGCTGGCGATCGTTTTCGCTACCGCGGCCACGCTGCACGCGCATGGCATCACCGACATCACCACCTCGGCGCAGGCCGCCGAGGCGTTGCGGCCGATTGCCGGGGAGTTCGCCTTCGCGTTGTTCGCCGCAGGCATCATCGGCACCGGGCTGCTGGCGGTGCCGGTTCTGGCGGGCTCGGCGGCCTATGCGGTCAGCGAGATGTTCGGCTGGGCCGGCAGCCTCGACGCCAGACCCAACGATGCACGCGCCTTTTATGCGACCATCGCGGTCGCCACGCTGCTCGGCGCGGCGCTGAGTGTCGTTGGGCTTGATCCGGTGCGCGCGCTCTATTGGGCGGCGGTGGTCAACGGAGTACTCGCAGCGCCGCTGATGGCCGTGATGATGATGATCGTGCGCAATTCGAAAGTCATGGGGCGACTGACGGTGTCACGGTCGATGGCGATCTGGGGCTGGGGGGCGACTGCGGTGATGGCCGCGGCATCGCTTGCGTTTTTCATCTTGCCGGGGTGAATTTGGCCTGACCCATTCTTGCCCTGCAAAGGGTCTACCCTACAATGGAATATTATCGTGCTTCTTCCAGGGATTCTCGACATGCTTATTCCGCAGCATCTGTAGCGCGCGGGCGATGCGCTTGCGCGTTGAATGCGGCATGATCACCTCGTCGATATAGCCGCGTTCCGCCGCCACGAACGGATTGGCGAAGCGCTTCTGATATTCGTCGATGCGCTTCTTGATCTTGGCCTCATCGCCGAGCTCGGCACGATAGAGAATCTCCACCGCGCCCTTGGCCCCCATCACCGCGATCTCGGCGGACGGCCACGCATAGTTGATGTCGCCGCGGATATGCTTGGACGACATGACGTCATAAGCGCCGCCATAGGCTTTGCGCGTGATCACTGTCACCTTCGGCACGGTCGCCTCGGCGAAGGCAAAGAGCAGCTT
>Ga0315297_10002793_pt1 | contig 11096 bp, 10 predicted proteins | sample YL17G15_0_MG_FD_203628 | JGI IMG/M metagenome (GOLD analysis project Ga0315297, IMG submission 203628) | Sediment microbial communities from Yellowstone Lake, YNP, Wyoming, USA - YL17G15_0 | ecosystem: Environmental > Aquatic > Freshwater > Lake > Sediment | place: USA: Wyoming | collected...
CTTCCAGGGGTGTTTTGATTTCGGGTCGCTACCTTGTTGAAGTAGGGGAGATCCCAGAAGCGAATCACGTCACCTTCAGAAGGAGGTCGTGCACGCGCTTCTTCCAGAGTCCTTCGAGGAATCCAAATGCCCGAAGGCCACAAGGTCCGCATTCCCAGCTCCGATACGTCCGGAGTGCCTTCCGGCCACTCAACTTGAACCATGAGCAAGTACGGACCGACAAAAGCACTCACGATTGGCTCCGAATAGAGCGGGTCGGCCTTGGTATTTTTCAGGTCACGCTGGAAGAGCCAACCCTCGGTTCCGGCAGCATTTACAGGCTCCTGCGCGAAGTTGTCGAACATGAACAACTCACTCGCATCGAGCCGAAATGCCGGGTCGACCAGCCTGTTATCCGAGGGCTGCGGTACTGGCTTCGGATTCATCGGCTTAATGTACCGAGGCATCCTCGCAGTTTAGCCCAGCATCGAGCCGTTTTCGAGACCGTTTACCCAGCCCTAAAGCCCATCGGGAAGGCGCTGAGGGAGATCTCTTTTTCAAGCACTTCGAGTTCCGCCGCCGCTTCGTTGAAAAGACGGTCTGAATCCAGCGTGGCTGGGCCTTGGGCGCCTGCGAATTCGCCGTACTTAGACCGATTTCGACCGAGCTGCTGTTTCGCGTAGGTCAGTGCGTACCGCTTCACTAGGTCGTGGTCGCGCTCTGCCAGCTGCTCAATCGTAAAATCATGCGACTTGAAGTCCATGATCATAGTGCCGCTGGTTTTCGGGTTTGGGAAAATGAGCAGATTCCTACCGTCTTGCCGCCAATCTGGCTCCGCGTTCAAGATCCTCTTCGCCATCTCGACGTATTGGATCGTCTGCGTGTAGCTGGAGTAGATACCGACCGCAGAGGGCGCGGCAAAGACGTCATACGGAACCTTCTCGTCCTGCAAAATATAGGGCGAGAAGACCAACGAGATGTCCATCGGCGACACCGGAAAGGACACATCCAAAACGAGATTCACATCGTCCGGTAGCTTGTACTCCACGATGTTTGGGAAGAAGAACATGCCTCTTTGGCGTATGACTCCCTTCTTCGCAGAAAACCAGCGGCGTGCTTGTTCTACAGCGTCGTCAAGATGATCGCCGGTTAGCTCGACCTTCCAGAACGGGGCGCCAAGCCGACGCAAAATCCACTGCTGGAGCTGCGCTTCGTTCATCAAGCTGTTAGGCATCGCCGCTCCCTACCTCTTACGGCAATATATCGCCTTTTTGGTCTTCAGGCATTCTTGCGCGGACGACCACGCGGACGCTTCTCTTCAGGTGCTGCCGCAACAGCAGCTAGAGGAGCTTCTTCTTCGAGCTTCAGGGGCTCAGGCGTAGGAACCGGAATCGCGGGTGCATGCGTCGGTTCAGTCAACAGAGAAGGCCCGGTGCGAGGCTGTGTGCTCTCCAATGGAGCGCCATTAGGCATCTCAGGTACTTCAGTCAAAAAACGAGGCGCAAACTTGCCGTATTCGTCTCCCACAAGAACCATCCCTTCAGTGAGCCGACCGACTCCAGGAATGAAAACCTGGCTCACGTCAGCATTTTTTACGTAGCGTTTCATGTCAACCTCTTCTCCGCATCTGCCTTGAGCGAGGCAATGAACCGATGGCGTCTATCCAACACCGAGCCAGGTTCTGACGACAACCCGCCTTCTGAGGTGGGCTTTACGTTCTCGTCGACACCCAACGTAATGCCGGCAGCCTCGTTCTCCTTGTAGAAGTCGAGGATGGCGTTGTTGGTTTCTACGGGTTCCTCACTCTCGGAAGGAGTCTCAGGGGCTTCAGGGGCTTCAATGACAACAAGCGGAGGCTCGATTACTCCCTCTTCAGCTACCCCCTCGTCTTCGTCATCTTCGTCGTCCTCGCCCTCGGCGCTGTCATCCTCTTCATCCTCTTCGCCCTCACCCTCCAGCCCCTCATCGGTTTCTGAAGACGCCTCAATGTCCGGCGCAGAGGATTCATCGGACTCTTCGTCCAACTCTTCATCCGACTCGCCTTCCGACCACAGGTCTCGCATCTGAGAGAAGGTCTCTTTCAGTTCGACCTGAATCTGGATGTTCACGTCTAGAAGCTCGACGACACGATCGCAGAAAGCGACCATGAGGGCTCCGCGTGAGTCGCGAAGTACTGCGGAGGGTTTGGCACGTTCGATCGTAATCTCGGATACCGATTCGGCGGCGATAGCCGGAGGCACAGGCAAAGAGCCGATGGCTCCGATCTCTTCCAATTCAGCGAGAATATCTTTTGCGCCCATCTGGTAGTTCGTACCACAAAACACCGAAGCCCCGAACCTGTTTCCAGGCCGGGGCTTCGACAACCTCCTCTGCGGAGATCAGAGGTTGAGAACGCGGAGCTGTCCGTAGAACTCTGGACGAAGCAGCTTCTTCGCGTAACGGGTACGGAGCCCCTTACGGAAGCTGAAGTCCGAGGGATCCAGGAACGTCGGCGTGACCTGGAGCGGGATGTACGGCGCCCAAACGTAGCCGGCGTCGAGGAAGCTGCCTCCCTTGAGACCGATGAGCATCTGGTCGCGCTGGAAGAACGGGTCCTCGTAAACCAGCCACTTGTTCATCAGTGTGCCGGTCTTGTAGATGCCGAACTGTCCGTGCTGCGTCATGGGACGCGGCATGTCGGCCGGGCCGTACGGGCTCTCTCCGCCCGATACCCAAAGCGGCCTGAAGTCGCCATGGGTCGTGAGCTGCGAGAGAAGCGCCGAGACCTCGGGGCTTGTCACGATGAAGTTCGCCGGTGCTCGCAGCGTCTTCTTGTGGATGAGGTTCGAGACCGTGGAGATCTGCGTGATGAGCGCGCGCAGGTGGTCGATTTCCGGAATGCCCGCAGGCGGCACACGGTCGAACGAGCCCGTCGTACCCGTCGAGGATGCGAACAGGTCTTGAACGATTTCGCGGTCGATTTCGAGCGCGATGTCCTGGGCCACAGCCGAGACCATCTCGGTCTCTGCATCGAGGCCGTGGAAGGCGCGGAGGTCTTCCGCTGCTTCTGCCGACCAAAGGGCCTTGAGCCGACGCGCCTGGGCCTCGACAGGCGCCTTCTTCACGTCGAGGTTGATCTGCGGAATCTTCTGATTCAGCTCCCCGTCGTAGTAGTAGAAGGCCTTGATCTGATTCCCGGATGCCGGAGGCACCGTGAACAGGAAGCCTGCGATGGCGCCGTTCGAGTAGTTGATGGAGCCGGCAGTAACGTTACCGGTGAAACCACCCGTACCGTTGTCCGTTGCCGCCTGAATCACGTTACCCGTAGAATCCAGCTCCTGAATGACGCAGCTGAAGCCACGCGTCGAATCAAGAGGCCGAACCGGGTTGTACGACAGAGACGACGACAGCGCCGTACCGGCACCACCGAAGGCAACCGCGTTACCGGTCGCCAAGATCTCGCCCGAAATGAACTCCGAAGAGTAGTTCCGGTCGAAGTCTCGGGGGAAGACGTTCCCCGCCTGCGTTCCGCCCTTGCTCGACCCATAGACGTAGTCGAGATAGAACACAGCCCCTACCGGAGCTGTCATCGGCTGAACGGAGACGATCTCGTTCGCGATGAGGTTGGGGAAAACTCGACGAAGAATCGGGAAGATGAACTTGGTAAAGCTACCAACGTTCACCGTTCTCGTATCCTCGTTGAGATTCAGCAAGTGCTGAGCCTCATTTTCCATGAGCAGAGCGGCGACTCCAAGGGAGTACCTCTGCTGCTCGGTGCGGTCCGGAATTCCTTCGAGGAACTCGCCCCATTTGGAAATGAGGGCGCGGACGTAGCCCTTGTCGGCGATCGTCCGACGAGAGTCCTCTGCCAATAGATTGCGAGCCTCGACGCCCATGTTCATCTCCTCCGGTTTGCCTGCTTACTGTTTGGCGTTGTCGCCCATACCCGAGAGCCTTCTAAGCTCGCCGAGTGAGACGCCGAGTTCGCCGTAATGCCCAGTCCCTGAACGTGATTTCGGGGATTGTTCCTCGTCCATAACGGTAGGACCGTGCCCGCCCCGCGTAGCGGCGCGAACTCGGGACCGAACTTGTTCGAGATCCTCGGCGTCCCGCGCAGGTTCGCGGAACTGAGACAGAATGCCATCCACGTCTTGACGAGACTGTGGATTGGCGGATTCGATCAGGGGTCGAATCTTGGCTGCCTTCGGGTGGTTTGCGAGCCGACTCTCGGCGTAGACATTCAGCATGAGCTGCTTGTTTGCGTCGAGGGACTTGTCCAGCGCCGAGCGGAGCTTCTCATTCTCTTCGCGCAACGAACGCTCGGCCTTGACGGCACGAGAGCGCTCCTTCTCTTTGCGCGCGTGGTCTACCGCTTTTTCAGCTTCGAGTTGCTCCGAGAGCTGCTCTTCTTTTGCGCGCTTCTTTTCGAGGTCCGCACGTACAGACTCCACCTTCGACTTCAAGTCGGTAGAATCCTTGTAGTTGTGAACGTCGCCGATGAGCTTGCGAATCAAGTCCGCATCCGGATCACCCGCGATGTGCCGCTCGATGAAGAACTTGTAGCCCGCCTCTTTTGCACACCGGGCTAGCTTGGCGTTCTCCTCTTCCAAATCCTTGAAGTGGAGAGCGTTCTCAGCCAACTGGCTACGAAGCTTTGCAATCTCAGCGTCCTTCTGCTCCGTAACTGTCCGCGCATCTTCCGGCAGAACATAGGGACGAAGAACGTCTTTGATCTTGTCGAGCGCGGTACGAGCGCCAGCGACCGCAGGGTCCGAAAGCAGCTCGCCACGAACCTGCTCCACCACCTGAGCCCGAAGCTCGCCAAGACGCGTCAGAGTCTCCCGAGCAAACTCCTCACGAAGCGTAGCCTCAGCATGCCCACGCTCTTCGCGCTTGGCATCCTCAATGGCGCGAGCGAACTTCTGAGCCATTTCCGCTTCGGCGTCGGAGTCGCGATCCATGTTTTCCTCTTTGTGCTCGTAGAAGACTTCGGGGAACGCGTTTTGGTCCGCCGGGTCCGCTACGAAATCGAAAGTCACCAATCTGTAGTCGTCTCCAACTACATCATGGCCCTTGTCATTCGTACGCGTCGAGCCGTACCCACGCGAGCTAATTCCGACACGACCGCCCGCCTGAAGAATGGCCTTCAGATTCCGTCCACGCTCTGTGTCCAGAACCTCCGCCTCCCCAATAACCAGACCATCTTTGATCTGCAGATTGGTAAGCAGGTGAGAAACACGCGCCAACTGCGTACGACCATCACTGGGATGATCTAGCTCGCCGTAGAGTTGACGGCCCTCCATCGCCTTATTCAGACGACGAATCTCGCGCTCCCACAGCTGCCCTGTGTAAACACGCTTGTTCTCTGTCGGAATATCGCAGCGGGCGAACTCACCACGAAGACGAACTTTCCCCTCACCCGCTTCCCCTTCAACAAGTTGAAGAGAAACCGAACGCGAGTCCACAAGAAGGCGGTTAGGCGCCTTTGCGGGAGCCGGCGTGGAAGCCGGTGTTCGGTGCGGGTGAGTGTGGATTTCCATCTTTGCTTTTAGAGAGCGCAAACTCTCAATAAGATCGCCAGCGAAAGTTACTTCGGAATTTCGTATACTGCAACACCGACTTGTTCTTGTTCTTAACTTTTCTGTCGATAATCCGAAACGGGCTCTTTTCGAAGCCAATTACTTCTCGTCGACCACTCGGATAAGCGGTGCGCCGAACTCTCGGCGCCTCGCTCAAATCCTCTTCACCACTCAGTACATTCTCCCGCCGCGAGCAATCGCTCCGCCCGCTCCGGACGAGGTGCCGGTCGATCCGCCCTTGCCCTTCTTGATGAGAGCTGTTCGGGGAAGAGCCTCGGGCAGCTTCTTCGCGTCCTTCGGCGGCTTCGTCACGAAAGGGCCGGGCTTCCCTTTGCCGAAAGGGAGGTACGTTGCCTCTTCCGCGTCGCCCTCCGTATCTTCCTCTTGCGAGAAACCGGAGCCGGAATAGATGCCACCAGTCGGACGACCACGACTCTCTTCCTTGTCGCCCTTGGTGTCCTTCTTGTCGTCATCGTCGTCGTCATCGTCGTCGTCGTCGTCGTCATCGTCGTCCTTGTCAGCTTCCTCCAACTCGGAATCTGCCTCCACGACGTCCGAATAGAGATCAAGCCCGTTGACCAACGCGTCCATCTCGCTGCGGAACTCTGCTTCGAGCGCTTCGCCGTCGATCTCCTCGTCGCCCTCTTCAAGAGCGCTGGCGATGTTGGAAGCCTCCTCCGACAGACGCCCAAGCGCCTCCGAAGCATTTCCCAAGTCCTCGTCCTCATAGGACTCGGCAAAGTTGGCAAAGCCTCGGCAGAGCATCTCCGCGATGATGCTGACATTGGCAAAGGCCTTAACAGCCTCATCATGCCGCGACGCATCGATCGACTCCATGATGGAGTTCACATCTTCGATGAGCGAGGATGCACGACCCAGCGGAGTAGAACGAGACTCGTGCTGCGCATGCTGCGACTTGAGACGGGTCTTTCGAGAGGCCTTCGTCCCCCGAAACTTGCTCACAGCCTCCATCACCGCATCAGCACCCTGAAGCTCGGACTCTTCGTCAGACGACTTCTTCTTGGCGAAGGGGTTTTCCTTCTCGTCATCGTCGTCCTTGTCGTCGTCCTTGTCGTCATCGTCGTCATCATCGTCGTCGTCATCGTCATCGTCGGCTTCCGTCTTGGAGCCGCCACGACCACGAAGTTTGTCCGGCATGCCACGAATGGCTTCGGACTGCCCTCCTGGTGTCGTCGGAAGCTTCGCCTTCGGCTGAGCCTTGCCCTGATGCTGAGGAGCTTCGTCCGTGGGATCTTCCCCATCCTCGTCCGGATGATCGCTCATCGCACCAACGTTACGGCTCCCCTTCCCCTTCGGCTCACCCGAGGGCGCGTCGTGCTGTGGGGGTGAAGGCTGGCCTTCCTCATCGAGGAGACCAAGCGCTTTGAAATCCTCTTCGAGGCTGGTGACGATTACCGGGTGGCGAAGCATTTTCAACCTTCCTTGGTGCCCGTGTTCTCAACGAGGCTCCGAGACATCTTTCCGACGAAAAGTCCGGCTACCTCATAACGAGGAAGTTCGTTGGCCAAAACGTCGTAGATTTTTCCGAAATCGTCAACACCATTCAAAAGGCTATTCGCCTCCGAAAGTGCTTTTTTGATCCCTCGAAGGTCTGCAACGTAATCCTCCGAAAAGGACTCAAACATCTTTAGCGTCGCGTCTTTTTGCTCTGTTTTGAGAGCCGGAACCGCACCCTGAAACAGGGAAATGGCCTTCTCCGTCTCTGACAAAATAGAATCGACGCGCTCACCCAGATACTTCAAGTCTGAAGTAACCAACTCGCGATATCCGACCAACTCCGAGGAAGGAATACTCCCATCATAGAGACGTCGGAACTTCTCTCCCCGAGCAGGATGCGACTCCTTCAGCGTTTGAAGTTCGTCTTTCACGGTCGACTGAATCTGACCAAGACGCTCGGCGTAAACCTTCTTCCAGCCCCGCTCACCCTTAACGAGGTTCGAAAATGCCTCGCTTATTTTCGCAGGGACCGGTGCAGGCACACGCTCTTTCACGAGCGGTAGAATGTTCTTCAGGTGATTATCGGCATTCGACTTCGACCCTGAAAGGAACGCGTCGACATACGCCTGCGCCTCTTTCATCACGAACTTGTCGAGCGTCTTAGGCGAATAGGCCGGCACCGAAATCGCTTCAGCAGAGATCGGAGCGATTTCGCCCTGGTCCGTCTTCTCGAACTTGACCCGGAACACCTGCTCATTCTCAGAAAGAACGATCGCGTATCCGGAGAAAGTTCCAAGCACCTGAACAGGGTCATTCGATCCGAAAAGTCGATCTCTCGACTTTTCAATCGACGCCTCTACCTGGACTCTCAGATGTTCGTAGCTCCCCGAAGTGAGCTTCCGAATTTCTTCGGTCGGAACAAAACTCGAAATGAGAGCCATTTCTCAGAACCTACTTGTCTATTTCCAAACTGTCAACGCTATAGACTTCATCTTCGTCGACCAGAAACCGCCTGATTCAACTCTCGAAGCATCGCTCCGAGTTCATGAAGTCTACCGGCTTGGAGCCGATCTCCTTTTAGAAGTTGATCGAGTTTCTCCTGAGCCCTCTTTTCGGACTCGCGATTTTGGCCCTCAAACAGCTGTTGCTCCCTGCCATAGAGTCGTCGCGGAGGAGTTGAGGGCTTCACAATAATCAGGGGTCCGCGAATCCGACTCTCTTGCGGTTTTGCAGTAGCCGCAGGAGCAGGCGCTGCCCCAGGTTGCGCCGGTTGACCTTCCTGACCCGGAGGTGCAGGCGGAAGAGACGCAGCCTGCATAGACTGAGCATCAATCTGTCCTGCGGTCTGTCCGGCAATACCAGCCTCCGCTACAGCCTTCCCAATAATGCTCTGCGCATTAGCCTGCGTGTACGCATCGCGCTCGGCGTCCTCATCGCGCTCTTTAAAGATGGTCTGAATCTCTTCATCGTTCATCCCGAAGACATTCGACATGATCCAATGCAGCGATACGAACTCCCGCATACGCGAAGCCAAGTCCGCTCGCGCATTCTTAACCTCCAACTGCGCCAGCTCAAAAATGGCGGAGGGAACAGTGAGGTGAACGTTGTACTCGACGGCCTGGGGGTCGATGTTGAGCGCCGCCAAATGGACGCGCGCGATTTTCGACATGCCGTTTCGAAGTTCGCGCTGGATGCGAAGAACAGTTCGAGCAAAACGAACGTCCTCACTCGATAGAATAGCGCGACTCGTACTCTCCGATTGAGCGAGATAGGCCTTCGGAATCTTGATAGCTGCGAACAGTTTGTCTCGGAAGTACTCGATGTCCTCCATGTGCTGCCAAGACGGAGCCCCGAGAACCTCAATTCGAGTCCCTTCTGCACCCTGCCGAACCGGAATGAAGAAGTCCTCGTCTTGCGACATCGGATCGAACTTCAAGTCCAGCTTGCCAGTGGTGGGGTTGACCCACTTCTTCTTCCGGTGTTGCTGACGAACTCTGTTGAGATAGGCCATCGCCTCGTTAGGAGGCAGGTCACCGATATCTACATAGAAGGCGTATCTCTCAGGTGCTCGCTGCAAGCGATAGATGAGAGCGGCGTCTTCAAGCAGCATAAGCCGCTTCCAAATCCACCGCGCAGGCTCCAGAACGGAGTACCCGTAGACAGACCGTCGATGCTTCCCTCGAAGACGAAAGTGCACCACTTCCCAGTCTTCGAGCGCTGAAATGCGGTCTCGGCCTCCTAGCCCTCCAGCTTGATCTGCACCACCCTGCCGCATTGCAGCGCGTGTAGACATGATTTGCTGAAACTCAGCCGGGCTGTAACCAAAGCGACCCTTGAAGTCTTGGACGAACCCATAGAGTTCCCCTCGCGGCCCTTCAATCCGCCGTACTGTTGGAGGAGCCAGGAAGTTGAGACCTCGTACACCTTCGTCGGTGACCAAGATCTCCTCGAAGTCGTTACCGTACTTGACTACGGTACGCGCGATTTCCCAGATCTCTTCATCCAACCGCAACTGGCGATGAAAGAGGTCATTGAGGATCTGCTCGGTGGTCTCATCTTTAGACGTAACCCAAACAGAACGATGTTTCTGCGTCTCGGGCTGCGAAGCGTCATCCGCAAAGATATCAATCGCTGTGGCGACCTCAGGATAGTCATCCATCTCCTCGTAGTCGATGTATCGACTAAGAAGATCATGTTCGAGTTTTAGGAAGTCCGAAAGGACATCATACCCGTAGGCCTGCAACAGATCGTAACCGGACGTCGGATAGCCAGAGGCGGTTGAGCCTTTGGCGATCTCCAGACCGACCTGTTCCTTGTCGCGCCTGAAATAACCACGAATTCGTCCAGCTACGTCCCCAAAAAATCCCACGGTGCCTGCCTATCAGATTAGCCCCGAAGTTTCAGCTGCTCGATGAGAGCTTTGACGAAAACCTCGGGGGCCGCTGCCAGTTCGCTAGCCACCATGCCCGCTACCATTTGCGGCATGTCAGGCAAGTCCACATAATCCGCGGGACGTAGAGCCATAGCCTCCAGTTCATTTGCGATCTCGCGCGCCACAATGAACCCGATATCCCGGATGATGGGGTCCAGGTCTAGCTGCTCGATCGCCTGCGACGCAAGCTCTTTAGTCACCCCAGAGGGGAGATTTAGTACGCGAGCGGTAGCGCTGAGCCCCTCTTCCTTAGGAGCTGGAAACACCCCACGCAGTCGTTCCAGCGGCGTGCTCATCCAATGCCGCCACTCATAAGTTCGCGAACGGCTCTTTGCGTCTCAGGTCCAATCGCCAGCTTCAACACCGCCTGCTTTGCCGCGCCTCGCCAAGTCGCGCCAATGTGCTTGCGACCCGTAGTGGGCTCCATCTGGCCAGCTCGGTACACCGTGATACGAAACGTTGTGAAGGCGCGCATCTCTTCTGCTGATAGCGCGTCCATTTCCGGACTATCGACTGCCGATCTTAACAGATTATGCAGCTGCCCGTACACCGGATCGCTCATCAGCGCTTCGGATTGTCCAGGAATAGACACAGGTACTAGAGCCCGAAGGTCTTCCACTAGATCACGAAGATGCGCCATGGCAGAGTCTCCCTAATTTGGTACCGCACGGTACCCTTATGGACGCCAGGGTCCATTCCAATCATCGCTTGTACCAGACCCGAGCAAAAAGGCAGGCAGCAAACTAGAGTTCCCGGCAGCTTCCAGATTCCCAGCCATTCCTGCCTGCCGCTGTTCTTCCATCCAGGCGTCGCCAGAGTACGGCATGCTTTTCAGGATAGGAAGCGGCTCCGACAGCTTTTGCTGGGACAAAGAGTGCAGAATGGCCGCCATAGCGTCGGATACGTCTTTCGATCCGTTCGAAGGGTGGTCAATTTTCCTCTTGTTACCGGACAAGTCCTCCTGCAAAAACGTCAGCTCATCAATCAACGGTTGGTAGTGGTACATCCGAACACGATCTTCGTACAACGCCATCTTCAACGTGTCGTAAGGCGCTGCTGTCGTGTCTACGGAAAGCAAACCCGACTGGTACCCACGCGAGGAAAACGTTTGAATCGAGTCAGCCGATTGAAACTGGTCCAGTGTCACACTGGTGATCATGTAGCCGTGA
>Ga0315297_10002794_pt1 | contig 11096 bp, 5 predicted proteins | sample YL17G15_0_MG_FD_203628 | JGI IMG/M metagenome (GOLD analysis project Ga0315297, IMG submission 203628) | Sediment microbial communities from Yellowstone Lake, YNP, Wyoming, USA - YL17G15_0 | ecosystem: Environmental > Aquatic > Freshwater > Lake > Sediment | place: USA: Wyoming | collected...
ACTCAATGTCCTGAAGGATCAATCGCTCGGCAAAATACCTCCGGGTCAGGCGTTCTCAAGCGCCATCGGCCACGCGCATATTCAATCGGCCCCCTTCGTATTCGGCGGTGTCCCCGAATTCGTCAGGCAGAAGCGGGATAGCGCCATCGCTTCACTCGGCGGCTTCGACGAAAACGGCATAATGCAGTACAGGCCCGGCGGGACAGACTATTCCACAACTCACTTCGCAAAACACGCCAACGGTCTGGCCGGCGGGTCCGTCGTCAATATCCTCGATGGCGCCGCCATCTCCGCCGACAAAGAGCTGATCGCCAAAGCGCTCGACCTGCTCGACAAACAGACCGCCCTCTACGCCGATTCCGTTCCTCGCGGCGCCCAGACCTGGGAAGTGCCCCTCCATACGCCCGACATACTCGCCTCGGCCTATATGGTCAAGGCCTATACCCTCGGCTACATCATTTCCGGCAAGCCGGAATATCTCGAGCAGGCGCGCTACTGGGCCTGGACGGGCGTCCCCTTCATATATCTCTATCCGCCAACCGCCGGGCGAGTCGGCAACTACGCTACGATTGCCGTATTTGGCGCGACCAATTGGCAGGCGCCGGCATGGTTTGGCCGCCCGGTCCAGTGGTGCGGCCTGGTCTATTGCTCCGCCCTGCACCTGCTCGGCGAGTGCGACCCGCAAGGCCCCTGGGAGAAAATCGCAAAAGGAATCACGTCCGCCGGCCTTCAAATGACCTGGCCGCTCACCGACAAAGAGCGACAGGGTCTCCTGCCCGACTTCTTTCACCTGCCAGAGCAGATAAGTGACGGTCCGGCCATAAACCCCGGAACCGTCCAGGCGCACCTGCCCGAGCTTTACGCTATGGGCAAAATATATGACCTAAAAAAGCTGCCGGCCCACGGCTGGTTCGTTCACGCCCCCTGCAGAATACGGCAGGTCAAAGAAGAAGAGGATACGATTCTGCTCGCAGTGGACGGCTGGGCGCGAAAGCAATATCACGTCCTGATCTCCGGCATCGAAAAAGAGCCAAAGCAAGTCCTCGCCCGCGACTTCACGCAGACATCCTCGGAGCCGCCGCCCCTGAAACCTGCCGACGCCAAATTCCACCCCGACATAAAGTCCCTGATAATCACCCTGGCCACCCCGGCAGAGATCCAAATCCGCCCCTGACGTGATTGATTGTCGAGGTCATGATGGGTCCGAGCGGGACGGGATTGCAGATAGGTTGGCGCGCTATTGTTTCTTGACGATGCAGTAGAGATTTTTGTCCGAGCGGATGAAGATGCTGTTGTGCGAGACAGCCGGGCTGGCGCAGCATTTCTCATTCAGCTCGTTGATGGCGACAACCTTGTATTCCGAAGCGGCGTCAATGACCGTGGTCGCGCCCTGTTCCGAGAGAAAATATATCCTCCCGTCCGCCCAGACCGGAGAAGCAGAGTGCTTGCCCTTTAGACGTTCTGTCCACAGGACTTCACCCGTAGCGGCCTTGATGCACTCGGCCAGGCCGGTCTCCGTTACCAGAAAAAGGTGGGGCTTGGCGTAAAGCATTGAGGGTATCTTGGGGACATCGCTCTTTGATTCCCAGGCGATGTTCGTTGAGGTGACGTCGCCCTTGCCGCCGGTTCGGACGGCCCGGATGGCGGAGTCGCCGAAGCCGGACGTGGCGAAGATCAAGCCGTCGCCGCCTACGAGGGAAGGCACAACGCCCTCGCCCGAGTTCGAGACGGTCCATATCAGTTCGCCGGTATTCAAATCGAAGCCCTGGACGACGTTGCCGGCTCCGCTTATGAGCAGGTCGGCGGCGTTTTCGGTGATGACTAAGGGAGTGACGTGGCCGATACAAGAAGCCCCGCGCCTGCCCTTCCAGCGAGGCTTTCCAGTGTTCGTATCCAGAGCGAGTATGAGGGCTTGGTCCCAGGGCTTCTGCCAGCCGAGATACTTGTCCGGGCCGGAGCTGCTGCCGTCGAATGCGATTATGAGCGTGTCTTTATACAGTACCGGTGAGACCGCCAGGCCGTGCTCGCTGTAGAACTCAAAGTCGCTGTTGGTCCACACCACCGAGCCGTCGAATGAGACGGCGAGTATGGTCCCGTCGCAGGCAAGGACATAGACTTTTTGCCCGTCTGTTGCCGGGGTCGAGGATGCGTATGAGTTGAAAGGCTGCTTATGGCCGGGCTTCTGGCGAAAAATCTCCTTGTCCCAGAGCACCGCGCCGGTCAGGCGATTGATACGCAAAAGTCGCAGTGATGCGCCCCCATCCGCGGCGGTCGTTACAAAGACGTCATCGTCCAAGACGATTGGCGACGACCACCCCTCGCCCGGAATCGCGGTCCGCCATAGTATGTTCGATGAGGGACTCCACGTTGTTGGGATATCCTTTTCGCTTGATATGCCCTGACGTGTCGGTCCGCGAAAGCAGGGCCAGTTCTCAGCAGATGCGGAAGTTCCTGTCAGAGCCGCCAGACAAATCAGGAAGAGAAATCGGGACAACGTCCTTGTATGTGTCATTCGCATCGGCAGTACCCCTTCAACAGACTTCGCAAACGGAACACCGGACAACAATCAGCCGGCATTCCCAAATACGGTTTCAGTTAGAATACCAGATTTGTGCGGAGCGGGCAATTGCGTGCGCCTCTGCGGGGAAACTGGTCAAAACGACCTCGATCAGTACGAGAAAAGCGTGTTTTTGAACATCTTTGAGGCTCCTTTCTGGCATTCCAGCTGCTTGCATTGTCATGGAGTTCGTGCAGAGCGAGTCTGGCATGGTTTTCTCGAGCCTTGGGTGATCGGCCTAACCTCACAACAGGCCTGTTTTTTTCCAAGCCTATATCACACTATAGACGCACCGCTGGGGGCAGCGTTATCAAGAAAAACAGAACTTATACTGTTACTGTCTGTGGTCGGGAGGACCGTGCCTGGCGTAGGCTTCGTGCGTGTCGGTTCTCTTTCGGGCGAAGCCGGCAGCCACGGCGGGAGGGTGTCAATCATCAGAGGACCGTTCTTGCCGCCGGTACGGTCGGGGATGAAGCTCAACTGCGTCCGCTCCTCTGGCGCTCCTTCAAAGGCTGCTGTGGCAAAGTAGCGGAGGCCAAAGCCGATCGCGACACCGGGCTCGGCCCGTAGCCTCCGGAGTGGAAACCGGTTCCACGCCTGGATGACCTTTTGCACCGCTGCTTCCTTGCCCGGCCAGTTGCCACGAAGCTGGCGAACCAGCTCCGCATCCTTCTCCTCACCCAGTACGCCGTGCGCGGTCAGACTCGTCCCGTTCAGCTCCGCGAGCAGGCCGGGAGAGAGCATGAGCGCCACCCCCTCGGTATCCTCAATACTGCAAGCGTAGAAGAAGGAGCGAGAGGCTAACTCCACGCCCTCGCGCGGATAGTACAAATTCGCCGCTCGAGCAATCCGGTTCGGCCAATCCGCAACCGCGACGAACGTGCTCACGCGATTCAAGACGTCGGGCGGGGCGGTCACCGTCAGTTCCATGTTGTCAGGGGCAGGTCTGGCCTCCATTCCGAATCTGCCAAGAAGGATTTGCCGGAGGTCATCCGCCATTTCGCTGGCCAGCATGTGACGCAAAATGAACGTTCTCGAAACACTCGTCTCTGGCGATGTGGCGGAGGCGCTCTCTGCGGCTTGTTCTTCGCCCGGATGGGGGCGGGGCGGATTCCGATCTTCATCTGGGTTGAGTCTGGCGCGTAGTCGGTCCACCTGATCGGCCCACAGCGTCTGTCGCGTCTTGGCAATGGCCAGTTCTTCCTTGGCGAACTCCACCTCGTACTGGGCCTTCGGGGAATCAGGCCCTTTTTTCAGCCAGTCTTTGGCATTGAGGAGTAACGATTCCACGTCCGCAATTTCCTTACGTGCAGCCGCCTCAGCACGCACAGCCTCGGACAGTTGGCTGGCCAAAGGCACCGCGACCGTCGCCGCGGATGGTTCGCCAGGCTGCTTGAGCATCTCCTCGAGTCTGGCTACTTCCTCACTCAAACTCACCGCCTCGAATCTGGCATCGGCGATATCCTTTTTTATACGCTCTGTCTCCTTGTCGGCCACGCCGGTCCTTCCTACGGACCCAGGTGCGGTCTCCGCCTTCGCAAAGCGGGACAACTGCACCTCATATCTGGCAACTTCCCTCTTGCTGTCCAACTCCTGATCCCGAGCCAAGGCAAGTTCCCACGCCAAGGCGTCCTTGCCGCTGGTAAGGTCGGTTGAAGATTGCACCAGTTTGTAGCGAATACCCACGCCGCGTCTGGCCTCAAATTGATCGAGTTCTTCTTTGAGGGTGTCGGGAGTCTCGAAGTCGATGTCGTCGATAATCCATTTGTTCTGTTGCTTTGTCAGGTGGAAGAGGAGCTGTCCTTCGCGGTTGCGGTCGTCCTTTACGGTTGTACTCGTGACAAGGGCTTCTTTATCGTCGGCAAGGACGGGTTTGATCTCTACAGGTTGTTCAGCGAGGACCGTGCGCAGGTCTTTAAGCTTGGCGACGGCCACTTGGGTATTTAGCAGCTCAAATGAGTGTGGGGCCTGACCTTTGACCATTGCGATGAGCTCTTCGACCACCCTGGCAGGCTCGGGCCTTCGGCGGCTGCTTTTGCTCGCCTCGGACCTTTTTTGGAATCGGGCAAGCTCTTCTTCGAGAGTGTCTGGCGTTTCAAAGTCGATGTCGTCGATGAGCCATTTGTCCTGTTGCTTTGTCAGGTGGAAGAGGAGTTGCCCGTCGCGGTTGCGGTCGTCCTTGATGGTTGTAGTTGTGACAAGGGCTTCTTTATCGTCGGCAAGGACGGATTCAATCTCTACGGGTTGTTCAGCGAGGACCGTGCGCAGGTCTTTAAGTTGCTCGGCGACGGCCACTTGGGTATTTAGCAGCTCAAATGAGTGTGGGGCCTGACCTTTGACCATTGCGATGAGCTCTTCGACCACTCTAACAGGCTCGGGCCTGGAGGAAGGGAATGCTTGTGCGTCAAGAGTGTCAACGCGTATGGATGTGACGACTTGCGGCGCTACGGTGAAGCTTATCTCTTCTTTTGTTCCTTTGTTCAGCGGCAAATCATCGGCGGGTGTTGTCTGGCCCGCACGGATTATGTGCGGGGTCAACTGGATGATGATAGTCTGGTTCGGTTTTTCGGCGTCTTGCAGGCCTCCGATGAAGATGGTGGCGCCGTCGCCGGTCGTGACTACGGCGCTGCACTCAGTGGTTTTTACAAGGGGTATTTGAATTTCCTGACCCCTGGCGACCTTGTGAGTTGTGAAGGTGGGGTCTGTCTGCGTAAAGATAAAGTCTGTGCGGACGTTGGTGTTGTCAACGAATTCAGCCTTGACCCTGATCTTGTAACCGCCGTGTACGGTTTTCATGATTGGCTTGTGGCCTTTGCCGGGCTGCTCGGTGTACCCGGCAGTGTAGGGCATGTCGTTGCCGACGAACATGACGGCTTCTTCACCTTCGAGCGTTATTACCCTGGGAGCTGTGAGGACTTTTGCGTCTTTGCTCTCCTTACTTAATGTTTCCAGCTCGTCGGCAAAGGCCTTGTCGCAGCGGACGAAGACGTTGCCGTTGTCGGCATCCTTAATGAGCTTGGAATCCTTGGCCACCTGGAAGATCTTGAACTCGAAGAGCGTCTGTACTCGGGTTTCGTTTGCGTCGGTAACGAGCACCGGCGGTGCCGGCGGGATGTTGTTGGCGTCCGGTGCGCGGGAGGCGGCGATGTTGTCGTCGGTGCCGCTTGAACGTCTGCGAGAAATCGCGAGTGTTGTCGGTATTGCCAATGCCAGTATCAAGATGGCGGCAATCAGAGCAGCGGCCCAGTTGAAGCGTGGTTTCGGAGCCGAACCCTTGCCTATCAGGCGGCATATCCGCGTAAAGAGGTTGCCTCCATTTGCCGCGAGCGCGAATTCAGGCTGGCTTGACCGAATTCTCTCCATCTCGGCGAGCGCCCTCGCATACCGCATTTTGTCTCCGCAGACGTTGACGGCCAGGTCATCGCAGCAGTTCTCGCGTTCGAGCCGAATCTTGTTCGAGATCCACCATACTGCCGGGTGATAGAATCCGAGTATTTCGACGACGGTCTGGAGCATGTTGATAAGGTAATCGCCCCTGCGAATGTGGGCCAGCTCGTGAGCAAGAAGCGCTTCGATCTGCTCGCTGGTCAGGCCGCTCAGCGCGGTGGCGGGCAACAGTATCACAGGGCGCAGCCACCCGACGACGGTAGGTATTTGCACCAGGGCTGATTCGAGAAGCCGCACCGGCCGCGTGATTCCTAGTTTCTCGACGAGGGCGCCCAGCTTGGCCAGCAGCGATGCGTCGGCCTGTTTTGTGAGCCTTCGTCTGAGCCGCTGCAGGTGTGTCCAGCCGCCAAAGTGCCAGAGCGACAGCGTGAAAACACCCAGGACCCAGCCAGCGACAATATAGGGCAGCGTCGGTTCCAGCAAGTTGACGACACGCTGCTTCAATCCGATTGCAGGGAACGGTTCGACCGCTTCGAGGTTCACCGGCACAATTTTCATCGCCTCAGCCATCGGCGGCAGCAAGGACGCAGATTCAGCTTCAAGCAATGCGTACGACGGCGGCGCCGGGACAAGCCGGATAGTCACCACAGGCAGTATGACAACCACCGCCAACGCCGAACACGCCACGACGTAGCGCAGGTTCGCGCTGGATTTCCGAAGCAGACGCAGCACGGTTGCGAGAAGCAGTGCGACGACGCCAGCCTCCCAGAGCAGGTGCAGCAGTGTCCAGCCGAGCTTATAAACGACTTGGTGCGAAAGGATGTCTGTTAGTGCGTTCATGATTGTACTCCTTCAAATTCGTTGAGCATCTTCCTGATTTTTCCAAGTTCTTTGGCGGAGACCTTTTTGGCGGAAAGCGCCCTCATCACGAGCTTCTCCGCGGAGCCTGCGAAGGCCCGATCGAGCAGGTCGCCGACCAACTGTTTTTGCGTTTTCTCCTCGGAGATTGCGGGCTTGTAGATGTGCTTAAATTGGGATTCATCCCGCAGAAGCAGGCCCTTCTCGGTCATAATCTGCATAAGCTTCAGAGTGGTGGTGTATCCTGTGGCGCCATCTTGATTCATGGCCTCGTTGACTTCTCGCACGGTGGATGGGCCTTTGTCCCATAGTATCCCCAGGATGGTCAGTTCTCTGTCTGTCGGTATCGGACTTGTGTGTCTTGCCATGTCGGCTCCTTTCTTAATGTCTTTCTAAAGGCTTCTGCAAAATTGCAGGTTAGGCCTGCTTGGAAAAGAAAAAATCGTTAGTTGATTTTTTCTTTTCGCCGGGAACGTATTGTGTCGTAATCGCTTAGGTAATTATTGAAGAAAATCATAAAAGAGATTTTCTTCAACAATATAGGTCTAACCTGCAATTTTGCAGAACTCATAATGTCTTTCTATCCAATTAGACAAGACTGTACGAATTACTTCGTACAATTTCAACGAAAAACTTCGTACTTTCTTAAAAATTTTTTCCAATAGCCCTTTTTCCACGCAAAAAGGCCATTAAGCCGCGAAAACACGAGGTGGAATTTCGCAGTTTTTATCTCGTGTCTCGTATTGCCTGCCACGCATTTTGTATGGATTTGCGCTTGAGCGGGCTGTCGGGGACGACGATGTTGGATTGGCGCGCGGGGCGTCAATTACCTTTGGCGGCCAGGTCTCCCCATTGCGCTTCGCCCCGGTCGGGATGACAGAGTGCTTTGCAAAAAGGGCCGGCCTTTGAACGGCCGGCCCGTGGTAAGTGCCTGGTTAGCGGCGGGAACGATCGGATTCCAATCATCTGCGCTCGGCAGGTTCGTCAAGAGGCCGTAGTCGCGGCTGTTGCCGTTCGAGCAGTTGTTCGAGGAGCCGCCGGATTTCGGTCATTTGGCCTCGCAGGTCGTTTAGCTCGCCGCGTAGCTGGTCAACCTGACCTTCGAGGTCTCGCGGCTCGCGTCCGATTTCTCGCGGCCTGTCGCGTCCGGGCGCGCTTAGTTCACGATCGATCTCTTCGGCTTCTTTTCTGATTTGGCGCAGATCGACTTTGAGCCGCTCGGCCTCGTCGGGACGTTCCTTTATGATGTCCTTGATCTTGCGTTCGAGCTGGCTTGCCTTCTCGTCGAGCTCGCGGCGGTGCTGCATAAGCTCACGCTTCTGCGGCTCGGCGTCGCGCGGCTCACGCCCTTCGAAGGGCGTCCTATCTCCCGGCCTGCCGATCTCAACGTCAATCTTCCGTATCTCCTCGGTAATCCCCTGCAATTTAAGGCGGAGCTTTTCCCTGGCGGGGTTGTCCTCGCCAAGCTCTCTGATTTCTCGCTCGATCTGTTCGGCCCGTCCGCGGAGTTCCTCGCGGCGCTGGATGAGCTCGCCGCCTTCGCGGGGCGCCCCCTCGCGTTTACCGCGGCGGTCAAGCTCTTTTTGGATTGCCCCGAGCTTTTCTTTGAGCTCTTTGAGCTTGGAGTTTATCTCCTGCCTCTTGGGATTGTCCTCTGCGAGCTCCTTGTACTCGCTGCTGAGCTGTCTGATAGCCTGCAATATCTCCTCGCGCTGCTCGATAATCATTCGGGCTTCCGGGCCGGGTTCACGCTGGCCGCGCAGGTCAAGGTCAATCTTTCGTATCTGTTGCGCAACCTCTTTTAGTTCGGCCTGGAGCTGCTTTCTTTCCGGGCGGTCTTCTCCGAGCTCTCCTATTTTTCGCTCAAGCTCAGCCGCCCGCTCCTCCAGCTCACGGCGGTGCTGCATAAGCTCTCGCGTGCGGGGGTCGGCGTCGCGAAGCATTCTTTCTCCCTCCGGGAGCCGTTTTTCCGGCGCGATGCCGCGGAACTCGGCCTGGATTCGCTCCATTTGCGCTCGGATTTCTCTTAGCTCGGCCTGAAGGTCCCGGGCCTCGTTATCCTGGTCGTCGCGCAGACCCTTGAGCGCGCGTTCTATCTCTTTGGCGCGCTGCTCGAGCTGCCGTGCATGGACCTTTCGCTCGCGGAGCTCGGCGGAGTCCCCGCGTCCCGGCTCCTCACTGTCGCGCTCTGTCTCTCTGCCCTCCTCGCCCTCGCGGGCTACAGGTCGTTCGCGGTCCCGCTCTGCTTCTCCGCGTTCTTCGCGATCGCGGGCCTCTGGATTCGGGCGTTTTCTTTCCTCGCCTTCGGCATCGGCAGGTCGCGCCTGGGCAAAGGCCATACCGACGGCCAGGCAGACGCCGATGATGCAGACCAGCAGGGTCCAACGAGGCCCGATGCGCGGGTTGCTGCACGTGTCCTTTACGATTCGGTGGATTCTCATTTTCAGATCTCCTTTCGGTCCCCTCAGCCCCGGTAGCAGGGCGGGCTGGCTCACCGGCCAGAAGCCGAGTAAAGACTCCGCATACTCGGGCCCCGATTGGCCCGCAGCGAGAACCCAGTCATCGCAGGCCTGCTCGCTCAGCTCGGCGAGTCGCTGTTTTGCCCACCACAGCAGGGGGTGCCAAGGGAACAAAGAAACAATAAAGTTAGCCACAAGGCCGGTAAAGTGGTCGAGACGTTTGAAATGCGCCAGCTCGTGACAGAACAGGCTGACCCAGTCGGTGCTTCCGTTTTGTCTTCGAGCCTCGGCGGGTACGAGCAGGACAGGTCTTGCTGTCCAGCACCATATCACGGGGCTGCGGATGTCGGCGCTGCTGCGCAGGTCGATGCGGGTGTTTAACGCGAGCTTTTCTCCCGCAATCCGCACAGCCTGTAGTATCCGGGGCGAGCCAAGTGCCGTTGACCTTCGCAGCAGACGCAGGCCCAGCGCGAAGGTGACAACCAGTCGAAACAGCAGGGCGGTGCTCACGGCTATCCAGGCCCACGCGAGGAACGTGCGCCATGCAATACCCGAAGGCCGGACGGATATGGGGCCGGAGGCTGTGAATTCGTGGTCGCGCGGATAGTCGTCTGCCGCGGCGGCTGTGCGGTAACAGTTGTTGAAGATCTGTTGAGGAATTGTTATGTCGTCATCGGTCGGATATGTGTCGGCGGCAGGCGCAGCGACCGCTGTGGGACTGTCTGTGAGAAGGCCGAGGCCGTAGTGCCTGACCAGTTGGCTGAATGTGGGTGCCAAAAGGGCTGCTGCCACCGCTGTTAGTAGCGCCTGATGTGCCCTTGCCGGGTTTCGTCTCAGGATGTAGCCGGCCAGCAAGCCTGCCACGACAAATGCTGTGCTCTGCCATATAAAGCTGCGAAGCAGAATGTTATTGCAGAGGGCATCGGCGGTCATTTCTTTTGCTCCTTGCGCTGTTGGTCGATCATCAGCCTTAGCTGATGCAACTCTTTGTCATTCAGGTTCGTTTCGCGGATGAGGTGCTGGAACATCAGGACGGCGTCGCCGTCGAATACGTGCTTGATCAGCTTGCGGACCAAGCGTGCGCCTGCCTGCTCGCGGGTCTTGGCGGGCAGATAGATGTAGCTCTTGCCGTCGGGCCGGTGGGTGAGCCAGCCCGTCTTCTCGAGCTTCTGCAGCGCGGTCAGGATGGTGGTGTAGGCGAGCTTCTTTCTCCGTGCGATCTGGCTGCGAACCTCGTGAACGTTCGCCTGCCCAAGCTGCCAGACTATTTCGAGCGCCGCACGCTGCAGGTTGCCTAAATCATCGAAAGACTTCCCGGTCATCGGTCGATTCCAGATAGCCAAACAGTTAACAACTTTCTACGACAGTACAAAGTACTATGGCCCGTAGTAGTTGTCAATAAAAAAATTGAAAATCCTCAAAACATTTTATTGCCTTCGGTTATGGCTGCAAAAACTGCGTTCACGCACCCTGCGAGGTCTTGCCCGCATATTTCATGCGTTTTGCAGAAATGCGACCTAATTTCCTGCTGCTTGGGAGATTATGTACATAGCTGAGATTTACACACTGTAATTTGTAGGAAAACCGGCAAAATCATACCGAATATCATAATTTCTTTAATAACAAACACTTAACCCTCTATGTCCTCTGTGATTTATGGTGCATTTTGTAGCCTATTGGTCTCTATGTGCAAGATCATACGGCATCTTCACCCCGTTCCCCTGTACGTATTCGTACGGATTCTTCAAGAGGCAATACATATATTTTTCCGTCACCATGAAGGCCGGTATGAGCTGCTTCTTTAATAGTTGAAATAACCTGTTCAACGAGTTCCG
>Ga0315297_10002796_pt1 | contig 11095 bp, 9 predicted proteins | sample YL17G15_0_MG_FD_203628 | JGI IMG/M metagenome (GOLD analysis project Ga0315297, IMG submission 203628) | Sediment microbial communities from Yellowstone Lake, YNP, Wyoming, USA - YL17G15_0 | ecosystem: Environmental > Aquatic > Freshwater > Lake > Sediment | place: USA: Wyoming | collected...
CGGCGTGCGCCCGATCGGGCTCTGATCGATGTCGATGATGCGGTCGATCTCGCCGATGCCATCCACGCCCGCGCAGGGCGCCGGCTGCTCCGAGGAGAGATCCAGCTCGCGGGCCGTGTGCCGGTACAGCGTATCGTTGACGAGTGTCGACTTGCCCGAGCCGGATACGCCCGTCACGCAGGTCATCAGCCCGATCGGGAATGCGGCGTCGATGGCCTTCAGGTTATTGCCAGTCGCTCCGCGCACGCGCAAAGCGCGTTTCGGGTTGCGTTGCCTGCGGGTCCCGGGAATTTCGATTCGCAGGCGGCCGGACAGGTATTGCCCGGTCAGCGAGGTCGGACTCAATTCGATATCGGCAGGACTGCCCTGTGCGATCACGCGCCCGCCGTGCACGCCGGCGCCGAGGCCCAAGTCCACGACATGGTCGGCCTGGCGGATCGCGTCCTCGTCGTGCTCGACGACGATGACGGTGTTGCCGAGATCGCGCAGCCGGTGCAGCGTATCGAGCAGGCGCTGGTTGTCGCGCTGGTGCAGGCCGATCGACGGCTCGTCCAGGATGTACATGACGCCGACCAGGCCGGAGCCGATCTGGCTCGCGAGGCGAATGCGCTGGGATTCGCCGCCCGAAAGCGTCTCGGCGCTGCGATCGAGTGTCAGGTAGTCGAGCCCGACGTCCACCAGGAATCCGAGCCGGTCGGCAATTTCCTTGACCACTTTAGCGGCGATGTCCGCACGCCAGCCCTCGAGACGCAGCCCTGCGAAAAACTCGAGCGCCCGGCGCACCGGCAGGGCGGCGATCGCGGGCAGCGCAACGCCACCAACGAAAACATTGCGTGGTGCGCGTGCAAGTCTTGCGCCCTCGCAGTCGGGGCACTGGCGCGTCCCAAGGTAACGCGCGAGTTCTTCGCGCACGGCCATCGATTCAGTCTCGTGGTAACGGCGATCGAGATTCGGCAGGATGCCTTCGAACTTGTGCGTGCGCTTGATGGTTCGCCCGCGCGAATCGTAATAGCGGAATTCGACTTCCTCGCCCTCGCTGCCCTGCATCAGCACGTCCTGCACGCGCGTCGGCAGCCTGTTGTAGGGCGCTTCAGGGTCGAACTTGTAGTGATCGGCGAGCGCCTGGATCATCTGGTAGTAGTAGGCATTGCGCCGGTCCCAGCCGCGCACGGCGCCACTGGCCAGTGACAATTGCGGATGCGTGACGACCCGCTCGGGGTCGAAGAACTGTTTCACGCCGAGACCATCGCAAGCTGGGCAGGCGCCGGACGGGTTGTTGAACGAGAACAGGCGCGGCTCCAGCTCCGACAATGAATAACCGCAGACCTTGCAGGCGAATTTGTCCGAGAACACGAGTTCCTCGCGCTTCGGTTCCTCGAGGAAAGCGATGCGGGCGACGCCCTCGCCGAGCCGCAGCGCGGTCTCGAAGGATTCCGCCAGGCGTTGCTGCAGGTCCGCGCGCACCTTGAAGCGATCGACCACCGCATCGATTGAATGCTTGCGCTTGGGGTCGAGCCGGATTGTCTGGTCGAGCTCAATGAGCTTTCCGTCCACGCGCGCACGCACGAATCCCTTGCCGCGCAGCTCGTCGATGACCTGCTGATGCTCGCCCTTGCGACCGGTGATGACTGGCGCAAGCAATCCAAGCGGCGTGCCCTCGGGCAGCGCCAGCACCTGGTCCACCATCTCGCTGACGGTCTGCGCCGAAAGGTCCAGCCCGTGATCCGGGCAACGCGGGATGCCGGCGCGCGCGTACAGGAGACGCAGGTAGTCGTAAATCTCGGTGACCGTGCCGACGGTCGAGCGCGGATTGTGCGAGGTCGATTTCTGCTCGATCGAGATGGCCGGCGACAGCCCCTCGATCGAATCGACATCGGGCTTCTCCATCATGGACAGGAACTGGCGTGCGTAGGCGGACAGCGACTCGACGTAGCGGCGCTGGCCCTCGGCGTAGATCGTGTCGAAGGCGAGCGACGACTTGCCGGAGCCGGACAAGCCGGTAAACACGATCAGCCGGTCGCGCGGCAGGTCGAGGTCGATGCCGCGCAGATTGTGCGTGCGCGCGCCGCGGATCCGGATGGTGGTCGTCATGCTGCCCAATCGGCGCCGCACGGGTGGCGCGCGGCGAGCCTGATAGAATAACCGGCCCGTTCCATGCGCCGCAAAGGGATTTCCACTGGTGGTTGAGGCTGCTGCGGCGCTGTCGCCCCCCGAACGCCGCGCCGTTGCGACGCTTGCCGCCATCTACGCGGTCCGGATGCTCGGGCTCTTCCTGTTGCTGCCCGTCCTCGCCCTTTACGCAGGCTCGATGCCCGGGGGCACGCCACTGCTGGCCGGACTCGCGGTCGGGGCGTATGGCCTGACCCAGGCCCTGCTGCAGATCCCCTTCGGGGTCTGGTCCGACCGCCTGGGCCGGCGGCCCGTGATCGTCGCCGGGCTGCTGCTGCACATCGGCGGCTCGGCGCTTGGCTATTTCGCGGCGACCGCCTGGGCGCTCGTGATCGCGCGCACCGTGCAGGGCATGGGCGCAGTGTCAGGTCCGGTGATGGCGCTGCTCGCGGACCGCACGCGCCCGGCCTCGCGCACCCGCGCGATGGCCTTCATCGGCATGAGCATTGGCCTGTCTTTCGTTATCTCGCTGGTCGGCGGACCGCTGCTCGCCGGGAAAATCGGCGTCTCTGGTATCTTCGCGCTGATTGGCGGACTCGGAGTGGTGGCGCTCGCGCTGATCCTGTTCGCGGTCCCAAAGGATGCGGCACGCCCGGCCGGGCCGGGCCGCCGCTCCTGGCGCGAGGTGCTGATCCACCGCCTGCTGCCCTACTACGCCGGCATCTTCATTCTGCACCTGTCGCTGACCGCGACCTTCATCGCTGTTCCACACGCGCTGCGCGACGTGCACGGCATCGCCGCGCCGCAGCATTGGGAGTTCTACCTGGCGGTGTTTGCCGCTTCGCTGGCGCTGACCGTGCCGCTCTTGCTGTGGTCCGAGCGCAGCGCGAAGCCCGCAAGGACGGTCGTCGCCGGCGCCCTGCTGCTCGCGCTCGCCCAGGGCGCGCTAGCGCTGTGCTACCTGAACTTCCTTGCGATGGCAGTGGCGCTCGTGATCTTCTTCGGCGCCTTCAATTTCCTCGAGGCCCGCCTGCCGTCGAGCCTCGCCGGCGCGGCGGGCGAGGAAATGCGCGGCGCGGCCCTCGGCGTGTTCTCAACCTGCCAGTTTGCAGGGGCTTTCGCCGGCGGGATCCTGGGCGGCGGCCTCCTGGGAAGCGCGATGGGCATCCCCGGCGTGTTCCTGCTCGCGGGCCTGGCCGCGGCTGCCTGGCTGACGGTGGCAGGCCGGTCAGAATCCCGCTGAATCCGCCCTATTGACGGTGTGCCGCGGGCCGGCCGGCGACTACAATGGCCCATCGATAACAAGAGGCGGGGAGACGGCCATGGCACGCGGCGTCAACAAGGTGATCCTATTGGGCAATGTCGGGCAGGACCCGCAGAGCCGCGCGATGCCATCGGGCAAGGCGGTCGTGAATCTCCGCATCGCCACCAGCAAGCAGTGGCGCGACAAGCAGAGCGGCGAAAACAAGGAATCCACCGAGTGGCACACGGTGGTGATGTTCGACCGCCTGGCTGAGATCGCGGCTGAATACCTGCGCAAGGGTTCGCAGGTTTACATCGAGGGCGAGTTGCGGACACGCAAGTGGCAGGACAAGGAAGGGCACGATCGCTATTCGACTGAGATCGTCGCGAACGAAATGCAGATGCTGGGCGGGCGCAGTGCGGGAGCTGGCGGTGCGGGAGCCAGTCGCGACCGACCGGCGCCGGAGCCGGAGCGCAGCGAGGAAAGCAGTCCACGCGCAGAACCCGCGGGCGTCGCGGAAAACTTCGACGACGACATCCCGTTCTAGGGATCTTCAGCGCGGAGCAACATAGCCGCCGCGCAGTCCACGCGGCGACAGAACGATTTGCCACGGCGGCGAGCGCCGCGCGCGAAATGTGGCCATCGATGTCGACAGGTAGTAGTGCCACATGCGGCGGAAACGCTCGTTGTGGCGCTCGCCGAGCGCAGGCCAGGCGCGCTCCACATTATCCCGCCACGCCTGGAGCGTCCGGTCGTAGTCGGTGCCGAAGTTGTGCCAGTCCTCGATGATGAACAGGCCGTCGTCCGCGAGGCATGAACGGACGAGCTCAAAGAAGCGCCGGTAATTCGCGAACCCGACATGCTCGAACATACCAATCGAGAACACGCAATCGAACCTGCCGGAAACCTCGTGGTAATCCTGTAGGCGGATGTCGATCGGCAATCCGCGGCACAACTCACTGGCAAGCGTGACCTGCTGCTCTGACACCGTCACGCCGACGCCGACGGCGTGGTAACGCTCGGCCGCGAACTTCAGTGCCTCCCCCCAGCCGCAACCGATGTCGAGCACCGTCATGCCGGGACCCAGGCCCAGCTTGCGGCAGATCAGGTCGAGCTTGTGCTCCTGGGCTTCGTCGAGATTCCGCGCCTGCCGATCTCGAATGGCCGGCGCGTTGGCAGATTGAAGAGGCGGGCCTGCGCCGCGAACCGGTAGTCGTCCAGCGTCCGCACCCGGCGGTCGAGTTGCGCGTCCAGCAGGCGGCAAATCATCGAATCGAGTTCGACTGCGTCCCAGCAGCCGTCCATGTAGCTCTCGCCGAGGCCCAGTGAGCCGTGGGCCAATACGCGGTGGAGGAATGCCTCATCGTGCACACGGATGTCCCTGGCTCGATCGCCGTCGAGCCGGACATCGGCGCTGTCGAGGAGGCGCCGGATTCGGTCCCTTGCGCTCATGCTTTTCCGTGAAACCGTGCACTGCGGCAGCCGGCGCGCGGCGGGCCTGGCCCGATCTGTGACGGGCTTGGCGTCCCGCAGGGCGATATTAAGTCACCATGAGGCCGGTTCGCCCGTATCCGGGAGCAGTAGTGACCGAGCTGGATTCAGACCAGCAGCCAAGCAGCGGCCTGCGCAGGGCCCTGGCGCGGTGGCTTGACCACCCGGCGCCCTGGTTCCTGCTGCTTTGCGCGGGCTTTGCGGGTATGGAACTGCTGGCGCCGCGCTTCCCCGATCTTGCCGGCCCGGCGCGCTTTCTTGCCTGGATCATGGGTGTCCTGGCGGTGCTGCTGTTGGCACGGCGGGCATTCATCACAAGCAAGGCCGATACGGCGCAGCCTGGCCGCGCCACTTACGCGTCCGAGGCGCTCGGCGCCCGCCTGCTGAACTCACGCGACGCGACCAACAGCAAGGACCTCGAAGAGCAGCTGCGGCGCCTGGCATTCCATGACCCGTTGACGCTGCTCGCCAATCGGGCGCTGTTCCGCGACCGGGTCGAGCATGCGCTGGCCGTCAGCAAGCGCAGCGACCGTGGCGTGGCGATGCTCTTCATCGACCTCGACAACTTCAAGACGGTCAACGACAACTTCGGCCATAGCCAGGGCGATCGCGTGTTGAGCGCAACCGCCCAGCGCCTGATCCAGTGCACACGCAGCGGCGACACGGTCGCGCGACTCGGCGGTGACGAATTCGCCGTGCTGCTCGAGAACCTGACGAGCCAGGACCCGGTGGTCGAGATCGCGGGCCGCATCGTCACATCGTTGAAGGAACCATTCCCGTTCCTGGGCAGCGACCTGCGCGTTGCCGCGAGCATTGGCATTGCATTCGCGACGCCGGATGACGGGGTTGAGGAATTACTGCGCAATGCCGATGTCGCGATGTACTCGGCCAAGGCCCAGGGCAAGGGCCGCTATGCGATTTTCGTGGCTGAAATGCCGGATGTCGCGAACAAGCGCCTGCAGGTCGAGGCGGAACTCGCGCAGGCCCTGACCAAAGACGAATTTCTGCTCCATTACCAGCCCATCGTCGAACTACGCTCCGGATACCTGCTGGGTGTCGAGGCGTTGGTGCGCTGGCGGCACCCGAAGCGCGGCCTCGTTGCGCCGGGCGAATTCCTGGGCATCGCGGAGGATTCCGGCCAGATGATCGCCCTTGGGCGCTGGGTACTGCGTCAGGCCTGTGCGGAAGTGAAGGCCTGGCAGGCGCGATTGCCCGAAGGCCGGCAGGTCCGCCTCGCCGTCAATGTATCCGTGGGCCAGCTGCGGGATTCCGATCTCGTCGCCGACGTGACCCAGGCGCTGCTCGAGTCGCAGCTGGATCCAGGCTGCCTGGTCATTGAAGTGACCGAGGGCGTCCTGATGCACAACACCGAGAGCATGCTGGTCAAGATGAAGAAGCTGAACAAGCTGGGTGTGCGCATCGCGATCGACGACTTCGGCACCGGCTACTCATCGCTCGCGTACCTGCACCGGTTCCCGATCGACATCGTGAAGATCGACCGCTCCTTCATTGAACGCCTTGGCGGCGTCGAGGACGGCGCAGCGCTCACGCGCGCGATCATCACGCTGGGCGACACGCTGGGTCTCGAGGTCATCGCCGAGGGCGTTGAGCTTGAGCACCAGCAACGCGAGCTGATCGAGCTCGGTTGCGTCGCCGGTCAGGGCTACTTCTACGCGAAGCCGGGCTTGCTGCAGGATCTCGAGCATTCTGTGCACATGAAGCGGCGCCGCACGATGGCGGATACGCTGCCGCAGGGCGCCCGATTCACGGCCACGGGGCGTTTCCTGATCGGCAGCCTCAAGCGTTCGGAAGCCGAACCAATGGCAACCGGTACCTTCGGGCGCTCCAAGTCGAAATAAATTGAGTTAAAACAAAAGCTTGCACTAAAATCCAGGCGCCTCGGCGCGTCCGGCAGTGCTTCATCGGCAGCCTCAAAACCGTTACCCTAGGCCCCCTTTTTTGATGCGGGTCCCCAGCGGTACATGAGCGGCCGGCTATACATCTCAACCTTCGGCTGCCAGATGAATGAATACGATTCGGCGCGCATGGCAGACGTGTTGCGCATGTCATCGGGTTTCGAACTGACCGATGAGCCCGAGCAGGCCGATGTCATCCTGTTGAATACCTGTTCGGTACGCGAAAAGGCCCAGGAAAAGGTCTTCTCCCAGCTCGGCAAGTGGCGGCTGCTGAAGTGCCGCAAGCCTGGGCTCGTGATCGGAGTCGGCGGCTGCGTCGCGAGCCAGGAAGGCGAGGGCATCCTCGGGCGCGCACCCTTCGTTGACATCGTATTTGGTCCGCAGACCATTCATCGGCTGCCCGACATGATTGCGGCATTGGGCGCGACCGGCCGGCCGCAGGTCGATGTGTCATTCCCGGAAATCGAGAAGTTCGACCGCTTGCCGGAGCCGCGCGCAACGGGCGCGACGGCATTCGTGTCGATCATGGAAGGCTGCAGCAAGTACTGCACATTCTGCGTCGTGCCGTATACGCGCGGCGAGGAAATGAACCGCCCGTTCGGCCAGGTCGTCGCCGAAGTCGAATCGCTGGTGGCGCAGGGCGCGCGTGAGATCACCTTGCTCGGACAGAATGTCAACGCGTATCGCGGGCCGATGGCCGACGGCACGATCTGCGACCTCGCGACCCTCGTGCGGCACATTGCGCGCATCGAGGACCTGGAGCGCATCCGCTTCACGACGTCGCACCCGGTCGAATTCACCGATGCGCTCATCGAAACATATGCCGCTTTGCCGAAGCTCGCAAATTGCTTGCACCTGCCGGTGCAAAGTGGCTCCGACCGCATCCTTGCATTGATGAAGCGCGGTTATACGCGGCTCGAGTACAAGCAGAAGATCCGGCGGCTGCGCGCGGTGCGCCCCGACATCAGCCTCTCGTCGGATTTCATCGTCGGATTTCCGGGCGAAACCGACGCTGATTTCGGCCATACGATGGAATTGATCGCCGACCTCGGCTTCGACCAGTCATTCAGCTTCATCTACAGCCGCAGGCCGGGCACGCCGGCCGCCGCGCTGCCGGACGAAATTCCGCACGAACTGAAGCAGGAGCGGCTCGCACAGCTGCAGGCGCGGCTCAATCAGCAGGCGCGGCGCATCAGCGAGGGCATGATCGGCAGCATCCAGCGCGTGCTGGTCGAGCGGCCGTCGCGGCGCGACCCGCACCAGCTCGCGGGGCGCACCGAGAACATGCGCTGGGTCAATTTCGACGGCCCCGCAGAGCTCGTCGACCGCTTCGCGCGCGTCCAGATTACCGAGGCCATGCCAAATTCGCTGCGCGGCCGGCTGGTCGCTTGACCAGCGCCACGGAATCGAGCGTCGACTTCGGTGCCGCGGACAACGCCCGACTCGCCGCGCTTTGTGGCCCATTCGACGAGAATCTGCAGCAGCTGGAGAGCCGGCTCGGCGTGGAGATCCGTCACCGCTCCGGGCACTTCTCGGTGACCGGCGCAAATGCCGAGGCCGGCGCGACCGTGCTGAGGCTCCTCTACGGACGCGCGGGCGCCAATGCTGTGACACCGGAAGACGTGCACCTGGCGATCCAGGAAACCGGCATGGGCGGCGAGTCCGCCGACGACGCGCTCTCCGTGCAGACACTGCGCGGGCGGATCCGCGGACGCGGCCCGAACCAGCAGGAGTACCTGCGCAATATCCGCGAGTACGACCTGACATTCGGCATCGGGCCGGCAGGCACTGGCAAGACCTACCTGGCGGTCGCCTGCGCAGTCGAGGCGCTGCAACGCGAATCCGTGCGGCGCATCGTGCTGGTGCGGCCGGCGGTTGAGGCCGGCGAGCGCCTCGGATTCCTGCCTGGGGACCTGTCGCAGAAGATCGACCCCTACCTGCGGCCGATGTATGACGCGCTCTACGAGATGATCGGCTTTGACCGGGTCGCTCGTCTGATCGAGCGTAATATCATCGAGATCGCGCCACTGGCATTCATGCGCGGCCGCACCCTGAATGAAGCCTTCATCATTCTCGACGAGGCTCAGAACACGACGGTCGAGCAGATCAAGATGTTCCTGACGCGGATCGGCTTTGGCTCCCGCGCCGTGGTTACCGGCGACATCACCCAGACCGATCTGCCGGCTCACCGGCGGTCCGGACTGCGGCATGCGCTCGAGGTGCTGGACGGCGTCAATGGCATCGCAGTCACGCGCTTTTCGGCGCGCGATGTCGTGCGTCATCCACTGGTGCAGCGCATCGTCGAAGCCTATGAACGCGAACCGGGACGCGGGAGCGAAAAATGACGCTCGACGTCCTGCTGCGCTATCGCACGCGCCGGCCCTGGGCGCCTGCGCCGGCAACACTGCGTAGCTGGGCGCGTCTTGCCGCCGCTGGCCGCAATGGCGAACTCGGGATCCGCGTGGTGGGCAACGCCGAGAGCCGCGCACTTAATCTGCAATACCGGGGCAAGCGGGCACCGACCAATGTGCTGTCATTTCCGATGCCGGCAAGCGGAGGCCGGGGGCACGGGATCATCGGCGACATCGTGGTTTGCGCGCCGCTCGTGGCGCGTGAGGCGCGCGAACAGGGCAAGGCACTGCGCGCGCACTGGGCGCACATGGTGATTCACGGCACTTTGCACCTGCTCGGCTTCGATCATGAGCATGCGACCGAGGCGTGCCGCATGGAAGGACGCGAGCGGGATTTGCTCGCGCGGCTGGGCTTCGCGGATCCTTATGGAGACTGAATAGATGACCGAGCGCAAGCCCGGCAGGAAATGGTTGCGGCGCCTCATCAAGGAGGAGCCGGGCGATCGCGCCGAGCTGATCGAGCTGTTGCGCGCCGTGGCGCGCCGCGGTGTGCTCGGCGCCGATGCGCTCGCGATGATCGAGGGTGTGCTGGGCGTCGCCGACCTGCAGGTGCGCGACATCATGGTGCCGCGCTCGCAGATGGTCGTGCTGGAGCGCGATTCCGCGCCCGGCCAGTTGCTGCCGGTCATCATCGAGTCCGGGCACTCGCGCTTTCCGGTCATCGGCGATGACCGCGACCAGGTGGTCGGCATCCTGCTCGCGAAAGACCTGCTGCGCTACTACTCGGAAGGAGCGACGGGAACGTTTGACATCCGCGAAGTACTGCGTCCCGCGGCATTCGTGCCCGAGAGCAAGCGGCTGAATGTGCTGTTGAAGGAATTCCGCGTGAGCCGCAACCACATGGCGATCGTCGTGGACGAGTACGGCGGCGTGTCCGGTCTCGTGACCATCGAGGACGTCGTTGAGGAGATCGTCGGCGAGATTGCCGATGAATACGACATCGACGAGGACCAGACCATCCGCCGTGAGGGCGATCGGCAGTTCGTCGTGCTGGCGCTGACGCGGATCCAGGAATTCAACGACTATTTTTCGACCCGCTTCAGCGAGGAAGAGTACGACACGATCGGTGGCCTCGTGATGCATCAGTTCGGCCGCCTGCCGCGGCGTGGCGAATCGGTGACGATGGAAGGCCACGAATTCAAGGTGCTGCGCGCCGACCGCCGCCGCATCGATCAATTGCGCGTGACCTCGCCTGCACCGGTGCCGCCGCGCGCCGGCGACACGCGCTCGACCTGAATGACGCTCCGGCGCCACGGCACGTGGCTTGCCGCCCTCGCGGGTGCGGCGACGACGCTCGCATTCGCACCCTACGGACTGTTTCCGCTCGCTGTCCTCGGCCCCGCGTTGCTGTTCCTGCTGTGGGACGACTCCACGCCACGCCAGGCAGCAAGACTCGGCTTCGCCTGGGGTGCGGGGCTCTTTTTCGCCGGCACCTGGTGGATCTACACGGCGATCCATGATTACGGCGACGCGCCGGCCTGGCTGGCGACGCTTTTATTGCTGGTGCCGGTCGCGGTCATGGGCAGCTACTACGCAATACTCGGCTGGCTCGCGGCGCGGTTCATTCGACGGCCACGCCTTACGCACTGCCTGCTGCTGCTGCCGGGCGGCTGGACGCTGATGGAGTGGCTGCGCGGCTGGCTGCTGTCGGGCTTCCCCTGGCTGCAACTCGGGTACGCGCACAGTGACAGCCCGCTTGCCGCACTTGCGCCGATTGGTGGCGTGCACCTGGTCACGCTCGCAAGCGCGGTCACCGCGGGGGCTCTGCTCTTGATCCTGAGGGGCGTCTGGCGGGACCGCGGTATCGCGTTCGCCATCATCATCGTGATCTGGGGCGGCAGCTGGGTCCTTTCCGGCCGGCAATGGACGACGCCGGTCGGAGACGAGATAAGCGTTGCGTTGCTTCAGGGCGCGATCCCGCAGGA
>Ga0315297_10002797_pt1 | contig 11088 bp, 10 predicted proteins | sample YL17G15_0_MG_FD_203628 | JGI IMG/M metagenome (GOLD analysis project Ga0315297, IMG submission 203628) | Sediment microbial communities from Yellowstone Lake, YNP, Wyoming, USA - YL17G15_0 | ecosystem: Environmental > Aquatic > Freshwater > Lake > Sediment | place: USA: Wyoming | collected...
GTGGACGAACTGATCCAGTGCCGCGACCACGGTGTGACGCCCGAATTCCTGCGGAGCATGCGTGACGCCGGGCTGAAAGACCTGGGCGTTGACGAACTGATCGAGTGCTTCGACCACGGTGTGACGCCCGAATTCCTGCGGAGCATGCGTGACGCCGGGCTGAAAGACCTGGGCGTTGACGAACTGATCGAGTGCTTCGACCACGGTGTCAGCGTTGATTTCATCATCGCCTTCCGGGACGCAGGGATCAAAGACCTGGATGTGGATGATTTGGTGGAATGTTCGGACCACGGCGTTACTCCTGAATTTCTGCGCGCCATGCGTGCTGCTGGCAACAAGGATTTGGACGTGGCTGAATTGATCGAATGTTCAGACCATGGCGTGACCCCCGAGTTTACCCGTGAGATCCGGGAACTGCACCTGAAAAATCTTGAGGTGGATCATTTGGTGGCGCTGGTCGATCACGGTGTCACCCCTGCGGCCCTCAAAAAAGCCCATCAAGCTCACCCCGATGTGGACACCGACGACCTGGTGGAGCTGGTAACTGAAGAATCTGAGCTGGAAAATTAAATAGCCGGTTGCCCATGTGAGGGAGCAGCCGCGTTCCACCTGCTCTCACAAAGGTAATAAATCAAAGGAAAAAGAGTGCGCTGGGTTTGAAGCAACCAGCGCACTCTTTTATTCCAAAATATATGGCATGTGAATCAAACCAGGTGCAAATCCATCACCTGGCGGAAGTGATACCCATAGATGGCGAATGTTATCGCCAGCGCGAACAATTCCGGTCGGCGGAAAAGCGTCCAGAACAGCAGTTTCCAATAATGCACGCGTTCTTTGCCGATAATCCCCAGGTGCAGGATGGATCGAAAAAAAGCCCGGATATATTCCGCGTTCAACGGGATGGTGATCCTGGGAGCCTTGTATTCTTTCAAAAAAGTCCGGACCCGGGCATAGTAGTTCTTGGGGGCATACAGGGTCTTCATGACCGCCCGGTAGCCCTTTTGGAGCACATCCAGGTCCATTTCCTTTGGAATGATATTCGTCCCCCCGTCCACATTGTCACCTGAGAATGACCCCGTCAGCCTCCCGGTCTGCTGCATGCGTTTGTAAAGCCGGGTGCCCACCGGAGCCTGCAGCAGTCCGACCATTGCGGTTACGATGCCACTCTTCTGGATGAAATCGATCTGGCGCTGGAAAATGGACGGGGTATCGTTATCGAACCCGATGATGAACCCTCCCTGCACTTGCAAGCCGGCCCGCTGGATTTTTTTCACATCTGCCACCAGGTCGCGGTGACGGTTCTGCTTCTTGTTGCATTCCGCCAGGCTTTCATCGTCTGGCGTTTCGACCCCGATGAACACGGTGTCGAAACCAGCCTGGGTCATCAGGTCCATTAATGGCTCATCATCCGCAATGTTGATTGATATTTCGGTATTGAACGGCATGCCCTTCTTGCCCCTGCGCCATGCGATCAATGCCGGGAGGAGATCCTCCTTCAAATGCTTCTTGTTGCCGATCAGGTTGTCGTCCACAAAAAAGACCGGTTCGCGCCAGCCAAGTTGATATAAACCGTCCAGCTCGCGGATGATCTGGGCTGACGTTTTAACCCGCGGCAGGTGACCGAATAGGGCTGTGATATTGCAAAATTCGCAGTCAAACGGGCAGCCGCGCGAATACTGGATGGCCATGGTTGCATACTTGTCGCGGTCTAACAATTCCCACACTGGAGCTGGTGAATGCCGGAGGTCGGGGAAGTCGGGGGAGGTGTACACCCGTTGGGCGTGACCTTGTTCCAGGTCCCGTAGGAAGGGTGCCAGGGTCATCTCAGCTTCGTTCAACACGAAATGGTCCACTTCCGGGAACTGGTCAAATTCGGCGGTGAATATGGGACCCCCCGCAACCACTTTCAACCCGGCAGCCTTGCAGCGGGCGACCACCTCGTGGGTGGATTTCCTTTGAACCACCATGGCACTCACGAAGGCCATATCAGCCCAGGCCAGGTCCTTGTCTTTGAGCGATCTCACGTTCAAGTCCACCAAGCGTTTTTCCCATTCCACGGGCAGCATGGCTGCCACAGTCACCAAGCCCAGCGGGGGGGTGGAGGCCTCTTTACGGATGAATTTAAGCGCATGCTTGAAACTCCAGAACGTGTCCGGGAATTCAGGGTAGATCATCAAGATTTTCATGAAAAATAAACCTCCTAATGTACCAGCGAACCAAACCCTCTCACAAACAAGGCAGCAGCCAGGGCAACGTTCTCGATGAATCCCGCGATCTGCAGCAATGGGCGGGTTCCCAACTCTCTTCGCAGGGTTACCAGCGTGGGAGGGCGGGTCTTTCCCCCTTCAAAATGATGATTGCGCACGGTGGCACCGATAGGAAACAGCGGCAAGTTATTGGTTACCATTCAGGCAGGGATTATACCCTTATGTAATGCCAATTGTTTCATTCCCAAGTTTTCACGGTAAAGGAAAAGTGATTCTTTTCCCAACAAGTGCAGGGAAAGGTTTCCCCGGATGCAAGGGGTTATAATCATTTCGCATGAAAAGAAACCACCTCTATTCGATATTCCTCGCCATCCTGGCAGCGCTGCTTTTCGGAGCCAGTGCCCCGCTGGCGAAACTTCTTTTGGGGAATATTGAACCCCTATTGTTGGCTGCTCTCCTTTATCTCGGAAGCGGATTAGGATTGCTGGGGATTAAAGGATTGCAGCGATTGGGGGGGACAACGACGGACCGGGAAGCGGGAATCACCAGGCCGGATATAAAATGGCTTGCCGGTGCCACCCTGGCAGGGGGTGTCGCTGCTCCGATCATTTTAATGTATGGTCTGCGCAGCACTCCTGCCGCCACTGCCTCCCTGCTGTTGAATTTTGAAGGGGTTGCCACCACAATCATCGCCGCCATGGTCTTCAGGGAAGGTGTCAGCCGCCATACCTGGGGAGCGATCGCGGCGATAACGCTGGCGAGCATTCTCCTGTCGCTAAACCCGGGTTCAGAGTGGGGGTTTTCCCTTGGAGCAGTTGGCATATTGGGTGCCTGCGTGCTGTGGGGGATGGATAACAATTTGACCCGCAACATTTCCGCCAAAGATCCCATCAGCATCGTGACCATAAAAGGTCTCGCGGCAGGATCTTTTTCCCTTCTCCTCGCCATCCTGGTCGGGAACCATCTCCCCGGATGGACGACCATGCTCTTGGCGCTGCTGCTGGGAGCTTTCAGTTATGGGCTGAGCATCACCCTGTTCATTCGAGCCATGCGCGGGCTGGGGGCAGCACGGACGAGTGCCTTATATGGCACAGCCCCGTTGGCTGGACTGATCTTGTCGTTCCTTTTATTCAGCGAACCGGTAAGCCTGCTATTCTGGGTTGCGGTTCCACTCATGGCGGTTGGCACGATCTTCCTGGTGGACGAAGTGCATGATCATCATCATATTCATGTATCGGTGGAGCACGAACATGCACATACGCACGACGACGGGCACCATGATCATGAACACGACAATGGGTTGATCAGTTCCACTTCCCATTCACATATTCATGATCATCTCCGGTTGGAACACGCCCATCATCACATGCCGGATATCAACCATCGTCATACCCATGTAAGTGGGGAATAATAACCTCCCCCCCTTAAATCCCCAACCCATTCATATTTTCCAGGTTAAATTCCGAGCCCTGAGCGGTGGAAATGCAGGGCTCACCGACGAACGGGAGCCGATTCAGGCCTCCAGCAGCGCAGGGATCCGCCTGGTCAACACCGCCCAATCATCCCCGATGGCTTTTTGAATCAGCGGCTTGAGTCCTGCGAAGGCGAAGGGCGGCAGGACCATCTGCCAGATGCGGGTCATGTTCTCGCGGTCGTCGTGCCCCAACAGCGGGTACATCCATGCCACCACGTCGGGGAAGCGCTCCTGCGGGACGGTGCTAGACATCTGACCGAGGACCTTGCCCTGGTCGGGCAGGGGAATGCGCTCCCGAACCAGGCGGTAAAGGTGCGTATCTTCTTTGTGCAGGTGGAGGTCGAGATGAAACTTAAACGCAGCAGAGGCGCGCGCCGCCTGCAATGTGTCGCCTGAGTTAACCGCCGTGTCCAGCCCCTCGTAGGCTCGATCCAGGCCGTGATGATCCATCAGGTAGGCCTCCGCCACCAGGGGAGCAACAGTCTCGAGGGCGGGGAAGACGGCCAACTCCTCCCCTCTGGCATGCCAGACCAGCACCTCGTTAAATAGTTGATACCCCTTTACAGCCAGGGCCAGGTCCGTATTGCCGCGAGCCGCCTCGAGCAGCGCGGCGTCGATGCGCTGCATATCCTTCCGGAAGGCGTTGTGGAATGCAAGGATCGCGTCCAATGGTTGAGTCATTAGTTGTTCCTCCTTTGGGTGAACCTGTCAGATCGGAAACATTCCATTATTATTCATGAGAACACACCTGTGAAAAGGTGATCTATTTCCAATTCTCTGCAAGACGGATGCGTTCGCCCAGCGGCGGGTGGTCGTAGAACATGAACACCACCCACTTTGCGGGATCGACCTCCCCCAGGTTCTGGTTGGCGAGGCGCACAAAGGCTGAGGCAAACGCCCCGGATTTCCCCGTGCTTTTCAGGGAGTACTGGTCCGCCAGGCGTTCGCGCCAGCGGGAAAAGGAATTGTTCAACGGTTGGGTGAGCAGACTGAAGGCACCTAGGACGAGCCCCAGGGCGGGAAGCCCGGCTATATCCGCGGGACCAGAGTAGCCGAACGCCCTAACAGCCCAGTTCAGCGTCAGCGATGCCAGGTACAATCCACCCAGGGTCAGGAGCGTGGAGAAGCCGACCAGCAGGGGGATGTCCTTGTTGACGTGGTGACCCAGCTCGTGGGCAAGGACGGTTTCGATCTCATCCGCGGAAAACTCATTGATCAGGGTGTCCCCCAGGACGATGCGGCGGGTGCTGCCAAGGCCGGTGAGGGCGGCGTTGGCAGCCTTGGTGCGTTTGGACATATCGAACTTGAACACCCCGCGCACCCGGGTTCCGGCGCGCTGGGCCAACTTCATCAGCCGGTCAGCCAGGTCGGCGTGTTCCTCACCCAGCGGGACGTACTTGTTGAACAGGGGCAGGATCAGGATGGGCGCCAGGTTGGCGAGAACCACGGTAAAGACGAGCATGCCCGCCCCGGTCCACAACCACCACCAGCCGCCGGTAAGACGCAGCGCCAGGTAGACCAGCTCCAGCACGATCAGACCGAGAGGCGCGGCAATTGCCATGCCTTTTACTTGATCCATGACCCAGCCTTTCAGATCTTGATTGGATTGTCCAAAACGGTGCGGCAGGGTGAAGCCGGAATAAAAACCGAGTGGCAGCTCGAGTAGGGCGGAGATGCCGCCGAAGACGGCGGTAAAACCCAGGACAAGGAGCCAGTCGTTGGAGGTAAAGGACCTCAGCCAGCGTGCCAGGGAGCCGGCCCAGCCGAAGAACACCCAGGCGAGAAGGTAGAGGGTGCTCAAGAGGGTATCCAGCAGCCAGAGACGGCGGCGGATGCGGGCGTACTGGCGGGCCTGCTTTTGTTTTTCGGGGTCGAGAGTTATGGAGGTCATGGGTCTTATTGTGCCTTAATAAGGGGGATTAAGGTAGAGGGGGAAATATGGGTGAGATAGAAACTTTTATACATAAGGATTAAAGTTGACTTCGCTGGGATTACCGCCATATATGGGAGAAAGTGAGAGGGCAACGGCCAAGGATGGGTGTTGTTTCTGAGGAACAACTAGAGGAATAACTCGTTTTCCTGGAATTCGCAGGGCAGGAATCAAAAGCCAATCCTTCGACCTTTGGGGACACATGTAGGATGGGGGACTCGATGCCCCCTCGGCTTGAGATTGCTTCGGCGGGAGAGCACCGCCTCGCAATGACACTTGCCACAAGGGAGATGCTACGCGATGCCTTCGATTTGGTCGACCCCCGCGACCCATGTCGCCGGGGCTGCCGACACCTGCACTTGCGTGCGGTGCAAGTGCGGGGGCTCGACGCCCCTCGGCTTGCGGCGGGTGGTGGAGAAGGTCAATTTGAAATATAATGACCTTGACCCGCAGAAAAGGGGCGCAGGCAAGCAATGAATGGAGGCAGGATTATGCTGGCAATACTCACTCCATACCTATATTATATTTTTGGGGCTGGCATCCTTGCGCTGGTGTACAGCTTTTTCGCCCGCCGGCGCCTGGAAAGCACGCTGGCGTTCATGTTGGGGTTAATTTGTGTTTTTGTTGCGGCTTATCTATGGTTCTTAAATAAATAGCCCTGGGGATATATTATTTAAAGCCCGGTGATCATACCGGGCTTTTTGTTTTCATTCCAACTTTGTCAAGCGGAGATTGCTTCACCCGAATACGGTTGTCAATGACACGGGAGAGGCAATCCTTTTCAAGTGGAGATAGGTTCACCCAAGTACGGTTCGCAATGACATGGGAGGGGTGGTCCCTTTAAATAATCCAAAAACTCCTATTTTTTCCCAATTTGAAATCCCCGCTTCGCCAGCTGCTCCAGCAGTTCGTCCGGGGACTCGTTCCACTGACCCCACTTGCGGGAGATGTGTTCGGTCCAGGAATAGTTCTCGTAGGTGAAGGTTTCCTTGCGCTCCTTTTCGAGGCGGATCTTGGCTTTTTGCTTGACATAATACCCCTGGGCGAGGTAGCCCTCATCCATCACCTGCATGGCTTGCGCCACCTGCTCGTCACTGAATTCGGGATAACGATCCTCGAAAAGGGTGAACCACAGAGGCCAGCGCGGGCGGGGGGGGAATTCCTCCGCGGGGTAGCCCATCACCAGTTCCACCAGCGGGATGACCCGCGGGGGCAGTTTATAATCCCGGGCGATCTTGTCCGCCCGGAGAGGGGAGTCACCCAGGAAGCAGGAGAACAAACCCAGGCTTTCCCCCGCCACGACCATGTTCTGCGCCATGTAGGCCGCGTCCTGGATGCCGAAGATCAGCATCTCCAGGTCATTGGTCACCACATCCCAGCCGCGCAGTTTCATGAAGCGTTCCAGCTTGTACGCGTCCACGCAGATGGTGAACCAAAGCGGCGCCCCATAGGGTGCCTTCCTGCGGGTCAACAATACGCTGTAAAGCTGCGAGGCGAAGGGTGCCTGCTGCCCGGCACGCACGATGGTCTGGATGATCTCGTCCGTCGGTTTTTGCGGCGTGAACTTGCGCACGGACCTATGCTTGAGCATGGTCTTAATGACAAGATTACTCATGGGACTGACTCCTTTTCTGAAAATTGATGCTTAACAAGTATAAACGAAATACCCGACATACAGGCATGAATTCCTCGTATTACAACGTAAAACGCTCGCCCTATTGGTAGCTCAACAGCTTATGGGTTGATTGGGGGGAAGTATTAGACGCAATGATCGGTGTAGCTAATTTCTGCCCCCATGCTATGAGCGTACGCTGCAAGTCCCGCATTCTTGGAGGGGGATCCGTTGTTAGGCTGCATATACATATCTTTCGGTCGACTACGTTTAAAAAACTTCAACAGCCAGCAAAACTCTGAATGATCCGAATACAAGCATGAGCAAAATTAATGTAAACAACCAAGTAAGTGTCATGGCGCCAAACACATTCCCAAATCCTTTGTGAGCCATCCTATATGTAAGGACGGTGGCTGGGATAAAAGCCAGATATGGCCCGACCGCCGGTGTTAACGCAACAAGCGATGAGATCGCGGTAACATATACCTCTTCATTTCGCTCCAACTTGATCTTGGTCACTTTGAGTGCAAGATGCAAGGAAACTCCGAACACCACTGACACACCAATCCAGATGACAACCATTGACAATGTACTATAATCGTAGCCGTAGAACATACGCGGTCCTCCCCACATGAGGCCAAATTCGCGATTGAGTAGTTCGAATAAAATCCCAGACATGTGGGACTTTAGGCGGTGAATAAAAAGATGAAAGTGCTGTCTAAATTATAGCACGGCAGTCAATACCCCACTTTTTAATTATCTCCATTCTTCCATAGTCAAATACTGCACGTTCAGTCGTGCAATTTCCTTTGGTTCAGAGTTGGACAATATGGATTGATAATATTGCTGATGTGAAAAAACTATATATATACGCCAATTAATCGACGAAATTATTTACTTTAATAACCATGAAAGGATACAATTGAAAATAAGACAGACACCGTACGAAACGAGGTGTCTGTCCAGTTGACATTTGGGGGCTTCCTTCAATTGTATCTTGCTTGAAGGGTGCAGTTCAATTATGCCGGACTTTTTATTATCTCACATTATTAGTATTTGGTGGAATTTGTGTAAACAATGCAAATTAAGTCTGCATATACAGGACTGGTTGGCCAAACATGGTAGAAATTTCTCTTGCTTTTTTTTCATTATATTTGGCAACCTGACCTGCTATTCCAAAAGCTTCAATGACCCCTATGATTTCCGGTATATATGTCCAGGAGAAAAGTAAGTACAACACACCCAATCCTGTTTGCCCTAAATAGAATTTATGGATACCCAATCCTCCTAAAAACAATGCGAATATTACAGCGGTTGTAGGGTTTTTTTTGGCAGCGTTATATTGCATGATGTACATCATTTGCTTATCTTGAGGTAATCCCTGAAATATCTGATTGCACACAATTTCAGATTGTTTCGCTTGTTCCCTACTTTTCTTTATGAGATAAACAGCCAAGAATATTAATACACAAAGTGCAACAAGGGCAATAACCAATATTATGAAACCTAGAATAAGCATAAAATACATCCAATAAGGTGAAGAATCCATTTAGTCCTCCTTTTTGTTTGTTTCCGATATGAAATTGAACCAAGCAATGCCCAACATAAATAATCAGTATAGCATTTTATAAATTTTTTATCAATAATATCAAGTTAAAATCCATGCTACCACAAGTGCAGCGTGAACAGTTTTCACATCCCTATACTTCTTTCTTCATAATCACCTTACGATTTGTATTCACAAGGCATCCGCGAATGGGTTGCAAAGGGATAGTCGCTGTTAACAGCTCAATGGCTTAATTAGATCTCTTAGTATAGTACCTCACTGGATGTTTACAACGACTCTTACTATCCCAATTCCAATACCTTTATATACATATTCCCCCACCTTATTAATTATCTCCAATCTTCAATAGTCAAATACTGCACGTCCAGCCGTGCGTAGACAACAACGCGCCGCAAATATGGATCTGCGGCGCGAGGCGATAATCAAGATCAAGGTTATATTGATATTTCAGCCGGTCACTTTTCGCCCAGGCTGTGAATGCTGCCGGAGCCGGAATTGTTAAAACTCACCCGGGGGCTGCCGTAGTATTTGATATTGCCGCTGCCGTCGATGCGGGCGGTGAGGGTCTCGGTGGCCCAGAGGGTGACGCTGCCAGAGCCGCTGATGTCAACCTCTGCAGTGGTGGCGTGCAGGTTTTCTAAAAGCACCCTTCCTGAACCGCTGACGCTGATGGTTTCCTGCTTGACCACCCCGCCGAGGTCCAGTTCGCCGCTGCCGCTAATACTTGTGTCCAGATAGTCCACGGTCAGGGATTTGACGACGACCTTGCCCGAACCGCTGATGACGATAGACAGCGATCCCGTTTTGAGGGAATCCGATGAAACCTGCCAGGATCCCGAGGAATTGATGCCGCCCAGATTTTTAACGTGCAGGGTGAAGTGCAGGCTGCTCGGGGCCAGGCTGCGCATGGAGGATTCCAGGGCCAGGTACAGCGTGCCGGCGCGCACCTGGGAGGTGACGAAAGGCATCATGTTATCGTCAGTCTCGACGCTGAGGGCTTCCGTCCCGTCTTGGATGATGTCCAGGGAGCCGCTGCCGCTGACATCCACCCTGGTGAACCCGCTGACAATGCGCTTCTCGGTGATTAGCCTGCGCGACCCGAAGGTGGGCAGGAACCCGCAGGCGCTGATCAGCATCAGCAGGATGGTCAGGCTGAGGGTTGTTTTCATAAATTTCGTGTTCATTTCCATCTCCTTCGATTTGTGAAAAATTGGAGCCGCTGATTAGATGTACGTCAAATGATGCAGTAAGTCTCGGTTTTTCAGGTTTCAATTTAGCATTTATTTCTTAAGGAAGGAATGAGTGGGGATCAACGCGCCATGATTATTTTACAGCAATTGACGGGGCAATGGGAAGAAAAGCAGGGATTGACAGCAGAATCTTTAAGCAAATCTTGCGTGCTATAATCACGCTGAGACTTCACCCCTTTTACCGGTCTGACCATGTCTTTCGCCCACCTCCACGTACACACCGAATACTCCCTGCTCGACGGTTTCAGCAATATCAAGAAACTGGTCAAGCGGGCCAAAGAAATGGACATGCCCGCCCTGGCCATCACCGACCACGGCACGATGTTCGGGGTGATCGAGTTCTACCACACCGCCAGGGAAGCCGGCATCAAGCCCATCATCGGGGTTGAGGCCTACCTGGCCGCCCGCACGATGCAGGAGCACGACCCGAAGGAAGACCGCAAATCCTCGCACCTGCTGCTTCTGGCCGAGAACGAGACCGGTTACCGGAACCTGCTCAAGATCGCCTCGGCGTCCCAGCTGGAAGGTTTCTACTATTACCCGCGCATCGACAAGGAATTCCTGGCCAAACACGCCGAGGGATTGATCTGCACGTCCGGCTGCATGTCCGCTGAGGTGCCGCGGTTGATCAAGCAGGGCCAGGTGGATGCAGCCCGCAGGTCGATTGATTGGTACTACCAGGTCTTTGGAAGGGATAATTTTTTCTTCGAACTCCAGGAACACGATGTGCCCGAGCTGGAGAAGATCAACCGCACATTGCTGGAACTGGGTCCGCATTACAACGCAAGCTTCGTCGCCACCAACGACGCGCATTACATCAACCCGGAAGATGCCAAGTACCAGGATATCCTGCTGGCCATCCAGACCGGGGCGCTGCTGGCAGATCCCGACCGGATGCGCATGACCAATGGCACATATTACCTGCGTTCACCGGAGGAGATGGCACGCCTGTTCGCAGAAGTGCCCGAGTCGCTGAGCAACACCCTGGTGATCGCTGAGCGCTGCAACGTAAACCTGGAGGTGGGTGAGTACCGCCTGCCGAGGTTCG
>Ga0315297_10002800_pt1 | contig 11083 bp, 11 predicted proteins | sample YL17G15_0_MG_FD_203628 | JGI IMG/M metagenome (GOLD analysis project Ga0315297, IMG submission 203628) | Sediment microbial communities from Yellowstone Lake, YNP, Wyoming, USA - YL17G15_0 | ecosystem: Environmental > Aquatic > Freshwater > Lake > Sediment | place: USA: Wyoming | collected...
AATATACTATAGAGTCATCCTGATCGAATACAAACCCTGGTTGCATAAGCAAAAGAACAAAAGCCTTTGCTACATAAGCATTTAACTGATGATACTTCCAATACGTTGTTACTGTGTTCGTTGCCATTTATCCTCCTCTAAAAAGTTCTATCCATTGTCCAAATCTGCGGTTCTAAAGTCATGATATCTACAGGCTCAACTAATACTTTATAACCAGTCACTAAATGTCTAAACTCTTCAACATTTAAACTATCGTCTAATCTTGTAAGATATGTTCCAACAGTTCCTCCGTAATCATTAATAGACTTTAAAACTGGTTTACAGTTTATCTTATTAGCAGCAACCTCCATTCCAGGAAGTTGAGGAGTAACTCCATCTGAAGTTACTACTTGATAAGAAGCTGTTACTGACCCATCAAATTCAATTTTATTAAGTCCATTTATATCGTGTGGGGGTACTCCAAAAAATTCACCATGAGCCTGATAAAATCCACAATCACTCCAATCTGCTGTTCCCATGAATGGATTATTAAGCGATTCATAGTTTACGGCACCAGGTGCTACAGGCCATACATAACACCTTGGGAAAAATGGATGGTATGAACTTGATGTATAACCAACACCATATTTAGGAACCCATAAACAATTAGCATCCCAATCATGCCAAGTCATCATTGTGTGCTCTTTGTAATATAAATTCACAAAAGATAAATCTTCTATTGCTACTACACCTGTTCCGCCCGATCCAACTATATAAAGTAAATCAGTTATAGGGTCAACCTTAATTCCTCTACCTCCTGTAGGCAGAGTTCCCTCACCTTCACCAATAGGCCCTAAAAGATATGTGGCACAGGTAGAATACGTAGTTGATTCCAAATCTGTAGGCAATATAGTAATTCTTTCACTACCATGGGTTAAATAAATCCACTTCATATCAGCACAACCGCCTGTAACCTGTACAGCCCCTAAGTGCGGAAATTCGCCGTACTGTACAATATCCATAGTCTGTATATCTATTTTATATATTTTATAAATTGGTTCAACCGCAAACTCATATGCAAATATGAGATATAAATATATGTCACAAGCATCGATTATCTGATACTGAAATCCAAATAATGACTGATTATCAAATTGTCCTCTTCCAAATCCAGGGTCTATAGGAACCTTATCAATAGCATCCAATGTAGTAAGATCAATCTTTACCAACTGACCAATATCCTTATCCCAACCAAAAGCCCACTTATCATTATAGACAGAGTCCCATCCTAATAAACGTTTAACGGGGAAAGATTCGGAAGACCCAGGAATAATATCAGGTATATGCCAGTGGCCACATGGGTCATGAGCATAAGTAGGGTCTATTGGATATCTTCTATCCAAAGAGAACTGCACAGCTTCAGGAATGTCAGACCACCGTTTGCAGTTAAGATAAGCCCACTTATTTGGTTGCTTGGTAAAATCCCAAGAACCCTGGTTTTTATAATTCATCCAATCGCTCATGGGCAGTCATTATCTCCTACAATTCTATATAAATAAATATCACCTAAAGAACCCTGTTTAGTTTTATCCTGAAGGTAAAAGGTAACATACCCCAAGGAACCTTGTTTAGTTTTATCCTGAAGGTAAAAGGTAACATACCCCAAGGAACCTTGTTTAGTTTTGTCTTCGTTATTAAAATAAACTAAACCTAATAATCCTTGATAGATCATGCTGTCACCGTCACATGAACTGCGAAGTAATGTAATCCATTTGCAGGGTTATGAGTTTTTGTTACATCTCCATATATTCCTATAGAACCTGAAAAGTTTCCAGCACCAAGACTTGATACTGTAACGGTTGATAGCTTTGTAGAACCTCCATCTGTTGAAAGTGTAAAATGATCTGTGATAATAGCGTCAGCGTTATATTTCACTGGAACTATGGTTAAACTATAACTATGCGTACTTGAATCAGTATTCTTTATCTTGAAATTCAATGAACCAGCATAATCGGAATCGTTAGGTGCATTTGCTAAAGGTAAAGGATAGTCTGCTGTTAATTCTGCATCTGCTGCATTGTTCCAGAACTCAAAAAGTGGAGATTGGTACTGACCAAAGATATGCATAAAACTCAAACTTCTACCAAATTGATACCAATAAGTTCCTTTTAACCATCTTGCATCAACTACTGGATCAAATACAAAAACTTGATTTGTACCCCCTACCATAGAATCTGAATTCACTGTAGTCCATGATCCATCAAATCCATCAGTTGAGTCGTTAGATACTGTCCATACTCCTTGAGCGTTAGGAGTGCCAGATATTCTATACATGATTTTCTCTAACTTAATTGAACAAGGAAAATTCCATAAATGAGATGTATACCACGCAGTTACATCTACACCTGGGTTTACATATATATCCCCATCTAAAATATAATATGCACTTGCTCCTACAAGATTTTTAATACTATCTGCTGGTGTATATGTATAAAATAATGTTCCATCAAAAGCCCATCTTATTCTTGAAGCTGCCATTCTATCTCCTTATATATTCCTTATAGCCACTGCACCAGGGCTGCCGACAAACAACCTTGCATTATTATAGTTAGCCACACAAGTCCCTATCGGTATCCTTGTGTCTATTGAGTAAGTATTTGAAACTCTTGTAACCGTAACCTTTCCATTATTGAGAACAACAAAGCCTTTCCACTCAGCACAACTCCAGGGAGTTCCTATGGTTAAACTTGTTATCTTCTGAACCAATGAACCTGAAACAAGTTCATAGATAGTGTTTGAAGTGCATACTATTGTCACATCACTCATAACAAACAACTGAGGATATGGAAACGATACGGTTAAGGAAGAAGTATCTATTCTCGACAGTTGGTCAATCACCTGTAAGACTTCATCCCTTCCTACCGCACCCTTACACTCCACAAGAAAACCGCTATCCCTCTTTGCCCGCTTGGTAGGTCTAAGTCCTTTAGATATCGTGTTTATCTGAAAAGTCGTTATATCGTCTTTTGCCATTTATCTGCACAGTGGATAGGTGATTAGCCTATCAAACTTGCTCTCCTGTAGATAGATTCTTGCATTGTTGTTTGATATCGTCTGTTTTGCATATTCAGCCATTTGAATTATGTTCGCATCAGTCCTACCGAACTTCGGCATCAGGACTTTGGCAAGGTTCTTGGAAAGCATAAATTCATATTCGTCTGGGAATAGAATAGTATCGGTTGTAAAGATTGAGGATGCGAGTTGTTTCTCAGAAGTAAGATTACATGAGTAAGCCGTGTCGGGAGTAGGATAGAAATATAATTTACCCGTTGGAGCTAAGGCATGGTAGAAAACCTTATCAGGCATACCCTGAGTGCTTTTCATTGTATATTCATTGTATTCATTAAGCGAGTTAAACACTTCTAATACAGTATCAGTAGTATCTACTCTTATAAATGCACTATGGATGCTTGATGGTCTTGCCACGAGGAAGTCAGAACCAACTTCTTCTGAAATCGTATAACTCGCCTGTGAAGGTATCAATGTAAGAGTTTCTACTGAGAACGCATTGAGCATTAGACCTTCTATTGCAAACAACTTGAGCATAACATTGAGTTCTGATAGTCCAATCGAATAAAACTCATCAGATATCTCTCCACCTGGGGGTACAACACCTATATCATAAAGAGCAGTATTTATAATGTCTCGTACAATCAAATTAACCTCCTATTTGAATCATCCATGAATAATCTGGAAATGTTTTAACTGGAACTAAATCAAATATTTCATCTACAGCCTGCTTTACACCTTCAAATATAGGATAATCATGTCCTGCAAGAATACCGCCTTCTTTAACTTTTGGCATCCATGCAATTATGTCCTGCTTGACGCTCTTATAAGAATGGTTTGCATCTATATAAACAAGATCAAAATATTTATCTGGGAAATCATTGACCGCATCTATGGATGGTTTTTTAATCTTTTTAATATTTTCATATTTAGCTATTCTTTCATCAAACTTCTTTTCTACAGCTTGCATATCACTGGTACAGATAATCAAATCAGGTATATCCCCATTCCATGTATCTATTGCGTATATCTCTGAGAACTTATTACTTAAAGCAAACTGTTCAATAGATTCACCTGAATAAGAACCTATCTCTGCCATCTTTCCATTTTCTATAGAAAGTTCATTGAAAAATGGAGTTAAAGATAATTCTTCACCCCGCATTTTATAAACTACATCTTTTGGTCTTGCAAGCAAATATCTATGATAATTCCCTTCATAGTTATATCTTCCGGTATGCTTAAAATCTATGTCTGGGAATACCCATAATTGACCGCCTATGTCTCTCCATCTTTTACAGAAGGCATAATCTTCGGAAGTCCATCTCTTATTATCCATAACACCCATATTAAAGAAATCGTAAGCATCGGTAATCCCTGAATTGATGATATCTATAACATTGGACTTATATTTTAAATCGGGATATGCCTCTTGCATCCTCTCAAAAACTATCCGTTTAATCCTTAAAAAACCTGCTGGCAAAAAATCTGCCTCTATAAGACCATCTCTTCCGATTGGAATACCGTCTTCTGTTTTTACCTGAACTGGAAACCCAGTTGGATGTCTTTTAAGAGGATATATACCTGCTACTACCTTTTCCTGTCGCTCTAAAATCTTTATTACTCCACCGGGATTGAAACCAACATCTGAGTCTATAAAGAATAAATCAGTACCATCTGTATTCATAAACATAGCAACAAGAGTATTCCTTGCTACCGGCAATACCGGACAACCTGAGATTATGTTGATTTCATACTCGATACCCTGCTTGTGTAAAAGTTTAACAGTTGCAAAAAGACTTAACGCACACTCTGATTCTATGTTTCCTAAATACGCAGGTATGGCGAATATTACTTTCATAAATCCCCGTAGAAATAGAGGGGAAGGGTTTCCCCCTCCCCTTTTAAAAGGTTTTTACGCAATCATCCCATAAGCCAGCATTGCTGTTCTTAGGGCATTCGCCAATGTCTGTGTGGTTGCCGCATCCGTTCCTGCTGCTGCGGTTGCCTGTACTGCAACTGGGGTAGTTCCATAAAAGCCAATTTTTCCAGAACTTCTACCCATTATGCAACCATCGTCATTCCCATTATCCACATAGTCTGCTGCCATATTTTTAACCTCCTTTTAGTTAATTTATACTCCACGAACCCTACAAGCCCACTCTGGTCTTATTGTCTTGTACCCGAACAGAACGTCAATTCTGGTTGGGAACCTATCGTTAATTACATCGTTACCTCTCCAGAGTCTCATGGAGATACCTTCGATTACAGCACTGGTCATTCTTGCACCAGGGTCTTTGTAAAGATCAGCCGTTACGAATGTGAAGGCATCCCGATGATAAGCAAGGTTCTGAGCATAAGTTGCAGAAGCCGCACCTGAACCACCTGCCGCCACTGTTACGATTGCCTTTGCTCCAGTTGAAGCTATTTCAATATTCTGGGTAGCTCCGGTAGCAACTGGTGTAGGAGATACAACCCACGCATCTGTTGCGTCATTGGTTATAGCTGTAGTCATTACGAACTGCTGGAGATGCGGATATCTTTGTTTGGTTTCGAGATTTACAGCATATACATCAGCAATCGTGAATATATCACCTACCGTGCAAGTTCCATCAGCACCAGTTGTAGTAATGGTAGAACTTCCATTTACTATACCGCCAGTAGGAACAGTTACCGTTCCACCAATGGTTGTTATCGGTGTCGTATCATCTCTTGAACCATTGGTATGATTTGGCACCATGTTGGATTCCCACCACTTAAATCCAGCAGCCTGACCGATGTATCCTTCCGCAAAAGCCCTCTCCAACTCACTTGCCTTATGGAAGTAAGTACCAATAGCCGCAACTGTTGTAGCCATAGCAGGAGAATCATACAGAAGGTGTCTATCACTTTCAGGAGCGAGTCCCTGACTTAATCTTGCACCAGCATTTAAGGCCGCAGCTAAAGAAGCTGGGGTAGTAGCCGGAGTACCAGTTAGGTTGTATATGTTTTTATACACAGCCGCAAGAACTGTATATTCAACAGTAGCCGCTAACTTAGACATTGCAGGGTCTATATACCTCTGCTCAAAATCATCAATACTCATTGTTGCTTCTACGGAACTGAAGTTCATGGACACATTCTTCTGTGTCGCAACAGTGAGGGTCTGTGTGGTTTCCGTGATGTCCTGAGTATCCATTACAGCACCAGTGGATACAGTAAATTCATTGGGGTTTCTAATAAGCAAAGTACCACCATTCTTTGCTCCAGTCACGGCGAATCTCGGATCGTACTGTCTATTAATCGTTTTGATAAACTTCAGTTTGTTATGGAATGACGCAAGACATTTTCTAACAATGTCTCCGTCACTTAGCGTTTTGAATGTATTAGCCATTAAATTTTAACCTCTCTTTTCAATCTATTTAGTTTCTGTTGCTGTTCCCATTTAAACCAGTCGTTATCCGACATCTTAGATGGGTCTCCTGCAACCATATCATCCCCCTTGAGGGGTTGAAGTGGAGGAGGAGCAGCAGAACTGACTTTTTTAGTTGCCTGTGAAAACTTAACCTCAAGTTTTCCTATCTCCTTTGCTACCTTAGTAGCGGATAACTTACTGAACTTGAAGGCTTCACCGGGATTCTTGGCAAGGAAATAACCGATTTCAGGCCCGAAGTCCGAACCCATTATCTCCGCACTCATAGCTGGAGTAAAGACCGGCTCGGTTATAACGGTATCGAAATCTGGATACTTAACTCGCATCTTCTCTGCCTTAACATTGAAGGAGGCAAGGTTTTCTTCCATCTCTCGTTTCTCTTGCGCCTGTATTTCCTCGTTCTTCTTGTAGTGTCCCTTCCAGACATCCAGTTCATCCTCATAGGAGATTCTTGCTTTCCGGTACTCGTCTGTATCCGCAAACTCGCTTTCTACCGGAGGGACTGGCCTGTTAGTCGGTACTACCGTGTTTTCAAGCTCTTTTATCCGCCTATCTTTCTCGTAAATCTTGGCCGTAAGTTCATCAAACCGCTTTTTAGCCCATACAGGGGTCTTATCCTCTGCTGGTCGTTTGCCCGAAACTATATCGTCTATAGTTATATCGGTAGGTTCTTCGGTTGATGTCTTAGGTTCTGCTGCCTGAGTTCCTTCAAGAACATCAGTTTCAACTACTGGTGCTGCTTCAAGTATTAACTCCGGCTGTACTTCAGGTTCTGCCTGTACTTCCGGTACTTCCAATACTGGTTCCTCAACAACTGCTTGAGTTTGTTTTTTAGCCATTACTGACCTCCTGGTTCCCCCTGTTGGGGTATCATCTGCCCGCCATTAGGCGGTTGTTCTGTTTGTCCTAATAAGGCCGGAAGATACTGCTTGAGTTGTTCTATTGCCTCTTCCGCACCTGGTATATCACTGAATTTTAAGAATAAAGGCAGCATGATAGGTGCAACTTGAGGAGCGCCTTGGATAATCGAAGCGATTTTCTCTTCAGCTTCCTGCCGCCTTGTGGAATAAGGTCTGATATCAGCAACCACATCGTACTTTCCAGCTGTGATATCGTTCACAACCATCTGTTGTCCGGTTGCAGGGTCGAAGATGGTCTTGTTAATCTCTAACACAGCCTCTTCACCTTCAGTTCCAAGGATCCGAACCCTGCGTTCTGTATCGTAGATTTTAGGAATGATGTCTATTAACTGTCTTACGGTATCTGTTACTGCCCTTCTGAAGTTATCTGGGAAGTGGTATGTACCGAAGTCGCTTCGTACAGCCCTTGCCTTAATAGCAACACCTGTTCTCTCGTTGCTCTTCTCACCAAATGAAGCATCATACATACCGATAGTATCCTGAATGTCTGCGGCTGAAATCTGTAACATGGCAGAGGCCCCAGTTGGAACTTGAGGGGGAGGTTCACGCTTCGGGACTCTCTGCCCTTGGGGATTAAAAAGCAGGTAGGGATGGTTTTTCTGGTTAGCCTGATTCCAAATTGTCTCAAAACCTTTTATTTCTTGTGGACTCACAAGATATGGAGACTTTGGTGCAAGGGCTACCGTTTCCGTCATGTGGGTGAGCCAGAAGTTGTATGCCCTTTGTGGGTCTTTGGCATCCCTTATTAACGAACGTTTATATTCCTTACCTGCTATGTTGACCTTATCACCTATGACCTCTATGATTGGTATATCTTTACCTACCCATTCGCCTTCTTCAAGAACCTCTGAACCGCTAATCTTGCACCACTTAACTCTTGTAGCCTTCTTTTCCTTCTGCTGAAGTACCTGATAGCCTATGGAGGCAAGAGATTCTACGGTTATGTTGTCTTTTAACTCAATTACATCTACTTCACCTGTCTGAAGATTTACACACTGAGCAATCGTTTTGTCGTATTGCTCTTTGTAGAAATACTCAGCAATGAAGACTTTATCTTCCTCATACCAGAGGGCATACTCTTCACCCTGTCCTACCTGCGGCCAGTCAGTTACATCCTTCTTTGGATAGAGTGCTTCAAATTCCTCTTTCGTCATACCCTCACGGATGAAGGCATACTGTCCCCTGGGATCAAGATACACAGAGAACTGGTTTGCTATCCTCTCAATAAAAACTTCTTGTTCAAAGGAGTCATCTGTCTCTTTGGTTACGATTCTCCAGTAAGCAAAACCACCGGCCACCGCCTTCTCACCTGCATCTGTATAGATTTCATCAGCCTTACTTGCGTATTCAATCTGCCTTATAAGTCCCTCTATAATCTTAGCAGTTGCTATATCTGCCTTATCATCTACAGGTCTGACTCTACCAGAAAGTCTTTGGTCTCTTTCTCTGTTGGAAACCTGTGCTACGAACTTACGGAGTTTGTTGGAAGTAAGGCATGGTCGGTTATCTGTTTCTCTTTCGTCTCTGATTGAGGAAGGCCACTGACCTGAATCTACGTTATAGGTGAATCTTAAATCTTCTAATGCGGCTGTACGAATATCTGATTCAGCGTTTAGAATACGTCTAAATCTATCTCTTGCGGTGTAAAGGAATTTGTCAGTCTCTACTATGTTCATCTCTTATGATTCCTCCAATAAAAAAAGGCCTATCACCTTACGGCAATAAGCCTTTTACCTCTTAAAAGTCCTGAGATTTAGGTTATTTCTTTAAGACAATCTTTTCAATATTCCTCTTTCCCGCAGAAATTTGCTTCAATGCTTCAATTAACATCTTCTTACACTCATCACAATTAGGAATAGCACAATCCTTGTCGTTTGTCAATGATTTTATCTTTTCTTCTTACTTGCTGTCCATTTGGAGTTATACATACCTTCACACTTTCCTACTGCTGCTTTTTGACTCTTACCTTCTTTCTTTGCTTCAGGAATACATCTTCCTACATAACTGTTCCTTGATTCGCCTTTCTTTACTGATGGCATATTACCTCCTCTTTGGTGGTCTACCCCGTTTCTTAATTGGAGTTGTTATTGTTTTAGTGTAAGCATACAGATCATCTTTCACTGGTTCTTCTGCTATCCTATCTAACATATCGGTACGCAAATGATTTAGATTTATTTGATCTTCTTTAAATTTACTATGCATAGTGGATATATTCTTTGACATTTTAATATCATCCTTTATATATAATAATGTATCGGCTATCTCACAGAGGAGTTTTAGTATCTCTAACTGATAAGAACCGCCTTTATCCAATCTTCCCTGTATTTCATCGTATCTAAGCACGAAGCCACCCCTCACGTGTACCTGGATTTTGATTCTGATAGCAATAAACACCCTTACTTGAGATGTTCTTATAGATTATATCATCATCATAGTAGTATCCTAACGCTAAAGCGTCTGCCGCATCCGGGGAATGACCCAGTTCTTCCTTGATTTTCTGTTTCTCTATGATTTTAACCTTACCTTTATCATATGTAGCCTTGATTACACTCAATTCATCTATCAAATCAGGGTCATCCGGAATAGAAATCAGCCCTTTCTCAAACTTCTCCCTTAAAGTCCAGTACATTTCTGCCCTTTTGTTGTAGAACTTGTCCGTATTGGAAGCCTGTTTGCGTGAATCAGCCGATTCTACCTTAGAACCAAGCCTGTCGAAGAGTCCACCATAGACCGCCCAACCTATTCCGATGTTATCTACCCTCAAAACATCTGCATTTTCACTTAAAAAGTCAGCTTGCGCCCAGTTTATGAGCAGTTGCGAGTCAGGAGTAGTGAGTCTCTTGATTCCATAGACCTTACCGCCCTTACGGGTGATGATTATAGACTTATCCCCGCCTGCACCGCAGTCCAGTCCTTTAATAATAGGGTCTTTCTCTAATGGTTGTATCTCTCTACTCACTGCATCCATAATCCAGTCCATAGGGAACAAGGTATGCTCATCTACCAGTGGTGGTAGTCCCTTAACACGAACCCTATATGGTGTGGAATCTTCTCCATACTTCTCTTTAGTCCTCTCAATCACCTGTATGTCGGAGATTTCGGATTCGGTAGCATCCCATCGTCTTGCAATCCAATACTGGCTGTCCTTATACTGACTGTCTATTGCATATCCCTTAGAACGGGTGGGGTTGAAGATCATGAAAGCCACGTTGCAAGGCTGAGTCATCGTACCTTCTAACGGGTCAAAGACGGGATCCGGGATACCGGAAGCCTCATCTATCAAAATCAACATATAGTCCTCGTGGATACCACTCAAAGTCTCTACCTGTTCCTCTATAGATGACTTCGGATTGGCAGTCTTTGGAAACGCAAACCACCGCTTTCCCCGTATATCCTCCTTAGTCTGGTTAAAGAACAACTTGTCATTCTGAAGAGTTAGCCAAGAAGCAACCAAGGAATGCTGCAACCACTTACCTATCTCAGACCATAAGACCTTATTCAACTGATCCGCACTTACACTTACACACGGTATCTTACAGTTAGGAAAGCAACTTATAAACCAAAGCACCAGCCAAGAGGCCAACGCATCCTTACCAATACCTTTCCCAGCCATGACACTGATACCCAACTTGCCGTTTAACTCTATCTCCTCAGGAGTCATCTTCTGGTTGTGGGCCTTCTTGAGTCGGGCAGTTATCAGCTTCCT
>Ga0315297_10002805_pt1 | contig 11077 bp, 10 predicted proteins | sample YL17G15_0_MG_FD_203628 | JGI IMG/M metagenome (GOLD analysis project Ga0315297, IMG submission 203628) | Sediment microbial communities from Yellowstone Lake, YNP, Wyoming, USA - YL17G15_0 | ecosystem: Environmental > Aquatic > Freshwater > Lake > Sediment | place: USA: Wyoming | collected...
CGGGCCGCGCGGCTCCGGAGTTTACTAAGATGCGTAAGCAGATGAGACTGCACCAGCACTGGAGACCCACATGATCAGCATCCACGAAGCCATCGACAACGTGATCGACGCCGTGCGCCCGCTGCCGGCTGAGGAGGTACCGCTTCTCGAGGCGCTCGGGCGCGCCACGGCGACCGCGATCGTCTCGCCCGAGGCCGTGCCGTCGTTCGACAACTCGGCCATGGACGGCTACGCCGTGCGCGGCGCCGAGCTCGAGGCCGGCCGCCGCGAGTTCCGCGTCGTCGTGGACATACCCGCCGGTCGCTGGGTCAGCGAAGAGGTCGGCGCCGGCGAGGTCGCCAAGATCATGACCGGCGCCCCGCTGCCGCCCGGAGTCGACACTGTGGTGCAGGTGGAGTACACCGAGCAGCACGGCGAGACGCTCGTCGTGACGGAGCCGGTGCCGCCGGGCGCCAACGTGCGCCGCGCCTCCGAGGACGTCGCCGTGGGCGACGTCCTCTTTCCGCGCGGCGCCCGCCTCGGCCCGGCCGAGATCGGCCTGCTGGCGTCGGTGAGCTGCGAGCGCGTCGCCGTCGCCCGCCGCCCGCGGGTCGCCATCTTGGCCACCGGGAGCGAACTCAGGCTGCCGGGCCAGCCACTGGCCCCCGGGCAGATCCGTAACTCCAATTCGTTCGCGGCCTATGGCCAGGTGCTGGCCGCGGGGGGTGAGCCCGTGCTGCTGGGCATCGCCCGGGACGACCTCGACGAGACGCGGCGGCTTCTTGCCGACGCGCTGAGGCACGACGTGGTCGTCACCTCCGGCGGCGTCTCGGTCGGCGAGTACGACTTCGTGAAGCAGGTGCAGGACGAGCTCGGCGTGGAGCGCCGCTTCTGGGGCGTCGCCACGAAGCCGGGCAAGCCCCTGGCCTTCGGCACGCGCGGCGACACCCTCGTGTTCGGCGTGCCCGGCAACCCGGTGGCGGCCATGGTCAGCTTCGAGATGTACGTGCGGCCGGCCCTCTTGGCCCTGCAGGGCCGGCAGGACCTCTACCGTCCCTACGTGTTCGCCGCCGCGGAGGAGCCCGTCAAGCGCTCTCGCGGCCGCACCGAGGCGCGCCGCTGCCGGCTGTTGCACCGCGGGCGTGGATTGGGCTTCACCACCACCGGCCCCCAGGGCTCGGGCATCTTGCGCTCCATGGCTCTGGCGGACGGGCTGGCCTTCGTGCCGCCGGAGTACCCCGGCGCGGCGCCCGGCGCCGAACTGCTGGTCATGATGCTCGAGGGCAGCGCCGCGGAGCGCCCGCCGTTCCCCGGCGGGCCGGCGGCGCCCACCGCGACCCCCTGAGCCACCCGCAGGGGGGCACCGGGCGGCCGCGTAGACGCCCCTACTGGGGAGCCTGGACGGCCTTCTTCAGAGGCCTCGCGTGCGCGAGCACGGCCCAGACGATCAAGCGGTGGCTGGCGCTGTACGGCGGCGTGCAGGTCGTGAGTACCAGTCCGTAGCCCCGGTCGCGAAGCACGCCGACATCGTCCGGCATGACCACCGTCGTCTTCGCGACCTCGTAGCGGAACCGGGCGTACGGCGTGTCCAAGAAGATGCGGTCACCGCGCTTGAGCCGGTCAAGCTTGTAGAAGGGCGCGCCGTAGGTCGTACGGTGGCCGGCGACGGCGAACGGCTCGCCGGCTCCCGGCAGCGGCGTGAGGCCGTAGTGCACGGGGCCGTTGCGGAGCAGGGCGCGGTCGGCGTCGGGGTCGAGGCTCGCGGAGCCGCGGGCGCCTTGCTGCACGAGGCGATCGAGGTCGATGAGGGGGATGCGCAAGCGCCCGATCGGGTCGCCCGCATCCAGTCCACGCCCGTAGAGCACGGCCAAGCGGCGCACGATCTCCGCCTTGGGGACGGCGCGCGGTCGCGCGTCGGCGTTGGCCGCCGCGAGGGTCGAGAAGGCGGCGCTGCGGTCGCGGTAGGTGGCATCGAGCCGGGTCTGCTGCACTTGGGCGAACCCGGCCGACCAGAACGGGTAGGCGAGCACGAGCCCGCCGGCGATCAGCAGGATGTCGGCCAGACGGCGCACCCAGCGGCTCCGGCCGGAAGGAGCCCTGGCGCCGCCCGGCCCGGTCTGCCGGCCTGGCGTGGTCTCGCCGCGCGCGCCTTGCGGTCCGTCGTCCATCGCTTCCATGGAGGCATGGTACTCGCCGCTTCCGGACCCCACAAACACGGCGGGCTCGCGCGGCTGTCTTTGGAGGTCACCCGCGCGACCCTGCGGCGACCTCAGTACGGGCTGGGGGGCGCCGCTCTGCGCGGCCGGCGATCCGGATGCCTTGTCGGTTTGGGTGGTGTACTGTGGCGGCGCAGCGCACGAAGGAGAGACCCGAAGATGACCAAGCCCCTCACCCACACAGTCGGCTCGGCCGGCCGCCTTGCGATCCTCTCGCGGGAGGAGCTCGAACGACTCGACGCCGCGGCGCTCACTGTGTTGGCGGAGGTCGGCGTGTCGATCCCGTCCGAGAAGGCGCGCGCCGCGCTCGCCGCCCAAGGGGCGGCCGTGGACGGCGCGCGCGTCAGGCTGCAACCTGAGCTCGTGCGGCGCCTGGTCGCCCTGGCGCCGCCGAGGATGACCCTCGGCGCCAGGGCCGCGGCGCCTCTCGTCACCGGCGCTCGCTCGCTGGTCACCACCGACGGCTGCTGCGTCGAGATCTATGATCTCGAGAGCGGCGAGAAGCGTGGCACCACTGCGGACGACGTGGCGACCATCTCGCGGGTGGTCGACGCCATGCCCGAGATCGACTTCTGCTGGCCGGCGGTGAGCGCGCACGACCGGCCCGCGCGCGTGCGCGGCCTGCACGAGCTCTACCTGGCCATCGCCAACACCGGCAAGCACGTGCAGACCGTGACAGTCGTCGAGCCCGATCTGGCGGAGGTCGCGGTCGCGATGGCGCGCGCTGTGGCCGGCGGCGACGAGCGGCTGCGCGCCGAGCCGCCCATCAGCGCGGTGCTTGCCACGGTCACGCCGCTTGGCAACGACGCCGGAACGCTCGAGGCCGGCCTTGTCTTCGCGGCGGCCGGCGTCCCTGTCGGCTTCGTGACCATGCCCATGGGCGGCTCCACGACGCCGATCACGATGGCCGGCTCCCTGGTCGTCGCCATCGCCGAGGCGCTCAGCTCGGTCTGTGTCATCCAGGCCGCCGTCCCGGGCGCGCCGCTGTTCATCTGCTTCATCCCGAGCGTGATGGACCTCAAGACCGGAGACTTCACCGGCGGCGCGCCCGAAGATACCATCATGGGCGCGGCCGCCGGCGACGTGGGTCAGTTCTACGGCCTGCCCACTCAGTGCGGCGTCAACTCGTCCGGCGCCAAGCTGCCGAGCTGGCAGTCCGCCCTCGACGACACGACCACCACCTACCTCTCCCTGGCCTGCGGCGTCGACCTGCTCACCGGCGTGGGCATGGTCTCGGGCGGGCGCATCTTCAGCTACGAGGAGATGGCCCTGGCCGCAGACACGCTCACGCAGGCGCGCACGATCGCGCGCGGCATCGACCTGACGGGCGTCGGCGGATCGGCCGGAGGGGCGGCTTCGCCGGCCGCCGGCCCCTCCCTGATCGACGACCAGCCGCACCGCTACTGGGCCGCCGGCGGCCGCCAGACGGCCCTCGACCGCGCCCACGAGCGTGTGGCGCGGATCGCCGCCGAGCACCGGCCGCCGGCGCTCGGCCCGGCGCTCGACGCCGAGCTGCGCCTTTTGGCCGGCATCGACTGAGCTCCAAGACAGTCGCGACCAAGGTGTTCGCCCCAAGGCCCCACGCACGACCGCGCTTGTCTTTTGAGCTCGGTGCTGTATAAATCGAAATCAGATGCCGCTACGGGGGAAGCGCGGCATGGTATGTCTCGATCGGCGGTGGGGGCCGCGCCCGCGACGGTCTTCGCCAGGGGCTCTTCGCGGTATGTCGGGATCAGTTCAGCTGGAAAGGACGGAAGCATGAGAAAGCGCAAGACCTCCATTGTGGTGGCCGTACTCCTCGTCGCGATCGTAGGCACGATGGGGTTCGCCATCGGCTGCGGGAGCAGCAGCACCACCGACGGCGCAAGCGCCAGCCCTACGGACACCGCTGCCATCACCGGGTCCGCCATGGAGAGGGCGACGGCCATCCTCGGCCAGGAGCCCACAGGCTTAGCCCTGGACATCGTCACCGCGGGCGAGGTCATCGTCGCCAACGACTCCAACTACGCGCCGCAGAGTTCTGTCGACCCCGTTACCAAAGAAGTCGTGGGCTTCGACGTTGACGTCGCCATGGGTATGGCCGAGATGCTCGGCCTCGGTATCAAGTGGGAGCACCCCGCCTGGGAGACCATTCCCGGTGGCCTGAACAACGGCCGCTTCGACGTTTCGATCGGCTCCATGACCATCACGCCTGAGCGCCAGCAGACCCTCAACTTCAGCGACCCGTACTACTACACCTCGGGCCAGGTCTTCGTGAAGAAGGGTGGCACGCAGATCACGGGCCCCTCCGATCTCGACGGCATGAAGGTCGGTGTCGGCGCGGCGACGACGTACTATGACTATCTTAAAAAGAACACCAAAGCGGTCGTGAAGACGTACGCCACCGACCTCGACGCCTTCCCCGACCTGCTCAACGGCAACATTGACTTCGTGATGACCGCCGGCCCCACCGGCCAGCAGGCCATCCTCGAGGGCAAGGCGATGGAGTTCTCGGGCAAGCCCCTGTACTACGAGGACCTCGCCATGGCCGTCAAGAAGGGCGAGACCGACTGGACCGCTCTTCTGACCTATACGGTTCAGCAGATGCACGAGAACGGCGCCCTCACGGAAATGTCCAAGCAGTGGTACAACGGCATCGACCTGACCGTGAAGCAATAGCCTACGATCTCACGGCGAGCCCTTTGGGCCGCGCCGCCTGACTTCCCGCGGCGGGGGTGGCTTCTTCTGCGCCCCCGCCGTAGCCATCTTAAGGAAAGGTCGGCAGAGATGCACAGACGCGCAGGGTTCGCGAGCATCGGCCTCTTCGCCGCGCTGCTCGCGCTCGCCTTCACCGCGCTCTTGCCGGTGGCGCTGGCGACCGGTGAGGCGAGCCCGTCGGCGGCGGCGGCCGCGCCCACGGGCGTCCCCATCGTCCTCGGGGTCATCCCAGACCCGAGCGGCACACGCACCAAGTGGACGGGCGACCAGATCAACATCAACCTCGATCTCAACGGCGCCGATCTCGACCCCGCCGCCTCGATCTTGACCGTCGACGGCGAGGTGATCGTCCTCTCGTCACCGGCGAACATGATCGAGCTCTCGCCGGGCAACCCGACGCTCCTTATGAGCTGGGACGAGCCCACCTTCGCCAAGGGCGACTTCACCTTCGACGTCGCTCTCTTCGACACCAGCGGGCAGCCGCTGACCGTGTACGACGAACGGAACGGCAAGACCGCCGACACGTACTCGTGGCAGTTCAAGTCGGAGGGCGAGGCCACGGGCGGCAGCCTCATCAACACGGAAGTCATGACGAAGTGGTTCTGGTACATCGCGGCCGGCGCCATCGTCACCGTCGAGCTCACCGTCATCTCGATCGTCTTCGCCTGCCTCTTCGCCCTCTTCGGCTCGCTCGGGCGTCTTTCCAAGAAGATGACCTTCAAGCAGGCGTGGGACCGGTACCAGAGCCGCGAATACATGGTCAGGATGGTGCTGGGGCGTATCCCCTACTGGCTGGCGACGTTCTATACCTCGCTGTTCCGAGGCACGCCACTGCTGCTGCAGATCATCGTGATCTACCAGGGGGTCCCCGAGTTCATCAAGGCGTTCGGGCTGCCCGACACGTACAATCCGCCGGCCTTCTGGTCTGGCGTTGCGGCGCTGTCGCTCAACTACGGCGCCTACCTCACCGAGGTGTTCCGCGCCGGTATCCAGGCCGTGCCCAAGGGGCAGAACGAAGCCGCCTGGGCGATCGGTCTCAGCGGCTGGCAGACCCAGCGGCGTATCGTCCTGCCCCAGGCCCTCAAGATCGTCATCCCGGCCCTCGGCAACGACTTCATCGCCCTCATCAAGGACACCTCGCTGGTGTCAGTCATCACCGTCGAGGAGCTCCTACGCCGTGCCCAGCTTGCCGGCGCTTCGTCACTCAACAACTTCTCGACCCTGCTGGTAGCGGCGGCCTTCTACTGGGCGCTCACCATCTTCTTCAGCTTCTGGCAGGCGAAGCTCGAGACGCGCATGGCGCGCGACAAGGCCCGCGAGAAGGAGAAGGGGAAGAAATAGCATGACGAAATCGACCTCAACTCCCATCTACGACGACCAGGGCCGCGAGCTCATCGTCAAGGTCGAAGGGCTGCAGAAGTACTTCGGCAAGAACCACGTGCTCAAAGGCATCGACCTCGAGGTGTTCAAGGGCGAGGTCGTGGTGCTCATCGGGCCCTCCGGCTCGGGCAAGAGCACCTTCCTGCGCTGCCTCAACTTCCTCGAAGACCCGACCACCGGCGAGATCGGCATCGGCGGCGTCCACGTCACCTGCGGCAGCCACGGTGGGCAGTTCAAGAAGGACGTCCACCAGATCCGCATGAAGTGCGGCATGGTCTTCCAGGAGTTCAATCTGTTCCCGCACAAGGACGCCATCGAGAACGTCACCGAGGGCCCTGTCCTCGTCAAGGGCGAGAAGAAGGACGCCGCCATCGAGAAGGCGCAGGCGCTCCTCACCAAGGTGGGGCTGGCCGACCGCATGGACTTCTTCCCCAGCCAGCTCTCGGGCGGTCAGAAGCAGCGCGTCGCCATCGCCCGTGCGATGGCCATGGACCCCGTGCTGATGCTCTTCGACGAGCCCACCAGCGCGCTCGACCCCGAGCTCATCGGCGAGGTGCTCAAGGTTATGAAGGACCTCGCCTCGCAGGGCATGACGATGATCGTCGTGAGCCACGAGATGGCCTTCAGCCGCGACGTCGCCGACCGGGTCGTGTACATGGACGACGGCTACTTCATCGAGCAGGGCCCGCCGAGCGAGGTCTTCTTCCACCCGCAGGACGAGCGCACCAAGCGCTTCTTGCGGCACATCCTCCCCGAGATGGATCCGCGGCACGCCAAGGAGCTCGGCATCACCGAGGTCGGGCAGGAGCTCCCAGATCCCGACGCCGCCCCCCTGCAGGGGCCGGTCGGGGCGGCGCTGAACGAAGACAACCTGGCGGACACGGCTCTTCCCAGGATCCCCCTCTCGGACGGCCCGTCCGGCGAGCTCCCGCTGCCTCCGGGGAACGAAGAGCTCTGAACGGGCCGGCCGTCAGGCCGGAGCAGGCACAGCAGAACCCGGGGCGGGCGCGAGAGCGCCCGCCCCGTCCTCGTGCGCGGCGGCGCCCGAGCCGCCCTGACCCTTCATGACACGCCCATCTCGCGGTCGGCGGCCTCGATGATGCCGCGGATCTGCTTAGCCACGTCCGCGTCGAGAGGCAGCGGCTCGTGCGTGTCGATGAGCTCCAGGGCGCGAGCGCGGGTGCGCGTGGCCAGATCTGTGGCCCCGCGCGCCTCCCAGTCCTCGCGCACCCGCCGGTCGAGCACCTCGGGCTGGCTGAGCTCGCGCATGTGCTTGAGGGTCGCGTCGAGGCTGAGGAAGTCCCCGAAGGCGCCGACCTTGGCGATGTCCTCCACCGCCAGGGTCTCGTCGTCCACCGGGATCCCGTTCACGACGTGCTTGATCATGCGCGCGATCTCGTTGTCCATGACGAGCTGGCCGAAGTCGAAGGTGACGCCCGATTCGATCATCCCCGCCCCGTAGATCTGGTTGGCGCCTGCCAACGCAGGAAGGAGTCCGGTGAGGGTCTTCTCGTGACCGGTCTGCGCGTCACCGAGCTTGGAGTCCGACTACAACCCGGCCACGAAGCTCGGGATCAGGTACCGCCGCGCGATCTGGGCGCAGGCGGCGCTGAAGAGGGCGAGCTCGGGCGAGCCCACGCACGCCGCCGCCAGCTTGAGGTCCATGGCCGTGGTCGACGATCCGTAGGTGATCGGGCAGCCGCGCTCCGTGAGCTGCGCCAGGACGATGCCGCTGAGCACCTCCGCATTGTGCTGCGCGAGGGTGCCGGCCAGCGTGACCGGCGACGAGCCACCGGCCATTGCCATGCTGAGGATCGTGTCGGGGCACCAGGCGCGAGCCGACTCGATGATGACCTCGGTGGCATCCCGCGGAAGCTGGAGCGGGCTCACCGGGCACACGCCGAAGCCGATCAGCGGGCGGCGACGGAACTCGTCCTCGCTGCCCGAGATGCAGGTGGCCATCTCGATCAGCTTCTTGACGTCGTAGGCGCTCGTGGCCTCGGTGCCGACCGGCTTGCCGGTGTTCTGGATGGCCGCTTCCCACTTGTAGAGGCTGGCGGTCTCTTCGGGGACATCAGTAGGGTGCACCGCCGACTCGTAGGTGTCGATGTCGCTCAGGGCGTCGACGAGGCGAGCCGCCTCACGCACATCCTGCAGAACGGGGTGCCGGTACTCCCCGGTGCGTGTGTCGACGATCATGATGCCTTCGTCGAAGTTCGAGACGTAGACGCGCCCGGCCTCGAGCACGATATCCATCTCGGGGTCGCGGCCGCTGAGGAAGCTCTTGGGTGGGCACGAACGGATGGCGTCCTCGACGAGGTACGGCGGGATACGCACCATGCGCGTCTCGCGGTCGACCTGGCAGCCGCCATCGGCGTAGATGTCGAGCGCGTCGTCCGCCTCGACCCACATGCCGGTGCGTTCGAGGATCTCGAGCGACGCGAGATGGACGTCCTCCATCTCCGCGTCGGTGAACACACTGAGGCTGAGCCCGCCGGACCTGGGACGCCCTGCGTGCGGGTTTCGTTTCACTGGAGCACCTCCGTTGCGGAGCCTCGCTATCGCGTGTGCGGGTATCGTGTGCGGGCGCGGCTACGCCCGCACGGCTTGAGAGTACGGTCGGGGCGCGCGCGAGTAAAGCGTCGGCGGCTTGCGCGCCCAACTTCGCCGAGCAATCCGCAGCGGGTGGCTCGGCCGGACCGCGAAGTTCGTCCAAGTTGGTGGCTGCGCGGCGGCCGGCTTCGTTCTGGAGGACTGCATGGTATGGTGCCTGACGGCGGCACCACTGGCGGCACCACTGGCGGCACCACTGGCGGCACCACTGGCGGCACCACCGGCGGTACCACTGGCGGTACCGACGCCGCGACCGACACTGTCCGCGGCCGACGAACCCGGCCGCCGGCCGCACCACCGGCGGTACCACTGGCGGTACCACTGGCGGTACCACTGGCGGTATCACTGGCGGTACCGACGCCGCGACCGACACTGGCCGCGGCCGACGAACCCACCAGACGGCCGCTTCGTCAACGCCTATGGGAGGCGACGATGCACCTCATCGAACGCGACGACTCCGTACTGGTGATCATCGACTCGCAGCCACGATTCTGGGGAGACGCCTTGAGCGGCGAGGATGCCGCAGGCGCCGAGGCGGCGATCGCCCGCGCCGCGTGGTTGGCCGCCGTGGCGCGGGTGCTCGGGGTGCCCGCCGTTCTCACTGAGGAGGATCCGGGGCGGAACGGGCCGACGGCCGCAGGGATCCTGGCCGCCGTCGGCTCCGACGCGCCGGTGTTCACGAAGCCCGTCTTCGGCCTCGCCGCCTGCCCCGACATCATGGCGGCGCTTGCGGCGACGGGGCGCAAGACGGCGGTGCTTGCCGGCTTCGAGACCGACGTGTGCGTGACGCACTCGGCCGTCGGTCTCGGTGAGGCCGGCTACCGCGTGGTCGTCGCGGCGGACGCCGTGTACTCGCCGGCGGGCGCGCAGGCCTTCGGCCTCGCCCGCCTGCGCGACCTCGGCGTCGAGCTCGTCCACTGCAAGGGCATCTACTACGACTGGGTGCGGACGCTCGAGGCCGCACTCGAGTTCCAGGACGCGCACCCCGAGCTCAGCGAGCCGCCCGGCTTCTGGATCTGAGCCGCCCGCCCCTGCCGCGCCGGCGGTCGTCAGACGGTTTGCGGACCCACCTTCGGCACCTGCTGGGTGATGCAGTGGATGCCACCCCCACCGTAGCCGATGACCGGGCACGGCACGCCGACGACCTCGCGGTCGGGGACGATCTCGCGAAGACGCTCGAGGGCGGCCTCATCATCCGCCGTTCCACCCGTGGGCACGATCAGGGCGCCGTTCGCGAAGTACGAGTTGATGTACGTCTCGACGATGGGCGTATCGCCGACGAGCACCGGGCGGCTGCGCAGATCGAACTCGATGATCTCGATCTTGCGGCCCCGAGCGTCGGTCGTCCCCAGCCGGCGCCGATTCTCGACGAGGTTCTCGAAGTCCGGGTGCTGCGGGTCGCGCACCATGTGGAGCAGCACGCGGCCGGGGGCAACGAAGGCGCCCACCCCGTCGACGTGGCCGTCGGTGTCCGGGTCCTCGTCCAGCCCGAGCCCCGAGATGAGCCAGATGACCTTCTCCACGCCGAGGTAGTCCTTGAGGACCTGCGTCATCTCGTCCTTGGTCAGGCCCGGATTACGGGAAGGATGCAGCAGGCAGCTCTCGGTGGTGATCAGCGTGCCCTGCCCGTCGACGGTGATGCCGCCCCCCTCGAGGACCATCGGGGCGGCGAAGCGCTCGACGCCGAAGTGCTCGGCCAGGCGGCGGCCGATGGCCGCGTCGTTGTCGTACGGGAGGTACTTCTCGCCCCACGAGTTGAAGATGAAGTCGGCGATCGCGCGAGTGCCGTCGGGGCGCGTCACGAAGATCGGCCCGCTGTCGCGCAGCCACGAGTCGTCGATCGGCATCTCGAGCACGTCGATGTCGCTGCCGCAGTAGCTGCGCGCCACGCCGCCCTCGCCGGGGCGCGCGAGCATGAGCACCGGCTCGAACCTCGCGATCGCGTGCGCAGCGGCGGCGAAGCTCGCCTTGGCGAGGAGGTACTGCTCTCCCCAGACCTCGGTGCGGATCTCCGTCGGCCAGCCGATGATGCAGCGCTCGTGGGGCTCCCACTCGGCCGGCATGCGAAAGCCCTGGGAGGCGGGGGTAGATCCTTGGCGACCCTCGTCGCGGGGAGAGTCGGCGGCGGCTGGCGGCATGTGGGCTCCTTTGCGCTCGGGCCGCGCAGACGATGAAGCGCCGTCGACCCCTTG
>Ga0315297_10002812_pt1 | contig 11068 bp, 11 predicted proteins | sample YL17G15_0_MG_FD_203628 | JGI IMG/M metagenome (GOLD analysis project Ga0315297, IMG submission 203628) | Sediment microbial communities from Yellowstone Lake, YNP, Wyoming, USA - YL17G15_0 | ecosystem: Environmental > Aquatic > Freshwater > Lake > Sediment | place: USA: Wyoming | collected...
TTGTAACGCGTTGAAATCTCTGGATTCCGGTGCCTGTCCCGGACTCCGATCCGGGATTCACCGGAATGACGATTCTTGGGCATTTTCGACTTTTTACGAGGCCGTCACCTTTGGTTGATCAGGAGGGCGAGGCTTAACCGGCTGTCCCTGATCCGTCAACGATCCATTCGCAGTTTCCGCATTCCAGGTCTCTGAGACGGCAGATCATTACACCCTGAATTCTTTGGCCGAAGAAAGGACCGAAATGAATCAGATCACCGGTCACCAGGCAATCGGCGCGGGCAATCACGGCCGCCATGAGAACGGGACGATCCTTTTCCGGCAGAGGGATTGGACAGGACATGCCCGGATCAGCCTCCGGAACCAGTTTCACCTGTGAAAGGCATTTTTCCAAAGCAATCCGATGGCTCGCCTTGTCCAGATTCCGTCTGGCCTCCTCCACTACATAATAGGAAGCGATCATGAGATAACGGCCTTGCGCCGCTTCATCCCAAAGTCTCTCGAGGGCCGGACTGCCGTATGCGGCGGAAAAGAGGATGTTGGCGTCCAGAAAAATGATAAGGGGTCTCTGTTGTGTCATGGCCTGGTTTGGAACGGCCGGTCGGCGAACGCCTCAGGATCGAGTCCCATTCGGCGGACTTCCGCAACTGCCCAGGCACGATCCTCTTCCGTCACCGTGTTGGCGAGCAAAAAACGCGCCTTGTCTTCCGGTGAATATTTTTCCACCGGCAGGGTCACAACAGGCCGCAATAAAATGCCTTCCTGCCGACCCTCGACGGAGATCAAATCCCCGTCCTCCAAGCCATACGATTGCCGGATCTGGGAAGGAATGACCAACGTGCCCCTTTTCCCAATTTTGATCGTTGCTGATTCCATAGCATTGCCTCCTTAGCTGCTTATCTGGTAATCATGCTATCAGATATTCAGATCGTCAGCAAGAAAATTTATGGGCGGAAAAGGGCGGAAAGGGGAAGCAGCTCCCTATTTTCAAAAGATGCGCTAACCCGTCTTCGTTTCAACCCCGGTTGATCAGCAGGGCCAGGCTGCGCCGGCTGCGGAAAAAATCAGATCAGCAACGGTTGATCAGGAGCGCGAGGTTGAGCCGGCTGCCGGTTTTCGTCTTTTCGTAGATGGAGGTGAGGTGGGGCGGGTCATTCGAATACTTTCGACCGTAACAGTTTTTTTAACGTTTCATACACGTCTATTCTTGATCCTTCTTTCCGTATGCCTGCGGCAACGACAATGACCGTCACCTCGTTCGCTTTCACTTCGTACACCACCCTGTAACGACCGGCGTCATGCAGGCTGCGGTACCCGCTGAGATCGCCGGATAGAGCCTTCCCCTGTTTCTCAGGGGATTCCTTCAGCGCCGCGATCTTGCGGGCGATCACGGTTCTTGTCTTGCCATCCTGAGATAATAAGAACGTTTTCGCCTCATCCGTCAGGGCGATCTTATAATTCAATTTCAAGCTCCGTCTTTGCCTTTTCCCAGTCCGTGAGCCTGCCGGATTGAATATCCTGCACCCCTCTTTTCAAGGCCGCCATCATTTCGGGATCGCCCATGATTTCTATGGTTTCATTCAAAGCCTCATAAAGCTCCCAGGGCATGAGCGCAAAAACCTGTTTCCCGCGGGACGTGATCGACACGGTTTCGTCGGGTCCCATCTCCTTGTGCAATTCGTTCAATCTTCGCCTTGCTTCAGATATTTGAAGTTGTCTGATCACTTTTTCCCTCCTTATAAAAGGACACATTCAGAGATTCCAAAGGTGCTTTTATTTGTACGTCTAAAGGACTCATAAGTCAAGAAATTTTTTACCGCGAACGCCGAGGAGAAGGGGAGGGAGGTCGGGTGGGCCTTGACGGTCCGTTCGGTGATCTTGAGATCGGCGGCGATTTCAAGATTTCACACTTGCGGAAAAAATCAGATCACCCCCGGTTGATCAGGAGGGCGAGGCTCAACCGGCTGCCGGTCTTCGTCTTTTCATAAACGGAGGTCAGGTGGGCTTTGACCGTCCGTTCGGTGATCTTGAGTCCAGCGGCGATTTCGAGGTTGGGCTGGCCTTGGGCCACCAATTCGGCAACCCTGCGCTCCATGCGGGTTAAACCAGCCAATCTTTGCTCGGAATCCGGCGCCGCCTGTTCTTTTGCTCTGGAATACGTCTCCAGGATCAACTGCTGGATCACCTTCTGTCCCAGCCAGACGCCTCCGGCCGAAACGACCCGCACCGCCTCGGCAAGCCGGGGCGGTGAGATATAGGTATTCCCGTATCCCGCAATTCCCAGCTTCAAAAAGGCGATCCCTTCCTCCTCGTTCGGCAGATCGGAGAGGAGGAAGAACTTGCACAGGGGGGCCAATCGCCGCAGTTGTGAAAAGGCGGCCATGTCGACGAGCGACCGGTGCAGAAGGATCAGGTCGAACTTTTTTCCCGCGCATCGGCGCTGCAACTCCCCAAGCGATGACGCCTGCTCCAACGGGTATTGACCGGCAAGCAGGTCATTCCACCTTTTAATCACCGCCCGGTTTGCACTGCTCAGCAGGATGGCCATAAAATCACCGTTCCCTTAATGCCATATACTTGGCTCTTAGTACAGGTTTCAATAGATACGAGAGAATCGTTTTCTTGCCGGTTTGGATGTCCACTGTCGCGATCATGCCGGGGATGATCGGCAGGGGGTTGGTTTTCGGACCAAGGTAGTTCTTGTCGGTTCTCAGTTGGACGAGATAGAAGCTGTTTCCCTTGTCGTCGGTGATGCTGTCCGCGCTGATCTGCTCCAGCTTGGCCTCGAGGCCTCCGTATATCGTGAAGTCATAGGCGGTGAACTTCACCGTGGCCTGCTGGCTCGGTCTCAGGAAGGCGATGTCGGAGGGTTTGATCTTGGTCTCGATCAGCAGCGTGCCTTCCGTGGGAACGATCTCGACGAGGTTCATCCCCGGCTGGACGACGCCGCCCACCGTGTTGATCAGCAGGCGGTTGACCGTGCCGTTTACGGGTGAGCGCACCGCGGTCCGGGTGAGTCGGTCCTGGAGGGCGATGGAGGTGGCGGCATCCTCTCCGAGTTGCGCCGAAACCTCGTTCAACTCCGCTTTTGCCTTATTGAAGAAGGCAAGCCGCAGCTCCTTAAGCGCCATCTGGCTCTCCTCGATCTTTGACTGCACCCGGGGGATCGACTGCTTCGACTGTTCTATTTCTCCCTGCATCTCGCTTGCCTGGCGTTCGAGCCGGAGGACTTCCATTTCCGAAACGGCGCCCTGGGCGACGAGCGGCTTGGTCAACGTCAGTTCTTTTTGAAAAAGGACATAGGTCTTATTCAGCTCCCCCAGTTTGGTGTTGAGCTCTTTCAATTCATTGTTGCGTTGATTGATCTGCTGCTGCTTGATTTCCAGGCTGGAGCGCAGCTCGTTCTTCCTCGATTCATAGAGCTCCTGCTCGCGGGTTCCGATCTCCGGCTTCTCCTTCATCACTTCCGGGGGGATCCTGAAAGGGGTTCCGCTGGTCTCCGCCTGCAGGCGGGCCGCCTTGGCCTTGTTGGCGAGGAACTTCGAACGGTTCTGCTGGAAGGAGGAGGAGAAGCGTTTCTCGTCGATCCTCAAGAGCAGCTGGTCTTTCTTCACCGTGTCGCCCACCTTCACCAGGATCTCCGAGAGGATTCCCCCTTCCAGGTTCTGGACCATCTGGATCTGGCCGGCGGGAATGACCTTGCCCATGCCCCGGGTCACCTCCTCGATTTGCGAGACGGAGGCCCAGAAGAGGCCGGCGGCGAAAAGAAGCAGGACCGCCCACAGAATCACCCTGCCCCCCCGGGGATACTGCGCCAGGATGGACGAACGGATATCCGTGACGAGGTCGATATCCTCGGCCGGCATGCGGTAGAACAGATCGTCGGGTTTTTTCTCAGGCGACAATGGATTTTCTCCCCTAAATATTCAGCTGGCCCTTTTTAAGCGCTTCGATGACGGCGGCCTTCGGGCCGTCCGCGACGATGGCGCCGTTGTCGATGACGACCAGACGGTCCACCATCTCCAGGAGCGAGGCCCTGTGGGTGATCAGAATCAGGGTTTTTTCCTGGATCACTTTGGATAGACTGTTTTTCAGCCGGACCTCCGTTCGGTTGTCCATGTTGCTGGTCGGCTCGTCCAGAACCAGGACGGGCGGATCCAGCAGCAGGGCCCTTGCCAGGACGATGCACTGCCTCTGTCCTCCGGAGATGCCCCGGCCCAATTCCTGGACCTCCATGTCGAAACCCAGGGGGTGCTTCTTGACGAATTCGTCGACGCCGGCGATCTCCGTCGCACGGAGGATGGCTCTGTCATCCACATCGTGCGTCCCCATGGTGACGTTGTTCCGGACGGTCCCCCGGAAGAGGATGATATCCTGGGGGACGTAGCCGATGAAATGGCGCAGTTCCGCAGGATCGATCTGCCGGATGTCGGTCCCGTCCATGGTGACCATGCCGCTGCTCGGCTCGAACAGGCCCAGGAGCAGTTTGCCGAGCGTGGTCTTTCCCGATCCGATGGGGCCGATGATGCCGACCTTTTCGCCGGCGGAAACGTTCAGGGTGATGTTGTTGAGGGCCTTGGTTGTCTGGCCGGGATAGGAGAAGGTGAGATTCTTCACCCCGACGGCGCCCTGAAAACGGGTTCTGTGCACGAAGGTTTTTCCGGCGGGCCGCTCCACGGGGAGGGCCATGATGTCGTTGAGCGTCTTGAGGGCCTCCTTGGCCCGCTGGAAGCGGGTGGCGAGGCTCACCACCTGCCCCATGGGCGCGACGACCTGCCGGGACAGGATGACCAGGGCGATCAGGCCGCCCTGGGTGAGGTTGCCCTCGGCAATCATATAGACCCCGGCAATGACGACGGCCACCACCACCGTACTTTGCAGAAAGAAGGAAAAGTCATTGACGGTGGAGGAGAGAAATCTCGACTTCGAGCTCCATTTGGCGATGTAGCTGACCGCCTCTTCCCAGGCCCGCTGGATCTGGCTCTCCGCGCCCAGCATCTTGACGGTCTCGAGGCCCGATAACCCCTCCACCAGGATGGCGTTTTTCTGGGAGGAGGCCTGGAAGGTGTTTCCGACGGCCTTTCGCAGGGGGATCTGGATCAGGAAGGCGTAGATCAGCACGACGAGGACCGCCACGATGAACAGATAGACGATGGCGCCGCCGATATACCAGACCACCAACAGGCCCAGGGCCATGAAGGGCAGATCGATCACGGAGGTGATGGAGAAGGAGGTGACGAAATCGCGGATGCCTTCGAACTCCTGCAGGTTCCTGGTAAACGAACCGATGGACTGGGGGCGGGCCTCCAGCTTCAGGTCCAGCACCTTCTGGAGGAGCATGGCGGAGATCTTGAGGTTGGCCTTGTTTCCCGCGTCGTCCACGAAATAACCGCGGAGGCTGCGCATCAGGACGGAAAAGAGATAGATGACGGTGACCCCGATGGAGAGCACCCAGAGGGTTTCCACGGCATTGTTGGGAATGACCCGGTCATAGACGATGAGGACGAAAAAGGGGCTGACCAGACCGAAGAGGTTGATCAGAAAGGAGGCCACAAGGACATCCCGATAGATGCGCCAGGATTTGAAGAGGGTCCCCCAAAACCAGTTCTTTGTCGAGCCGGGGCTCAGATCGTCAAGGGACTTCCTCTCCGGTCGGAACTTTGGACGGACGAAGATGGCATAGCCGGTGTAGAGTTTCTCCAGTTCCTCCCTGGAGACGATTTTTTCCCCCATTCCCGTTTCGGGGGGCAGGATCTTCAGTTGATTTCCACTAGCCTCATTTTCGACCAGGACGCAGGCCTGGCGGTCATGAAGAAGCAATACGACCGGAAGCTGCAGGTGGGCGATCTTACCCAGGGGCTTCTTCAGAACGCGGGAGGCCAGGTCGGCGCGGTCGGCGGCCCGGGAAAACAATTCCACCGTCAGGCGGTTGCGGACGAGAGGCAGGCCGGCGCTCAACGCGGTTCGGGAGGCCGGGCGCCCGTGGAGCTTCGTGAGCTGGATCAGGCAATCCAGAAGCGGGTCGTCGTGGGCGTCCGTATCCTTTCCCAGGATCCAATCCTTGGAGGGTGCTTCAGCACTTATTTCCGTCATAAACAGTTTCTTTCAACCGGGGGAAAATGGACTTCTGCAGAGCGGGAATCGCCGCCCTGTGTCATTCGGTTTTATTTTAGCATATATTTTTTATAAAAATCATGTTATTTTTAAATCCAGTGAGGTTGGGAAAAGTGTAAAGGCCTCTGGAGACAAATCCTCAACGGAGAGCAAAGCCATGCTGTATGTAGAACGGACCGAGAATGGAAAGATTGTCGCCCTGCACAGCAGCCCTCATCCGCAGGCCGGGGAACAGAAGTCCGTCATGGATGAGGAAATTCTCGATTTCCTCCACATGACCGTCAGCGCGGATTCCCGGAAACTGCTCCTGTCGCTGTCGGATATCGGAATCATCCGTCTGCTGGAAGACCTGATCGACCTGCTCATCCAGAAAAACGTCATCTTTTTCACAGAGCTTCCGGAACAGGCCCAGGAGAGAATCAAGGAGCGCAAGAGGCTTCGGGATACGCTGAACCCCCAGGAGCTGATGGTCGACGATATTCTTTGAACCCACTACGGCCGTTTCCCCATCCGCTCAGGCATTCTTGAGCATCCCCTTGATCGGCTTCGGTCTGTCGACGACATATCCCTGAATGGCGTCCAGATTCAGCTCCTTGAGGATCTGGACCTGTTGTTCGGTTTCCACTCCTTCCGCGATCACCATGATGTCGATGCTGTGGGCCACGCTGCATAGGGATCCGATGAAGAATCGGCTGTCGCTTTCCTCATCTTTAAGTTCCCCTGTATAGGCCCGATCAATTTTGACATAATCGGGACGCAGTGATTTCAGATACCCCAGATTCGAGAAACTCTGGCCATAATGATCGAGTCCCATCGCGTGCCCATATTCACGCACAAACGTGCTGAACTCCTTGACAAGACTCAAATTCTGGACTGCACCGAATTCAGAAAATTCAAATATGAGGCGAGGTGCTGTCTGGGGCAGATTTTTCAAGGCGGATTGCAGCCATTGCTGGAACGAATCATCCTGCAGCGAAGCGGGAGAAACGTTCACCGCGATATTTCCGATGCCAAGCCGGCTGCTGTCGAGCTGCATCACCTCTTCGAGAACGATGCGGTCTATGGATGAAACCAGCATCAAGCGCTCGGCAAGAGGCATGAATACGCCGGCACTTAAAAATTTGCCGTCCTCCTGGATAATCCTCGAGAATATCTCCAGATGAAGGATATGATTCCTGTCTTTCGTTTTAACAACAGGCTGACCATCCAGGCTGATTCTCCTATCTTTCAGGGCCTTTTCAAGCATCTCCTTCCATTGCTGCTGCCCCAAGGGCATTTTGTCCGTTTCTTCGGTAATCGCCCGGACATTCCATCCGTTCGGTCCCGTCTGCCGGGCTGCGCCCAGCGCCAGATCGGCCTCCGAGAGCAGGCGGCCGATCGTGGTCGTGCATTCGTACGTGGCCGCCCCCACATGGCCGACATTATCCGTTACCGTGATCTGCTCCGCGGCAAGCTGGCTCAGTTTGTTGGCCACGCCGCCGGCGATCGTCTCCGCATCCCAGGGCGGGGCGTCGGGAAGGAAGATTCCAAAATCGCCTCCCGTAAGACGGGCAAGGACGCAGCTCGCATACTGTTTGGTGACTTCCTGCAGCAGCGCCGTGACCCTCTTCAGCAATTCATCGCCGGCCTGAAAACCCTTCTGCTGATTGAGTTTTTCCAGCTCGTTCAACTTGATCAGCAGCAAAATGCCCTTGGTGACGCTGTCGCGGCGGTCGAGCCGGGCGGTGATCTGGGTCTCGAAGTAACGGCGGTTGCCCAAACCGGTCACCGGGTCGTGGTAGGCGCGTTCCCGGAGTCCTTCGGCCTGGGTCACCTGTTCTTCAAACATCTCCTTCACTTTACAGGTCATGCGGTTCATGGCCTCGACCACGCGCCTGAGTTCCTTTGTCCACGGCACCCGTTCCTGGATTTCGTACTCCTTTCTGCACAGGGCGTCCGCTTGGCGCTCCACAAGAACCAAAGGCCTCAGCAGGAAGCGCAGTCCCAGGCCTCCGGCGATGAGCACGAAGATCCCGCAGGCAAGGAACCAGAGGGTCGTACGGACCATATCCTCCCAGAGCGTCTTGTAGGCGTAGCCGGGATGGCTCATCACATGAATCGTTCCGGCCTGAATCCACCCGGACATGACGTTTGCGACGGCCTCGGGGGTCTTCAGGGGGATCCAGCGGATGAACCACGGGGGAACGTTCTCGATCTTCACATCGAGGACGCGTTCGATCATGACATTTTGCTTGGTGTCCGTCAGCTTGACAATTTTGTAGTACCCGCGGTCGAACACCGCATTGATCATTGTTTCCACCGTGGGCATGTCCTTTTGGACGAGAAACTGCGAGATGGACAGGCCCAGGGAGGTTGCCGTATCCTGGGCATGGGATTCGAGCTGGTCGGTCAGGAACGAGCGGGTGCTGTCCAGTTTGGCATACCATGTCCCGGCAAAAAGAAGGAGAAACAGGGTAAGCGTAAAAATGATGAGTTGGCGATAAAGTGTCATTTCCTAACCCCCTCTATTCACAGTTTGATCTCCGTCATTTTCTGCAGGAGATCCTGCCAGGGCTTGAGCCGGCTGCTGCTGCCGGCCAGTTTACCCTGCCCTCGCTGTACGGCCGTCCAGAGGCCGGCGCCGTTGAAACTGAATACGGGCAACAAGTCGGTCCGTTTCGATGCGGGGCTGATGGCGTCCACCAGATTGTCGAGAACCAGCGGTTCGGCGCCCGGTGCGCTGTAATAGGTCAGGACCATATGGGCGATGTTATACTGGATCGCCTTGACGTACGAGATGTTGAGCTTCTCTTCCGGTATCCCCATCGCCTTGAGGGTGAAATATTTGGCGATGGCAAAATCCTCGCAATCACCTGCCTTCTTGCAGAGAAACTCGATAGGCGTCGCCCAGTAATCCTGCACCCCCCAGAGGTCGATGTCACTGACAAATACAATCCTGCTGTTGAAGAAATGGTTGACCTTTTCAAGTTTTTCCAAGTCCGATTGGCTATTGTCCTTGTGGATCAGATCTTCCCAGGAAACGAAGCGTGCCGGCGCATCCTTCCCCACGCATTTTTCCTCCGCCTTCTTCAGGAACTCTTTGTCGAAGTGAAAAACCGCCTCCGTGAGGACCGGTCCAGCAATGAACAGGCCCGCCAAAATGGCCAAAATCGAAATGATCGATTCTATTTTCTTTGTGGACTTGTGCACAGTAATTGAAGTGACCTTGCCTGGATGTTTCGCAGGAAAACAGGGACGGCGCCCTATTCTTCACCTAAAAGATAGGGGCGCCGTCCCTCGAGGCGATCGTTTGGGGGTATTTCACTTCGTATATTCCAAGCGGCTTTCCGCAGGCCACTCCAGCCCCAGGGCCTTTGCCAGCCTGCCCATGCCGCTCCATACCCTGTATTCGGCGTAGATTTTTTCGAACTTTGCCTTGACGAGATCGGACTTGGCGTTGATATTTTCCGCCTGGGTGTCCAATACGTCGAACATGGTGCGTCTTCCGATCGTCCACTGCTTGTCAAAGGCCTCTGCCGTTAACCCGGTTGCCTTGACATATTCCTCAAGGTAAGTGACCCTATCTTGAGCCGTCTTGTAGGCCTCCCAGGAAAGACGAATGGATTGAACGGTCTGACGTTTCGTATTGTTGAGTATTTCCTTCGCCTCATTGACGGCCTGCAGTGTTTCTTCGATGCGCGCCTTGTTCCGGAAACCGTTGAAGATGTTGACGCTGAGCACGGCCGTTGCTATGAAATCTTCCGTGCGATGAGGGTACTGCACATCGGTCTCCCACTTGTAATCCATCGCAGCGTCCAGTTTCGGATAATTGATCCGCCTTGCCACTTCATACTGCGCCTCCCGCGCCTCCAGGTCGGCCTGGGCGGACTTGATGATCGGATAGTTTTTCAAGGCCAGCTGTTCCGCTTCTTCCATCGATACGGGGATGTCCGCAGCCGCCGGCGAGGGCTTCGTCAGGTCTTCCGGCAAGCGGCCGATGAGAGCCTGGTAATCCGTTCTCGAGTCCTCGATATTGGTTTTGGTCACCACCAGGTTGGACTGGGCCAAAGCGAGGCGTCCCGAAACCTGGTCGAGATCAGCTTTGCGGTCCACGCCTGAGGTGCTTCTGAGCTTCATCTGGTCGTAAATGCGTTCATGGTTGAGCAGATTCTCTTTGGCCAGTTCGTTCAATTCGAGGTTGCGAAGCACGTTGAGGTAAACCCGGGACGCCTGCAGGGAGAGGTTTTCTGAAGTTCCCTGCAGCAGATACGCTTGAGACCGGACGCGCGCCTCCAGCCGACTGACCTCGCTGTCGGTCACGCCGAACTGGAACAGGTTTTGGCGGAGACTAAAAACGGTTGATTTTGGCCGGCTCTTTTCGGTGCCGCTTATAAGATAGTTTTTCTGGTAGTCGATACCGGAGGAGTGGTAGGCATCGAGGGTGGGGTAATATCCGCCCTTGGACTGGATCACCTCCTGGTCTCGCGCCAACCGGTTATAGGATGCGGCCTTTATCTCCGGATTGGTCTGGAGCATATTTTTTACCGCATCCTGTAAGGTTTCTGCCCATGCGCTTCCGCTTCCCAATAAAAGAATTCCTGCCGCAATGCCGATGTACTTAATAGAAAATTTCATTTTTCGGGCCTCCTCTCGGTTGTTAATTGGTAGAAACTCCTATAAATATTCGTTTATTATCAGTCCCTCAGCACGATACATGCCCCAGGAACAATTTTGGCGGAATTTCCATTGACGTTTAAAAATATCATATTCCTGCAATCATGTAAAACAATTTCTCGTGGTGATTTCTATCGGTTCAAATCCTCTATTACCAATCCCTCAGCACGATACATCCTAATTTCCCGAAGAAATTATAACGATGCCTTGCCAGGGAGTTGGATGTCCAAGGCTTTGAGAATATCCCGCTGCGCCTTGGTCACCTCTGTGAGGATATGACCGTACTTCCCAGAATATTTAA
>Ga0315297_10002813_pt1 | contig 11068 bp, 10 predicted proteins | sample YL17G15_0_MG_FD_203628 | JGI IMG/M metagenome (GOLD analysis project Ga0315297, IMG submission 203628) | Sediment microbial communities from Yellowstone Lake, YNP, Wyoming, USA - YL17G15_0 | ecosystem: Environmental > Aquatic > Freshwater > Lake > Sediment | place: USA: Wyoming | collected...
TGGAGTAATCGATCTCCGCTCAGCTTGACGACATTCCTTCCCTGCCAGCTTTGATCGTTGGGCAAGGTCATTTCATTAATCTCTTCGCGCTGTTTTGGTTTGAACGCATTACCAAGGGCGGTACCTACGCTCTGCATGCCCCCGACGCCCAAGGCCGTTAATAGTGCTTGATTACGTGCGTGGTTGACTAATTCTTCGCCTTGATGTCGTGCATCTCGTGCTAATAGGTGTCCAACACCTAGCGCGGGTATACCTAAACCTACGCCCCAACCAAGACCTTTACCAAGAGCCAATGCTTCTGGTCCAAGACGTTCGAGCAAGGCTTGCTTGTACATGCCAAAGGCCGCGAAGTTGACCATGGCAAGCTTTTGTTCGAGGCTATTACGCGCCGCGGCGTTATGTTCAGACGCTAAACGCTCCTCGAGTATTTGCGATGTTTCGAGTGCTTGTTTGAGTGTGGTCGCCATGATTAAGCCAAAGATTGCACGCCATGCGTAAAAGGTGCAATCAAGTGGGGATTGTCTTTAAATGTGCGATAACTGGTAGCTCCCATGCCTCCCATAAGTCCGCCCAAGCCGCCAATGGCTGCTGGTGCAAGGAGATCATTCATCGTGACAGGGTCCCCGGATAGGAGTTTGGGGACCGTAGTAAGGGCCATACCTCCTAGTGCCGCAGGTGCTGAGCGTCGAAGGAGAGTCGCCCCCAGATCCATCATGGGGTTTCCCGCTAGTTTCTCGCCCGTGAGGGCGCTCAGTGCTTCGAGCCCTGCCGCTATTTTTTGATTTTCTCGACGGTGAAGATAGGCCTTGGCTCCAATGATAGCCGCGGCTTCTTTGATCGTTATTTCATCGATGTTAAACATCGCGCCCGCGATCTTGTGTAGCCCTACGTGCTTGAGCGTGTCACGGATATGCGCAGGGAAGAGCATTTCAGCGTCGAAGTCCATTATCTTTTCTCCTCTTTCCCTGTAACTGCCCGCTCGGAATCCGCAAGCAGTTTAATGGTCATGAAATCGAGCCCTGTGCCCGATATGGCCGCTTGACGGAGGAAAGAACGCACGGCGTTCTTGTCCGTCGAGAGCGTCGGAGCAAAGCGCGTCATCGTGTGATACGCTTCCATCAATTCCTTGTCATCCGCATCGCGGAGGACAGGGTCTTCTTGACGGAGTTGTTGAAGGATCGCTGTTCGCGCTGATTCATTTCCGATATTACCCACGGCTGACATGGCTTTACTCGCCATGTCTGTTAGAAGCTTGGCGCCGGATAAACCTATCTCACTGCCGAATGATTGGATGGCTTTCGTTCCCAGCATGTGAGGTATGTCTTGAGATTCACCGAATTGCTGGGCAGGCCCCATAGCTCGTTCGATATATCCAGCGATGGCTTTTCCTGGTGCTTCTATTATAGGAGAAACCATTTTGTTTAAAGCGCTTCCCAACATACTCGCGCCATGCGGGTATATTGATGGACCTAGGTAGCGGGGGTCCATTTTGTGTTTTGAAAGTGCTTGCATGAATATGTCTTCCAACGGCATTGTTGGCGGTGTGTTTTGGCTAGGAGGGCTTTTTGGTCCAAACGGTTGGTTACTCCCTGGACTTGGGTTACTCCCTGGATTACCGCTACTTCTGCCGCCACCGCCGCTGCCGCCGCCGCCGCCGCCGCCGTAGCGGGCGCGCATTGCCGCTATCAACGCGGGATCTTGCTGCCAAGGAGGAGGCGCCGCGCCCATTTTAGTGGCACCGGGCCATATTTTTTGCAGCGTAGCTTGGTCAAGCTTTTTCCGTGTATCGTGGTACTGCTTTTCCATTTCGTGGAGTGTGCTCGGTACACCTAATCCAACGCCTACACCTAGCGGGAGGGCCCACCCCCGTTTTTCTAAGTACCGAGCGGCGCTGGTCTGTGCAATCGTTTGGGCGATATCGGCTAGGCGCATTGACCCCTCACCCATTCGAGTCCCTGTTGAATTTTATGGGATTCTTGTGCGTGCTTGAGGAGATCTTCGAAGATTTCCAACTCGACGCTATTCGCCGTGACGTGTCTATCTGTTAGCGCCGCTGTTTTTTCTTGTGCATTCTGTAGCTCGAGCGGTTGAAGGCCTCGAGTTACACGGAGAGCATTTAGGACGCTGACGCTAAGGGGATCTCCCGTTTCTGCCAGTGCGTCTTTTTCAAATGCTTCGAAGGGGAGAGTGACGCTTGCTCGCTGGAACCGTGCCGCCAGCTTTTCGAAGTTTTCCTCGAAAGCCCATTCGTGTTGGCGGTACTCGTCGTCTAAAACCGACGCGAGTTTGCGTAGGCGCATAGTTCTGAATTCGGCTTCTTTCTGTTCTTTTTTGTCGTTCTTCTTTTTTTTCTTTTCGTCTTCGACGTTTCCTACATCTTCGACGGCATCCTGCATCATGGGTGCGCCCGGCGGGCTACGGAGTGCTTCCATCTCATCGGGTAATTCTTGGTTCTCCGCAGGCGCTTCAACATTGCTCGTATCATCGTGGGGTCCATTGACATGAACGCCCGTGCGATCGATGACGATGCGGATCACTTGACGCGAATCGATGGGATCGAACTCATGCATTAAGTCGCCAGCGCCTTCTTGTTTACGTTTATCCATCATACGCAAGAAGGTTTGTGTATTAGCTGACTGCACGAGCCGCTCGATTTGGTCAGGATTAAGTCCCGAGCTAAGGGCTTCCTCTGCTGCCGCGTCGGCGAGTTTAGTCTTGCCGTCGAGGAACTGGTCTACGATGCGTGTAGCCAGCTTATCGAAATCATGTTCTCGCAGTACCGGCATGGGCTCTCCTAGTGGAGGATCTCTTCTTTTTGAGCTACCGTCGTGGCGGTTTCAGTCATTTCACGGTATCGTAATTTTAACAAAAAAGCCTGGGCATCAGGCGTCGTAGTTCGCCCGACTAGTTGTGCGGCTCTTAATGCTGAGTTCCCATGCGCTAATGCAGCATTGGCTTCGCCACTCGTAATGCTGTGTCCACGGCCAGCCAGACTGCGCATATACATATCGGTCATCGTTCGTTGTTTTACAGTTTCAGGGTCTATGATGAACGTATTGTGACCAAAGGTCCAACACAGCTTTTCAAGACCGTTTTGTATTGCGTCTCGTAGAAGTTGTGCCCCGAAGGCTGTGCCCTGTTTATCGTTTTCGTATTCTTTAACCCATGAAAGGAGGTCTAATTCGTCGCGGAATGTCTCGATATCAAAAAAAAGATGTCGGTATATTTGTGTGACTAGCGGTGGAATACGCAGCCATTTTTCGATATCCGCATCTGTAGCGCGTGCGACGAGCCAGGCTTGGAAAATCTCCCGCTCAAATCGCTCTGAAAAGATTTCAAACGCCCATGGTACGTAATCATCTTCGGTTGTGTGTCGATTAAGTATGATCCAAAGACTACGTTCGTACATGTGCTTTGGCGCTACGAATGCGCCCATGACGTCTTTGTAGCGATGGGCTGGATTACGCGTTCGCACGTTCGAGAGATCCCCTGATAGTGTGGGCGCTTTGGCTGAGCTTCAGGACCAAATCTCCCAGGTTTTTGAAAGTCGTCCGTAGATTGGTTTCGAGGTCCGCGAAAGCCGCGTCACCTACGTCACTCTTTAGATCTGGTTCCTGCATCCAGAGAGAAAGAATAACGCGCCCGAGGTTGTCAAGGGCTTTTTCCAGGTTCGGTACGTACTGCGCCACTAGCTCCTTGATCGCCGGGCTTTGTGCAAGACTCGAGACCGCCGCAGCATCAAAGATGTCGTCGCTTTCGAGTTGCGCCGCTTGATCTAAGAATTGGGGGTTGATCTCTGACTCAAGCGCATTTGCGTTTGGTCCGTCTTCCCCCATCATTGCCATGGGCGGTCCTTGCCCCGCAGCCGATGGGTCTTGCCCCATCATCGATGGGTCTTGCCCTCCCATCATTGACGGGTCTTGCCCTCCCATCATCGATGGGTCTTGCCCTCCCATCATCGATGGGTCTTGTCCTCCCATCATTGATGGGTCTTGTCCTCCCATCATCGATGGGTCTTGGCCTCCCATCATCGATGGGTCTTGGCCTCCCATCATTGACGGGTCTTGGCCTCCCATCATTGATGGGTCTTGAGGAAGTGCTCCGCCCGTCGAAGGTGGCGCAATGGCCGCATCGGCGGATGGGGTGGATCCAGCGACGGGTGGAGGAGCCCCCGACGCGGGCGGAGCAATGGGTGCGCCAGTCGCAAGATTTTGTGACGGTGGTGGTGCGCCTGCAGCTTGCGACTGTACGGTAGGCATTACCGGTGCGCCCGTTGCGATTTCTTGCGTACGGGCGGTAAGCGCCATGAGCATCTGCTGCTTTTCTTGCAGCTTCTGCATTTCTTGTTCAATTTGTTGCTGCATTTCCATTGCAGCAAGGTCCGATGGGGACGGGGGCGGCGGAGGCGGTGGAGCGCCCATCATCGAGGGATCGCCCGCCATAGCAGGGTCCATGGAGGGATCGCCCTCCATGGCCGGGTCTGGCGCAGGCTCTGCCGGCGGCTCTTTCTTTGGTTTCGCGTCTCCGTTAGCTCCGCGTTTCTCGAGGAGAAGCTGCGCTTTTGCGAGTTTTTCGCCCGAGGCTACCCAGAACGAAATGTGACGATCTGCCGCGGCTTTGTTGAGCAGCGTTTCTACTACACCGACGGGTAGAACGCAGGCACTAGCAAGCTTCTTGAGCGCGTCGATACGTCCTATGGCCTGTCTACCGTCAATAGAAAATTGCCCCGCGGACGCGTTTTTAACATCAACTTTACGTGCTCCAACGGCGGAAAGTGACGAAGAAGCACAATCCGCGAGATCGTGGATTGAACGAAAGAAACTCTTTTCATTAAGGCGCTCTTTCAGCGGCACCCATACGTAACTTGGAGGGAGATAAATGATATTGGCTCCCTTGGGCATCCAAATGTCACCATATGGATGTTTTGGTTGGGTGATTATTTCGCGTTCGTCCCAGCCCATTTCGGTGGTTGCGGTAATGCGGCGTGCGCCTTCTGAATCCGTCGTGACGCTCTTGATTTTGAGTGGCGCAGTCGCCTGAATATGCGCCCCTTGTTGCCGTACAAAGAATCCGAGGCCCGCTCGAGGTGTGCCTTCACTCTCTTGGAAAAGGTGCTTGTGCAGCGTACTGCCCGCTAATTCGTCAGCGACAGAGGATTCTCCGACGAGCTTGTCGGAGCGGAGATAGTCGCCATTAGCGAATACTGCCAGGTAACGATCTATATTACGGTGCCGTTCATAACCGGTATAGTCGTGGTATCCTGTTCCCGCTGGTTTGGCGATGGGTTTATTATCGTATTTTTGAGAGGCCTCAAAAAGATTCGTTGGATTAGTTACTACTAGCGCGGGTTTCTCCTCTTTCTGGTTGTTAAAGAGGATGTAAACACCGGGTTGATTGGGTTCAGTCCAGTGTTGATAAGGCTGTTCTTGGACAGCCCGGTTATGTTTGGAGCGTGTGTCCTTGGCGTAGTAACCCTTTACTTTGACGCCTGCGTAGGCTTCAGGCGCTCGATCACCGAAGATGCGCTTGAACTCTGTTGGAGGGGTGTCTTTGTCGGCGATCCAAAGTCCTCCACCGACGAAGTTACGCGTGGACGCTGTTTTTTCGATGCGCGGTTGGAGGCAACCTGTGAGGGCCTTCACGCCGTATACTTTGGCGGCGTGCTTAAGGATCCGTGGATGCTTTTCAAGTACACGCGCAAAAGCGATCTTTACGAAGTTGGGTGCCTTATCGAGGAATTCAATAAGGACAGCCTTCGGTTCCGCTGCGATCTTTTCGAGTGTCCCCTTGTTAATGACACGTGCGACATCCGCTAGGATAATCGGTTCCCATGCGGCATAACTAAATCGACCTGTTATCGGCGGCACAACCACGTTACGGATATCAACGTCGGTATAGAGTGATTGCGGTGTTTTAACACCGGCACCAAGGGCACCCAATGCCGTTTTGTTGATTTCTTCGAGCCACGCTTTAGAGAGTGGCAGAAAAATATCCAGCCCCTTATGATAGACCAATTCAATGGGCTTTAAGTTGTTATCTGACATAACAACAGGGATATATAACGGTTGGGCGCCGTGCATAAGGACGAACGCTCCAACACCCATTCCCTTATCGAGGTCCGTGTCCAGGATTTTGAATGTAACTACGTCCTGTACAATGTCGGGAAACTTGGACAATAAAACATTGTAAGCCATCTCCGAAAATCCATGTTCGAACATGGCTGTCGCTTGATCGACTCCCGCGCCAGAGGCCGTCTGCATTTGCTGCGTTCGCGGTGAAATTCCCATATTAATTCCTCATCTGGTACGGACAGATTTTATGGGCCTCTGTAACGTGCTCTTCTGTCATGTTGAAGGCGCCGTTACTATTTTTGGCACAGCGGCACTCGCTGTTGTTGGAGCGCCTAGTTCACGTGTTTTTTTTGCTTTTAATAGGCCGAGCGTAGGAGCGCTGATGGATGGAATATCGGCGAGTTTTGTCGAGAGAGTCGTCTCAATGAGCCGTACGCCAGCCAGGCGAATGTGACGACCGAGCATCGAGACGACCTCCCTTCATTGACTACGCCGAAGCTTGAACGGACGCCGAGATACGACGGAGGTAGTCTCGAAGGGACGCTTGCTTTTCGTCGTCCTTCTTCTCTTCCTTTTTCTCGTCCTTGTCGTCGTCCTTCTTTTCGTCCTTATCGCCCTTATCGTCATCCTTTTTGGCATCAATCTTTGCCTGGATGAACGGGGGCATGCCGCCGTCTTCTGCTACCTTGCGCTGGTTCGCGTTGCGCCCATCGTAATGACCTTGTGACGGAGTGGCGCGCTGCGTTGTTCTGTCCGCGGCTTCCTTTTGGATACCGTGAACGTAGTGCGCTTTTTCTTCCATGGTCATGCCCATGCATGCGCGCACGTGGGCGATCTTCTGATCTTCAGAGAGGCTGCCCGGGAGGTAAGGGATCATTTCGGCCGCAGTCTTCTTGAAGAGCGACAGATAGGGATCTTCCTGAGCGGCCTTCTGAGACTGTTGGATCACCGAATTGGTGCCAGCGGGGGTCTCAGCCGGCTTGTTCGGCTGTGGGATTTCCTTGCCGACGATCGCCGGGCCACTGACATGAGTCATCAGCGCGCCAAGAGCGCCTTGGCTGGGCAGACGCGCATAGTCAGCGGGGCGATTGGCTGCGTCCATCTTGCCTTCGGCGGACGTGGGAGTGTCATTTCCCTTGTCACCACCCAGGATGGTGGAACCTTCGGCGAGCTTGTTGATGAGCGAGCCGAGTGCCGCTGTGCGTGACTGCTCGACTACTGAATTGTCGCCAGCAGGGGTATTCGTGGGTGTGGCTGGCTGGGGTTCTTCCTTGCCAACCGCGCCGGGACGCGTATCCACGGCGGTTGTTCCACGAGAACCTTCAGCATAACCCTCAGGACGGTTCTTCGCGTCCATCTGGCCCTCGGCAGTGCTCGGCTCCTTATTGCCCTTGTCGCCGCCCTCGATGTTCGAGCCTTCAGCGGCTTTCTGCATCAGATGAAGGGCGTGTGCATGAGCAAGCTTGCCGAGGTCTTCGACGGAAGCAAGCTTCTGAAACGATGCTGACTTGTAGCCCTGCTGGCCGTACCAGTTGGATGCGTCGATCACCGCTTCAGCGATTTCTGCTGTTTTTTGATGCGTAATCGCCTCGTTAAGTGGGTCGAATTGGAGTCGGCTTGCGATGAAGTCGGCTACCTTGTAAGCGTCTTCTTCGCTGGGGAACGCAACATGTCCACCTTGGATCAGCGCGTTCTGGACGCCTCTAGCATATGCGGATTTGAACATGTCGTGTCTCCTCGGAACAGCGGTAGTTCAACACAGGAATGATAGGACATCTTCTCGGGTTATTCAAATTATCCTAGAGAGTTGGTCGCGCATTGGGTGCTGTGGGCGCTGTGGGTAGCGCGCTGGGCCCCGGCGCTGCCGTGGGCATGGAGGGCGGCATTTGAGGCTGGGTCGCCGCAGGACTTATTGGTGGGGTAGCCCCTGCCGAAGCCATGCCTTGCTGCGCTTGCTTTAGACGGAATTGTGTGAGGGCATCTGTGACGCCCCTCCGATAAGCCTCACGGATCATTGGTAGCCTCCAGGATTGTACAGATCGTCGGGCATGGGCTGTTGGTGATATGCCTGTTGCATCGGTTGCATTGGTTGCATTGGTTGCGTTGGTTGCGACGGTTTACTCCCCAACATGCGCCCAAGACCTCTACCTAGGTTATGTCCTGCTTCCGCCGCAAACGGCATACCCAGCATACCTAAGGCGGGATAACCCAGGGTAAAGCCAGCACCGGAACCTAGAGCACTGAGCGTATTTGATAAAACTCCCTCATTTGGATCGCCTTTGCCGCGAAGCGCTTGGACTACGCCGTACGCAGGAAACCCTAGCCCCATAATTCGACTACCCCATCCTGCGGGCCAGAAGTTTTTTCGTAGATTGAGTAGGCCCTCTGGCTTGAATGCTGTGCCACTAAGAAGTTGTTTTGGCAGTTCTATCGGGTGACCGACGAGAGAGTGTCCAACATCTTTAAGTGCACCAACCGGATTTGCGCGTATACCCCGCAACCAATTTTTGGTGCCCTCGAACCAAGCCTCTTTAATGCCGAAGTGAGCGAAGGCGTCTTTGATGCCCTGTTCATGGACGTCATGTAACATTTAATACTTCCCTTCTCCGCCTTGGCCGAATTCGGACCCCGCAGCATAAGCGGGTACGGGATGCGTTCCGTGTGTGTCACTCACGTCACCCCGATGTGCCCCGCTCACTAAAGATTCTTTCAGGTAGCGATGCGCGAGCCGTGCCATCCAGTCGGGGTTTAATAAAGGCATACGAGAAGCAGATCGAATAATGGGCTCAACACGCGGCGCTGTAGTTGTGGTGTTTACAGCCGTAATGCCGTGCGCCTTTAACGTATCCCGCATGGAAGGCGTTATACGAGTTCCCGCAGTAAAGTGGAGGGCATTACTCGCCAGTATTTCGCCTATCGCATCATCGATAGGTGAATGTTGTTGGTGTTCCGCGAGAGTCTTGTTGAATTGATTAAAGTCGATGATATCGCCTTTTACGAATCCGTGGCTTGTGTCTTCGCCGGGATCTGTAATTTGGACATAGTTCATGGTAGACCGGGCCAACGTTTCCAAGTGGCGTCGATCGATACCCCCCACTTCACGCTGATAAACATTATGGAGCGTATCGACGAGGTATTTGCGCCCTTGGCCTAATCCTTTGAGATGTACGATCTCGTCTGGCTTGGGGATTCCGTCCGTGAGTACGTCCCCCGCTTCGACCTTTTGACCGATGTGCGTTGTAATGCGCCGGTCAGGACTGACATATAAACGTTCATCGTTAACCCAGATATAATGCCCGCCTTGTGGCGCCTCTTCGATTCGACGTACTTCGCCATCGTGCTCGGCTAGAACCGCTTTGTGTAGAAATGATTGCGGCATTTCGAGCATTTGTCGAATGCCCTTAAGGCCTTCAGGACGAATTTCAGTTTCTGCACCTGTTGTGATGCGGCCTCCATGCTTCGCGTTTAGCGCGAATTGTGTGAGAGGCTCAGCGGCGGCTTGTGCAGCATGCATTCCTACATTGGTGCCAAGAGGCTGGTTTTTACCGTATGCGTTAAGTCCTTGACATTTTTGGCAAATTCCATTAGGCGCTTGGCAAGTCATAGGAGAACGAACGATTACACTATCGCTTTTGGCGAGGCTGCGTGCGATTGAGGGTGTGATTAACGTCCCGGCAGGTAATGACCCATGGGCAATAGCGAGGTATCGGTCAATGATTGAAGGGTCATTAGCCTGTAATGCGATACCGTTCTTGACGCCGCAATCCGGCATCGTAATGAGTTTATCGCCCATGTTATTAACTAGAATTTTTGCGAAATCTCCTGAGTCGGCGGGCGAGAGGTGTGTCTTGATATTGTTAATGCGCGCCTCATTACCTGTAATCCATAGGTCGGATGGCTTTAATCCTTCAGCGTAATTTCGGTGGATAAGCCAGGGTACGACTTTATTGTGCTCGTCCCTGGCGAGTACGGGCGCTCCGACGATTTTCATAAGCTGCCCGACGGACCCACGACCGCCTGACCGAACCATTTCACCCATGGTACCTGGGTGACTTTTCGTATATTCGACGATGGCATTTTGTGCGTCGAGGAGTATTTTTTCTTTTTCAGGTTCTTTCGCGTGCGCAAAACGGTCTCTATAAGGATTAAGCATTGCGCCGCGTTTAGCGTCGGTAGTGATGTCATCTAGTCCGACAGAAATACCCTCGAGTGTTGCGAATTCGTCGCCTGTCCGTTTTAGCGCACTGACGATTTCGGCGTATTTTGTGGGATTCTCTTTGGCCAACTCCGTCAAGATGTTGTGGAGATTCGTTTTTGTGAGAGGCCCACGCCCGCGGTACTTTTCAGGCAGTAGGGTATCGACGATATGTTGGCCTAGTGTTGCCATTATTTAGATCCTATTGGACATATTCATTGTCATCCTTTTATTCAGAGGAATCCCCTATGAGTTTCTTTGCTGCGTAGAGTCCCCCTGTGGCAAGACCGGCAAGACCGAGGGATGGCAAGAGACCTTTTGCTCCTCGACCCAGGGCTTGCCAACCTTGTCGTCGTGTAAGTCCCCGCATCGCGTTGCTCATGCCAGGGCCTTCTGATGATGCACGGTTACCGAGGGTACTCCAGAGGTCCGATACACCTCGGCCAACGTCTTTGGCATGTTCTGCTTGACCGCTAAGGAATCCCGGTAATTGCATGGCGTCCGCAGCGGCGCGTTGCCTTACCGAGTTGGCTGATCGTACCGCTGCAGCCGCTCTGTCGTACGCTTCAGGTATGGGCCACTCCGGCATATTATTTACAGGGTCCACAAACCGCCGTAACAGTTCCTCGTAAGAATGTTCGGGGGATATTGTACCTGAGGGGCTCACACGATGACGCTCCGCCCATTTCTCAAGGTTGAAGGCGTGCAAGGCTTCAAGGGTACCCTGTGTAAAGGCTTGTTTGATCATTAGACCACTGTTTCCGGTAGTTGCGGGTTGTCCAAGGTCTCTAATACTGTTATC
>Ga0315297_10002815_pt1 | contig 11066 bp, 9 predicted proteins | sample YL17G15_0_MG_FD_203628 | JGI IMG/M metagenome (GOLD analysis project Ga0315297, IMG submission 203628) | Sediment microbial communities from Yellowstone Lake, YNP, Wyoming, USA - YL17G15_0 | ecosystem: Environmental > Aquatic > Freshwater > Lake > Sediment | place: USA: Wyoming | collected...
ATCCGTCAAATTGACAGGCAGATGCGTGGAGTTTGTATAGAATGGTTCGGCCTTAAGCTTTTGAAAGTTCTCCTCGTTGGCGCAGATGATGTCCGGGTATTTCCCCTTGTCGATCCTTGCCAGGCGATAGGATGTCCCCTCTGCCGGCGTGGATTCCAGATTATAGTTGTTTCCCGTTTCCTTCTGGAACTGGATCAGGCGGTTTCTCATGAAGTCCAGGACCTTCTTTGCAAACCTCTGCCCTTCAGGGGTAGCGATATTTTGGCCAAGCAGATTGAGACATGCCTCGTTCATCCCCACCAGGCCGATGGTGGAAAAGTGATTCTTCCAGTATTCGCTGAACCGCTCCTTGACGCTGCGGAGATAGTGCCGCGTATAGGGATAGAGATTCCCCTCCGTAAATTTTTCTAAGACCTTTCTCTTGATCTCGAGACTCTCCTTGGCGGTGACCATCAGCCTCTCCAGGCGTTCCAGAAATTCCTCCTTGGTATTGGCCAGATAACCGATTCTCGGCATATTGATGGTGATGACTCCGATGGATCCGGTCAGGGGATTGGAACCGAACAACCCCCCTCCCCGCTTCTGCAGCTCGCGGTTGTCGATCCGCAGACGACAGCACATGCTTCTGGCATCTTCTGGGCTCATGTCGGAATTGATGAAATTGGAAAAATAGGGAACCCCGTATTTTGCAGTCATTTCCCAGAGCCCCTCGAGATTCGGGTCATCCCAGCAGAAGTCCTTGGTGATGCTATAGGTGGGGATCGGAAAGGTGAAAACGCGCCCCTTTGCATCGCCATCGGCCATCACCTCGAGGAATGCCCGGTTAAAGAGGTTCATCTCCTCCTGAAAATCCTGATAGGTCTCCTTTTGCGGTTCGCCGCCGATGATGACATTCCGGTCGGCATAGTAGTGGGGCACCGTAATGTCGAGCGTCACATTGGTGAAGGGGGTCTGGAATCCGACCCTCGTGGGGACATTGATATTGAAGATGAACTCCTGCAAAGCCTGCCGGATATCCTGGTAGCTCAGTTTGTCGTAGCGGATGAAAGGAGCAAGCAGGGTGTCGAAGTTGGAAAAGGCCTGGGCGCCGGCAGCTTCTCCCTGGAGGGTGTAGAAGAAATTGACCACTTGGCCAAGGGCGCTGCGGAGGTGCTTTGCCGGCTTGCTTTCCACCTTACCCGAAACCCCCCGGAAGCCCTCCATTAGGAGATCACAGAGGTCCCATCCTACGCAGTATACCGACAGGAGGCTGAGATCGTGGATATGGAAATCTCCTTCCGCATGGGCCTTGCGGATCTCCGGAGAATAGATCTCGTTGAGCCAGTAGACCTTGCTGACCTCGGAAGAGATATAATTGTTCAAACCCTGCAGGGAGTAATCCATATTGCTGTTTTCATGAATTTTCCAATCCCTCTTTTTCAGGTACTGATCGACCAGATCCACCTCCATCCGGTTGGTAATTTCCCGCAGACGGGCATGCTGATCGCGATAGATGATATAGGCCTTTGCGGTCTTCCGGTAGGGGGAAGCGAGGAGCACCTCCTCCACGATATCCTGGATCTCTTCGACCATCATGATCCTGTTGTCGAAGAGCTTTTCCGCAAGATTCAGCACCCGGATGGTAAGCATTTTCGCTGCTGCGACATCGAACTCGACAGTTGCCGCCCCTGCCTTGGCGAGTGCATTGGTGATCTTCTCCGCCTTGAACTTGACCAGACGGCCGTCCCTCTTTTTGATCTTTGCGTGCATGGGTTTCTCCTCTTTCGCAAGATTGTTCGGAATAATTTCAACCCGGATGTAAGCCCAACATATTGGGGTTGGATATATTCTTACTACCATATATTGATATGGTCAAGAGGAATTTTCAAGAAATGTTGACGGGGTGCAGGCAGACGGCGGTCGTCCCCTGCCGCCGCTGAAGGTCGGTTAAAGACTTGCTTTGCCCAGGACATCCTTTTCCACCAAGGCCAGCGCCTTCCGGAGATATTCCTCCTCGATTGCGCCGGCCGGCGAGGCCACCTCGAAGATTCTCCGGGGAAGGCGGAGAGACGCGAAGGAGAATCCCTCGCGGACCTTGAAGAGGTATTTTTCCCGGTGGATCTCCTTTCCGATCCGAGTCAGATCATCCGGGGAGATGTTCATTCCGGAAATCCACAGCGTTCTTGATACGATCTCCGGGTTGTAGATGCCCCGGGCGAAAAAGCAGACCACCAGGCTGGAGAGGATCTGCCGCCAGCGTTCCTCCGCGAGCAGCGATTGGGCGAGTTCCTCCGGCGGCATGGATTTCTTCAGGAGGATGTTCTGATCCACGCTGTAGCCCGCGTTGTCCAGGTGGCTGTGCCTGGCGCCCATTAGAGATCCCAGATGGGATCCGGGGCCGGTGTGATATCCGGCCATTTCATTTCCGCCAAAGGTCAATGCAAATTCTTTTCCTCCATACCGCTCAGCGGCAACATCGAGACCGCGAGCGATTGTCCTGAAGAACTCATTTGGCGGTTCGACGATCATCCGGACCGCTCGGGCATAAGTCCGGTAATCTCCCCAGAGGAAACGGAGCCCTCCCGTTTCCTCTTCCGAAACCAGCCCCCTCTCCATCGCCTCTGACGCCCAGGCAAAGATCACGCCGGTGCTCATGGCATCCAGTCCCCAGATCTCCACCTGCTCCATGAGTTTCAGCATACCTCCCGGCTCGGAGATCCCCAAAAGGGAGCCGAGCGCATAGATCGGTTCATAATCGTAGGAGATCATGGAGGTCTTGTAGAAATAGGGTTCATCCGCATACGGTTCACGAAGCGCGGCGATATGGATGCAGCTGACGGGACAATGCGCACAGGCCAGCCTCCGCCCGAGATACTGCTCCGCCATGGCCTCGCCCGAAATTCGATCTGCTCCGGCAAAACGGGTCAATTTGAGGTTTTCCGTCGGTAAAGCGCCGAGCTCGTTGAGAGGCAGGACATTCCCTGTGGTCCCGAGGTCATGGTATTTTTTCATGACCGATGAGGTCACAGCCATCTGGTAGATCTCGTCATAGAGGGTTCGATATTCTTTCGGGTTGGTCACAGGAAGGGATCGTTTTCCGGAGATGACGACCGCCTTGAGCTTCTTGCTCCCGAAGACCGCACCCAATCCGAGTCTTCCGAAATGACGATAGGTTTCCGTGGTGACGCACGCATAGGAGACAAGGCTCTCCCCTGCACCGCCGATTCGCATGATTGTCCTGATGCCGGCCCCCGGTTCGTTCTCGCGGATGATCCGGCCGACGGTAAAGTTATTCCCCATCCCCCAGAGCGACGAGGCATCGCGAAAGAATACCCTTTCCCCGTGAATGGCCAGATACAGCGGGGTTTTACTCGCCCCCCTGATCACAATCGCACCGTAGCCGGCAAGGCGAATGGCTACGGCGCTGCGTCCGCCGCAGTGACTTTCTCCAAGGTTTCCCGTATGGGGAGACTTGAACATCGCCACGGTCTTTGAGGCGAGGGGAAACACAGAGGTAAGCGGTCCGACGGCAAAGATGATCGGGTTGTCCGGACCCAGCGGATCGGCCCCCTTTGGACATTCTTCCGTGAGTAGGCGGATGGCTGCGCCGGCGCCTCCCAGGCGGCTTTCGAACAGCTCCGGACGTTTCTCGATCCGGAACCTTTTCCTGCCCAGATCGATGTAAAGGACATTCATGAGGGGATCATCTTTCAGCATAACCGGTCGCCCCTTTCTCCCCCCAGTTTCAGCAACCCGTGGGGACAGTACTGGCCGCAATATCCGCAGTGGGTGCAGATCATCGGCTTATTGCACTCATCGGCCCAAAAAATCGCCCCGATCTTGCACGCCTCGCGGCAGTGAGCGCACCCTAGGCAGAGGTTCATATCCAGCTTCACGCCGCCCCCTGTCATCTGCTTCAGGGCGCCGTAAGGGCACGCCTGCGCACAGGGGGCCGTCTTGCAGGCCCTGCAGACGACCACGATAAACCCCCGCTCCATCCCGCCGGCAGACTTGACGCCAATGCAGGTTTGGGCCAAACCCGCCTCGCCCAGCCGCCTGGCGCAGGCAAACATGCAGCTTTGGCACCCGACGCATCTCTCCGTATCGCCCACGATCAGTCTTTGCTGCTTCTTCGCCATTTTGGTCCCCTTATCGAGCTGAAACGAACTCGTAAAAATTCCCAAAACCTGTCACTCCGATGTAAACCGGAGTCCGGAACTACATGACAGCACCGGATTCCGTGTCAAGCAGGGAATGACAAAACAGGGCGCAAGCGACTTTTTACCAAAGCGTCAAATGACGTCCCTGAAAAATATTCGGCAATGCGTCACCCGTTTTCAGTCAGCTTGTATCATATTAGACGGCATTTTTTAAAACAATTTTTCCCTTCAATAGTCGATTCTCTCTCCTCACAAGGGTTGCCTTTTGCGTGCGGTAGTTGTATATTTCGCCCGGCTGCGAAGGTTGATTTTTTCCCGGGAGGTCAACGGAGATGGACGTCGCCGATCTGAAGGCGATCCGTTTCAAGGGATTCATGGATGATGGGGAAGCGCTGCGTCTGTACGAACTGGCGCGGGAAGCCGCCCCGCTCGGTCCCTGTCTCGAAATCGGCAGTTACTGCGGTCACTCGGCGGCTTATCTCGGACTCGGCTGCAGGGAAGCCGGAGGAATACTTTTTTCGATCGACCATCACCGGGGATCGGAAGAGCAGCAGCCGGGCCAGGAATATTACGATCCGGAGCTGCTGGACCCGGAAACGGGCCGAATCGATACCTTCCCGGTATTCCGTAAAGTACTGCGGGATCTTTCCCTCGAGGATACCGTCGTCCCTATCGTTTCCGGATCAGAGGTAGTCGCCCGCTCCTGGGGCACTCCGCTGGGCCTCGTATTCATCGATGGCGGCCACACCTATGCAGCGGCCTTCACCGATTACAGCTGCTGGGTATCCCACCTGCTGCCGGGCGGCTATTTACTCATTCACGACATCTTTCCGGATCCGGCCAGGGGCGGCCAGGCGCCTTATTGCATCTACCGCATGGCCCTCGCTTCCGGTCTTTTTCAGGAACTCCCTATGGTCGGCACGCTCGGCGTCCTGAAACGGACCTCTTTCGGCCGTCCGACCGATACCTCACGGGATCGATGGAACGCCATCCGCACTTGAACCATTCACCCCGGGCAGACGGTCGACGCGATTGTTGTGGGTCCAGTGCCAGCTCAACATTTCCCCCGCAATCTCGGCTTTGATGTAACCGTAGCTCACTAAACTCCGGATGGTCTTCCGGATCAGCACTCCGTCCATCCCGGTTTCCTCTTCAATCCTCCGGCAGAGCTCCTCAAGAGAAGTTTCTTCGCTCCCGTCATCGATCTTAAGCAGGGGGAATGCACCCAATTTTTCGATCAGATCCTCCGAGAGCAGGCGATAGACCAGCTGCATGCGAAAATGGCCTTCCACCTGGAGGTCGATCTCCGGGGGATTGGTTTTTTCATGATACCCCTGCACCATCGCCTCCCAAGCCTGCCGGATTTCGGACTCAAAGCCGGCTACGAAGCGGTTGATCTCTTCCGGCGAAAGTCTGGAGGTTCTCACAATGGCGCTGTTCGCATCGTAACGCGACCAGTCGTCGGTCAGGATTTCAAGATCGTATTTTTCCACCTCCTCGCGGACGGTCGTTCCCGGAAAGGGCGCCAGGAAGTGGTAGCCGTATAGGGAACCGAGACTGGCGGCAAACTCCCCCGTTTCCCGGAGCGTCTCCGGCGTCTCCCCCGGCAGGCCGACGATGAAGGAGGTGTGGGCGATGATCCCGACCTCTCTGCAGAGTGAAACCGCCTGCCGGACCTGATCCAGGGTGATTTCCTTCCGGATCCTCTCGAGCATCTCCGGATTGCCCGATTCGACCCCGAAACTGACGCTGTCGCATCCCGCCTCCCGCATGAGCGCCAGGGTTTCCCGGTCAACGGTATTTACCCTGGCGAAGGCGCTCCAGGTAAACCGCAACCCTCGCCGGAGGATCTCCCCGCATACCTCCATCACCTTTCCCCGGTGCGAAACGAAGAGGTCGTCCGCCACATTGATCCTGTCTATGCCGTAGGAGAGGATCTGTTCGATCTCATCGGCGACGAGCGAGGCCTTTCTCTGCCGGACCCGGCTTCCTACCATCCGTCGTCCCTGGCAGAAGATGCACGAATAGGGGCAGCCGCGGCTGGTGATGATGCTGATCGGATAGCCGAGCGCCTGATAACGGGACAGCGGAAGTAGATGGCGAGCGGGAAAGGGGAGCGTATCCAGATCTTCGATGAAGGATTGAGGGGCAGTGGAGACGATCTGTCCATTGCAACGGAAGGCCAACCCCCGGATTCCTTCCCATGATGCGGGATCCATCCCCTGCTCCATGAGTTCGCCGATGGTCCGCTCACCCTCGCCGGTCACGATGAGATCGATCTCCGGATAGGTTTCGAGGGTCCGGACGGCGGCGAAAGAGACATGGGGTCCGCCCATGATGGTCAGAAGCGAGGGGCGATGACGCTTGGCCCCTCTGAGGATTTCAACGGCGCCGGGAAAATTCAGCGTCACAGATGTGGAACCGGCGACGTGCGGCTGGAACTCGTCGAGTTGCGCTCTGAGCTTTTCCGGGGTGTAACGGCTGACAATGTAATCGAAGATCCGGACCTCGGCCCCGACAGATTCAAAGGCTGCCGCGACATAGGTAACGCCGAGCGGCGGGGCGGGGGCCTCTTCCAGGGGATAGGGGGGCGCAATAATGGCGACTCTCATGATCAGGTCTCCGGAAAATCATTCGCTATCTGCAGATCGTCATGCGTCCTGCTGCGATCCTCTCATCGCCTCAAAAAATTCCCCGCCTGCAGTGCCGGCCCTGCCGCAAGAGGGATCTTTGTTTAAGGCGGGCTCGTGGCGTACGGCTGCCGCTCAATCTCCCCGGCGGGGACTGATGAGCGAGCGGATCCAGTCCGTCCAGGTGTTGTTCCGCATCAGGTGGCGATCGATTGTATCGAACTGGGCGGCAAGCGCGCCCGGATCGGCCAGCCAGTCGGCCCGGGTCCGGACAGGTCGGTCCGGGTCGAGATGCTTAACGACGACGGCCGGTTTTCCTGCCGCTACCGCATTGGCGGGAATATCCCTGACCACCACGGAACCGGCTCCGACAATGCTGTTTTCGCCGATCCTGACCCCCTTGCCAATGATGGCGCTGTCACCGATCCAGACGTTCTTCCCGATGTGGACAGGAATCGTTTTCCCTATGGGCAGGCTGCGGTCGTATAGGTCATGCCAGTCGGAGTCGCTCACAAAGACCCCTTGGGCCAGCATGCAGCTGTCCCCGATCTCGATCTCCGTGGCCGCACTGACCCGTACGCCGGGACAGATCAGACAGCAGTTCCCGATCGCGATCCGCCCCCCTTCCTTCAGATCGGACCAGACCGTGAGCCTGACCTTTCCGTCGGGGGTGGCGATCACTGTGCCGTAATCCCCAAGGGCAACCGGCCCCCCGAAGATCTCCACATGCCAGGGCTTCATGAATGTACAGCCTCGCCCAAGATGGTCGAACTGCGGACGGAGAAAGTGATTTGCATACCACTTCTGAAATTTCAGATCGAGTCGTTTGATGATATAGGGGCGGTGATCTCTTCGCAAGGCAATCAACCTCAGGATGCCGAAAAGTCCGATCTCTTCCGCGAATCCGTCCGGCGCCGGGATGAGGTTTCCGTTCTTCCCTGGACAAACCCATTGCCGTTCCAGAAGTCATGACAGAAAAGCCGGCTGCCGGGCGTGATTTCACGGAGGGCATCGTGGGCGAGAAGGACAGCCGCCGCCGTCCAGGAGGTCTTCTCCTCCGGCCAGATGACTCCGTCCGGAAATGTCACCCCCATCCAGTAGGATCCGTCGTCGAACTTCTTATCGCAGATCCAGTTAAAGACGATGGCCGCCCTTTCATGATCTCCGATCGCAGTCAGCGTCAGCACCAGTTCCGAGGCCTCCGCCGTGGTGACCCACGGGTGGTCGCTGACGCAGCGCACCCCCCATTCGGGGACGACGAATTTATCCCAGGAACGATCTATCCTCCTGCGGGCATCGGCGCCCGTGACGGCGCCGCACAGGACGGGATAGTACCAATCCATCGAATAGCGCGCTTTCATCATATTGAACAGATTCGGGCGATTCCTGATTGCCTCCCCGAGTTTCTTCAGGGCCTTTTCCCAGTCCGAACGGCGTTTCCCCAAAACGGAAGCAACGGCCAGGGCGCACTTGAGGCTCATATAGACCGAGCTGGAGCCGGTCAGGAGGGCCATGGGATCGATGATGCCCTGTCCATTCCTTGCCCAGCGGATCTCGCCGGTATCCGCCTGGAGTCCGACGGCGTAATCGATTCCCGCCTCCAGCGTCGGCCATAAACGCCGGAGAAATCTCACGTCCGCCGTGATCAGGAAGTAATGGTAGACTCCGACAGCGATATAGGAAGAAAAGTTGCTGTCTTTCGTGGCATCCTCCGGCGCCCCGTTCCGGGTGGCCGACCACCAGCTTCCGTCGGGAAACTGGGTCGAGGCCATCCATTGATAGGCCCGTTCCGCCTCCCGAAAATAGCCGGCAACGCTGAGCCCCATGGCGCTTTCCACGTGATCCCAGGGATCGGTCTTCCCTCCGACGGACCAGGGGATTTCACCGTTCGCCTTCTGCAGCCCGGCGATGAAATCCGCCATGGCGACGACATCGACAGGCGAGAAGGCAATGCTTTGCGAAAGATTGAGCGCCATCATCGGCAACCTTTTTTCAGATAGAAGACGATACTTTTCCCGATCAGGGGGTTGAGGATCATGTCCAGTAAGGCAGTCAGGGAAGGGCGCCGGATGATGTCCCATTCGAGGAATGTCTTGTATGCTTTGACCAGAGGGGATCTTTCATTCTTATGTCCCACGAGGCACTTGAGCCACCAGTAGGGCGAATGGAGGCCGTGCCGGTAGCGGATCAGCCGGCAGCACGCGCCTGCCTCCTCCAGCAGGGCCAGCAACTCCCTCTTTTTATAGATCCGGATATGTCCGCCGGGTTCGCGGTGATAGGCCTCAGACAGAAGCCAACAGACGCTTTCCGGTAAAAAACGGGGGACCGTGACCGCCAGATCCCCTCCCGGCTTGAGGACCCGGATCAACTCCGCAATCGCGGTTCGGTTATCGGCAATGTGCTCCAGAACCTCCGAACAGACCACCACGTCGAAGCTGCCGTCGGCAAAGGGGAGTTTCGTGATATCGGCGCGGGAGGCCATCCAGTGTCCATCCTGTTCCTGAGCCATCAGGGTCAGAAACCCCTTTGCCTTGCAAAGATCATCCCATTTCAGATCCACTCCGACTACCGCCACTCCCGGCGTGCGAAACGCCTCACAGAGATGACGGCCACTGCCGCAGCCGGCATCGAGAACGCCCATCCCGGCTTTCAGAGGGATCTGCTTAAAATCGACTGTGAGCATCAATCGCCTCCCGGTAGACCTCTACCGTCTTCTGCGCTGCATGGCGCCAGGTCAGTGAGGTGCGCACCCTTGCAAGCCCCGCCTGCCCCAGCCGCCGGCGTCTCTCCGGATCATTTAGAAGGGAAACGATCGCCTCCCGGAGAGACTCCGTATCACCGGGTTGGACCAGGATTCCAGCCTCCCCGACCACCTCGGGAAGGGCGCCGCCCGCCGTGCTTATCACCGGGACGCCGCAGGCCATGGCCTCACCGGCCGGCATGCCGAATCCCTCATAGAGGGAAGGGATGACAGCCATCGTCGCCTCGGCATAATACCGGGCAAATTCTTCATATTCGATTCGACCCGTAAACCTGACCCTATCGCCGAGAGCGAGTTCCCGAATGAGACGTTCAATCTCCCCGTTCTTTTTTGGTTTCCCGATAACCACGACCCGGAGCTCCCGTTCTTTCCGGATGGCTGCGACCGCTTCCAAGAGGTAGCGGAGTCCTTTCAGTGGGGTATCGGCGCTGTTAGTGACAAGGATCAGATTGTCCGCCCTTTTAACACCCGGAAGGGGGTAAAAATAATCGGTATTGATCCCGTTGGGGACGACGCGGAAACGATCAGGATTGATCCGGAACTCGCGGCCGATATCCTTCAGTGAACATTCGGAGACGGTGATGATGTGTGAAAGCCGCCGCGAAACCCGCTTCTGCATGGCCAGAAAGGAATACCACCGGCGCACCTTCATCCTGCGCAGCCAGGATCCCGCCGCACGAATCTCCGTTTCCCGATCAACCGTGATCGGATGGTGGATGGTTGCCACCGTCGGATATCCGCATCCGGCGATGCCCAGAATACCGTAGGAAAGGCTCTGGTTGTCGTGAACGACGTCATATCTCTTTTTCTGCCTGCGCAGATGGCGACAGGCCCTGAACCCGAAGGTGAAGGGTTCCGGGAATCCTCCCGTGCACATGCTGATGAATTCGAGCTGATTCAGCGGTGAGGCAAGTTCACGGAGATTCACGACCTTGAAAAGATGTTCGGGGTTGTACAGATCGAGACCGGGCAATTCGTGAAGATGAATTCCTTCCCCAAGCTCCGGATAGGGGGGTCCTGACAGCACATCAACCTCATGTCCGAGGTCTTTGAGCGCCCGGCTGAGGTATTTAATATAAACCCCCTGCCCTCCGCAGGTCGGATTTCCGCGGTAGGTCAAAAGACATATCCGGAGCGGGACTTTCTCTCCGGTGCGCCGACCGCTATCAAAGTCCTCTTGTCTCAAAGCGAATCACCCGTCCTCAGTGCAGATGCGAATAACTACATCCGGTTGGTTTAATTAGCAACCAAAAATTTATGTTTTTTGTCGCGGTATACTGTGAAGTCGCCAAAATTGATCAAACGGTCAGGCTGAATGTATTTGACAGATAACCCCACCTGTGGAATAGGAAACACCCGTAGTGCTGCTCCAGGGGTAATCCTGACGACTTCGTAAAAAGTCCGGATGCTGCGTTGCGCTTCACCCTTCGTCATTGCGGCCTGTTCCGGGGACACGTTCCGATCCCTTTGGGCTTCCGGAACATGTCCCCGATCCCTCAGTCCTCAGGGTTCGCGCGCCTTGCCTGCGGAACTTTT
>Ga0315297_10002816_pt1 | contig 11064 bp, 9 predicted proteins | sample YL17G15_0_MG_FD_203628 | JGI IMG/M metagenome (GOLD analysis project Ga0315297, IMG submission 203628) | Sediment microbial communities from Yellowstone Lake, YNP, Wyoming, USA - YL17G15_0 | ecosystem: Environmental > Aquatic > Freshwater > Lake > Sediment | place: USA: Wyoming | collected...
AGATCATTCTAGGGATTGGCGGAGTCCGGGCCTTGCGCGCATTGGGCTACAATCCGGATGTTTGGCATATGAACGAAGGTCATTCAGCTTTTATGGTGCTTGAACGCATCCGCGAGCTTGTAGCAGGTGGAAACTCATTTGAAAAAGCCGCAAAAGAGGTTCGCTCATCAACGATCTTTACAACGCACACGAACGTTCCAGCCGGGAGCGATGAATTTCCTCATTGGCTGGTTGACAGATATTTCTCCAACCTATGGCCACAACTCGGCTTGACACGTGACCAGTTCGTTGACCTCGCCCGCCATTCACTGCCCTGGGGTGAGACGTTCAGTATGCCAATCCTCGCTATGAGTTTTTCCTCTATACACAATGGCGTATCAGAGCTGCATGGTAAAGTGGCACGAAAAATGTGGAATTTCTACTGGCCGGAACTCAAGGAAGAAGAAGTCCCCATTACTCATATAACCAATGGCGTCCATACTGGGACCTGGTTGGCACGCCGCTTGAGTTCCTTGTATGATCGTTTCCTGGGGAATAGCTGGAAGGAACATGTGGATGAACCTGAAACATGGGAAAAAATAGAAAACATCCCGGATATGGAGCTATGGGCTATTCGCCGCCATTTAAAACGCAAATTAACTATATACATACTCGAGCGCGCTCGTGAACAGTGGCTGACGTCCAACGTTCATCCAGTTCAGGTCATTGCATCAGGAGCATTGCTTGACCCTTATGCTTTAACCATCGGTTTTGCCCGCCGCTTTGCTACTTATAAACGCGCCAATTTAATTCTACAGGACCTCAATCGCCTGATGGAGATCATCAACCGCCCAAACCAGCCGGTGCAAATCATCTTTGCTGGGAAAGCGCACCCAGCAGATGAACCTGGAAAATTGATTATCCAAGATGTGTATCGAACCGTAAAAAAAGCAGAGAGCGGTGGTCGTCTGGTTTTTCTGGAAGATTACGATATGAACCTGGCTCGCTATTTGGTCCAGGGTGTCGATATTTGGATGAACACTCCTCGCCGTCCTAATGAAGCTTCCGGAACTTCCGGGCAAAAAGCTGCCATGAATGGTGCGCTTAACTTCTCAGTGTTGGATGGTTGGTGGCGTGAGGGATTTAATGGTTCCAACGGTTGGGTGATTGGTGATGACCAGGACCGTGAAACCAACGAGTTGCAGGATGCAGCTGACGCAGAAAGTCTCTATGATAATTTGGAAAATAAAATAATCCCCCTATATTACACAGCTCGTTCTGCGGATGGACTACCTGGTGATTGGATTGCAGTGATGAAAGAATCAATCCGGACCCTCACCCCGCGTTTCAGCATCCAGCGCATGTTAAAAGAATATACTGAACAGATGTACCTGCCTACAGAAAGACAATAAAGGATTTGCCTTTATCCTACCTCGCTTGAATGAGTGCATCATTACTTTCCATCTTGCGCGTGTGCGACTTGACCCAAGACGCTCTGCGGGTTTTGTTTGTCATGCGTAGGAAGAAGCAGGTAGCATGAGTATTAGGTTTTTTTCAATCTGCATATTCATGATCGCCAAATGAAGATCTAAGGAAAACATATCCTAGCCCTCTCCATCCTTGTTAAGGGCATTTGTTTTTTGTTTCTTAAGCCATCGAGGGTATCCAAATAAGAGCAAGCCAGCATAGAAAAACCACATCAACGCAAAACCGATGTGCGCACCCGTATTTAGGTCAGGCTGAGATAACCAACGATATGGCAAAGTTTGAGGGTTGCTATCTGGTGCCTGCTGGATGTAAACGTCAAGGAGAGGGTAAGGTATCTGCTTTTGCAGGCGCGATAGGTTGACAAAATTCCAGAAATCCAAGCGAGTCTCACTAGGTGCGAGGGTTGGGTCGGGTACGCCACCGCCCATCTCTCCTTTTTTCATTTGCAGACGGATAATCCCATCTACAGTTATCGTACCAGGTTCGTTAAACTGCTGCCATTTGTCGGGGCTGTTATATTGGCTGGGGAACCAACCACGCTCAACCATCACCGCTTGCCCATTTGGTAGGATGAGGGGGGTCAATAAAGCATAGCCAGATTCATCACCCCAGGACTGTGTCCATACCTGGTTGCGTAATGCTACCTGGTGTTCAAAATCGTACGTCCCAGAGACAGTCACATGGCGATATTCCATTTCTGCTAAATCATCAGGGATGGGGAGAAGGTTTAGGTTTAGAAAAGGCAGGTCTTGCACAGCTTGGATGTTACGGACGTTTGATCTGCGTTCAGCATTGCGGTCAAGCTGCCAAATGGCCAACCGGATTGCCACTCCAATCCCCACCATCACGATCAGTGTGGTCCACAACCATCTACGAGAAAACATCAATCGTAACATTTCTTCACCAATAATAAAATTCTAATTAATTATAGTTGGGTGGTTTTCTCTTTGGGTTTCAAAGTAAAAACCACCAGACTATATACACCGAGCATAATCCCCAGCGGTATACCAGCTACAAGAGAGGCCTCCAGGCGCGTGACCAGGCTTAATGCTGGTTGTATATCTAAGCCGTAGTATTGGGAGGGTTGGAAGGAACAAGTGTAGTCCAGATTACCAGCCTGGTCGAGTTTCATGCTTGCTGATGAGCCAGATGGAATGACCAGGGGACCCAGGGTGTGAGTGACCGAATCCTGGTTATGTACAAGCAGGGTGTCCCCTACAACGAAATTCTGACTGGCGGGCAGTATGCTCTCCCCTTGAGCCACAATGGCGGCAGTGCCGGCTGGGATGACCAGCTCGATGGTTTGTGGACCACGACTTGATGTATTCCCCTGCAAACGGAAAGCCAACTCACTGCCACCAGCAGCAAGCAGTATGCCTATCGCCAGGCAGAATAGCATTCGCAGCATGATTGCTTTTCGCAAGGTTATTTCCCTGACAACAAATGTTTTAGGTCAGCTGTGATACCGTCAGCATTTTCTAGCAGAGAATATGTTGCGATCAGATTGCCCTGAGGGTCGATTAGATACACATAAGATGTGTGGGTTTCACCATTATCTAGCACGGTGACACCATATTCGGCCCAGATTTTTTCCAGGACATTAAGGGATGAGGTCAGACCGATGAATGACGGGTCGAAATGACTCAGGAAAGTCCCTAACGCCTGGGGGGTATCTTTAGCGGGATCCGTGGTGATCATAATGACCTGAGTATAATCTGCCTCGTTTCCCAATCGGTCATGCATCTGCTTGAGTAATCCCATCGTTAATGGGCACTCCTCAGTGCAGTTGGTGAAACCAAAGAATAGCAGGACATATTTACCGCGAAAATCTGAGAAGTGCACAGTAGATTGGGTCTGGTTGGTCAGGGAAAAGTCCACCACAGGCTTGGGTGGCGAGATGAGCGATCCATTGAAGGTGTTGGAGTTGGAGCTGATATAAGCGTATACCAGGGCAACCATGACTAATACTAATAAAAGTGCCATGGCAACGACGAGATATTTCCTGTTCATCAACACCTCCGGCGAAATAATGCAGACTACCAGATAACTATTTCGCCAATGTGCCAATCAGATAAAGCGCAGGGTAGAAGAAGAACCAAACAACATCCACGAAATGCCAGTAAACTACACAGGCTTCGACTGCCCAATGCCTCTCAGTAGAATAAAGACCACGCGATCCATTACGCAAAACAATTGCCAGGAAGATAACTCCAGTAAGGACATGGAAGGCATGGAAACCGGTCATCACATAGAAAATAGCGCCCTGGATGCTATCAGCAGGACCAAAAGGTGCTAGACGCCATTCCACACCCAGAACCCCCACCAGAAACAGGATGCCTAGACCCATGGTAATAGCGATATTGATGATAAACTGCTTGCGATCGCCAAACTCCATCAAAATCTCAGCCCGGTTAGCAAAAAACGAAGAGATCAGCAGTATGGAGGTGACCGCCAAACCTAGCACCTGATTGAGATCTGGACGTGTAAGCCCAAGCAAGTTGATGCGTGAAAGTAACAAACCACCGAAAATAAACGCATCTGATAGCAAAAACAGCCAGAGTCCTATACGGTTGGAAAGCAACTTGTAGGTGTAAGATTCATGGTCTGAATCAAGGTCTGCTTCAAAAAGGCGGGAGATATGCATGTAATAATACAGAACAAGCCCGGCTTTGATGAGCGGAATCAGTACGAGGAACTGCCAAAGCTTGATCGTCAAGGCAAGCACGAATTCAACCGCAGTTAAGACTGCCAATGCGCCGAAAACAAGAAACCCAAGCAGGAGAGCGGAGGATTTATCCTGTTGTTCCATGTCACTCACTCTCCTTGAATTTCACATATACTGAGCCTGGCAGTCCATAATCGTAAGGTTCACCCACCACTTCGAAGGGCTTTTCATAGTTATATATGGGCATAGGTGATGGCACCTGCCATTCTGGCGATCGGGAATTCCATAGGTTACCGGTTGCTACTTCACCCTTTCGAATACTCCAGAAGACATTTATTAAGAAAACCAGAACTCCCAAAGCGATAATGAAAGCCGCCATCGTCATGATCTTATTGTCAATGACAAAGTTCAGCGCCGGATCATAATCTGCAATACGCCGGCGCATACCTAGCATTCCTACGCGCATCATCACAAGCGAGAGGACGATAAAGGCGGGTGCCATCAGCCAGAAATGGAGCTTGCCTAATTTCTCATTCAACCTTCGCCCCGTCATTTTAGGGAACCAGTAATAAATGGCGGCAAAAAATGGGAAGACATACCCACCAAACATGGTATCGTGAAAGTGACCAACAATAAAATAGGTATCCGTAAGGTGCAGGTCGGTTGAGACGGTAGCATTGGGTGGTCCGGTGAGGCCTCCAATTAAAAAGACCACGATACCAGCCAGCAAGAAGAGCATTGGGGCTTCATAGGTAATCTTGCCACGCCAGAGCGTTCCCAACCAAGAGAAGAACTTCACGCCGGTCGGTACTGCCACGAGTAGGGTGCTATACATGAATGGCACACGCAGGTATTCTGCCATGCCGGAAGCGAACATATGGTGCCCCCATACCAGGAAACCGATGAGCGCAATGGCAATCGATGAGATGGCAACCCACTTGTAGCCGAAGAGAGGTTTACGGGTAAAGACCGGTAGCATTTCGCTGATCAGACCCAATCCTGGTAGGACGAAGACGTACACTGCTGGGTGGGAATAGAACCAAAACAGGTGCTGGAAGAGGATCGGATTGCCACCCTTACCTGGGTCGAAAAAGCCCATCCCGAAAAGACGCTGGAACATAACCATCTGGAAAGACAGCCCAATCAACTGGGTAGCAGTCAGGCTGATGATGGAGGTGGCAATGGAAGCCCAGATAAAGATGGGCATACGGAAGGGGGTCATACCCGGAGCGCGCTGACGGATGATTGTGACAATGATGTTTAATGAACCGAGAATGGTGGAGAAGCCTGCCAGTGAAACTCCCAGGAAGAACATCTGCATGCCTATGGGGGCACGCACGGAGAGCGGAGGATAACCGGTCCAGCCGGTGTCAAAACCACCCAGAGCAAGGCTGGAGAGCAGAATAATGCCTGCGGGAACCGCCAGCCAGAACGCGAAGGCGTTCAGGCGCGGGAATGCCATATCGCGCGCTCCAATCAGCAGCGGGACGAGGTAATTCATAAAAGCTGCGATGCCTATTAAGATACCCACAATCATTACGATGCCATGCAAAGACATCAGGGTGTTATATTCCATCAGCGTGAGGAATTGCATTCCAGTGTTAGCCAGCTCTGTGCGAAAGATCAACGCAAATGTGCCGCCCACTACCATCAAGACTAGGGACAAAGTCAGGTACTGGATGCCGATGACTTTGTGGTCAAGCGAGGCGCCATAATAACGTCTCCAACCCAGGCCAGACTCATCGACGTGTTCCGGAACCTCCTTACCAGCGGCAACTCTGATCCAATCATCCAGAACACCCACACCATAGAGAAAGAACATGGCACCCAACAGGGCTCCAAAAACAATGGCTGGTTCAGCCTTCCAGGCGGCTAAGCCAAGCAGCTGGCGGATTCCGGTGAGAATGCCAATGCCGATGGCTGTTCCCAAAATCTGCCAGAGTAAGCCGTGTACCAGTCCAAGGGAGAAGAATTTCCTCATAGCACCTCCACTACTTTAGTGTCTTGATATATGCCACCAGGGATTCAACCATGGTCTGATCCAGGGTATTCGAAAAATCAGGCATCACATTAGCCGGGAAACTTTTCACGATTTGCAGGTTGGAATTGACAATCGCAGTCTTCAAATAATTATCATCGGCGACAACGCTGGTCCCATCGGATAATTCCACATTTGATTGATATAGGTGCTGCCAGGTGGGACCGATTTTTTCTGAACCATCGGATGAATGGCAGTTGGCGCAGCCATAATCCTGGGCAAGCTGCTGTCCACGCAGTGCGGGATCAGCGGGTGCAGCGGACTGCTGTTCAGATATCCACTTGTCAAAATCAGCTTGAGATACCACATTAACCAACCCTTCCATATAAGCATGCCGGGTTCCGCACAGCTCGGCGCAGCGCACCTTGTACTCACCGATAAGGGTGGGGGTGATGCGCAGCTCGGTGGTGCGGCCTGGGACGAGGTCCTGCTTGACGCGAAACTCGGGCACCCAAAATGAATGGATGACATCGTTGGAGGTCATCAAGAGGTCGATCTGGTGTCCAACTGGAAGGTAGAGATCAGTGGAACTAACACCATACTCAGGATATTGGTATTGCCAGTACCATTGCCCCGCTATCACCTTTACCTTCATTGCGGATGGATCAACACGCCGGATTACACCCAGCGATTTGCCACCAATATATGCGAGGATAACAACAAGGATAAGCGGGATGGCAGTCCAGGCTATTTCAAGGGCGGAGTTGCCAGTGATATAAGCCCCGTCTCCTGTCTCACCCTTCCTGCGACGGAAAACGATTAGGCAATACACCAGGACGACCATGATTAGCGAAAACAAGGCTGATATCATCCAGGTATAGATGCCAAAGAGTTGGTCGATTTCCACCGATTGGGCGCTGGCTTCCGCTGGAAGTAAACCGATATTGGTCAATCCAGTGTGAATCAGGAAGGTGCTGGCGATAACCAAAATAGTAATGATTACAACATGCCTCATGAGCTGTTCCTTCTAGATAAGGTAAAAAGTTCATCACAAGCGTTTTCAGTAAGAAGAAATTTTGATTTTTGGATTGCAAACACAATGCAAGCCATTCTTTTTGATCCTTACATTAGAGCAGTTAAAGTATATCATGAGAGAAAACATAATTTTCTCATTTTCTGCTCTTGATGTATAATTTCTCCATCTGCTCGATCTTCCGCAGGGCATTGATAATATTGGGAGTAGAGGCGCACTTATGAAATTAATTAAGCAACGCTTTCTCTTTTTTATTTTAATGGGTGCATTAGCGCTACTGATTACATCGGGCACCTTGGCGCAGGGGGAAAATCCACCTGAGCAGGATATTGTCCGTGGAGCCCAGTTATATGATAAATGGTATGCCGTCCTGGGTAAGGATCCACCTTCTGGAAATATGCCCATATGGAACCGTCAATCCACGAATACTCGTTCCGGACAAGACACCTGGCGTTGCAGCGAATGTCACGGCTGGGATTACCGCGGTGCACAGGGCGAATATAGTTCCGGCTCGCACTTTACAGGTTTCCCGAACGTAATGGCTTTGGCTCAAGGCCTGAGTGTTGACGAAATCATCAGCCACCTACAAGGAAGTAAGGACCCAGCCCATGATTTCTCAGCTTATCTGGATAAAACTGCCCTGACACAGGTAGCGGAGTTCTTAAAGTACGGCACCATTGATGACACAAAGTATATCAACCCGGTCTCATTGCGGGTACCCAATGTAGATATACAGCATGGCCAGGATCTCTACAAATCCACTTGCGTAGAATGTCATGGTGTAGATGGAAAAAAGATTGTCTTCCATACGGAAGGGATCAGCGAATTCTTGGGTAGCGTAGCAAACCGTGATCCGTGGCGTTTCCTACATCGAACACGTTTTGGTACAGCCGGGACTGACATGGCAGTGGGAATTACCCTTGGTTGGACACCAGAGGATGGTCGCGATATCCTGGCTTATTCCCAGACTTTACCCACCGGAGGAGAAATAACCAGCGAGCCAACCCAAAACCCTTTGAGCACGCCTGCCCCGCTAAGGGGGGGTCCAGCAACCAGCATCTGGACAGGCATCCTGACCGGTCTGGGGATGTTTTTAGGGATGGGAATCTACGCGGCATTGTTTATAGGCGGTTTCATCATTGTGGGCGTGATTGTAGTCACCATCCTGCGCGGACGAAGTGAGGGTAGTCGACGCAAGTAGCGAGGCAAAACGATGCTTGATAAGATCAAGACACTCAATCTAATTGAAAAGGCGAAAGCGTTGGTAAAAAAACCTGTATTCCTGCTCCTGGTGGGAATATTAATAGTTCTCTTCCTGTGCAGTGCCAGCTATGGCATCTGGTTGACGCAGCAGCCTCCGCAACAGCCCATCCAGTTCAACCACAGCCTGCATCTCAGTTTTGGTGTGCAATGCCTGTATTGTCACCCAGGGGCGTGGAAAGGAAAATCAGCAGGATTACCTACCCAGACAAAATGCTGGGGCTGCCACCAACAGATTCCCATCAAGGACGAGGAGCAGCAGAAACTCGCAAACGCAGTAGCGAATAACACACCGATCCAATGGGTGCCTGTGTTCATCATGCCGGATTTTGTCTACTTCAATCACCGCCCACATATTGCCGCGGGGCTAAATTGCGAGACCTGCCATGGAGAAATAAGTCGCGAGACAGTAGCACAACCCCTTCCAAGACTAAACATGGGCTGGTGCCTGCACTGCCACCGCACCCGGGCAGCAGGCGATGAGGTTCTGCTTAGCAAGCTTACCGATTGTGGTACCTGTCACCGTTAGGATGAGAATAAATGCTCAAGAATCTCGCTTGTGGAGCAAGGTATGACCCGTAAGATTAGCAGGCGCGAATTTATTAAAACAGCCGGCATTGCCGCAGCAGCCACAGCCGTTTTGACCGGGTGTGGACCGGCGTCCCGCTATGTGGTGCGCGAACCGTATACGCGCATGCCCGAATATACATACAATGGGCAGAGCACCTATTTCGCCAGCACCTGCCGTGAATGCCCGGCTGGCTGCGGAATCGTCGTGCGCACGGAGCAGGGTCGGGCGCTTAAGGTGGAAGGGAATCCATATCATCCAGCTAACCTCGGAAAGACGTGCGCACGAGGTCAGGCTTCCCTGCAGGGACTTTATAACCCTGACCGCATTCACAATCCGCTTAAGCAGGCCGATCGTGGCAGCCAGAATTTCACTGACATGAACTGGGACGAAGCAGTGGTCGTGGTGCAGAATGCACTAGCAACCAATAAACCGGAAGAGCTGGCATTTCTGATGGGCATGGTCCCGGACCACCTGTCTGACTTGGTCAATGAATTGTGCACAGCGCTGGGTGCACCACCTGCCATCCGCTATGGAGCACATGAGATTTTCGATGCGCGACTCACACTGGTCAAAGCTAGCCAGCAGCTTTTCTCAACAAATGCCTTGCCTTATTTTGACCTGGCAAATGCGGATGTAACATTTTCATTTGGAGCAAATTTCCTGGAAACCTACCTTTCACCAGTGGCATACAGCCGGGGGTTTGCGCATATGAGGCGAGGAAAGACAGGTCAGCGGGGTTATTTGGTGCAATTCGAGCCACGGCTCTCACAGACAGCGGCAACAGCTGATGAATGGATACCACTAGCACCTGGTAGTGAAGGTCTGGTAGCACTGGCAATCGGTCAATTGGTTGCGCAGGAATATGGAGGTGCTATACCCAATGCCTTCTTGGGAGAGGATATTGCGAGTGTGGTTTCAGCCAGCGGGATAAGTGAAGCTGACCTGCGTCGGCTGGCAAGCATCTTTGCTCAGGCAGCATACCCGTTGGCAATCCCTGGAGGTGGAGCACTGGGTCAAACGAACGGGTTGGAAACCACCCAGGCAATTCTGGCATTAAACGCTTTGGTAGGGAATTTGGGCAAGCAGGGAGGTATATTTCTGAGCCCGGCCCCACCAGTCCACTCGAACTTGAACAGCATGCCGAATTCGCTGCTGGAGGTGAATGACCTGATTAATCGAATGAAGGAAGGCAGGGTTAAAGCGCTGTTCATCCATGGCATCAATCCTTTGTTCGAATTACCCGCAGCACTGGGCTTTTCGTCCGCACTGGCAAATGTACCACTGGTCATCTCCTTTGCCCCATTTCCCGATGAAACCAGCCTTCAGGCGGATTATATATTCCCTGACCATACTGCACTCGAATCGTGGGGATATCAAAAGGTGATTACAGGTTCAGACCGTGCAGCCGTGTCTGGCTCTCAGCCGGTGGTTGTTCCCTTCTATAACACACGTGCAACAGCCGATGTCATTCTGGCAGCTGTACAGGCGATTGGTGGATACTTGGTTACAGCTATGCCATATAAAGACGAGGTCGATTACCTACACCAATCCCTGACGCCTCTGGTCACGCAGAATGGTAGCTTTAATGCCCCGGAGATTAAAACCTTCATGGCAATGTTCCAACAATATGGCGGCTGGTGGAGTGCACAAACGGACATTTCAACCCCCAATGGTTTCAAAGCATTAAGCCAACCTCTTGGTGCTGGCTCATCCGAATATGCTGGCGACGGTGATTTCTATTTGTTCCCTTTCATGTCACCCATCCTGGGGGATGGCAGCGGGGCGAACAAGCCCTGGCTTCAAGAGACACCCGACCCCACTACTACGGTCATGTGGAACACATGGATAGAGATAAACCCTTCAAAAGCAGACGACCTTGGGTTGATGGACGACGACGTGGTCAAAGTCATCTCCCCATACGGAGAGATTGAAGCTGTGATCTATCGCTATCCTGCCATACGTCCTGACACAATTGCTATTCCATTCGGACAAGGCCATACCGCTTATGGCCGTTATGCTCAGGGACGGGGAGCCAACCCCGCTCAATTGCTGAGCCTGAAGCTGAATGGGGCAGACGACCTAGCCTTCGG
>Ga0315297_10002819_pt1 | contig 11063 bp, 13 predicted proteins | sample YL17G15_0_MG_FD_203628 | JGI IMG/M metagenome (GOLD analysis project Ga0315297, IMG submission 203628) | Sediment microbial communities from Yellowstone Lake, YNP, Wyoming, USA - YL17G15_0 | ecosystem: Environmental > Aquatic > Freshwater > Lake > Sediment | place: USA: Wyoming | collected...
GAGAGGGAGGCTGAAATGACTGTTTTCAACATTCACGAAGCAAAGACACACTTCTCGAAACTGCTGGCGCGTGTTATGAGTGGCGAGGAGGTAGTGATTGCCAAAGCCGGTAAACCGGTGGCGCGCATATTGCCGTTTACCTACGCTGATGCCGCCCCGCGCAAGCCGGGCATTGATAAAGGTAAAGTGACCATCAACCCAGATTTCGATACTCCCCTGCCGGAGTTCGATGTATGAAGGCGCTGATTGATACGCACGTTTTTCTGTGGTGGAACACAGAAGATGCTCAGTTATCTTCGCGCGCAAAAATGATCATCGCGGATGGGAGGAATGAGATTTTCCTTTCCGCCGCCAGCGCCTGGGAGATTGCAATCAAGGCCGCGAAAGGAAGATTGGTGCTGCCGGAAGAACCAGCGCTTTACGTTCCCAGCCGCATGAGCCTCCATCGCATCCAGCCATTGCCGGTACAGGTCAGCCACGCGCTGCGTGTGTATGATTTACCGCCTCATCACACGGATCCGTTCGACCGGCTGCTGGTGGCGCAATGCCAGATGGAATCCATGGCGCTGATCACAAAAGATGAAGAAATCCGGCTGTATGAAGTGGAAACGATCTGGTAAGGTGTGCGCATTGCCAATCCCTTTGCCGTGGCGTTTGAGACAGGGGCTTGGTTATGGAAATTGTAGCCAAACTGGATTTGAGCCTGAATACGCTTGGTCGCAGGTCCGAATCCTGCCGGGCCCACAAATGGAAGACCTCCTGACTGAAATAACGGTCAGGAGATCTATGTTTCTGGATTTATTTCAAACTCGCGGAACGAAATTTAGTTCGACCCGGACATCCAATGCCTTGGCGATGCGGTCCAGAAAGGAAAGGCTGGGCACGCTCGTACCATTTTCCAGCCTGGCAATCGATGGCTGGCGCGTCCCGACCATCTCCGCCAACTGCGCCTGGGTCAGGCCGCGCTGGATGCGCAGGCGGGCAACCTGATAGCCGGGTTCCAGTTCGCGTTCTGCCGCGACGAAATCAGGGTCATGGTGCTGTTCAGCTTGCCAATCCTTGAAGTTCTTTTTCGAGACAGGGGTCATATCATTCCTCCGATATTTCTTTCATCCTGCGCAGAGCAGTGGCGATTTCCTTCTCAGGAGTTTTCATGGACTGCTTGCGGAAACCGTGCAGGATGACGAACTTGCGCTCCAGGTAGAGAAAGTAAAACAAGCGATTGTCGCCAGGGCGGAGCTCCCATAGCCGGCCTTCGATCCGACGGGCGTGCGGCATACCCAGGTTGGTGCCGAATTCTTCAAGCAGGCAGAAGATATTGTTAACCTTTGCCCTGTCCTTTGGGGACAGGCTGTTGATGAATTCCAGCACCGGGCTTTTGCCGCGGCGGTCTTCGTAGAAGTGAATTTGCCACATAGGCCTGCGTCCTTATTATAACAAAATTGTTATATATTGCAAGAGTAGATTTGGTGTAGAGAATAGATCACTACAAGAACATTTATTCTGATTTTACTTCGATTTTCTCATCACAACAATGTTGCGACGATATACAAAGAGAAATCCCCAAATATAAAAAAACATAGTTCAGAACCTGTGGAAAGACTACCAGGTGGCTCTTAATCGCTTGGTCGATGGTTCGACTCCATCCGGGCCCACTTTTGGCGGTAAAGATATCATTGATAATGAAAACCATCGAGCGCTTTATTTAATTATGAACGAAAACATTCCCAAGCCCATGTGATCGAAAAAGCAAGTCAAAGCCACCCTTTTAGAACAGTCACGATGGCTACACCTGTTTGATGATCATGTCATGGTTATCGGGAAATTTTTTATTGCGACAACTTGCCATTTATGGCATAATAGCCGTATGAAATTCGATGATTTGTTAACCTCTGCTTACAAACAACCCGTCTTTGAGACCGGCCTGCTGCTGGCCGGCGCGGTTGATACCTCAGATGTGCGCCGTCAACTCTCCCGCTGGACCCGAGCCGGAAGGGTAATCCAATTGCGGCGCGGGCTGTACACCCTGGCCGCGCCCTACCAGCAAACTGCTCCCCACCCTTTCCTGATCGCCAATTCCCTGTTGCCAGGCTCCTACGTCAGCCTGCAATCTGCGCTTGCCTACTATGGGCTGATCCCGGAGTATGCAGCCCAGACCCTTAGCGTAACCACCCAACGCCCATCCCGTTGGCGCAACCCGCTCGGCGATTTCCGTTTTCAGCACTTGGCTACCCACCTGTTCTATGGTTACCAGCAGGTTAACCTTTCTCTCGGTCAGGATGCGTTCATCGCCCTCCCGGAAAAGGCGCTCCTGGACCTGGTTCACCTGACACCAGACGGGGATGCCCCAGCCTATCTGATCGGACTACGATTACAGAACCTCGAGCGCCTCGATCCGCAGCGTCTTCAAAATCTGGCCGGCCGAACCAAGAAACCAAAGTGGCTGCGCGCGGCTGCCCAGATCCTTGCGCTCATCGAAGAGGATAAGTCGAACTACAAGACCGTTTGACACTCAAATAATCCAATCCCAGGATACCGGTCATGAAAGAATACCTGCTTTCCCTGTTAACCAATACCCCCAATCCACTGCAAGCCCGCAACCAGGCGCGTGAGTACCTGCAAGCGTTGATCTTGCAAAGTTTGCAACGCGCAGGAGCAATGGTTCCGCTGGCCTTCCATGGCGGGACAGCGCTGCGTTTCCTGTACAACAGCCAACGGTATTCCGAGGACCTGGATTTTGCCCTGGAAGGGAATGCCGAGACATACGATCTCCGCGCTTATCTCCAGAGCATCCGCCATGACCTGGAAACCCAGGGGTACGCGTTGACTCTGAAGGTTAGCGAGCAGAAGACAGTCCAGAGCGCTTTCGTCCGATTTCCGGGATTACTCTTTGATCTTGGATCGTCTCCTCATAAGCATGAAGTATTGGCTGTCAAGATTGAAGTGGATACCCGCCCACCTCAGGGTGCCGGCCTGGAAACTACACTGGTGCGCCGCCATGTGCTGCTCAACCTTCAGCATCACGACCGGGCTTCCCTGCTGGCTGGGAAACTGCACGCCTTGTTGCAAAGACCGTACCTGAAGGGACGCGATCTGTATGATCTGACCTGGTACCTGAGTGCCCCGGACTGGCCGGCTCCTAACCTGGCCCTGCTCAACAATGCCCTGGCGCAGACCGGTTGGAGTGGGCCGCGCTTGACCCTGGAGGCCTGGCGCACAATCCTGCACGCCCACCTGATGGAGATTCCTTGGAAGCAAGCCCTGGCGGATGTGGAACCATTCCTGCTTTCCCAGCAGGAAAGCGCTCTTTTGACGCGCGAGAACTTGAACCGGTTGTTGGAGGGGGGATGACCTATGAAGAAAGGACAAGATGGCTCATAATCGCTTGGTCGATGGTTCGACTCCATCCGGGCCCACCTAAATAATACACGCTGCGAATAAGCTGCAAGTCGTTTATTATTACTATCTACCTTTAAAGAATAGATCTGAATAAGTACCCACTTAAGCATTGGATCCAAATGAGATCCTCTCAGGTCAACAACAGCGATATGAGTCTGTTTTGGGACGTGCAAAAATCCGCTTTCCGGGCGGATTATTTTATTCTCCTCCTTCTGCAGAAGCGCACACATCTGCGAACAAAGTATGGATTCTTCAGCGCTGTCAGGTGTTTTCCTTACTGCCACTTTTTCTTAAACGATGTTTGATTTTACCCAGTTAACAAATAATTGCACCCATTGATCCGTTCCATCCTTCTTTCTGCCAATTCCAAATCCGTGACCTCCCTTGGGGAATAAATGCATTTCCACCAGCACATTGTGTTCGAAAAGCTTTTGGGCGTAAAGGGTGCTTTCCTCAACTTTGCACACATCATCATCGTATGCATGCACTAAAAATGTTGGGGGTGTTTCCTCCGTAACCAGATCGAGCAGGCAGTTTTGAGTAAGTTCCTCAGCCGTCAATTTCCTGAAATACAATGTCTCTTCCATCCATTTCAGGTTTTCATCCGAGAGGTTTGTTGTCCCATACATCAGCGCTGAAAAATCGGGGTTTTCTGCCGCCTCGGTGCTTTTCCAGAGGCTGGTAACCGTTGCCAGGTGGCTGCCTGCTGAAAAACCGAGTACCCCAACGTTTTTAAAGATCCCATACTTTTCAGCCATCTGCCTGAGCAGCTTGATCGCCCTTCTTGCGTCCGAGATGGGCACCAAATTAGGCTGATCGGATGTTTGCGGGTTGGGCAACCGGTACTTTAAAACCGCCGCGGTGATGCCTCGATCAGCCAGAACTTTTGCAACATCATGTCCTTCTGGGTAGATTGCCTCTGCCGTATATCCCCCGCCTGGCAGGATGACCACCCCAATTCCGATATTCTTCCTTTTTGCTTTATAAACAGTGAGCGTTGGTTCCACTACATTAAACACACATATGGTACTCCAACACATTTCCTCATACTCTTTGAGGGTATTCGCTTTGTAAAAAGGCTTGTCTTGTCCGTCCCAGATGTTATATACATGCGGGACAATGTTATCTTTGTTGAACATAAGCAATACTTTCGTTTACAATGCCAGGATCCGTACGCCAAAAGACTCGATTGACACTTGTGCTTCCAGATATTGACCTGTCAGCAGATCTGTTCCGGAATAATCCTTCAGATCGACTTTAACTGGTTCGGGGAGATGGTTCAGGATACATAGAAACGATTGGTTTTCACCTGTTCGGCGGATCACCTCAACACCGGCAGGGGCAGTCAGTGCCGGGCTTATACCTGCATCCTGGAAGGCGCGCTCGAACACTCTCTGCATGTCATCCGCTTTGAGGCGCGTACCCAGATAATAGGTGGTACCCTTGCCAAAGCGATGGCGCGTCAGCGCCGGTTTGCCCGCAAAATAGTTTTCTTGGAACGACGCCTGTGCTTCCGCGCCTTCCAGGTGGATGACCTCTCCCCACAAATCGCTAGCCGTCTCCGTTCCATCCGCGAACCGCAGTGTGTTCATCTCTCCATCCGCGGCCGGGACAAACTCCTCCACCCACAGCCCCAGCATGCGGCGAAACGGCGCAGGGTAACCCCCCAACCAGATATGTTCATTCTCGTTCACAATACCGCTAAAGAAAGACATCAGCACGGTCCCACCCTGTTCAACATACCTGGCGATGTTTTCTGCGTGGTCGGCGCGCACCAGGTAGAGGTTGGGGATGATGACCAGTTTGTAGGGCGTCAGGTTGTCGCCGGGGTGGACAAAATCGGTTGTGATATTCGAGCGGAACAACGACTCAAAGTACCGGGTGAGTTGTTCATGGAATTTCAGATCCATCGAAGGTTTGGAATCCAGTTCGAGCGCCCACCAGTTCTCCCAATCCAGCATGATTGCAACATCTGCCATTACCCGGGAGTGAAGCAATGCGTCGAGGTGTTTCAAATCATTCCCGAGAGAGACAACTTCATCCCAGACCCGCGATCTTTCTACTCCGCCGTGTTGAACCATACCGCTGTGATGTTTTTCCGCACCCGCCTTCGACGCCCGCCATTGGAAAAACATGATCGCCCCTGCACCGCGCACCACGGACTGCAAACTCCACAGTCGCATTTGACCGGGACGCTTGGGAGCGTTCTGGCTTCGCCAGTTGACCGCGCTGGGAGCCTGCTCCATAAGTAACCAGGGGTACCCGTTACCCAGTGATCGCACAAGGTCCCCCAGCATGGCAGATGCAGCGCTTCCGGATAGTGATTCTGCCGGGTCTGGATAGGAATCAACGGAAATGACATCTTCCCGCTTGGACCATTTCCATTGATCAGTTGATTTCCAAAAGCCGAGGAAGTTGGTGGTCACTGGAATATCCGACGTCAATTCACGCAGGATAGCTTTTTCCATTTCCATCAGTTCCAGCAGGCTGTCGGACGAGAACCTTCGCCAGTCAAGCTGCTGGGTGGGATTCGCATACGTGGGTGCGCGACGCGGTGGGTTGATCTCATCCCAATCATCGTAGCGTTGGCTCCAGAAGGAGGTGGCCCAGGCATCGTTGAGCGCTTCAATGGTCTGGTAGCGCTTCTCAAGCCATAAGCGGAACCTCTGCGTCGAAACATCGCAGAAGCATTCGCTGATGTGACAACCGTACTCGTTGTTGATGTGCCAGATCTTGAGAGCGGGATGGTGCCCATAGCGCTCCGCCAATTTTCGCACCAGCGCCGCCGCGGATTTCCCGTACGCCTCGCTGTGTGGGCAGTAGGCCTGCCGGCCTCCGGGATAATAGGTAACGCCGGCTGCATCCACGGGCAGGCTTTCGGGGTGGAATTTTGCCAGCCAGGGTGGCGGGGATGCGGTCGCGGTGGCAAGGCACAGCCCGATCCCGTGCTCATGGAGCAGGGCAATGATCCGGTCCATCCATTCGAATGTATAGGCCCCGGGGCGCGGTTCAAGGTTTGCCCAGGAGAACACTCCCAGGGTTACCAGGTTGACCCCGGCCTGTTTCATCAGGCGCATGTCTTCCTGCCAGGTTGCTTCCGGCCATTGCTCTGGGTTGTAATCCCCGCCGTAGTAGATGCGGGATTGTGGGAAGGGGATTTTTGGTTCCATGATGGCTTCCGGTTACTTGATCGCCGAGCTGCCGCCGATGACGCCAAACTCGTCCATGTATTTCTGGCCAAAGAAATAAACCAGCAGCATCGGCAGGGTCAGCAGCATCGACCCTACCATGACCATGTTCCAAGGCGGAACCTGGCTGGAAGTGCTGGTGGCGCTCAGGATCTGCACGCCCAGCGCCAGCGGCGCTTTGTTGAAATCGTTGATATAGATCAAGGGCCCCATGAACCAGCCCCAGTTCCAAGTGAAAGTGAAGATGCCGATCGCGATCAGGGCGGGTTTGATCAGCGGCAGGATGATGCGCGAGTAGATCCCGAAGAATCCCAGCCCGTCGATCTGCGCTGCTTCGTCCAGTTCAGCCGGGATGCGTGAGATGAACTGCCGCAGCAGGAAAACATTGAAGGCATTGGTGAAGAAGTTCGGCACGATCAACGGCAGGAGCGTATTGATCCAGCCGAGGTAGCGGAACAGGATGAAGGACGGGATCATCGTCACTTCGCCCGGGATCATCATCGTGCTTAGAAGCACAATGAAAAGGAAATTCTTGCCGGGGGCGCGCAGACGGGCAAAGCCATAAGCCACCATGCTGCTTGAAATGATCTGCCCGATCATGGCGAATATCACCAGAGTCAGGCTGTTCAAGAAGAAGCGCGAGAAGTTCAGATCCAGTTGAAAGATGCGGATGAAATTCTCAAAGTGGAACTCATGCGGGATGAGCGTGAATTTTGCCAGGTAGGTGCTCTCATCGCTCGCCAGCGCGATCGAGAACACATACAGGAGCGGCGCGCCAAGTAGGGCCGAAAGGGCCGTCAGAATGGCATATGTGGTGATCTTTTCGGGGAGCCGGATGTTGAGGTTCATGATTTTTTTACTTCACTTTCGTAATACACCCACATGTTAGAGGAGCGGAAGACCAGTGCGGTAAATACCAGGGCAATGAGGAACAACACCCAGGCAATGGCGGAGGCATAGCCCATTTTGTACCAGCGGAAGGCATTGTCAAAAAGGTACGGCACGATCATTTTGCTGGCATTGTTGGGCCCGCCGCCAGTCACGATATACACCTCGGTGAAAGTTTGCAGGGAACCAATCAGGCCCATAACCAGGTTGAAAAAGATCACGGGGCTCAGCATGGGCAGAGTGATGTATTGGAACTGCTGGCGCGAATTCGCCCCGTCGATCGCCGCGGCTTCGTAGAACTCATTGGGGATGCCTTTCATTCCCGCCAGAAGAAGCGTCACGCCTCCGCCCACCCCCCACAGCGACATCAGGATCAGCGCCGGCTTGACCCACACTGGCGAGAGCAGCCAGGGCGGGCCGTTAATGCCGAACAAGGCCAGGAACCGGTTGACCAGACCAGCATCCGGCGCCAGCAGGCGGATGAACAGAAGCGACGACGCCACCACCGGCACCGTTGCTGGGATGTAGAGCAGGGTACGGTAAGTGCGCATTCCCTTCAGCGGTTTGTTCAGCAGGACGGCGATCCCGAGCGAAGCCGCCATGCCGAGGAACATGCTGATGAAGCCGTAATAGAATGTGTTGCCGACCGTTTTCCAGAAAATGTGATCCTTGGTCAGCAGGTTGATGTAGTTTTGGATGCCGATGAATTTGGGTGGGTTGAACAGGTCCCAGTTGGTTAAGCTGAGATACAGGGAGTAGATCATTGGCCCCAGGGTGAAGACCAGGAAGCCGATCACCCACGGGGAAACCATGATGTAGAACCACAGTGCTTCGCGTTTTTTCATGCCGGGAATGCTCCTTGCCTGCTGTCGAATGACCACAGCCATCCACAGTGGGCTGTGGTGTGAGCCTTTATTTTGTGAACACCAGCGTTGTCACGCTCTGGGCCGGAAATGTGAACGCTGTTGGGATGGTGCCGGACAGGACTTCGGTCAGGCTGTTTTGGGCGGAGGTCTCATACTGTCCAACCTGCCTGAGGTCCGCCGGGATACCGTTCACTCCCGCGGATCCAGCCTTGGTGCCGTTGTTGATGATCACCACCACGATTTGCGATGTATTCGGTGATTGATATGCACTTACGCTCAAGTCGCTTGTGCCAGTTTCGGCCCCGATGCGCACATCCCCGGGGCGCACGTAGCGGCTGAAGTTCCCCAGCGCCCACAAACGCTTGGTCTCGATCACTGCATGGCTGCTCTGGTTCACATAGATCAAACCATCGTGGTAGAAATACTGGGAAACCGCGATCCAATACTGCCAGGAGGTCACCCCGGCGATGCTCAAGTCTTCCTGCACAGTGTTCGCCAGCACCAGCGCCGAGTCCATGCCGGTGTCGCGGCCATCCTTCATCTCCGTCCATTCAGTCTGCCAGATATTTGTGCCGGGTAAATTGCGGTTAAGGAAGTTCACGATCGGCGTTTTATCTTCCGCTTTCGACCAGTAGGAATGGATGGCAAGATGTGGCAAGCGAGGTCCCACTTCAGGGTCCTTCAGAAGAGCATCAATATAGACCTGTGATCCTTTCCACTGCCCTGATTCGAACACCGAGACCTTTACATCCATCCCGCTTGCATCAATGGCGTGCAGCAGGGCACGCGTCACTTCCAGCACTTCCTGTGGCCCGTAATGACAGCCTTCCTGTCCATTATTGTAACTCCATCCCCATTGCGGCTCGTTGACCGGGCTGATATAGCCAATCGGTATTCCTTCGCCTTCGCGCAAGTGATGGACGATATCCACCATGTACTGTGCAAAGGCCTCGTACATGTCGGGACGCAGGTTCGAGAGCCCGTCCTTTTCGCCGGTCGTCAGCCCTGAGACGGTCATCCTGGCTGGGGGGCTGTTGACAAAAGCAACGAACTGCTCCGCACCTTGCGCCAGGGCGGCTTTCATAACCCACAGCGCATTGGCATCCCGGCTCCAGGCGTACAGCCCGGGGGAAACTTCAAAAGTCTGGGCGGTACGCCACGGGTCCTGGATGTTGCCAGCGATCCCTGCGCCGATGTTGTAGCGGTAGATGGTCAGCCCGATGCCGGTCTCGCGGTCGAATAGCAGTTCAACGATATGGTTTCGTTTCTCGTCTTCCCATCCGCCTACATCTTGTGCCCACCACGCCGCGGACGCGCCAAATCCTTCAATGGTCTGGTATGTTTCGCCAGGATCAATCTTAATTTCGCCAGCGGGGGTATTCGAATGGTTCATACAGCCTGCCAATAACGTAACCCCAAAAGTGACCAATACAAGGAACAAGAGGGGGTGTTTTTTCATTGTCTGAATAATTCGCGGGGTGTCCCTTGTGGTGGACACCCCGCCTAACAGTCCTACTGCGCGAACAACTCATCCAATAATGTTTGGATGGTATCCAGCGAGGTCTTGGCATCCTTGGTGTTAAGGAAGAACTCGGCCAAGTTATCTCCCATGATGGTCAGCATCTCGTTCCATTTCGGGGTAAGCGGCAAGGGGAAGGCGATCGCCGCGGAATCCACCAGCGCCTGCGTGTTGATCGTCCTCGTGCCAGCCCAATTTGCGGTGAGGAAAGCATCGCTGCTCAACACTTCAAAGTTGGCGGGCGCATCCTCTTTCATATCGATAATCGGCATCTGGCCTTCAGCGCCAGTCATGAATTCAATGACCTTGAATGCTTGGTCAGGCATTTGGCAATCCTTGGTGATCGCCAGGCCACTTCCGAACAGGACCGTGGCATTCTTCTTGTTGCCAAACAGAGGCGCGATATCCCAGTTGAGCCCCTGTACCTTGGATAGACCATTAACGGCCCAGAAACCGGTCATGCTCATGGCCACCTTCCCCTGGGCGAACAGCGGGTCGGGGCCGCTTTGCCCCATGTTGGCATAATCTTCGGGGGAGGGGGCCACGTGGTACTTGTACACCAGGTCATTGTAGAACTGCAAGGCTTCAATGTTCTCGGGCGAATTGACCACCGGCTTGCCGTTGGCATCCAGTACGGCGCCACCGTTCATGTAAATAAAACTCATCCACCACGGCCACCAGTCGCCGGCAGCAAAACCGTAAACATCCACGCTATTGCCGTTCTTTACCGTGAGCTTTTGGGCTGCTTCCAGGAACTCTGTCCATGTCCATTCTTTGGTGGGATAAGCGATACCCGCATTGTCAAACATATCCTTGTTGTAATACAGCACCAGCGCCCCACCGCGGTCCGGCATGGCGTACAGGTTTCCCTGCCAGGTATAGGCTTGAACCAGGCCGCCTGTGCCTCCATAGCGTTTCGCCAGATCAATGCCCGCTGCGCTGACATAATTATCAAGGCTGATGATCTGTCCCTTGCCGGAATAGCCGTGCACATCCTCTGCCACCTGGATGATGCAGGGTGACTGACCGCCGGCCATCATGGTCTGCACCTTTTGGGAATAGTCGCTGGGGATGTAAAGCAATTCCACGGGGATATCAGGGTTGGCCTTGGTGAACAGGTCAAGACGCGCCTGGTACACTTCCGGGTCGAGCTGGCTGCCCCAGACGGTCATCACCATGGCGTTCGACGACCCGGTAGCCTGG
>Ga0315297_10002821_pt1 | contig 11061 bp, 8 predicted proteins | sample YL17G15_0_MG_FD_203628 | JGI IMG/M metagenome (GOLD analysis project Ga0315297, IMG submission 203628) | Sediment microbial communities from Yellowstone Lake, YNP, Wyoming, USA - YL17G15_0 | ecosystem: Environmental > Aquatic > Freshwater > Lake > Sediment | place: USA: Wyoming | collected...
TGGGCAGGCCTCAGCCTCTCCCACCTGGTCATCCACGTGCCGGGGTGTTCAAGCTGGAGGCCGGGTCTTTAGACCCGGCATTCGGTGCGCAGGCCTCCGCCTCTCCCACCTGGTCATCCACGTGCCGGGGTGTTCAAGCTGGAGGCCGGGTCTTTAGACCCGGCATTCGGTGCGCAGGCGGGACGAATTGGGGCCTGGCCCCTTGTCTGCGTCAACACGCGTGAGCTCAGGCTATAGTCTCACTACAGGGAGGTGCCATGCGTGCGCTGATACGAGGCCGAGGCTGGTCGATTGCGCTGCTGGTGCTCTGCCTGGCGGCGCCCGTCCTGATGGCCGCCCGGCAGGCACCGGGCGTGTCCGGAGCGGGCACACGGCAGGATCGGCCGCGGGAGATCCGCGCGACGCAAGCGGCCGATCTGCGCACGTGGGATGCCGAGATCGGCCGGATGGTGCGAGAAGGCGAACTGCGGCTGCGCAGGTCGGAGATTGATCTGCTGATGGGTGGACGCCGCCATCAGCGGTACGATCAGTACCATCGAGGCGTCCGCGTATTCGGCGGCGAGATGGTCCGCCAGCGTGATGGGGTTGAGACGATCTCGGTGTTCGGCACGACCTACGCGGCCATCGACATCGACACCACCCCGACGCTCAGTGGGCAGGACGCCGTCACTGCGGCCGCACGGCTGGCCGGGATCGGCCGCGAACCGACCAGGCCGCCAGACCTGATGGTCGTGCCACGCGACACCGGGGGGTTCGCGCTGGCCTACCGCGTGCGCCTCGCCACCGATGACGACCTGATCGTGTACTTCATCGACGCGCGCACCGGCAGCCTGGTGTCGAGCTACAGCGATCTGCAGACCGAGATCGGGACAGGAGCCGGCGTACAGGGCGATCAGAAAAAGGTCAGCACGTCCCTCAGCAGCGGCATCTACCGGGCGTGGGACCAGATGCGGCCCGCGACGATCTACACGTTCGACCTCAAGGGCGATTTGACCCGGACGCAGAAGTTTCTCAACGGGTTGATCACCCTGGGCGTTTCCGACACGAGCGCCAGTCCCGACAACGTCTGGACCGATCCGGCGACGGTCGATGCGCACGCCTGCACAGGGTGGACGTTCGACTACTTCTACAAACAGTTCGGCCGGTCCGGCCTCGATGGACGGAACCTGACGATGAAGAGCGTGGTCCACCCGGTCAACCGCGCGGACTGGAAGACGGCGACCTTGCCGGTACTGAATCTCTACTACCTCAATGCGTTCTACGCCGGCGACGGGATCATGGTGTACGGCGAGGGCCTGCCGCCGGATGTCATCTTCAACGGTTACAAGTGGAACTACTTCGCCGGGGCGCTCGACGTCGTGGCGCACGAACTCACGCATGGCGTCACCGACTACTCGTCGGGCCTGATCTACAAGAACGAATCGGGTGCGCTCAACGAGTCGTTCTCGGACGTGATGGGCACGAGCGTGGAGTTCTACTTCCAGCCGGTCGGCAGCGCGTATCTGAAAGCGGATTACACGCTGGGCGAGGACCTCACCTCGCCAATGAGCGGGTTCCGGTCGATGGCCAACCCTGCGGCCTTCGGCGATCCGGATCACTACTCGAAGCGGTACCTGGGCCCGTCCGACAACGGCGGCGTTCACACCAACTCGGGCATTTCCAATCACGCCTTCTACCTGGCGGTTGAAGGCGGCACCGATCGCACGTCGGGGTTGAGTGTCACCGGGGTGGGCAGTGCGTCGCGCGACAAGATCGAAAAGGTGTTCTACCGGGCATTCACGCAGATGCTGCCGGCCGGCGCGACGTTTTCGGTGGCCAGAGCCGCAACGATTCAGGCCGCGCGGGATCTGTACGGCGCCGGCAGCAACGTCGAGCAGGCGGTGACGCAGGCGTGGACGGCCGTCGGAGTATCGTGACACTGATACGGCACGGGCGCACTCATGGGACCAACGGCGTGAAGCGACGATGCATTCTGATGCAGGCGGCGGCGATGGCCCTGGTGGCGGTGGCGGCCGGGCGCGTCGATGCGCAAACATCGGGCAAGTGGACCGACACCGGGTACCTCCACGTGGATGGCGGGGTGCAGACCGCGACGCCTGGATTCACATCGAATGTGACATTCAAGTTGTACCGTGAAGACGGGACGTTCACGGCCACGTACAGGTTCAGTGGCGCAGCCCTGATTGCGGGACGCGGGGGGGTCCGGGTCTGGCGAAATCTGGGCCTTGGCGTGGGCGTCTCGCGGGCCGGCCTGGCGGGCGAAGCCGACATCAGCGCGCGGCTGCCCCACCCGTTCCATTTCAATCAGTTCCGAAACGTGTCGGGGACCGCAACGAACCTCAACCGCGAGGAGGTCATGACGTCGGCGGAGCTGTCATGGCTGCACCGGCTGACACGGTCCTGCGATGTGATGCTGTTTGCCGGGCCAGCCTACTTCTCGACGCACCAGGACATGGCCACGCTGCCCCGCTATACCGAGACCTATCCGTTCGACTCGGCGACGTTTGCGGGCGTCGAGTCCACGGTGGTCCGCGAGACGGGCGTGGGCTTCACGGCCGGTCTCGATCTGTCGTATCTCTTCAACAAGCACGTGGGACTCGGCGGCCTCGTCCGGTTCTCCCGGGCCACCGCGACGTCCCCGGCAGCCGCCGGCAGCGTGTCCAGCGTGAGGCTGGGCGGCATCCAGGCGAGCGCCGGCCTCCGGGTCAGATTCTGAGGTCCAGCGCCGGGGTCCAGAGTTGCCGGGAACCGTCCCCGCCGGGCCTCCGTATCCTCTGAGCAGCGGTCGCGTGCCGAATTGTCTGGCCCGTGAGGCAACCCAGAGGGGCCATGATTACGTCGAACAAGACAGAAGCCGATCGAACAGACCGGGATCTAGCCGCCCGGTGCAGACGAGGCGAGATGGTGGCGTTCGAAGAACTCTACCGGCGTCACAGCGGACGGGTGTACAACGTGGCCTGGCGCATGACGGGAAGCGCGGCGGATGCCGACGATCTGTTGCAGGACGTGTTCCTGCAGGCGTACCGCCGGTTCGACAGCTACCGGGGCGAGGCCGCGCTCGGCACGTGGCTCTACCGGCTGGCGGTCAATGCCTGCCTGGACCACCTGCGAAGCCACCAGGGCCGGCAGGGGAAAGCCACCGACTTCATCGACGACGTCGAGGGCCTCGAACCCGTGGCCGACCCATCGTGGCAGCCGGACCGGGCGCTCGACCGGCTCGATCTCGAATCGGCCATCTCGCGACTGCCGCCAAGCTACCGGGCGGCGTTCGTGCTGCACGACGTCGAGGGGCACAAGCACCACGAGGTGGCCGCCATGCTCGGCATCGCGGAAGGCACGTCGAAATCGCTGCTGCACAAGGCCCGCCTCCGTCTGCGGGCGTTGCTGCGCGGCGGCCCCGCCGATGAGGCCGGACCGCCGGCGGCAGCGGCGACCGGAACTGGCGCGGATGGAAGACGCGGAGAACGGTGATGGACACCAGACGACCCACAACACTGGCATGCGAGCGGATGGCGCCGCTGGTCGGCGACCTGGTCGACGACCGGCTGGACCGGGCGGCGCGCGAGTCGCTTGAATCCCACCTGGCTGGATGCGAATCGTGCCGCGGCCTGGCGGACGATCTGCGTGAGATCAGGCGTTCCGCCCGGGCTCTGCCAACCCGTGCGCCACGGCCCGAGGTGTGGGCGCGAATTGCGCACCAGCTGGCGGCGCAGGCGCCCGCCAGACCCCGGGCATTCTGGACCGGCGCGCGCGTCGCGCTGGCCGTGGCGGCGGTGATGGTGCTGTCGGTGGTCACCAGTGTCGTCGTGCTGCGAGGACCGCGACTCTCGCTGCAGCCAATCGCACCCGCCCGGACCGCCGCAACCGCAGTAAACCCTTCCGCACCCGACACCGTCAAAGATGTTGACGAGCACTTGCGGATCGCCGATGCCAACTACCAGCAGGCCATTACCGGACTCGAGAAGATCGTCGCCGCAGACCAGGCGGCGCTCGACCCGGCCGTGGCCGCCACGCTCCAGAAGAACATGGGCATCATCGACCAGGCCATCCGCGAGAGCCGCGCGGCCATCACGTCGCAGCCGACCAGCCAGCTCGCCCAGACGAGCCTGTTCGACGCGCTGCGGCAGAAGGTCGCGCTGCTCGAAGACACCATCGCGCTCATCAACGTCATGAGAAAGGGCGACCAGGCGGGCGCGGCCAAACTCATCGGGGGCCTGAGCAAGTCGTAACCAGGGGACATCATGAAGACACATCGATTCGTCACTGCACTCGTTCTGGCAGGCGTGCTTCTGCCTGCTGGCTTCGCCGGCGCCGCCGTGGGGGCCGACACCGCGCCATCGATTGGCGATTTCAACCAGCAGACCGAGACCGAGAAGTTCTCGAAGACGGTTCCGCTCGGCAAGGGCGGGACGTTCGACCTGTCGAACATCTCCGGCGACATCGTCATCACAGGCGGGCCGGGCGACCAGGTGATCATCGAAGCCGTCAAGAGAGGCCGGAGCGCCGAGGAACTGAAGGCGGTGACCATCGAGGTCACGGCCACGGCCAACCGCGTCGACGTGCGGACGCGCTACCCCGAAGGCCGGCGGAACATCCGCGTATCGGTCGATTACACGGTCACCGTGCCCAGGGCGGCCGCGGTCAACGTCAAGTCGATTTCGGGCGACGAGAAGCTGTCGGGTCTTGACGGCGAGCTCCACGCCAACACGATTAGCGGCAGTGTCTCGGTCACCGCGGCGTCTGATGTGCGTTCGGTCGAGGCCATCTCTGGGGACGTCCACCTCACGACCGCGAAGTCGAGCGGGACGCTGACGGTGAGCAGCATCAGCGGGGGCGTGACGCTCAAGGACGTCAAGGCCGGCGGGATTCAGATCAGCAGCATCAGTGGCGACGTCAAGGCCGAAGAGATCGCGTCGAACCGCGTCTCCGCCAAGTCAATCAGCGGCGAGATCGCCTTCGCCGGCCCGCTCGCCAAGGGCGGGCGCTACGAGCTGACGTCGCATTCCGGCGACGTCAAGGTCTACACGAGCGACAAGGTCGGCGTCGAGGTCTCCGCCTCGACCTTCAGTGGAGACATCACCAGCGATCTGGCGCTGACGATGAAGGCGGGAGGGGATGCCGCGCCGGGCCGCGGCGGGCGGATGCGCCAGACGGTGCAGGGCACGTTTGGTGACGGCTCCGCCGTGCTGCAGCTCTCCTCGTTCAGCGGAAACATCAGAATCGTGAAGAGGTAGGGGCGCGATACATCGCGCCCGGTCAGCAGGACGCGCTACGCGGTGGGTTCAACCAGGGGCGGCGTGCCGGGCAGACGGTCCGGCAGCCGCTCCTGATCTTTGTACTGCAGCTGGTACAGCCGGTAGTAAATGCCTCGCAGCGCCAGCAACTGCTGGTGCGTGCCGGACTCCCGCACTTGGCCCTTGTGCAGGACCAGGATCTTGTCCACATCCTGAATCGTCGAGAGCCGATGCGCGATCGCGATCGTGGTGCGGCCGGCCATCAGCACGTGCAGCGCGTCCTGGATCAGGAGTTCCGTTTCCGTGTCAACACTCGACGTGGCCTCGTCGAGGACGAGAATCCGCGGGTCGAAGGCGAGCGCGCGGGCGAACGACAGGAGTTGCTTCTGGCCCGTCGAGAGCGTCGCGCCCCGCTCGGCCACGGCGGTGTCCAACCCGTGGGGCAGCCGCGTGATGAAGCGGTCCGCGTGCACCGCGCGGGCGGATGCCCGTACGCGCTCGTCGTCGATCGTCGCGTCGCCAAGGCGGATATTGCCGCCGATCGTTCCGGAAAAGACGTGCACATCCTGAAGCACCAGGCCGAACAGGCGCCGCAGCTGGGCCAGCTCGATGTCGCGCACGTCCACGCCGTCGACCAGCACGCGCCCGCGGCTGACGTCGTAGAACCGCATCAGCAGGCTGATGATCGTGCTCTTCCCTGCCCCGGTCGCGCCGACGATGCCGACACGCTCGCCGGGCTTGACGTCGAACGACACGTCCCGGAGCACATAGTCGTCGCCGGCGTACGCGAACCAGACACCCTCGAACACGACGTGCCCCCGCCACGCCGCGCTCCGGGCCGGCGCGGTGCTGCCAATCACCACCGGCGTGTCGAGCAGCGTGAAGATCCGCTCTGAGGCCGCCATGGCCGACTGCAGAATGTTGAACTTCTCCGACATGTCGCTGATCGGCCGGAAGAACCGCTGCGAGTACTGGATGAAGGCGACCAGTGTGCCCAGCGTCACCGCGCGTGAGACCACGTCGCCGCCGCCGCGCCAGATGATGAGCGCCGTGGCCAGCGCGCCGACCACTTCGATCGCCGGATAGAACACGGCGTAGTAGAAGATCGAGTCGATGTTCGCGTCGCGGTGGCCCCGGTTGATCTCGTCGAAACGGCCGTAGTTGCGGGCCTCGCGGCGGAACAGCTGCACGGTGGCCATCCCCGTGATGTTCTCCTGGAGAAACGTATTGATCTTCGCGATCCAGGCGCGCACGGTCCGGTAGGAATCGCGCACGTTGCGGCGGAACCACTGCGTGACGAGGACGATCAGCGGGAGCACCGAAAAGGCGACCAGCGCGAGCCGCCAGTTCATCGTGACGAGCACGATCATGATGCCGGCCAGGGTGAAGATGTCGCCGAAGACCGACACCACGCCGGAGGTGAACAGGTCGTTCAGCGCGTCGACGTCGGTCGTCACACGCGTCATCAGGCGGCCCACCGGATTCCGATCGTAGAAGGCGACGTCCAGCCGCTGCAGGTGCGCGTAGATCTGCATCCGCAGGTCGTACATGATGTGCTGGCCGGTCATCTGCAGCACGAAGGTCTGGACGTACTCGAGCGCGAACGATCCGACCAGCACGCCCAGGAACAGCAGCGCGATGCGGTTCATCCCGTCGACATCGCCGTTGGCGATATACCGATCGATGGCGAGCTTCATCAGGTAAGGCTGGGCCAGCTGCAGCAGCGATCCGCCGACGATGGCCGCGAGCGCGCCGACGACGAACAGCCAGTAGGGACGCAGGTATCCCATCAGCCGCCGCATGAGCACGGCGTCGTAGGCTTTGCCGGCAATATCGTCGTCTTGAGTGGCCAACCTCAGTCCTCGTTGTCCGGTGTCTCGCCCTGTGTTCGCTGCCCCATGTCGGCGGGACGACGGTTCCTCCGCGTCCCCGCTCACACAAGCCGCCCCTCCCGCCGATACGGCGTGCCCCCCTACACCGTCTCCTGCAGCTCCTCCTCCAGCATCTGCTTCCGGCACATCTCGGCGTACACGCCGTTTCGGGCGACCAGCTCGGCGTGGCTGCCGCGCTCGAGGATCTGCCCGTCGCCGAGCACGACGATCTGATCGGCGTCGCGCACGGTCGAGATCCGATGCGACACGATGATAGACGTGCGCTGCCTCATCACCTGCCGCAGCCGCGAGAGGATTTCCTCTTCCGTATACGTATCCACCGCGGACAGCGCGTCGTCGAGAATCAGGATGCGCGGATCGGTCATCACCGCGCGCGCCAGCGCTGTCCGCTGCTTCTGTCCACCCGACAGCGTGATGCCGCGCTCGCCCACGACGGTGTCGTAGCCGGCTGGAAACCCGGCGATGTCCTTGTCGAGCCGGGCGATCGCCGAGGCGCCGGCCACCGTGTGCTCGCCTGGCCCCGCGCCAGGCGTCGTGGCGGCATGCGTCTGCGCCGGGACTCCGAAGGCGACGTTCTCACTGATGCGCTCGGAAAACAGGAACGGCTCCTGCGACACCAGTCCAATCGCGCCCCGCAGCACGTGCAGCGGGATCTCGCCGACGTCGACGCCGTCGATGAACACCGTGCCGGGTGGCGGCTCCCACAGCCGCGGCAACAGGTTGATGAGCGTGCTCTTGCCCGAGCCGGTCGCGCCGACGATGGCGAGCGTGTGGCCGGGCGCGACGCTGAGCGACACGTCACGCAGGATGGGACGCCCGTTGTAGTGGAACGTGAGGTTCCGGATCTCGATCGCCCCGCGAATCTCCGCCGGCTCCCGAAACGCGCTCCCGGCTCTGCTGTCCGACACGGCCGGCACTTCGGACATCACCTCGAGCATCCGCTTCCACGACGCCAGGCCGCGCTGCAGCATGTTGATGACCCAGCCGAACGCGATCATGGGCCAGGTCAGCATCCCGAGGTACGCGTTGAACGCGACGAACTCCCCAATCGTCATGCGGTGGCCCATCACCTCGCGGCTGCCCAGCCAGAGCACGAGCAGCCCGCCGATGCCGAGCAGCAGCCCCAGGCTCGGATAGAACAGGCCCTGGAGCCGGATCAGCCCGAGATTGCGGCGCACGTATTCGTGGTTGGCGCCGCGGAACCGATCGAGTTCGGCGGACTCCTGGCGGTACGCGCGCACGACGCGAACGCCGGAGAGCGCCTCCTGGGCGACGGCACTCAGATCCGACAACTGCGCCTGGATGCGTTCGAAGCGCCGGTGAATCGCGGCACCGAAGTACCGCACGGACACCGACACGAACGGCAGAGGGATGAGCGCGACCAGCGTGAGCCTGGTGTTGATCCGCAGCATCAGCGCCAGCGCCACCACGAACACGATGAGGGTGTTGGCCGAGTACATCACCGCCGGCCCGATCATCATGCGCACGGCATTCAGATCGTTGGTCGCGCGGGACATCAGGTCGCCGGTGCGATTGGCATGGAAGTACGCCGGCGGGAGGCGCTGCAGGTGCGCGAAGAACGCGTTGCGCAGGTCGTACTCGATATGGCGCGAGGCGCCCACCAGGATGCGCCGCATCAGGAACCGGAACACCCCGCCAACAAGCGCCAGGCCGACGACCAGGCTCGCGTAGATCTGCAGTTTGGCCATGGTGACGCCGAGCGTCAGGTCGTCGATCGCGTGTTTCAGCACCCACGGGGCGGTGAGCGACATGGCCGTCGAGAGCGCCGTGCACACCAGGCCCAGGGCAAAGCTGCGGCGGTAGCGCAGCGCGTAGCCGATCAGTTGTCGGAGGGGTCCGGTCGCCATGCGTCATCTTCAGCATACCGGAGCGATTGCGGCCTCGGCTACAATGAGCTTCATACGGCTCACATGGTCCCGGACGGAGACGCTATGAGTATTCTCGTCATTGTGGCAGGCGCCAGCCTGATCCTGTGGATCGCGTACAGGACATACGGCGCGTTCCTCGCCAGGACGGTCTTCCGGCTCGACGACAGCCGTACGACGCCGGCTGTCGAGAAGGCCGACGGAAACGATTACGTGGCAGCCGATGCCTCGTTCCTCGCGGGCCAGCATTTCTCGGCGATTGCCGCGGCCGGGCCCATCACCGGCCCTATCCTCGCCGGAACGCTGTTCGGCTGGGCTCCCGCCCTGATCTGGATCCTGCTCGGCTCCGTGTTTATCGGCGGTGTGCACGACATGGGCGCCCTGATCGCGTCGGTGCGGCACAAGGCACGATCCATCAGCGACGTCGTGCGGCAGAACGTCTCCACGAGGGCGCACATCCTCTTCATGCTCTTCATCTGGATCACGCTGGTCTACGTGATCGTCGCCTTCACCGACATCACCGCCGGCTCGTTTGTCGGTGTGATCACGCTGGACAACGGTGCGAAGCTGCCCGGGGGCGCCATCGCCACCTCGTCGCTGCTGTACCTCGCGCTGCCGGTCGTGATGGGCCTGTTCCTCAGGTTCACCAGGATGAAGCTCTGGGTCGCCACGCTCATCTTTCTGCCGCTGGTCGGCGTGGCGATCTGGCTGGGACAGTTCATCCCCCTGAGCCTCGACACGATGTTCGGCCTTCACCCAGCCGACGCGGCCAAGATCTGGGACGTGTTCATTCTCGGCTACTGCCTGGTCGCGGCGATGCTCCCGATGTGGATGCTGCTCCAGCCTCGCGGACACCTGGGCGGCTACTTCCTCTACGCCGCCCTGATCGCCGCCGCCATTGGCGTCGTCTTCGGCGGGTTCACGATCCAGTACCCGCCGTTTCTCGCGGGCGGCGAAAACATGGGCGCGTTCTTCTTCCCGATGTTTCCGTTCCTGTTCATCACCGTCGCCTGCGGCGCCTGCTCGGGGTTCCATGCCCTGGTCGGATCGGGCACGACATCCAAGCAGCTGAAACGCGAATCCGACGCGAGGCCGGTCGGCTACGGGATGATGCTGCTCGAAGGCCTGGTCGCCGTCGTGTCGCTGGCCTGCCTGATGATCCTCGCCCCCGACAACCCGCTCGCGAAGAAAGCCCCGAACCTGATCTACGCGTCGGGCATCGGCAGCTTCCTGCAGCTGCTCGGCATCCCCGCCGCGCTCGGCGTATCGTTTGGCCTGATGGCTTTCACCACGTTCGTGTACGACACACTGGACGTCTGCACCCGGCTGGGACGTTACATCATCGAGGAACTCACAGGCTGGAAGGGCACGGCCGGAAAGCTCTTCTCCACGATCCTCACCGCCGGGGTGCCGCTCTACTTCGTGATGCAGACCATGACCGACGCCAGGGGCGCGCCCATCGCCGCCTGGCGGGTGTTCTGGAACACGTTTGGCGCGTCGAACCAGTTGCTGGCGGGTCTCGCCCTGGTCGGCGTCACCGTCTGGCTCATCAACTCGAGGCCCGGCACCAGGATCTGGCTCGTCTCCTTCATCCCGGCGGTGTGGATGTTCGGCATGTCGAACTGGGCACTCGTCAGTTCGATCGTCGATCCCTGGATTCTCGGCAAGCCGGCCGCCCACCCGGCGATTCCGGTCGTCTCGGTGGTCCTGATCGTGCTGGCGGGCCTGATGGCCGTCGAGACGGCCCTGGCAATTGTCCGCAAGAGCGGGCGCCCGCCATCGGCGGCAGCCTAAGTCCGCTGCTGTGGTATCCTGCTCGTGCCTATCCCAGCAGGCACTCCGTTTGCACACGAGGACGTGTGCTCAGCCGCGGTTCCTTTTCTGCCAGGAGTCTGCGTTATGACGAAGTGTCCGGTAACGTGCCTGCTGCCTTGCCTCGCGATCATCATCCTGGCCGCGGGCGCCGCGGCTTCTCCCGCCTACGCCCAGTATCGCCCGGTGCCGGCCGGGGCGGCGGCAGCCGGCCAGAAGGGCGAGAACTATCACGTC
>Ga0315297_10002823_pt1 | contig 11058 bp, 4 predicted proteins | sample YL17G15_0_MG_FD_203628 | JGI IMG/M metagenome (GOLD analysis project Ga0315297, IMG submission 203628) | Sediment microbial communities from Yellowstone Lake, YNP, Wyoming, USA - YL17G15_0 | ecosystem: Environmental > Aquatic > Freshwater > Lake > Sediment | place: USA: Wyoming | collected...
AGAACGCCGCCATGAACCGGTGCCGCTCGGCGGCGATCCGCTTCCCTTCGCGGGTCGTCATCCGGTCCTTGACCCGGCTGAGCTTGACCAGGTACTCGCGGTAGGCGGTGTCCTCCCGGGTGTAGGGTTTCGTTTTCCTGACGTCGATCGCCTTGTCGTGGAGCCGCGCCCCGACCTCCCCGGCGAAGAGGAAGGCCCGGCCGACGCCGACGGCGCCGATCGAATCGAGTTTGTCGGCGTCGAAGAGGATCTTGGCCTCGAGAGTTTTCGGCCTGGCCCTTTTCCGGAAGCGATGCGTCCGGATACAGTGGACGACCGCCCGGACCGAAGCCCGGTCGAGGCCGTGTCTCTCGAGGACCCCCTTGGCCAGCGCCGCGCCGCTCCGGCCGTGGCAGATCTTCCCGTCCGACCGGTCCTCTTCCTCCCGCCCGATGTCGTGGAGGAGGGCGGCCAGCCTGAGGACGCCGAGGTCGGCCTTTTCCTTCCGGCCGATCCGCAGGCAGAGACGGTAGACGCGCTCCGTGTGGTCCCAGTCGTGGCTGCCCCGGGCGCTTTGGAAAAAGACCCTGGCCTCCTCCCTGGTCCGGGAGACGAGGGCGATAGAGATGGGGCAGGTCATTCGTCGATCAGGTGGACGACGAATCCGTCCTTAAGCTTGGGTTCGAACCAAGTGGATTTCGGCGGCATGGTCTTGCCGCCGTCGGCCACTTCGAAAAGCTGGTCGATCGTCGTTGGGAAAAGGGAGAAGGCGACGCGGAAGCCGCCCGCAAGGACCTTCTTCTCGAGCTCGGCGGTGCCGCGGATGCCGCCGACGAAGTCGATCCTCTTGTCCCTCCGGGGGTCGGTGATGCCGAGGACGGGCGCGAGGATGTTTTCCTGAAGGATGGAAACGTCGAGCGACAGGATCGGGTCGGCTGGGTCGAATGTCCCGGGCCGCGGTTTGAGGTCATGCCAGCGGCCGTCGAGGAACATCGCGAATCTGCGGCTCTGTTCGGGAGCTTTCCGCCCGGAAGGCCGGACCAGAAATTTATCGCCGACCCTGGCCAGGAATGTGGAGGAGTCGAGCCCGTTGAGGTCGCGCACGACGCGGTTATAGGGCAGGATCTTCATCTGGTTGTGGGGGAAAATGACGGCCAGGAAGAAATTGTCCTCTTCGTCGCCGGTCCGTCCGGGACGCTCGCCGTCCCGTTTGACCTTGATCCGGGTCGCGGCCGCCGAGCGGTGGTGGCCGTCGGCGATATAAAGGTTGTCCAGGGCGGCGAACGCTTCCTGGATCTTGCCGACGAGATCCATCTCGTCCACGACGAAAAAGACTTGGCGAACGCCGTCCGGGGTCGTGATGTCGTACTCGGGGGCCTTTTTCATGCCTTCGGCGATGAGGGCATCGATCGTCTCTTTCCGCCTGTAGGTCAGGAAGACCGGGCCGGTTTGAGCGCCCAAGATTTCGATGTGACGCATCCGGTCGTTTTCCTTGTCGATCCGGGTCAACTCGTGCTTCTTGATGACGTCGTTGAGATAATCCTGGCAGGATGCCACGGCGACAAGGCCGATCTGGACGTGCTCTCCCCAGACCTGCTTGTAGATGTACAAATTCCTGGTCCGGTCCGGCGCGATCGTTCCCTCGCGGAGGAAACGGAGGAATGTCTCTTTTCCCTTGGCGTAAATTGCGTCGGAGTAAAGGTCGGTCCCTGGCGGGAGGTCAATCTCCGGCTTGCCGATGTGCAGGAAGGAATAGGGGTTCCCGGCGACCATGTCCCGGGCTTCTTCCGAGGTCAGGACGTCGTAGGGCGGGGCGGCGACCAGGTGAGCCATATCTCTGCTTGGGCGGACGCCCCGGAATGGTTCGATGTGGGCCATCTTTTCCTCCGAAAAAGAAATTATTATAACACAGCCCGTGTCTGATTCGGTCGTAACCCCGTCCGTAGTTGACTTAACCTCGGACGGTGTTGCGGCCGGCGGCCTTGGCCTCGTACATCGCCTTGTCGGCCCTGTGGATGAGGTTTTCGAGGGTCTCGTCGCTTCCGGCCTCGAACTCGGCCATCCCTAGGCTGATGGTCAGCGAGAGAGTCCCCCCCGGCGCTACGACGGTGATGCCCGAGACCATCTCGCGCAGGCGCTCGGCCATGGCCATGGCTTCCTCCCGCCCGGCTTCCGGCATGAGGACGATGAACTCTTCGCCCCCGTAACGACAGACGATGTCCGTGCTCCGGGTCGTCTTGGTGACCTTCTCCGTCAGGATGCGGAGGACTTGGTCGCCCATGAGGTGTCCGTGGGTATCGTTGACGTTCTTGAAATGATCGATGTCGAAGAGGATGAGGGCCAGGGGTCTCTGGTAGCGCCGGGCGCGTCCGACCTCCTTCTCGGCCAGGCTTGCGAACGCCCGGCGGTTGTAGAGCCCCGTCAGCTCGTCCGTAATGGCCTGTTTTTCCATCTGCTCGACGCGGCGGGAGTTGTCCAAGACGATGGCGACTTGGTTGGCGAAGAGCTCGGCCACCTGAGCGTCTTTTTCGGTGAAGGCATGGGTGCCGGTGTTGTAGAGGGCGATGAGCCCGGTCGCGTGGCCGCGGAAAACGATGGGGGCGCCGAGATAAGAATGGATGCCGAGGCCGGGGTCGAGCTGCAGTAGGATATCGTCCGGGCTCGTGATCGTGCTGATGAGCGGCCGCATCCTCTGGACGGACATGTTGCAGAGCCGGCATCCACTCAAGGGGTAGGTCTCGCCGGTCAAGCTCTGGGCGTTCCCGGGCCCCTTGATCGCGGCCAGCCTCATCTCCGTCCCCTCGGTCGTCAGGAACGCCCCGATGTCGAAGGGGATGACCCGGTTCATCAGGTCGAGAATGAGGGAGGAAACCTGCTTGAAGTTGAGGTTGGAGCTCAGGGTCAGGCCGACCTCGCGCAGTGTCTCGGCGACGCGGCTGGCCTCGACGGCCGCGGCCTCGGCCTCTTTGATGCGGGTGATGTCGTAGAGGACGGCCACCCAGCCCGTGACGATGGAGCCGTGGCTTAGAAGCGGGGAAAGGTGGACGTCGAAAACGCGCGAGGTGCCGTCCATCTTGAGAGAGATCTCCCGCTGGCCGGAGGCGGGGGCGCTCAGACCGGCGGCCATCTCCGGCCAGGTCGAAAAGATCTCGGCGGCCGGTTTGCCTAGGATCTTCGTTTCGAGGACGTCCTCGGCCGGGCCGCCAGCCTCGGCGATGACCTTCCGGGCGGCCGGGTTGGTGGCGGCGACCCGCCCCGCCTCGTCGAGGATTACGAGCGACTCGCTCATGCTCTCGATGACCCTCTCCCTGGCTACGGGGACGATGTCGACGAGTTGGAGCCGGAACATCGCCCCGAGGAGGAAGAACCCGGCGATGGCGAAGCCCAACGGCGTGAAATCCAAACCGATATTGCCGCCCGCGAGCCCGGAGAGATAGAGGATATTCCCCAGCCAGGCCCAGGGGAAGGCCAGGAGGATGGACAGGGCCTGCCGGCGATGGACGTCCTTAAACCGGAAATAAGCGAGGAGGAGGAACACGGTCGTGGCGAAGAGGAGCAGGTAGGAATACCCGACGTGCACCCAGAAGAAGGGTCCGTGATGGTAGAGGAGGAGGGGATAGCGCGACCCTTCGGCTGGCGAAAACCCCGACCAGATGAGGCGGTGTCCTTCGTTTGTGGCGGCTAGGAAAAAGGTCAGGGACGGGATGACCCAGAGGGCGATGGCCCGTCCCATTTTCAGCCGGGAGCCGGATCGGGAGAACTTGAGGGCGAAGAGGAACATGAGGACCGGCGCTGAGGAGATCCCCAGGTATTCGATCTTCGACAGCAGGATCTTCACCGCTGTGTCCGGGACGGCCGCTTCGAAGGCCGCGGCGAGCGACCAGGTGAAAACGGAGGCCATGAGGACGGCCAGGGAGCGTCCGACGGACGTGGCCGCACGCTTCCAGGCGATCACTGCCACGGTGCCGGCTATAAAAGCGCCGAGGAAAAGGCTGAGGACGTAATAGCTGACTTGGAGGCTCACGCTTCTTTGGCCGCCTCTTCCTGGTCCTGGCCCTGGTCCGGGACGAACGTGCTAGCGGTCTCGAGGAAGTGCTCGACCACTTCCGGGTCGAACTGCGTCCCGGAGCAGCCGATGATCTCCTTGACGGCGAAACGATGAGAGGCGGGCTTCCGGTAGGGCCGCTCCGACGTGATCGAGTCGTAGGTGTCGGCGATGGCCATGATCCGGGCCCCCAGGGGGATCTCCCTGCCTTTCAGCCTATCGGGGTAACCCGTCCCGTCGTAGCGCTCGTGGTGGGACCGGACGATCCGGGCGATCTCCTTGAGCTCGATGACCGGGCTGAGGATGCTTTCGCCCCGGGCGGGATGCTCCTTGATCAACTTGAATTCTTCGTCCGTCAGCTTGCCGGGCTTGTTCAGGATGCTCTCCGGGACAGCGATCTTGCCCACGTCGTGGAGGAGTGCGGCCAGTTCGAGGTCGCCCAGCTCCTTTCCACTGAAGCCCATTTTTACGGCGATTTTCACAGTGAATTCCGTGACCCGGGTCGAGTGGTGGCGGGTATATTCGTCCTTGGCGTCGATGGCCGAGGCGAGGGACTTGACCGTCGATAGGAAGAGCGACCTCTGCTGTTCGACGAGGTCGGATGTCCTCATCTTGAGGTTGCGGTTGACCAAGGACAGCTCCGCCTCCATCTGGCGGAGGCGGAGCTGTCCCCGTATGCGGGCCTTGAGTTCGGTCGAGTCGAACGGCTTGGTGATGTAGTCGTCGGCGCCGGCCTGCATTCCCTCGGCCAGCATCTCGGCGCCCGTCCGGGCGGTTACCAGGATGATGGGGATATGTTTTAGGGATTCGTCCTTCTTGACCGCCTTGGCGAAGGCGTGGCCATCCATGCCGGGCATCATGACGTCGCACAGAACGAGGTCGGGGTTCTTCTCTCTGAGGAAGACGAACCCCTTCTCGGCGGAGGTCACGAGCTCCAGATCGTACTCGTCGGCGAGGAGCATCTTCATCAGCTTGAGGACTTCGGGGTTATCGTCGATGCAGAGGATCAGGGCGTCGTGGATCTTGGCCTGGTCGACGCGGCCGCCCTCGATGTCCACCTTCTCGAGGTCGACGAGCTGGAGCCGGCGGAAATCGGTGACGATATCCTGGACGTGCGGTTCCTCGGTATCGGAAAGCCGCCGCTTGAGGCCGATGGGCAGGTCCTCCGACCGGCGGTCGAGGACCTCGTCGTCGAAATGCTCCTCGCCCTTGAGCATCTCGACGATGAACCGGGAGCCCCTGCCGAGCTCGCTTTCGGCCCGGATGGAGCCCTTGTGGACGAGGACGATCTCCCGGGCCAGCGCCAGCCCGATGCCCGTGCCCTCCTGGGCCCGGGACTTGGAACCGTCGACCTGGGAGAAGCGGTCGAAGATCGTTTCGAGCATGTTCTCCGGGATGCCGATCCCCGTGTCCTCGACGGTCATCGTTACGGTGTGGTCCTTCTCCTCGACGTAGACAGTGATCTTGCCGCCCTTGCTCGTGAACTTGAGGGCGTTCGACAGGAGGTTGAAGACGACCTTTTCGAACTGGTCCGGGTCGAGGGTCAGGTCGACGGGATGCGGGGGATTCTGGCAATAGAGCCGGATCTGCTTTTGGTCGGCCAGGGGCTTGACCGAGGCGAGGAGGGGCGGGATGAAATCGACGAGGTTCACGCTTTTCAGCCGGAGCCGCATCTTCCCCTCCTCGAGCTTGTTCAGGTCGAGGAGGTTGTTGATGAGCTTGAGCAGCTTGTAGCCGTTGCGCTGCATTGTCTCCAGAGTGTCCTTGTGGGTGGGCGATAACTTTCCCATCCGGCCTTCGAGGACGGCCTTGAGCGGGGCCAGGATCAAAGTCAGCGGTGTCCGGAGCTCGTGGTTGACGTTGGCGAAGAACTGCGTCTTGAGCTCGTCGAGGCTCTTGAGCTTCGTGTTGGATTCCTGGAGCTGGGCGGTCGTCTCCTCGAGCTGGATGCGGCCGCGGAGCTCGCGACGGCGCAGCTTATCCATGAAATACGAGCCGATGCTCCCGATAATCAAGATAGAGGTCAGAAAAAATAGGTTGGTGATAACGTTACGCCAGTTGGCTTTCCAGCTGGGCATATTCAAAAGGCTGGGGATGATGTAGCTTGCCCAGATCAAGATGAACACCAGTCCCGAGTCGCGGAATGACAGCGGCAGGGCGATGACTGATCCCATGATGATGATCGACAGGCCCTGGACATAGGCCGATACGAATCCCCCCAGGAAATAGATCATGACGGCGATGCCGAGGACATCGAAGAACCCCACGGTGATGACGATCTTGGCGTAGTCGCGGTTAGTTTTCATCTGCCCGAGCAGAAGGAACAGGACGAGATGGGCGGCGAGGACGCCGAGCCGGAGGTATAGGAACAGGGGGAAGAGCTCCCTCGGGGCGTGGACCCAGTCGAGGCTAATGAACGAGGCGTAGAGGATGGCGCTAAGGATGATGATGAGCCGGGTCCGGCTCTTCAGGGCGTAATCCTGGTAGAGGCGTTCTTCGAATTCGAATTCTCGGCTTTGTGGCTTAGTCATGTGATGTTCTCGGCTTGGCTACGATGACATAGCCTTGCGGCGGATTGCCGTAACTCGGGATTGTTTTTAAGCTGACCCATCCGGCCTCATCCAGCAGGCCATCCAGTTTTTCCGGGTCGAAGAAATCGAAGGTTCCGGCTTCTTCGAGTTCCGTCAGCGCCTGGGCGTCGTTGAGGAACGATCGGAGGGAGTCAAGGAGGCGCGATTTCGGCCACTTGGGCGGCAGCGCCTCCTCGGGCATGGCTTCGATTTTATCGAGGAGCCGGGTGAACGGTCCGGAGGCGTCGGTGTCGGGCCGCATGCTCGACAGCACTAGGATGCCTCCTGGCTTAATGACGCGCCGGACCTCCCGGAGCGTTTCGGCCGGGTTGAAGATATAGGACAGGACGAGGCTCATGAGGATCTTAGTATACCAACCCGGCCTGATCGGCAGATGGAACGTATCCTCCAGCGTCCCGGGGAGAATGAGCCTCCGGAAGACCGGCTTTTCCGGGGCCAGGCGCTGGACGTACCGGGCGGCCAGGTTGAAGTCGGTGATGATCCGGCATTCGTGGAGGTCGAAGCGCGTCTTCAGCCAGTCGTCATGGTCCGGGGTGATCCGCTCGCCACGGAGGATCCGGTGGAGGCGCGGGGAGTAGTCCTCCTGGATCTTGATCGCGCTTTCGAGGGTCAGGTTCTCGACCTTGTCGGCCATCTCCTCGAACGTCCCGACCTCGCCGTCGAGGAAGCGGCGGACGGCGAGAAAACGGCTCATCTCAAGGTCGAGGGCCAGAAGGTCGACGCGTCCCAGTTTTTCGCCAAGGTTGTATTGAGATACGAGCTTCTGCCTGGCTTGCTTCATGGCGTCGGGGACGAGGTCGGCGATCGTGATCTGCGAGGGCAGGTGGCCGCCGCTAAGCAGGAGATGTTCGACGAAGTTGCCCGTTCCGCCGCCAAGGTCGAGGAGCCGGTCCCCGGGCCTGAGCTCCAGGGCGTTGAGCTGGTCGCGCATCAACTGCTGGTAATCATCGGACATGGCCATAATGTCGAAGCCGAGAAGGTTGTCCTCTCCGACGAGATAGTGATGCCAGTAAGTTTTCCGGTTCTTGAGGTCGCGGGGCGGGAGCCGGTCCTTCTCGGCGCGCCGCATGAGTTCCATGTCTTTCCGGCTCGGCAGAACCGGCTGGATCATTGCTTTGTGAAGGAACCGATGGATGAGCGACGTGATTGTGCCGAACATCCGGAGAGCTTCTCTGGACGTCCGGGCATTGTGCCCGATCGGGACCGAAATGACTTCACGCAGGGCGTTGGCCTGGACGCTCATGACGTCCCGGATGAACTCGGCCTTAACCCAGTTGTCGTACTGGCCGTAAATCCAGGTGATCGGGAGGTCGAGATGGCGCATGTCTTCGCGGGCCTGCTCGAGCGTCCCGACGCCGTTGGCGATGATATCGGACGCGTAAGCCTCGTGCCGGATGAAGTTGCCCAGAATAGCATAGACGTCCAGATTGATGCCGATTTGATGCTGCTCGAGAAGATCCAGCCCGCAATTGATCCGGTTCATCATGTCCCTGAATTCGAGCGCGCCCATACAGGAGATCCAGTAGTCGATTCTCTTGCGGTAGCCCGCATCTCTCAGGACCACTCGGGCTTCCAGGGCGGACAGGGAAAACGAGACCAGGATGACCGAACTCGCCCTGAGTTTGGGATTGATATGGAGCCAGTCGATGACGGCCTTCAGATCGTCGGCGCCCTGGCTCGTGCTGGAGTTCAACGTTTCCCAAGGCGGTTCGGAAGCTTCCGGGTCCTTGTGGCTCTCCCCTTTTCTCCGGATCCCGTCGTAACGGATGACGGCCACAGGTTTTCCCAGAGTCCTAAAATTCTGGATGAGCGTCAAGGCCAGACCGAATAGCACTTCCTTGGTTTTCCCGAAGGCCGGCGGGATGAGGACTACGGGGACCGCCTTCTCGTCAAGCGGCAGAGACGAGTTGAGTAGGCCGACGATCTCCTCGCCGCCCCGGTTTTCCAGGCGGATGATCCGAGGCGTCATGAGGTCCGTCCTGGCGAAGTCCGTCGGCAGGCCGGTGGCGCTCCTGGCCGCTGCGACGTCCAAGATATCCTCGGTGCGACGGGCGAAATCCGGGTCGGGGGCATGGACCGATTGGATGCTCATCCGGCTGATGCCGAACTGGACGCCGTACTTCAACCCCCGGCCTTCGCCCGCCTCGGCGAGGCCCACGTGGCGGACCTCGCCGGTCTCCTCCCAGAGGATTTTTTCACCGTCGAGGACGGCCAAGGATTCGAGCGGAGTCCCCTTGAGGAGGACCGGCGCTTCCCCGTCCGCGATGAAGCTCATCCCGTTCGGGCTGATGTCGGTGATGCGGCCCCGGAGCTTTCGGTCGAACGGGGACGGCAGGGGAATCTCGACCCGTAGGTCATCGGCCGGGCTGATCCTTTTTTCGGCCCGCTTTTCCGAGTAGAACATGACCCGCGGGTAGAGGCAGACGAGCGTCCGGCCGTCGGGGAAGATCCGCGAGATCATGGTCTCGAAATTGTAGGTCGCGTAGCCGATCTGGTACGAGACGAAGAGTAGGTCGGAGGTTTTGTACTTGACGTCGAGCTTCTCTCCCGAGAGAAGGCATACGGATGGCGGCCGGATGTCGGCGAAGGACAGGATCTCGGGGTTACCGGAGCGGGCCGGGACGGCGGCAACCTCGACCTTGCTGGCCAGGGCTTCGCGCATAAGGGACTCGATCTTGACTGAGTCCGTGAACAAGACCATCTCGTCGGTCCGGAGGAACGGGTAGCGGAGCTTGAGCTCGACGAGGTCCCGGATAGCGACGTAGTCCGACATGAACTGAAGGAGCGACAGGCGGCTCGTGTCGTCCATGGCTTCGAATTCGACGCCGACCCCCCCCTGGTCGATGTCCTGGCGGACGACCCGGCCATTCATCATGTATTGCCGGCCGTCGGGAAGAGAGATGTTCAGGGGGACGGCCGAGCCCTCGGGGAACGACGATAGGGTCTTGAGGAACACGCCGTTCTCACTGAGGTTGACCAGCTTGGCCTCGCCCAGGGGCCCGGTCTCGATGCTGATGTCCCGGGAGCCGTCAAGGGTGACCCGCATGGAGGAGCGCTTCTCACGTGATCGTTGGGCGATGAGGAAGCCGATCTTGCGCCGGATGGCGGCCGGGTCGGCCGGCTTGGCCAGGCAGCAGTCGATGCGGCCGTAGCTGGCCAGGTCGATGACGGACCCGTTCGTGGCGGATTCGGTCAGGACGATCTTGATGATGGCCTCGGAGTTCTTGAAAAGCTCGTTGAGGAAACGGAGCAGTTCGGTGCCCTTCATCCTGGGTAGATCTTCGTTGACGACGAGGACGTTGACCTCTGGGAGGGCCTTGATCAGATGGATGGCCTCGACGCCGCTCGTCGTCGTGTATACGGCGTAGAGGTCCCGTAGGGCCCGCTGAAGTTTCTCGAGATAGGCGAGGTCGTCATCGACGACGAGGACGACGGGCAGGGCGCCTGCGGCTGTTTTTTCCATCTGCTCTCGCGACATTTAAGGTCCGGCCTCTCGGGAAGACATGGACCCTTTGAGTCGGCCTATGGTCGGGGGCGTGAAAAACGAAAATGGCTCAGAAGTCAGACCACAACACCAAACTTTGTAGGACTCCATGCGCATCCATACAAAATCTAGTATATAACTCCAAATCTGTCAAGGGTTTCTTGGCTTACTGCTGGAAGCTCTGGCCGATGAATTTAAGCCCGTCGACGATACCGGTCCGCCAGTAGCTCCAGGTGTGGGCGCCGTCGCGGACCCTGAATTCGTGGGGGATCTTGCGATCGGTCAGGAGGAGGTGGAGGGCGCAGTTGCCGCGGATGAGGAAGTCGTCGTCGCCGCAGTCGATGTAATAGCGCACTTTCTTCAGGGATTCTTCGGGCAGGGTCTTGGCCAGGTCGAGAGGGCTGACCTTGCGGAAGTGGGACGTCAGGCGGTCTTTGCCGCTGAGCCCCGCGCCAAAGATCGGGCCGACATACTCGTCCCAGGTGTCCTGTTTCATGCCAAGAATCTCATCGTCCTCCCAGACAGCGGCGCTGAACGCGGCACAGGCCGAGAACAGCTCCGGATGGCGCAGGGCGCAGACGAGCGTTCCCCAGCCGCCCATCGACAGACCGGAGACGCCCCGGAATTCGCGGGACGGGCGGGTCCGGTAGGAGCGGTCGATGTGGGGGATGAACTCCTGGACGAACATGTCCTCGTAGCGGACCTTGTTCTGGGAGTCGTTGATGTACCAGCTGACCCCGCCGTCGGGCATGACGATGATCATCGGCGGGATCTCCCGGCCGGCGATGGCCCTGTCCGCGGCCATGTTGACCTCGCCGAACTGGATCCAGCCCGATTCGTTGTCCGTGTATCCGTGGAGCAGGTAGACGACTGGGTAGCGGCGCGTCGAGGTGGCGTAGTCCGGTGGCAGATAGACGGCGTAGGAGACGTCCCGGCCGAGGACCCGGCTATTGAACCTC
>Ga0315297_10002824_pt1 | contig 11056 bp, 9 predicted proteins | sample YL17G15_0_MG_FD_203628 | JGI IMG/M metagenome (GOLD analysis project Ga0315297, IMG submission 203628) | Sediment microbial communities from Yellowstone Lake, YNP, Wyoming, USA - YL17G15_0 | ecosystem: Environmental > Aquatic > Freshwater > Lake > Sediment | place: USA: Wyoming | collected...
GCTCCGGCCCGTCGAGGCCCCCGGCGACCTGGAGCGGGACGGCCACGCGCGCCGCGATGCGGGCGACCGCGTCGAGGTTGGCGGGCCGCCCCTGCTGGGCCCCGTCGAAATCGACGAGGTGGACCACCCGCGCCCCCTGGTCGACGAAGCGGGCGACGATCACCTCCGGACGGTCCGTCGGGGCGCCCACACCGGCCGCGGCACCGGGCCAGAAGACGATCCGGGAACGGCCGGCCGCGAGGTCGAGGGAGGGGATGACGAGCACGTGTCCGGGGTGCCGGGTCAGGCGCGCGGGGCGCCGCCGGGCGCCGGCTTCGTCCAGGGTCCGGTCGCGGCAGTGGCATCCGCGCCGGCAACCGGCCGCGTCCCCGCGGTCTCCGCGAGGGCCCCGCGGACGGCCGCGATCGCCGCGTCGACGTGGGCGCGCTCCACGCCGTAGTGGGTGACGGCGCGGACCGTGCCGTGCGGGTACGAGGTCATCAGGACCCCGCGCGCCTCCAGCGCGGCGAGGAAGGCCCCGCGGTCGCGGGCGACGCGGAAGATCACGAAGTCGGTAACGGCCCGCCCCGGGTCGAGCCGGCCCGGAGTTGGCTGGGCGATCCCGCCCGGCGATTCCACGCCCTCGAGGTCGGCCAGGCCCTCCGCCAGGTAGCGGGCGTTGGCGTGGTCCTCGGCGAGGCGCCCGATCATCCCGTCCGCGCCGTCCGAGAGGGCGACCAGGCCGGCCGCGGCCAGGACGCCAGCCTGGCGCATCCCGCCGCCGAGCAGCTTCCGTGCCCGCCGGGCGCGATGGATGAAGTCGTGCCTGCCGACGACGACCGAGCCGACCGGGCAGGCCAGTCCCTTGCTCAGGCAGAACGTCACCGAGTCGGCCGGCGCCGCGAGCGCAGCGGGCGCGACGCCCAGGGCCACGGCGGCGTTGAAGAAGCGGGCCCCGTCGAGGTGGAGCGGGATCCCGTTCCGGCGGGCGATCGCCGCGACCGCCTCCTCGTAGGCGACCGACAGAGGGCGCGCCATCGAGTGGGCGTGCGTGTTCTCGATGGCGATGAGGCCCGTGATCGGCTCGTGGGCGTCCTCGGGGTCGCGGAAGGCCGCCTCGATGGCGGCCGGGTCGATCGTCCCATCCGCCTCCTCGGCGAGCACGCGCACGGAGGCCCCGACCACCACGGCGTGGCCGGCCGCCTCGTCCATCACGAGGTGGCTGGTCGCCGCGGCGATGATCTCCTCGCCCCGGGCGAGGTGGGCCAGCTGGGCCACGAGGTTGCCCATGGTCCCCGACGCGACGAACAGCCCGGCCTCCTTGCCGAGCAGCTCTGCCGCGCGCGCCTCCAGGGCGTTGACGGTGGGGTCGTCGCCGAGGACGTCGTCACCCACCTCGGCGGCGCCCATGGCGCGCCGCATCGCCGGCGTGGGGTGGGTGACCGTGTCGGAGCGCAGGTCGATCCGGGGCATGGCGGGCAGGATAGCGCGCGGAGGCCGCGGGGGCCGTCGCGGCTGTCCTCGCGCGGGTCCTCGCGCTGCGCCGCCACCGGCATCGTGCTAGATTCCGCCTCCCGCGGACCCGTGGTGTAGCGGCCCAACATGCCAGCCTGTCACGCTGGAGATCGCCGGTTCGAATCCGGTCGGGTCCGCCATCGAGCACCATCCAGCGCCCCGCCATCGTCGCGACGGGGCGTTTCGATTCGCCTCGCCGCCGTCTCGCCTCAGCCGAGACCGGCGAAGAGGTCCGTCTCCTGGCCCTTCTCGCCCAGCGGCACCCGCGAGGCGCGGAGGACGAACGTCTCCTCGGCCCACAGCTCGGCGAGGGCGTCCTTTCCGAGGGCCATGAGGGGGCTCTCGGTCGGCGAGATCTGGGTCCGGTGGGCCAGGAGCGCCGCCCAGCGGGCGTCGGCGAAGGCGCGCACGTCGATGCGGGTCGTGATCAGGGCGTCTTCGACCGTGGAGCGGCGCATGAACTCGTCCCAGCGGGCCAGCTCCTCGGGGCCGGCGTCGGCCGGCCGCGACCACCACGACGTCATGCCGGCGGCCTCGGCGCGAGCCGCCAGCGCCTCGCGGCGCCCGCGGGAGATGGCCTGCTCGTACAGCTTGGCGGGCGCCCACGGCTCGAGGCCTCCGTCGGCGGCCGACGGGCCGGAGCCTCCGTGCTCGGGGGCGATCTGCTCCGGGTGCCAGTCGGGATCGCCCGCGCGATGGAATGCGCCGATCGCGACCTGGTGGGCCCGGATGTGGTCGGGATGGCCGTAGCCCCCGAAGTCGTTGTAGTGGGTCATCACGTCGGGCCGGTGGAGCCGGACCAGCCACACGAGGCGCCTGATGGCGTCGTCGAGGTCGGCCTGCCACAACGAGCGCGGGTCCTGGTTGCCGGGCGTCCCCATCATGCCGGAGTCCCGGTAGCCCAGGTTCTCCCAGGTCGTGACGCCGAGGGCGGCCATCGCCGCCTCCAGCTCGCCGGCGCGGATCTCGGCGAGCCGGCGGTGGTTCTGGGGGGTGTCCAGCTCGGCGACCACGATCTCGCCGAGCTCGCCGCGGGTGCAGGTGACCAGGACGACGCCGTGGCCCTCCGCGGCAGCCTTCGCCATCACGCCGCCGGTCCCGATCGTCTCGTCGTCGGGGTGGGCGTGGACAGTCATGAGGGTGTGGTGGACCGGGGGAGGCGGGGACGCGCTCATGACGCGATCGTACCCGCGATCGGCCGCGCCGGCCGGAACGGGCGATCCGGCGCATCATCCGCCCACCCGCGAGGCGGACGGCCCGCCCCACAGGCGCCAGGGAAGGAGACCGATGCTCGCATTGACGGTTCGACCAACCGGTAGTGGCAGCAGGACCGCCGCGGCCGCTGCGGTCATGGTGGCGGTCCTGGGCCTGGTGGCCGGCCTGGCGCCCGCGTCGTCGCGTGCTGCGATCACCCTGGGCCTCGTCCGCGTGCAGACCGGTTTCGAGCAGCCGGTCGCGATCGCCAATGCCGGCGACGGGACGGGCCGCCTGTTCGTCGTCGAGCAGGGGGGCCGGGTCCGGATCATCACGAAGGCCGGGTCGCTGCGTTCGACGCCCTTCCTCGATATCGAGGCACGCGTCTCGTGCTGTGGCGAACGGGGACTCCTGGGCCTGGCCTTCCACCCGTCCTACCGGTCGAACGGGCGCTTCTACGTCTACTACACGGACTCGGTGGGCTCGCTCGTCATCGCCGAGTACCGGCGCAGTGCGACGAACGCCAACCGTGCCTCGACGACGGAGCGCCGTCTCCTGCGGATCGCCCACCCGGACCAGGCGAACCACAACGGTGGCCAGCTCGCGTTCGGGCCGGACGGATACCTCTACATCGGCACCGGCGACGGCGGCGGTGGCGGCGACCCGTACGAGAACGGCCAGAAGCGGACGACGCTCCTGGGCAAGATCCTGCGGATCGCGCCGAACGTGACCGGCTCGACACCCGCCTACCGGATCCCGTCCACGAACCCCTGGGCGAAGAGCACGACCATCCGCCGCGAGATCTGGGCGTACGGGCTGCGCAACCCGTGGCGCTTCAGCTTCGACCGGCAGGCCGGCTCCCTGTGGATCGGCGACGTCGGCCAGAACCGCTTCGAGGAGGTCGACCGGGCGCTGCTCTCGGCCGGCGGCGGCCGGGGCGTCAACTACGGGTGGGACGTCATGGAGGGCCGGGCCTGCTTCGAGCCCGCCGCGGGCTGCTCCACGATCGGGAAGACGATGCCCCTCGCGGTCTACGCCCACGGCGCCGACGGCTGCTCCGTCACGGGCGGCTACGTCTACCGCGGGTCGCGCCACCGGGCGATGCGGGGCTGGTACGTGTTCGGCGACTTCTGCTCGGGTCGGATCTGGCGCGTCAACGCCGGCGGGGCGGCTCGCCAGGCGCCGTCCCTGTTGCGGGACACGGACCTCTCGATCAGCGCCTTCGGCGAGGACGAGGCCGGCGAGCTCTACGTCGCCGACTACGCGGGCGGCGGCATCTACCGCGTGACGGGGTCGTAGCCCAGCCGCCGGCCGTTGGCCCGCGCGGGCGCCCGATCCCCCGTTCGCTACGATGCGCGGGTCATGACCGCGAGCCACGCCCCCGGCCCGCTCGCCGGGCTCCTCGTTGCCGACTGCAGCACAGTCCTCGCCGGCCCGTACGCGACGATGCTCCTGGCCGACCTCGGGGCGGACGTCGTCAAGGCGGAGCCCCCGGAGGGAGACGGGACGCGGGCGTGGGGCCCGCCCTGGGTGGGCGAGGGCGCCAACCGCACCGCGGCCTACTACCTCGCCGTCAACCGCAACAAGCGATCGCTCCGCGTCGACCTCAAGACCGAGCCCGGCCGCGAGGTGCTCGGCCGCCTGCTCGCCCGTGCCGACGTCCTGGTGGAAAACCACCGCGTGGGCGGCTTCGCCCGCCTCGGCTTCGACGACGCGACGCTCGAGGAGCTGAACCCGCGCCTCGTGCACCTCGCGATCTCCGGCTACGGGCCGACGGGCCCCGAGGCGGGCACCCCCGGCTACGACTTCGTGGTGCAGGCGGTCTCCGGGCTCATGTCGATCACGGGGCACCCGGCCGCCGATGGTGGCGAACCAACGAAGGTGGGGGTGGCGATCAGCGACCTGACCACCGGGATGCTGGGGGCGACTGCCGTCCTGGCCGCCCTCGGTGGCCGCGACCGCCCCGGGTCGCCGGCTTACGGGCGTGGCCAGCGGATCGACATCTCGCTGCTCGAGTCCACGCTGTCGTGGCTGGCCAACCAGGCCCAGAATCTCTTCACCACCGGCGAGTCGCCAGCGCGGCGGGGCAACGCCCACCCGAACATCGTCCCCTACGAGACGTTCGCCACGGCCGACGGGGAGATGGCGGTCGCGGTGGGGAGCGAGCGGCAATGGCAGAGGTTCACGGCCGCCATCGGTGCGCCGGAGCTGACCGACGATCCGCGCTTCGCAACCAACGGCGTCCGGGTCGAGAACCGCGACGCGCTGCGTCCGCTCATCGCGGCCCGCCTCGCCGCGACGCCCACGCATACGTGGCTGGCCCGCCTCGCGAAGGTCGACGTGCCGGTCGGCCCGATCAACGACCTCGCCCGGGCCTTCGCCTCGCCCCAGGTGGCCGCCCGCGGGCTGCTCGTGGACGTCGCGCACCCGGTCCTGGGCCCGCTCCGCCAGGTCGGCCCGCCCTTCGAGCTGCATGCCACCCCGGCATCCGTGCGGACCCCGCCGCCGCTCCTCGGTGAGCAGACGGACGAGATCCTCACGGAGCTCGGGTACACGGCCGAGGAGGTCGCGGCTCTGCGCACGGCGGGCACCGTCTGACGGCGACCCGCAGGGTCCCGGACATGAAGAGACCGGGCGGGACCTTCGTTCCCCCGCCTCCGTCCGATGGAGTGATGGCCGCGCGCACCGCCCGGGCCGAGCATCCGGGCAGTGAGCACGCACCCTTCGTCCTTCCCTTTCGCCGCGCCCCCCGCCTTCCGGGACGGCCAGCGCCCCGCGGCCGAATCAGCGCGCCGCGTGGCGGTGGTGCGCCTCTTCGCGCTGGCGGCGCTGGCGGTGACTGCCGCCTACCTCACGTGGCGGGTGGCCGCGGGGACCGTCAACCTCGCGGCCTGGTGGGTCGCGGTGCCACTCCTCGCGGCGGAGATCCACAATGCCTTCGGGCTCCTCCTCTACACGGTTGCGCTGTGGGAGGTCGACGGGGGGCCGACGCCCCCGCGTGCCGTCGCTCCATCGGGCCTCCGGATCGCCGTCCTGATTCCCACCTTCAACGAGCCGGCCGAGGTCCTCCTGCCGACGGTCGCCGCCTCGGTGGCCCTGCGGCCGGCCCACGAGACGTGGGTCCTGGACGACGGGCGGCGCGACGACATCCGGCGGATGGCCGACCGGCTCGGGGCGCGCTACCTGACGCGGCCCGACAACGCCCACGCGAAGGCCGGCAACCTGAACCATGCGCTCGCGGTCGTCGATGCCGACCTGGTTGCGGTCCTCGACGCCGACCACGTGCCGACGGCGGACTTCCTGGTCGCCACCCTGCCGTACTTCGACGACCCTGCGATCGCCTTCGTCCAGACGCCCCAGGACTTCTACAACCTCGACTCGTTCGAGCACCAGCGCCGCGGCGACGGCCGGGTCTTCAACGAGGAGGCAGTCTTCTACCGCGTCATCGCTCCCGCCAAGAATCGCTGGCGGGCCCCGTTCTGGTGCGGGACCTGCGCGCTTGTCCGGACTGATGCACTCCGGTCGGTCGGAGGCGTGGCGACGGACAGCGTGACCGAGGACATCCACACCACGATCCGGATGTTCCGTGCCGGCTGGAAGGGTGCCTACCACAACGAGGTCCTCGCCCGCGGCCTCGCGCCCGACGATGCTGCGTCCTACCTCCTCCAGCGCAACCGCTGGGCGCTGGGCGCCATGCAGGTCCTCCGCGTCGAGAACCCACTCTTCGGCCCGGGGCTCGCGCCGGCCCAGCGGCTGGCCTTCATGACGACCCTCTTCGGCTGGTTCGACGCCTGGCGGACGCTCGCCTACATGGTCATCCCGCTCGCGGTCGTGGCGACCGGCGCGGTGCCGATCCTGGCCCCGGGCGCCGTCTTCGTGCCCTTCTTCGTGGCAACCCTGGCGATCCAGTTCGTGGCGCTGCGCCTCCTCGCGCGCGGCCATTACCCGCCGGTTCTCTCAGTCCTCTTCGAGGTCCTCCGCATGCCGGCGATCCTGCCGGCCACGCTGGCGATCCTCGCGCCGCGCCGAAACCTGCGCTTCCGGGTGACGCCGAAGGGGCGCCAGGGTGACAAGCGGGGCCCCGTCACCGTTCCCCGGCTCCACTCGGCCCTCGCCGTGGCTTCGGCCGTCGGGATGGCCTGGTTCGCCGCCAGCCTTGCCGGACTCACGCCGCTCCGCTACGAGATCCCCTGGGCGGCGATCGGGGCGGCGCTCTTCATGGCGATGAACCTCGGCTTCCTGCTCGCGGCCATCGGACGCATCCGGTCGTCGCGGTTCGCGGGCAACCGGCGCGCGAGCGTGCGGTTGCCGGTCAACCTCGCGGCCACTTTCGACGGCCGCCCCGTCGAGCTGCTCGACCTCTCGCTGACCGGCGCCCGGGCGGTGGCCGCGTCGGCGGCGGCCCTGCCTGACCAGGAGGCGCACGCCACGCCCGCAGCGCAGGTCTCGAACCTGGACTTCGACCTCCACGGCGGGCGCTTCCGGCTTCGCGTGGCGGCCCGCCGCGAGATCGAACGCGACGACGGGCAGGCGGAGCTGGGCCTGGAGTTCGTGCCCGGACAGGATGCCGAGATCGCCCGCCTTGCGGTCGCGGTCTTCCAGGGCCCGGTCGCCCTGGAGCTCGTCGACGCACGGCCGACGCGGCGTCCACGAGCGAGCCGGGCCACCCGCGTCGCCGCCTGACCGAGCCGCCCGCGCGAAACCCCCGCCCGCCCGACTCGGAGGGTCCCGGACATGAGGAGACCGGGCGCCTCGCGGGGAGACGAGGCGCCCGGTCCAGGGATCTGCGCTAGTTCTTCGGGTCGCCGTCCCCGGCCTTGAAGAGGCCGAGCGCGCCGCGTCCGACGAAGTTGAAGGCATGGGTGACGATCGGGTAGAGGCCGTCCTCGGCCATCGTGAACTCGACCATCGCGCCCTGGGCGGGCGAGAGGTCGACGGCCTGGGAGCCAAAGCCGCCGGGATTGCCGACCTTGAGCTCAATGCCCTCCTTGATGACCCGGTCGAAGATCGTGCCCACGATGTGGAACGAGCTGTCGATGCTCGGCCCGGCGTCCAGGATGAAGGCGCGGACCCGCTTCCCGGTCGCGATCTGGATCGGGTTGTCCTTGTACTGGTTGGCGACGCCGTTGAACATCACGAAATCCGGTGCCGGGGCGGCGGCGGCTGCCTTCGTGAGCGAGGCGGGCTCGCCCTGGGGGCCGAGATACCACTCGCTCTGGACGAGGGCGAACTCCTGGTCGACCGGATCAAGGCCTCCCTTCGGCTCCACGATCATCATCCCGTACATGCCGTTGGCGATGTGATGGAGCGCCGGCGCCGTGCCGCAGTGGTACATCCAGACGCCGGCGTACTTCGCCGGGAACTCGTACAGCTTCTCCTCGCCGGGGTTGATCGAGGCCATCTCGTCGTTCCAGGCGACGAGCGAGCTGTGGAAGTCGACGCTGTGGGGGAGCTTGTTCGTGGCCGGGTTCTTGAGGCGGATCCGGATGGTGTCGCCGAGCTTCACCCGGAGGACCGGTCCCGGGACCGTGCCGTTGAATGTCCAGACGGCCTGCTGGAAGCCGTCGGCGACGGTCATCAGCTTCTCCTCCACGACGAGGTCGATGTCGTGGATGTTGCCGGGCAGGAGCGCGGGCGCGGTCGCGTCACGCGGGACGTACTTCGGGGCGTTGGGATCCGGCGGGACGTCGGTGACCGGGGCCGGGCCGCCGTGGCTGTCGCCGCCCGCGGCCTGGCCCTTCACCGAGATCGTGCCCTTCATCCCGGCGTCCGCGTGGCCGGGGATGGAACAGATGAACGAGAGGCCCTCGGTCGGAACCTGCACGACGGCCGATGCGGTCTCGCCGGAGTTTGCCTGGATCTTGGTGCCGTCCGGGAAGGTGATGTCGTGGGGGATCGAACCGGTGTTGACCAGCTTCACCTCGTACCCGCCGGCCGCGTCGACCGAGAAGATGGCCGGCTTGAAGCCGAGGTCGAACGCAGTGACCTCCAGGGTGCCCAGAGCCTCGCCCGACGGCGGCTGGCTGGCGGCCGGGTCCTGGCTGGCGGCCGGCGACGCGCCGGGTCCGACCGCCACCCCCCCGGACGGGGCCGGTGCGTAGGTCCACTCGGGGGCCGCCGCGCCGCCGCAGCCGGCGAGGCTGACGGCCAACACGAAGGCGAGCCCGGCCCATACCTGGGTTCGCTTCATCGATGCATCCTTTCCGGGCCCAGCGGCCCGACCAATTCGTCGGCCGCGCGCTGTTGCGCGGCCAGCTCGCCGATCAACGCCCCGGCCAGGACGTCCGTGAACGCTGACTGGGCCTCCGCCCAGACGGGGTGGAGGGCACAGGCGGGATCACTGTCGCACGGTGCCTCTCGCACGGCACACTCATGCCGGCGGCCGGAACCCTCCACCGCCTCGATCAGGTCCAGCAACGACAGCGTAGCCGGGTCGCGACGGAGGCAGTACCCGCCGTTCTTGCCGCTCACGGCGCCGACGATCCCGGCCCGCCCGAGGTCGGCCATGACCTGGGGGAGGAACTGGTTGGGGATCGACATCTGCTCGGCGATGCGGCGGCCCGAGATCGGACAGCGGTCCTCCATCGCGAGGTGGAGACACGCCCGGATCGCGTAGTCGGTTCGCTTGGTGAGCTGGAGACGCATCGCCTCGCCTTCGGCGCGTGACCGGGGCCCCGGTCGATGGTAATCTATCACCAAGTTACTTAGTGTTGTCAAGCGGTGCGCTCACGGCCGCCGCCGGCATCCTCGTGGCGCTGGGCCTGGGGTTGTCACCCGGCCCGGCGGCGGGAGCGGTCGGCGACCTCCGGGAGCTGCCCGCCGCGACGAACCGGCAGGTCCGCCAGCCGGGCCCGGGCGAGCGCGTGGAGCATCGCGTCCTGCGCCGCGAAGAAGGCGTCGTGCACGTCGCAATAGCCATCGAGGCCGCACGGGCCGCCACGGAGGACGCACGTTCGACGCCGGCTGTCGCCCTCCACCGCCTCCACCACGTCGAGGAGGCTGACGTCGGCGGCGGGTCGTGCGAGGCGGTACCCGCCGGCGCGGCCCGTCGTCGCCTGCACGAGGCCGGCAGCGACGAGGTCGCTCATCACCTGCGGCAGGAAGCGGACCGGGATCGCCATCTCCTCGGCGATCCGGCGGACCGACAGGAGCCGGCCGGCGGGCGCGCGCGCGAGTGCCAGCACCGCCCGGACGGCGTAGTCGCCCCGCTTCGTCAGCTCCATCCGCACGCTCGGAGTATGCGGCGCACCGGCTGCCACCCGCGCGACGAACGGCCGGCAGCGCGGCCGCTGGTAGACTCGCCGCCACGACGAAGGCCCGCGCCGTCTCCGGGACGTACAGGCGCGCGGCGCGGGGCCACGAGGGAGGAACCGATGGCGGACGACCGTGAGCGCTGGGCGCTGATCCTGGGCGCCTCGAGCGGGATGGGCGAGGCGACCGGCCTGGCGCTCGCACGGGCGGGCTACCGGATCTTCGGCGTCCACCTGGACTTCCGGGCCGGCCTCCATCACGTCACGGAGATCAGGCACGCCATCAAGGCGGCCGGGTCCGAGGCCATCTTCATCAACATGAACGCAGCCGACGACCATAAGCGGGCCGCGGCGATCGACCGGCTGCTCGAGCGCTTCGAGGCCTCGAGGGCGGCCGGCACGCGCCCGCACCTGCGGGTCGTCATGCACTCGCTCGCCTTCGGCTCGCTCCTGCCGTTCCTCGCCGAGGACCCCAAGGGGGCCATCAGCCGCAAGCAGATGGAGATGACCCTCGACGTCATGGCCAACTCGCTCGTCTTCTGGGTCCAGGACCTGTGGCGGGCGGGGCTGCTCGAGCGCGGATCGAAGGTCTACGCCATGACCTCCGAGGGCTCGGCCCGGACGATCCCGTCGTACGGCGCGGTCTCCGCGGCCAAGGCGGCCCTCGAGTCGCACTGTCGCCAGCTCGCGATGGAGCTCGCGCGCCTCGACTCCGGGGTGGCCGTCAACGCCCTGCGGGCGGGCGTCACCGAGACCCCGGCGCTCCGGAAGATCCCCGAGGCGGCCCGCGTCATCGAGCACACGCTGCTCCGCAACCCGCACGGCCGGCTCACGACCGTCGAGGATGTCGCCGAGACGATCGTCACGCTCGCGTCGACCGACTCCGACTGGATCAGCGGCAACGTCATCAACGTCGACGGCGGGGAGTTCCACACCGGATAGCGCCCTCCGGCGCCTGCCCTCAGGCCTCCCCGGCCAGCCACGCCGTCCCCGCCCGGGCGGCCGGCGTCATCTCCATCGCCCCGTCCTCGCGGATCCACCACGCCGCAAGGCCCAGGGCCCGCGCCCGCGGCCCGATCCCGCTCGACCCCTCGAGGAAGAGCGTCTTCGACCAGACC
>Ga0315297_10002828_pt1 | contig 11050 bp, 9 predicted proteins | sample YL17G15_0_MG_FD_203628 | JGI IMG/M metagenome (GOLD analysis project Ga0315297, IMG submission 203628) | Sediment microbial communities from Yellowstone Lake, YNP, Wyoming, USA - YL17G15_0 | ecosystem: Environmental > Aquatic > Freshwater > Lake > Sediment | place: USA: Wyoming | collected...
ATCACCACCTCGTCAGCCCTGGCGACGTCCGGATCGAAGGCGGGCCACGGCGCGAACACGATGCCGCCCTCGTGGCCCAGCTGCTCCCAGAGCTCCTCGGCCATGTGCGGGGTGAAGGGGGACAGCATCAGCACCAGCGCCTCAATCGCCTCCTTCAGCACGGCACGCGTCTCCGGGCGCTCGTCGGATGCTGCGGCCGCCTCGGCCCGCCGGGCGTGTGCCCCGGTCGTCGTGTGCTGCTCGGAGAACTGGTACAACTCGTTGACCAGTTCCATGAACGCCGACACGACGGTGTTCAGGTGGACGCGCGGATCGAGATCCTGCGTCACCCGGCGGATCGTGTCGTGCGTCTTGCGCCGGAGCGCCCGCTCTGCGTCGGTCAACTCCGCGGCCGGCGCGGGGGAGGCGGGCGCGGCCGCCACGGCGTCCCGCCACAGCTGGACGAAGCGCCACACGCGCATCAGGAACCGGAACGCGCCCTCGAGCCCCGCGTCAGTCCATTCGACTTCCTTTTCCGGCGGGGCCACGAACATCACGTAGAGGCGCAGGGCATCGGCGCCGTACTGCGCGATCATGTCGTCCGGGTCGACCACGTTCCCTTTCGACTTGGACATGACCACGCCGTCCTTGTGCACCATGCCCTGCGTCAGCAGCCGCGCGAACGGCTCGCCGTGGCCCACCATGCCCAGGTCACGGAACACGCGGGCGAAGAACCGCGAGTAGATCAGGTGCAGGATGGCATGCTCGACGCCGCCGCTGTAGAAGTCCACCGGCGCCCAGTACGCCACGGCGGCCGGGTCGAAGGGCTGCGACGCGTTCTTCGCGTCACAGAAGCGGTAGAAGTACCACGACGAATCCACGAAGGTGTCCATGGTGTCCGTTTCGCGGCGCGCCGGGGCGCCGCAGGTCGGACACGGAACGTTGACGAACTCGGGCACGCCCGCCAGCGGCGAATCGCCGCGCCCGGTGAAATCTGTGATTCCCGGCAGTTCGACCGGCAGTTGGTCGTCGGGAACGGCCACGAGGCCGCAGGTACCGCAGTGGATGATCGGGATCGGCGTGCCCCAGTACCGCTGCCGGGAGATGCCCCAGTCCTTCAGCCGGAACTGCACGGTGCGCTGGCCGATGCCCCGCCGCTCGGCCTTCTCGGCCATGATGTGGATCGCGTCGGTCGACCGCATGCCCGTGTAGTCGCCCGAGTCCACCACGCGCCCGGGCTCACTGTACGCCTCGGTCATCGACGACGACTCCAGCCTGGCGGCGCCCACGCCGTCCGGCTGAATCACGACGCGAATCGGCAGGCCGTACGTGCGCGCAAACTCGAAATCGCGCTGATCGTGCGCGGGCACGGCCATCACCGCGCCCGTGCCGTACTCGCCAAGGACGAAATTGGCGACCCAAATCGGCACGTGTTCGCCCGTGAACGGGTTGATGGCGAATCTGCCCGTGCTGAAGCCTTCCTTCTCGACCTCACCGGTCAGCCTGGCGCTGCGCTCCTGGCGCCGGAACCGATCGGCCGAGGTCCGGATCGAGGCGGGATCGGTCGACTCGGACGCCAGGCGTTCGACCAGTTCATGCTCCGGCGCCAGCAGCACGAAGGTCGCGCCGAAAATCGTGTCGATGCGGGTCGTGAACACCTCGATGTCCGTCGAACCTCCAGACGCGGACCGGTCCACCAATGGAAAGCGCACGCGCGCGCCTTCGGACCGGCCGATCCAGTTGCGCTGCATCGTGAGGACCTTCTCGGGCCAGTCCTTGAGGTGATCGATCGCCTCCAGCAGTTCGTCCGCGTAGTGCGTGATGCGCAGCACCCACTGATCGAGTTCGCGATTGGTCACCACCGTGTGGCAACGCCAGCAGGCGCCCTCCACCACCTGTTCATTCGCGAGCACCGTCTGGCACGACGGACACCAGTTGACCGTTGAGCGCTTGCGATAGGCCAGATCCCGCTCGAACATCCGGAGGAACAGCCACTGGTTCCACTTGTAGTAGTCGGGCAGGCAGGTCGCCAGCTCACGCTCCCAGGCGTAACTGATGCCCAAGCGCTGCAACTGGCCTTTCATGTGGGCGATATTGGCCAGCGTCGAGGTCTCGGGGTGGATCCCGTTCTTGATGGCGGCGTTCTCGGCGGGCAGACCGAAGGCGTCCCAGCCGAAGGGATGCAGCACGTTGAAGCCCCGCATCCGTTTCGTACGGGCCATCACGTCGCCAATCATGTAGTTGCGGACGTGGCCCACGTGCGCGTGCCCCGAAGGGTACGCGAACATCTCGAGGCAGTAGAACTTCGGCTTGGTCCAGTCTTCCGTGACCTCGAACACGCGGGCGTCCCGCCACCGCTGCTGCCACTTCTGCTCGATCGCCTGAGGGATGTACTCGCTCATGTCCTCACGATTATAGCCCACGCCAGTATCGCGCCTGGACGGCGCGTGCCTGCTTCACGGCTGCGAGGCCACGTGTCGGAGGCTCGAGGAGATGGGCCGCCGGCAACGGCTCACTCCCCGCCATCACGTCCAGGGCGGCGTCGAGCGACGCGGCGAAGGCCTCGAGGTTGTAGCCCCCCTCGGTCACGAGGACCATGCGGCCCCCGCAGCACTCGTCGGCGGCGGTCACGAGGTGCCGGGTCAGGAGCGCGAACCCGGCTTCGCTCATCCGCATTCCGCCCAGGGGGTCGCGCTCGTGCGCATCGAACCCGGCCGACACGAGGACGAGCCCGGGGCTGAACAGCCTCACCACCGGCATCACGAGGTCGCGGAAGACAATGTCGTAGTCGCCATCCGTCGCGCCGCGCTCGAGCGGCACGTTCAGCGTGAAGCCTTCACCGCGGCCAACGCCCACTTCCGTGACGAGCCCGCCCCCGGGGTAGAACGGCCACTGGTGGGTCGAGACGTAGAGCACGCGGGGGTCGGCTTCGAAAATCTCCTGCGTGCCGTTGCCGTGATGCACATCGAAGTCGATCACCGCGACGCGGGGCACGCCCCGCGCCAACGCCTGCGCGGCCGCCACGGCGACGTTGTTGAGCAGGCAGAATCCGCGGGCGCGGTCCGGGCCGCTGTGATGCCCCGGCGGCCTGACCAGGGCCGCCGCACGCGAAGCGTCGCCATCGAGAACGGCGTCAACCGCCATCGCGGCCGCACCCGCCGCCAGCCGCGTGACGTCCCAGGACTCGGGCGAGGTGAAGGTATCCGGATCGAGCATCACGGCCATGCCTGCCGTGGCCTCGAGACGCTCGACGAAGCTCGGCGTGTGCACCCGCAGGATCTGCTCCCGCGACGCCGGCTCCGGCTCCGCCACGGTGGCGCCGCGTTCCCGCCGGCGTTCAGCCACGACGTGCATCACGTCCTGCCGCTCGGGCCGCTCGGGGTGGCCGGGCGGAGGCGTGTGCCGGGCCAATCGGTCGGCATGAAGGACGAAGAGTGACATCATGCCTCCCGGTTCGCCAGGGCGCATGCGCGCCGGCGCAGCGCCTCCAGCGCGGACTCGAGGGCCCGACGCCGGCCCTCCATCTCGTCGTCGCTGAGGCGGCGCGGTACCGGCAGTGGCGCCCCGATGACGACGGCCACCCGGCTGAAGGGGATGGGAATCTGGGTTCGGTCCCAGCTCTTCAGGGCCCAGTACCGTTCCGCCTCCGCGTGGGCCGGGAGCAGCGGCGCGCCCGTCGCACCAGCCAGCCACAGCGCGCCAGGCTTGGCCTCCAGCGCGGGACCGCGCGGGCCGTCAAGGGTAAAGGCGGTCGATCGGCCGGCCCGAATTGCCCTCACCATCTGGTGCAGGGCGGCGCGGGCGTTCCGCGAGGTCGACCCGCGGGCCGTGCCATAGCCGAAGCGAGCGATGATGCGCGCGATCCACTCGCCGTCGAAGTTCTGGCTCGTGATGACGACGAGGCCGCGCCGCCGGAAGAACCAGGTCAGCGGCAGGATGCGGCCGTGCCACACGCTGAGAATGAACGGCTGGCCGGACGCGGTGACGGCGTCGAGATGTTCACGGCCTTCGACGCGCAGGCGCAGCGTCAGGCCGAGCAGCGCAATCAGGGGGTATCCGATCGCGGCGATGGCCGCGACCTGGAGTTGCTTGAAGCGAGACTGGTGCCAGTCGGGTGTGTTCACGGTCCCGGCGCGGCCGCCCGTGCGGCACTCTTCATTCTGCCATCCACGTAACTCATCAGGTCGACGAACTGGACCTGGGTGTTCGCGCTTGCCTGGGCGCCCTTGAGCATGATCGAACAGAACGGACACGCCGTCACCACGGTGCCGGCCCCCGTGCGCTGCAGCTGCTCCAGCCGTTCCTGGCTGATGCGCTTGCCGCTCTCGCGCTCTTCGAAGAGCAGGCCGCCGCCTGCGCCGCAGCAGAACGGATTCGTGCCGTGCCGTTCAGGCTCCCGCACGGCCGCGCCGAACCGGGCCAGCAGTTCCCGCGGCTCGTCTGTCACCGCGGCGTAGCGGCCCAGGTAGCACGGGTCGTGAAGCGTGACCGGCTCAGCGCCTGGCGCCGTCACGTTCCGCGTGATTGCGGCCACCAGCACGGACGAGTGGACGACCTCGGCCTCGAATCCAAAGTCGCGATAGTCGACGCCGAGCGTCCGCAGGCAGTGCGGACACGACGTCAGGATCCTGGTCACGCCGGCCGCGGTGAAATCGGCGATGTTGGCCCTGGCCAGCTCCTGGAACTGGTACTCGTTGCCGGAGCGCTTCGCGACATCCCCGGTGCAGCGTTCCTTCGGCAGCACGCCGAAGGTGACCCCGCATGCTCGCAGGATGTCGAAGAGTGAGCGGAGCGACTTCTGGAAGTCGGCCTCGAACGCGCCGGCGCAGCCCAGCCAGACCAGGTACTTGTGACGCCCGGCGTCGAACAACTCGACGCCGGCGGCCTGCACGAACTTCTGTCGCAGGTCGGCCCCGAGGCCCCAGATGTTTCCCCGTCGCTCGAGGTGATTGTACACGGCAGCGAGGGAGTCCGGCGCGTCTCCGTTCGACACGAGGCCGCGGCGCGCGCCGACGATGAGCGGCAGGTGCTCGACGCCCACCGGGCACTGCGCCTCGCACGCGCCGCAGGTGGTGCACTGCCACAGCACGCCAGGGTCGAAGATGTCGGCGAGTGTCGTGTCGAGGTTCCCGGCGAGCAGCGCGTCTTCGTGCTGCAGGATGAGCGCCTTCGGATTCAGCGCCTTGCCCGTCGCGTGGGCCGGGCAGTTCACCTGGCAGCGGCCGCACTCGACGCACGTAAAGGCATCCAGCACCTGTTTGCGCTCGACGTCCTTCAGCGTCTCCAGGCCAACCTCTTCCTTGTCGAAGTCGAGGTTCGGCACGCGACCCAGCCCCGGCGACCGCAGGTAGACCGTCAGCGGCGACAGCACGAGGTGGAAGTGCTTCGAACCCGGGATCAGCACCATGAAGCTCAGGATGACCAGCGCGTGGACCCACCAGTTCACGCGCCCCGCGACCCCATCTGCCAGCCGGAAATCGAGGAGAAACGTGACCATCAGGGTCAGGATGAAGAACCCGATGAGGACCGACTCGGCCGAAACGCTCTCACCCAGCGCCGGCGGCCGCACGAGCACGCGGCGCACGATCAATCCCAGGATCCCGACCATGACGGCGATTGAACACGGCACCAGGAGGATCGCGTAGACCTCAAACCAGCGCGAGCCCGTGAAGTCGGCAATCCCCAGTCCCGCCAGGAATTCCACCGCCGTGTACACCCCGAAGGCCACGAACCCCCAGTACACCCCCAGGTGGGCCAGCCCCACGAGCGGCCGCTCGCCAATCGTCCTGGATTGGAATATCACCTCGGTGACGAAGCGCAGCAGCCGCCGGCCGGTCTCGTCATCACCGATACGGATGTTGTTGCGGGCTCGGAGCACGAGTTGAGCACGTGTCCAGACCTGCGCCGCAAACGCGGCGACAAACCCGAGGACAAGGATACGGAAGATCCAGGTCTCGGTGGTGTGCACTAGCCCTGGAGCTCCTTGATGAGGGCCGGAACGATCTCGAAGAGATCGCCCACGATGCCGTAGTCCGCGATCTCGAAGATAGGGGCTTCAGGGTCCTTGTTGATCGCCACGATGGTGCGGGAGCCCTTCATCCCGACCAGGTGCTGGATGGCGCCGGATACCCCGAGCGCCAGGTACAGCTTGGGCGCGACAGTCTGGCCCGAACTGCCAATCTGCCGGTCCATGGGCAGCCAGCCGGCATCACAGATCGGGCGCGAAGCCCCGACCTCGGCCCCTATCGCCGCCGCCAACTGCTGTACGAGAGCGATCTTCTGCTGCTCCTTGATGCCGCGCCCCACGGCGACGATGCGTTCCGCCTGGGCCAGGTCCACGGCCTGCTTTGCCTCGCGGAACGGGGCCTCGGGCTTCTGGCGGATCGCGGCCGCGTCGACAGTCGCCGCGACGGTCCGGATCGCGGCGGGCGCGGTGCCTCGCGTGACCGAATCGGCTCGCACGGCACCGATCTGGAAGGTGACAAGCGCCGGGCCCGCCGGCGCGACGTCCGCGAGCAGGCGCCCCTGGAACACCGGCCGGACGAACAGGAGACCGGTGTCCGTCCGTTTCGTGCCGACACAATCGGTGACAAGCGCCCGGCCCAGGCGCACGGCGAGCGCGGGCGCAAAGTCCCGGGTCTGGTAGGTATGCGGCAGGAAGACGTCGTCCGGATGCTCGGCGGCGACGAGTTGCACCAGCGCGGCGACGTATCCGTCCAGCGTGTACGACTCGATTGGCGGTGCCTGCACGAGCAGCACCTCGGCCACGTCGGCGCCAGCCAGCTCGGCGGCTGGCAGGTCCGCCCCGGCCCCGAGCACGGCCACCTTCACGGGCCCGCCGGCCTGCTGCGCCGCGGCCACGGTCTCCCAGCTCGCCCGGTTGAGTGTGCCCCCCTGCTGTTCGGCGATGACGAGCATCATGACAGCACCCGCGCGTCTTCCCGCAGCAACTTGATGAGCGTCTTTGCCGCATCGGCGGCGGCGCCGCCAATCATCTCCGTGTGCTTGCGCTTCTCCGGCACGTACAGGCTGACGATTTGCTGCCGCGGGGAGCCTCCGGCAGGCGGCGCGACCTTCCGGATCTCCTTCTTCTTGGCAGCCATGATCCCCTTCAGCGTGGCGTAGCGCAGCTGATTGATGCCGCTCTGAATCGTGAGGAGTGCAGGAAGCGGCACGCCGACCCACTGGAACCAGCCGCCCTCGAGCTCGCGTTTGACGCGCAGCGCCCCGGCCTGGACGACGACCTCCATGATGATCGTCGCCGACGCGATGCCAAGCAGTTCGGCCAGCATCACGCCTGTCTGGGCGAAGCCCTGGTCGTCGGACTGCAGCCCCGTCAACACGAGGTCGAACCGCTCGTCGCGCATCGCCGACGCCAGCGCCTCGGCGACAGCGAAGGCATCCGCAGCCGCCAGCCGGTCGTCTTCGACATGGATGGCGCGGTCGGCACCACGGGCCAGGGCCTCACGCAGCGCCTGCGAGACGCGGGCGGGGCCGGCGGAACAGACGACCACCTCCCCGCCGAGCTTCTCCTTGAGGCGGAGCCCTTCTTCGAGGGCGTAGGCGTCGGGTTCATTGGTTTCGAAGCTGGCGTCCTGGTCGCGCACCCAGGTCTTCTGATCGTTGACACGAGGCTGCCAGTCGCGCGCCGGAACCTGCTTGAGACAGACGGCGATCTTCATGACGAGACGCTCCAGGCGTCAGCCGTCGAAACGGCGGAGCAGCAGCGCGGCATTGGTGCCGCCGAAGCCGAACGAGTTGGACATCGCGTAGGTGATGGGGGTCGGTCGTGCCTTCCACGGCACGTAGTCCAGCGTGCACTCGGGATCAGGCGTGTCCAGGTTGATGGTCGGCGGCATGGTCTGGTGATAGACCGCGAGGGCCGTCACGCCAGCTTCGACTCCACCGGCGGCGCCCAGCAGGTGCCCCGTCATCGACTTCGTGGAGGACACGCCCAGGTTCGGCGCATGGTCGCCGAAAAGGGTGCGGATGGCCAGGCTTTCGAGCTTATCGTTGAACGGTGTCGAGGTGCCGTGGGCATTGATGTACTGCACCTGGTCCGGGGTCACGCCGGCGGAGTCCACCGCCATGGCCATCGCGCGGACCGCCCCGTCACCGTCTTCGGAGGGCGCGGTGATATGGAACGCGTCGGCGGTCGCGCCGTAGCCGACCACCTCGGCGTAGATGCGGGCTCCCCGCTGCCGGGCGCCCTCCAATTCCTCGAGGATGAGGATGCCGGCCCCTTCGCCGATGACGAACCCGTCGCGGTCCTTATCGAACGGCCGGCTGGCCCGCTCCGGCTCGTCGTTGCGCGTCGACAGCGCGCGCATGGCGGCGAAGCCGCCCACGCCCATCGGGGTGATCGCGGCCTCGGATCCGCCCACGATCATGGCATCGACGGAGCCGCGCCTGATCATCTCGTAGGCCTCGCCGATGGCGTGCGCCGACGCCGCGCATGCCGTGCAGGTGGCCAGGTTCGGGCCCTTCGCCCCGAGACGGATCGACACCTGCCCAGCGGCGAGATTGATGATCGCCGCGGGGATGAAGAACGGCGAAATCCTGCGGGGGCCGCCTTCGAGCAGTGCCGTGTGCTCACGCTCAATCGTGCCGAACCCGCCGATGCCCGAGGCGATGAACACGCCCACCCGGGTCGCGTTCGCCGGCCCGATAGAGAGCTTTGCATCGTCGACGGCAAACTGCGACGCTGCGATCGCGTAGTGGATGAAGACGTCCATCTTCTTGACGTCTTTCTTGTCGACGAACTGCAACGGGTCGAAGCCCTTGACCTCGGCGGCGATCTGGGCGGCAAACGCCGACGCATCAAATTTCGTGATGCGTGAAACGCCGCTGCGCCCCGCGCACAACCCGTCCCAGGTCGCCTCGGTCCCGACGCCAAGCGCCGACACCAACCCGATGCCCGTTACCACAACGCGCCTGCTCACGTGGCCTCCGTGGGGATGCCCCTACTTCTTTTTGGAATGCGCCTCGATGTAGTCGACGGCTTCTTTGACGCGGGTGATCTTCTCGGCGTCCTCGTCCGGAATCTCGATTCCGAACTCCTCTTCGAACGCCATGACCAGCTCGACGGTGTCGAGCGAGTCCGCACCCAGGTCGTCCACGAACGAGGCATCGACCGTCACCTCTTCTTCGTCGACCCCGAGCTGCTCCACGATGATGCTCTTGACCTTGTCAGCAACCCCAGCCATTCAACCTCCTACGTGTACATCCCGCCGTTCACGGCGAGAACCTGCCCTGTGATGTATGAAGCCTCGCTCGAGGCCAGGAAGCACACCGTCGCCGCGATCTCCTCGGGCGTGCCGAAGCGGCCGAGAGGCACCTTCGATTGCCACTCCGCCTGGACCTCCGGGGGCAGTGCGCGCGTCATGTCGGTGTCGATCAGCCCCGGGGCCACGACGTTGACCGTAATGTTCCGCGACGCGACCTCGCGCGCCAGCGACTTGCTGAACCCGATCAGGCCGGCCTTCGACGCCGCGTAGTTCGACTGCCCCGCGTTGCCCATCTGGCCCACGACGGAACTGATGCTGATGATGCGGCCGCCGCGCTGCTTCATCATCGGCCGCAGGACCGCCTGCGTGCAGACGAAGGCGCCGGTCAGATTGACCTCGAGCACCTTGTCCCAGTCCTCGCGTTTCATCCGCATCAACAACTGGTCGCGGGTGATGCCGGCGTTGTTCACGAGGATGTCGATGCGGCCGCAGCGCGACAGGATCTCGCCGAACACCGCCTCGGTCCCAGCCGAGTCCGTCACGTTCATCACGACCAGGTCCGTCACGCTGCCGGGCCCCGACACCTGAGCGTCCGCCGGGCTCGCGCCCGGATTGACCACGTCGGTGGGGACGACGATCGCGCCTCCCTGCGCGAGGGCCAGGCTGATGGAGCGGCCAATCCCCCGGCCCGCCCCGGTCACCACGGCTACCTTTCCAGTCAGATCAAACATGGCACACTACACCAGCAGGGCCGCCACCGCATCGAGGCCCGCAGGATCCTCGATGCTCGCGAACGCCGCATCCAGGAGAATTTTCCGGCCCAGGCCAGTCAACACCGTCCCAGGACCCACTTCAACATACTTGTGGACGCCTTCCGATGCAAGCCGCCGCATGACGTCTTCCCATCGCACAGGAGAACACACCTGCCTGACGAGCGCCTCGATGGCCTCCTGCCCGCTGCGTTTCGGCTCCGCATCCACGTTGGCCACCACCGGCACGGCGGGATCCGACACGGCCAGCGCCCGTAGTTCGGGCGCGAGCCGCGCTTCGGCGGGCGCCATCAGGGCGCAATGGAACGGCGCGCTCACGGGCAGCGGGATCGCGCGCTTCGCGCCAAGCTGCTTCGCCCGTTCCGAGGCGCGCGCGACGGCGGCGATCGTGCCCGCGATCACCACCTGGCCCGGCGCGTTCAGATTCGCCGGGCTGACCACCTCGCCCTGCGCAGACTCGTCGCACGCCTGCGCCACCTTCGCCGCATCGAGCCCGAGGATGGCGGCCATCGCCCCCTGCTCGACCGGCACGGCCTCCTGCATGTAGCGGCCGCGACGACGAACCGTTCGCAGCGCATCGCCGAATGTCAGGGTGCCCGCGGCCACGTGCGCGGAGTACTCGCCCAGGCTGTGCCCGGCCATGAAGGACGGCGTGAAGCCGCGGGACGCCAGCAGCCGGTAGCACGCCACGCTGACGGCGAGGATGGCCGGCTGCGTGTTCTCGGTCAACACCAGGGCGCCGGCGGGGCCGTTGAAACAGAGGCCGCTCAAGTCCTCACCCAGCGCCGCATCGGCCTCGGCCATGGTCTCGCGAACGATGGGAAACGCGTCGGCCAGCGCCTTCCCCATACCGACGGCCTGCGAACCCTGCCCGGGAAAGATGAATGCGATCACGATGATGCTCCCTGCAGCGACGACAGTTCCTGTTCGAGGCGCGCCACGAGGCCCCCGGTCGCGAACCGGTGGGCCATCAGGATGGCGTTCCGCACCGCCTTCGCCGACGAGCGCCCGTGGCCGACGACGCACGGCCGCGCGACCCCGAGCAGGGGTGCGCCCCCGTACTCCGAGTAGTCC
>Ga0315297_10002829_pt1 | contig 11050 bp, 19 predicted proteins | sample YL17G15_0_MG_FD_203628 | JGI IMG/M metagenome (GOLD analysis project Ga0315297, IMG submission 203628) | Sediment microbial communities from Yellowstone Lake, YNP, Wyoming, USA - YL17G15_0 | ecosystem: Environmental > Aquatic > Freshwater > Lake > Sediment | place: USA: Wyoming | collected...
TTTGCAGAGCGCTGCCCTGCTCTTAGACCATGCGGCCATGGCGGAGACGCCGGGACTCGAACCCGGAAGCCCTTTCGGGCGCCTCTTTAGCAAAGAGGTGGGCTAACCAGTTACCCTACGTCTCCGTCTAATCGCGATTCTTGGACTCGTCCAATTCCTCCATGCGCATCCTGAGCAGCCAGTAGTTGAGGAACGCCCCATCTCCGTCCTCGGGGAGCTTCCACGGCTTCATGGCGTCGATCTCGGCGAGAAGCACCCGCGCGTTGGCCTCGACTATCTCCTGGGGCATTTCGCCCGTGCGGATCCTCATGAGAAGCCGCCGTTCCTCGCCGTCTTCCTTCCACACTATAGGTTCCCCGCCCTGGGCGATCCTCCGAGCATCCCAGAGAAGCCGCACCAGGTGGTACGCCCATTTTTCTGAGAATTTTCCACCCTTGGTGTGGAGCCCGCCATCGCCGCCATGGGAGAAGAGCTTCTTGAGCTGTCCTTCGGCATAACCTAAGTACTGCCGAACTGTGTTCCGAGTCAGGAAGGCTTTCCGGTGCGCCTTGAGCTCGAGCCACGACGGGGACTCGTAGACGAACTTTTCGGTGAAGAGCATCTCGACGATCCCGGGATTGCCTTTCATGAGAAGCCCGCAGAGCTTCTTGATCTCGTGGGCTTGGAAGTCGGGCTTCTGACCCTCCGCGTTGTCGACCGTCTCGGGCGGCGGATGGAGAGAAAGGATCGAGCTCGTCGGGGCTTGGTAAACCCCAAGGTAGTCCCAATCGCTTTCCGGAAGCTCCGTATTGTGGCTTCGGGAGCCGTGCAGCTTCCAGAAGAGCACCGTTCCCGGAATCTTTGAAGCTATCTTGCCAAGGGCTTCCAGCACTTCATCGTTGGCCATCGTAATTCTTCCTTTCAAAATGGCGGAGGAGAGAGGACTCGAACCTCCACGCCGGTTAGGGCGGGTCGCTTCCAACGACCTGGGCCTTCCTGTGCCCAACTCCTCCACTCTGCTAATCCCAAGAATTGTCCCATGCCTCCTGGGCATCCTCTTCCAGGACGGGGCCCTTATCGAGGCCTTCCCTGGCCAATCTCTTCTGGGCGATCTGCGCGGCCTCGGTGTAGAGGCCAGCCCTGAATTCCGCGGCCAGGCGCTCGATCAGCGCCACGGCCGGATCCGTCATGCTGACTCTTATTGGCTTGTAGACCATCTGTCCGAGATTGGATCGTTGATTGGGGTCCAGACGAAGGACCCCGATGTTGGCACCAGCATTCTTGGCGCATTCCTCGCAAAGGTGCTTCTCGGCCTTCTCCTTTTTCTCGATCGCCGTCAGATGGTACGTCGCAGGATTCTTGGAGCACTGTTCGCAGTTCATAAGATTCCTTTCTCCTCGAAGAACCGGGCCAGATTCTCGATCTGGCGGACCCGTTCGCGGGTGACTTTCAGCTCGCGGCCGATCTTCTCGAGCGTCTGCCCCGCTCTTCGCCGCTTGAGGACCAGCCTCATCCTCCGGCGCGCCCGCGGCGTGATCCTTTCGTAGGCCATAACCATCTCCCATCAGTCCATGCGGTTCCCGCACCGGCGGCAGATGATCTTCTCCCTGGCGCACTCGAGGCAGTAGAGCACACCGTCCTCGTCGGGATTGGCCCTTCTCTTCCTGCTGCAGGCCGCGCAGACGTAGGGCTTCGTCTCCCAGAAGGAGTATCCCTTTTTCCGAACGCGCCGCGTGCGATACCGTAAAACGTACCGCGAGTGGGCGCACCGGGTGCACTCACAGTTCTCGCGACGCTTCTGCAGGCACTCATAACAGTATTTCACGAAGTTTCTTGTAGGTTCCATCTGCTTCTTGAACCTGACCCTCTGGCAGCCGTCGCACCAGCCCCTCCACTTGCCGTGATAGGGCTTGCCCGGAAAGCGGTTGTCCGGGAGATCCGGCGTAGGTGCACTGAAGCGGTATCGCCCGCTTCCCCCTTTGGTATGGCCGCCGTAGTACCATATCCCGCCGTTGCCGGGAACGATGATGCCCATGAGGGCCTCCTCTTTTCTTGGAATATTGGCGGAGCCTGGAGGACTTGCACCTCCGCCCCCGTTTCCAGGGTCCGACGCTTTCAAGGCGTGGCGGCACGCTCTCTGCCTTAGGCTCCATAAAATGGGAATGCCCGCTGACCTCGCTTTTTGCTATCCATCGGCCTGCTGGAGAGTTTAGTCGCCAGGCGCCCGCGCCCTTTTATGCTCCCTCTCGCCCAAGCCTCTTCGGAGGGCGGCAGGACTGACCACAGGAAATTCCGGAAGGTTTTGTCCCGTTACCGGGCCTTCCGCGCGACACCGGCTAAGATCATCTTCCTCGGAAGAGGTCGTAACGGACACGGCCTTACGTGCCCTGCCTCGACCGCGCGCTCCTCTGGAATGGAATGACCAGGGACAAGAGATGCCCAAAGGCATCCCCAACCCCCGCCTTATTCTATGTATTCGGCGGCACCCATCCCACGACGACGGGCGAAGCGCGGCGGAAGACTTACGCGATACCCTTTTGGCCCGTTCTACCATGGGCTAGAAGACCTTTCGGCCTCCGCAGCGACAGACCAGGCATTCCCAGCGTTGTTCTATATCGGCTTGTGGCGGATGCCGACCATCTTGATCTTCACGGGGAAGCGCATCTTGACGGTGAAGGTTTCCGTCGAATCGATCCGGATGGCCTTCGCCGCCAGGAAGCTCCTGACGGGCGCCGGGATCATGCGCTCCAGGGCCCCGAGGCCGATCCAGGCGAGGAAACCGCGCCGGTTCATAGGGTCTCCTTTAAAGTGGAGGAGGGAGGGGGAGTCGAACCCCCAAGGCGCCTTTCGGCGCCTACGCCGTTTCGAGCGGCGCGGACTTGCCGATGTGCCAACCCCTCCACAGGGTGGCTCCCCCCGGGTTCGCACCGGGACGGACACGGCTTATGAAGCCGTCGCACTACTGGTTGTGCTAGGGAGCCGAAGTTTGCTTCCGCTTCTCAAAAACGATCTTGAGGTCGTCCTTCGCCCGGCGGGCGTCTTTGCCATACAAGGAGCTGTCCTTAAAGCCACTGCGGCCGGTGAAGACCAGCTCGTCCTCTTTCCTCTCCATTTTACCGCTCATGCTCATGAAAACAGATCCCGCCGGGAAGAACTCGATTGTCAGAATCCGGTCCAAGTTGATGAATTTGAGAGTCCCACCTTCCAGCTCGATGCCAAAAAAGTCCGACATAAATTCTCCTCCTTCAGACCAAGATTGGAGCTACCCGCCGGATTTGCACCGGCATCTTTCCGCTTACAGGGCGGAGATCCTACTTGGACGAGGGTAGCGCGTGGTATAATCTTGATGCGGTCGGCGGTTCCCCCGGCAAAGGGCCGCCGGACGTTCGCCTCCTCGGCATAGGGTGCGAATTGAACGAAAGGTCCGCTTTCTAGCGGACGCGCAGAGCTTGCCGGGAGCCCTGCCATGACGAGCCTGGCCGGAGCTCTGATCCGGCCTTTTTTATTTGCTACTTTTTCTCCTTGTGATGGCCGAGCCATCCGTTCTCTGCCATCCGCGGAGGGCAAGGGCTCTTCTCCCGGCATGAATCGCAAAGCCGGTCCTCCCAATTGAACCTTCCCGGGATGGTGGCTCCACAGTCCCTGCACGTCCGCCGGTCCTTGATGCAGGACTTGCAGTACCGGTCGTCCCAAGGGATCTTGAGCCCGTTCTCGATGTCCTTCCCGCATTCGCGGCATCTCGGCTCGTCCGGCCGAGGACCTTGGTAGTCCTCGTCGATGTGGATGAACCTTCCATCAACGTCCTTGTAGAGCATTACTGTTCCTCCTATATTTATTATGGAGCCGATGGCGGGAATCGGACCCGCGTCTCATCCTTACCGGGGATGTGCCCTGCCACTGGACGACACCGGCGAAGAATGGTGGGCGCGAAGGGAATCGAACCCCCGTTTCGAGCATGTCACGCTCGCGCTCTAGCCGCTGAGCTACGCGCCCATGGTCGGGCCGACTGGATTTGAACCAGTGATTTCCTGCCCCCCAGGCAGGCGGGGACGGCCAAACTCCCCTACGGCCCGATGAAGTTTATGGAGGGAGCGTCCGGATTTGCGCCGGAACCCGTTGAGTCACGTTCAACGATGCTGCTCTTACACCACGCCCCCTGGTGCGCCGAGGAAGAGTCGAACTTCCGTTGGCCGATTATCGATCGGCTCGTCTACCGTTGACGTACCGGCGCAGATCAACTAGACCCTCGTGAGCCTCTCCGTGGCAGTTGGAGCAGAGAAGAACGCACTTCTTGAGCTCTGCTTTGATCTTCTCCCACGAAAGATGCCCGCGAGAAATGAGGAAATCTTTTTTCTTTGGGTCTAGATGGTGAAAGACGAGAGCCCTAACACAGCGAGAATATCCGCAGACGACACAACCGCCTCCCGCATATTCGACGGCCCTTTTCTTCATCAAAGGTCGCCGAGTATTTACATAGCAGGAGTTACATCTATCAGAGCGATGTCCCTTCTTGTAGTCGTATTTGTAAATTCTTCCACACAGTCTACAGGTTACCTCGTCTCCAACTATTCTCCTGAATGAAGGATTCGTCGTCGTGTTGTGCTTCCCGAATGGCGAGCACGTCAGACAGTATTTCCTCTTCGACAGATTCCTCGTCTTCCCGTCGATCCGGACCATGATAGGAAATGAGGCTCCGCATATCCCACAGGTTAGTGGCATGGAGGAAGTTTACCATCGCCGCTAGTGCAAGTCAAGGATAACGTTCTGCTACTGAGCTACACGCCGATGAAGATTACCACTCCTTGCAGGGCCCGAACTCGGCCGCCTTGAGCAGATGGCTCGGGTCGTCGCACTTGCAGGTGATGCCCGGGATGAGGCAGCTCCGAAGGGCCCACTTCTTGTAGAGAATCCGGTGGTTCTCGCAGTAGCCGAGCTTCCCCTCCTTGATGAGACGCCGTTCATCCTCCGTCAGGTCATCAGGAGCGACCTTCGTCCAGGTCGCCTCTTCATGATCGAAGTGATCCATTACTCCTCCTCTCGAATTCAAGACTGGAGCGGCGGACGGGATTTGAACCCGTGTGGTCGTCCTTGGCAAGGACGTGCCTAAAACCGGGCTAGGCTACCGCCGCACGAACTTTTTCTTCTTCTTATTCCAGACGGCCTCCACATGGAGCCGGTTGAGATCCGGATTCGCTCCAGGCTCGTCGGCTCCGCAAGGGACCCACCCCATGCCCAGGACCAGCTTCGCGTACCAGCCGAACTCCCGGCACTCTTCGGTGCCGGGCCAGACGCCCGTCCACGGCATGCGATTCTTCTTGATCCACTTCCTCGTCTCGGAGCCCAAGCACCCGCAGGAGAGCATCTGACTCCCGCAGTTCGGGCACCGCTCGACATCGCAGTCGGGCCTGTGGATCTTCCCAACTTCGACGCCGCAATCAGGACAGGGCTTGTTCTTGGACATAGATTTCTCCAAAAAAGATTGGCTGGGGCGGGAGGTGACGCTCCTCCGTCTCCGGGTTCAAGGCCCGGCGTTCTACTGTTGAACCACGCCCCCCAATAATGGTGCTGGGGTGCGGAATCGAACCGCCTATCCACAAAGGGCACGAGTTTTACAAACTCGCTCCGATCCCACTCGGAAGCCCCAGCATGGTGGATCCGACCGGAGTCGAACCGGCAATCTCCTGGGTGCAGACCAGGCGCTCTCCCGGTTAAGCTACGGACCCGGAATATTGACTGTAAAGACCTTTAACTAGTACCACTTATCCCCGGCTTCTTCCCGGCCGCTCCTTTTCGCACCCTCGATTTCGGAAGAAGTGCGGCCATTCTCAGTAGAACTTTTCTCTGCATCGGCGAGCCTCTCAAGAATCCGCTCGATTTCTTCTTCTACCTTCCTCTTTTCCTCTTTGGCATACCGAATGGGATACTCTCTATCAAGTTCTCTCGCCGCGGAAAGATCTTCCTTACGCTTCTCCAGCTTATTCCTCGCTATGGCAAGTGCCCTCGCGGCACTCCGTACTTCTGAAAGGGGCCAACGGTCATACGGATGCATAATTTTTCTCCACAAGGTCCCCCTTGGGCAGGAGTAAAACCCGCCCAAGGGAGAACGGTTACTGATGGAACTGGTCGTCCGCGACCACCCGCCCGTCGGACTCTCTCAGGTACTTCAGATTCCCGTAGGGATCCAGGACGGCGTGACCGTGGGCTTCCTCTCCGAGCTGGCCGAAGTACAAGTCCCTCGTGCCATCCGGCCGCTCTTCGTGCCGGAAGAACTCGGAGTCCGTTTTGAAGTCACCAGGCCCCTGCATGTTCGACCTCCTTTCTTAACATCAGTCCGAATTTTTAATCCCGGGCCCCGGATCTTTCGACCCGGAGCCCGGTCTCTGGAGAGAGGGGGAAACAGACTTTAAGGCCGACCCGCATCCAAGACCCTTTGCGGGCCATCAGAAGTCGCAGCGCGTCCGCTGGGACGCGGGTCGGCAAGATTGGTAGCGGGCCGTGGAATCGGACCACGATTACTGGCTTATGAGGCCAGCGAGGCGACCACGCCTGCCCACCCGCAGAATCTTATCCTAATGAGGAAGCTTCAAAACTCCAGCATGAACCTTCCGATGACAGTTCTCGCAGAGGCACGTACATTTCGAGAGCTCATCAATCACGGCCTGAACGGAATAGTTCCCTGCATTCATGGCAATGTTGAAGGATTTCTTCTTCGGGTCGCGATGATGAGCCGAAAGACAACACGGTTCCTTTTCGTGGCAGATGGCGCATCCCTGCCCTTTGAACTCGTCCAACAGGCGTCTGGTTTCTTTCTTGATCCGCCTCTTTCTACTAGCAACCAGTTTGAGATGGTTCTTCCTATAGGTCGGATCATCGTGATACTTCTTGTGGATATATTCCCGATGATTCTCCCGGCGTCTTTCCAACTGCTTGGCAGTCATCCTGGATTCCGTCGCGTTATTCACCATGATCATATCCCTCAACCTAGATTATGACACATGGAGGTCAAGGGATCAATGATTAAACGGGGGCGCGAGTCGAACGCGCTATCACGAGCTTATGGGACTCGTATGGTTATCCCTTTCGGGAATCCGTTCCACTCCCCCGCTATTTTCTGGTGGAGCCAGCGGGAGTTGCACCCGCATTTCCGCCTTGCGAAGGCGGCGTCTTCCTGTTGGACGATGGCCCCGTATCCCTGAAGTCGGCAATCTCTCCGCCGGCGGAGAGATTGGCGGACTGGACGCGACCCATGGGTGGAGACAACCGGTTCTGCCCCGGTTCTTCGAGCGTGCCATGCTCGCGGGCTTCTGGATACCCCACGTCCCCATGGCGCCGCCCACCGGAATTGAACCGGTTCCTTCGGACCTTCAAACCGACGTGCAACCGTTAACACCTGAGCGGCGAATATTGAGGCGTTCCAAGCTGGCTGTTTTACGGGTATGCGGCCTCTGGCCTCCCCGCAGATTCCCTCGTCCACGCCTTTCAAGCATAGCTTGAGCCCGGTCAGTCCTCCGCTCTCGCGGCAGCCGGTCCTCTAGCCAGCGACAAACCTCTACACCGGGTTTCCCCGTTGGAACGCCGTCATCTTCATTGGCTGGGGCGCGAGGAATCGAACCTCGACCTGTTGGTTCAGAGCCAACCGCACTGCCATTATGCAACGCCCCAGTGGCCCCGCCGAAGGGACTCGCACCCTCTCTATTTCCGGTTCGACAAACCGGCGGCTCGTCTACTTTGCCATCGACGGGGAATTCAACTTCGAAACAGATCCAAGTACGTCTTCTTGTCGACGAATCCGATCTTCGACCGGAACCTCATCCGGCGGAAGTTCTCGAGGATCCTCTCAGGAGTACGATCCGCCAGGGGGATGCCGAACATCGAGTCGAAGGGCGACCACCAGTCGTTGTTCACCCCGAAGCGGTACGTCCCCAGGAGAAGATGCAACCCAAGCTTCCAGTTCCGGATCAGGTACAGGAGGCCGTTCTTGTTCAAGATATCCTCCATCGACGGGAAGAATTATTCCTTGCGCTCGTCGAGGAGCATCTTCGGCAGCTTGTTGCGGACGAAGCTCTTGGCCAGATCGAAGAAGCCGTCCGTGATTATCCCGATGTACTTGTGGATGAACCGCCCTTCCTCTGTTTTCCCGAGCTTGCTCTTGGCATACCGCTCGGCCAGCGGAGAGCCGGTCTTCCGAAGCTCGAGATACTCGAGGACATGCTCCTGGAGCTCCTTGGTTGCCTTGGCGTCCATGATTTTCCTTTCTTCAAATGGCAGGGGATAGCGGAATCGAACCGCTGCTTGCCGTTTTGGAGACGGCCGTGATACCACTTCACCAATCCCCTGTGGACCGGGCGACGGGTAATGCTCCCGCTCTTACTCCTTGGGAAGGAGTCGTGCTTCTTTCACACCCCGCCCGGATTACAATTTTCTCTTGCCGAATCCCACGATCGAGATCGGCTTCTTGATCTCTTCCATCTTCTGGCCCGCCTCGCTGGAGGGCCACGCCTTCGAGACCATGATCTGGCGGTTTTTATATTTCTCCACGGTCGCGCTCCAGCCGTAGGTCATGATCTCGCCGGCCAACGCCATGGCCGCACCGGCCTGGCCGCCGGTAAGCTGGAGGCCCAGTCTCTTGTCGATCCGTCCGAGTTCTTCTTCCATCTGGACTACGGGAACTCCTTTCAGGGCCGCCCGGAGGATCTCGATCATCGCGATCTGGATGCACTGTTCGTAGCCCGGGCCGATCCCGCCCATGGTGACGGACATGACAGGCATCCCCGAATCCCAGTAGCTCAGCCCTTCCTTCACGGATACTGGGACGGGCCAGGCGCCCTTTGTACCGTTCTTCTCGACGAACTTCCCGTCCTTGTCGACGGGGATCTTGTCGTCCTTGTCCAAGAGGCCCCTCCTTTCTAAAAAATATGGTGCGGGTGACCGGAATCGAACCGGTGTCACGAGGTTGGAAACCTCGGGTCCTGCCACTGAACGACACCCGCATGGTGGAGGCGGCGGCATTGCAGCCGCGTCTTGGCGCATTTCACAGGGGCTTCTACGCGCGTAGTCGATGATTTAACCTTTGGTCCTTTGGACGGGCATCGACACCCTTCCTCGAACCGCACCCCGGACGACTAGCGGCGCTCCCCTACCGGGGACTACGGGAACGCCCGCCGAATCATTAACGTCGTTCCGCCCTTATCAGCATCCAGGCGGGCGACGTGGCAGCTTAGGCCGCCAGAGCCATTTCCTGCTTGGCAGTTGGTGTTTTGGTCAGCTTTTTACGTGGCCAACTGACCAACCACGGCGCGCCGCTTGCCCGATCCTTGTGCCAATCGAAACTATTCGCCCCCACAAAGAATTGCTGTACCGCGAGGAGGGCCTACCCCCTTCCCGGAGGTAGACCCCCCTTTTCGCTTTCTATCGTTCCAGCCCGATTGTCATGGCCCCGTGGCCACCACTTGCAGGTCCTGCACGCCCGGCTTAACCGCCGATGGTCGGCAGGATCCAACGCCGGAAGCAATCCCTTCCGGTGGCACGACGAACAAAAAACCCCGCTACCCGTTTCCGGGCGCGGGGTTCGGTCAAACTTTTTTCTTTACGCCACCGCAACCTCCCGCGCCCGACCTGCCGGTTCGGTGGCTCGTACCCCGGCAGGCTTCAGATTGCCGAGGTACGTTCCAGTGATCTGGCAATCCGAAAATAACCTCTGCACGGATTGCCAGACTGATGCTGGCGTATGCCTCAATATTGTCGCGCAGGTGATCATGGTCGTTCTTCTTGGCTTCGTCCTCCTCTAGTACTAAACAGCCTAGCCCACGAAAAGTTCGTTGTCAAGAAGAAAATTTCACCTTCTTCACGGGGTAGCTGGATCCGGACCGGACCCGGACCCAGCTCGAAGTCGCCGAATGTGAGTTCGTCGCGGTGGCCCGTCGTTTTTTTCAACACCCGTCCTTCCTAAAAAGAAGGACGAAGGACCATTCCTAGAGGTTTTACCCGGTCAGGAATTCGACCGGAAACCGGCAACCTAGTTCTCAGAGAGCGATTCTTAAATCGTACTGCCAAACCATTGAAAGTCAAGAGTAGGGCTTCGCGTGGTTCCTGCTCTGAAAATAGAATGCCTCGCCTTCATGGATCCGGGTTCAGGTTAAAGTCAATGAACCCTTTATCATTGAAGAGGAGTTCATCCCTGTTGCCTTCTGAATCGTAATAAAAGAGCCGCTGGCCGGGCTTGACGATGCCGTGGTTGAGCAGGTACTCCACCACCGCCTCGGCGTCGTTCGTCACGCTCGTCTGGGTCGTCCCCACATCGGAGATGACGACCCGCTCCGGGGTGGCTTCCTCGACGATAAATCGGGCGCGCATGGCTTTATTCTCCTGCTTGCCTTGTCCCGAGACCGATATATAATGGATCACAGAAGACTTTAACGAGGAGACTGCTATGGCCCGCTATCCCGAGGCGTTCGATGCGAGCTTGATCCCCGCAGCTTACCCCAACCAGGCCGTTTCCGGCGTCGGGGCAGGACCGGTGACGGCTGTCGCGGTCGGACTCGGCGGCCTCATAATCATCGGACTCGGCGTGTGCAACACCCTTTGGGTGTACGGGATCTCCAAGGATCATCCGAAGAAATCGGTCCGGGTGACCGGGACCATCATGGCCGGTCTCTCGGCGCTCGCCACGCTCACGTACATCATCGGGGTGCCGGTCGCGACGATCGTGACGGCGAGCGATACGCACTCGGCCTGATCGGCCAGGTTCTCTGCTTTCCCGAACAGGAGATGGTCTACCCCGCGCTGATCCCCATCCTGGTGAGCACCTACTTTCTCCTCGGGGTCTTCACGGTGCTCTTCCTGTGGGAACCGGAAGCCGACCAGTCCTTCGAATGGTCGGTGCGGCTTGGCGGGGCGGGGCTGTGGCTCCTCATCGTGCTCGGGGTGGCGATCCTCTGGCCCTACTTCGCCGCCCGGTGGATCACCCGCCGCCTCCATCCTCCCGGTTGATCAGATTGGCCATCAGGGGGCCCCTCCTTTCCCCAGGTACCGCTTCTTGAGCTCGACCATCGCCTTGGCGACGGCGTCGATG